>Ga0210409_10007433_pt1 | contig 11283 bp, 9 predicted proteins | sample IncBWH17MmetaG_FD_161649 | JGI IMG/M metagenome (GOLD analysis project Ga0210409, IMG submission 161649) | Forest soil microbial communities from Barre Woods Harvard Forest LTER site, Petersham, Massachusetts, United States - Inc-BW-H-17-M | ecosystem: Environmental > Terrestrial > Soil >...
AAGGGCTTTCCCGTCACGATCGTGCGGCCTTCCCATACCTACTCAAACATCTGGGTTCCTAATCCGGTTTCCAGCTCCAGTTTCACGTTCGCAGTCCGGCTCCAGCAGGGCAAACCTGTTTTTGTTCCGGACGATGGAGAGAACCCATGGACCTTAACTGCTTCCTCTGACTTTGCCATCGGTCTCGCTGGCTTAGTGGGCGATACCAAAGCCCTTGGCGAAGCGTTTCACATTACTAGCGACGAAGTGTTAACCTGGAATCAGATCATCGACGAAATTGCGAAAGCAATGGGCGCGGCTGCTTCACAGGTAGTCAAAGTTCCCACGGACTTTATCTGCCGGATCGCGCCGCAAATGACCGGCTCGCTCAAAGGCGATAAAGCCCATCCTGGGGTGTTCGATAACACAAAAATCAAGCGCTTCGTGCCCGGTTTTGAGTGCCGCAAACCGTTTCGGGTCGGAGTGCGAGAGTCGGTCGCGTGGTTGCGAGCGCATCCTGAGCAACAGAACCTTAGCCCGAAAGTCGACGCCCTCTGCGACGACGTGGTCGTCGCCTGGTTTAATCGCCAGGTTACTTGTCCTGCGGGTTGAGGAATTTGAAAGTCAGGCCCGCTGCCAGGCCGCCTGCCAAAGTGGACAATAAGTAAATCCAGATGTTCGACCAGGAGGAAAGGCCCATGATCGAGATTCCGACGGCCACGGCCGGATTGAAAGCCGCTCCAGAAATACTGCCCACTGAGAACGCGCCGGCGAGCACCGTGAAACCGATGGCCAAACCATAAAAGGAGTTGTTGGCCGTGCCCTTGGCCGTGGCCGTATTAATGACTACATAGACCAGGGCGAAGGTGTAGAGAAACTCTGCAAGCAGCGCCGGACCCGTTTTCAGGACCATCGGTTTGGTTGAAATGTCCCCTTTGAGGTAGTTCACTGCCAGGGCGGCCAACCCCGCGCCGATCAGTTGCGAAATCCAGTACGGCACCACGTCGCCTTTCGGGCAACGTCCGCGGACCCATACTCCCAGTGTCACGGCCGGGTTATAGTGCCCGCCCGAGATATGTCCGCCGGCGTATATCATGACCATTAGCGCTGAGCCGATTGCCAAGGGCACAATCACCCCCGCCCCGCCAATCACGACACAGCAACCGATTGTCAGCACAAGAAAAAAGGTCCCGATGAATTCTACCACGTATTTGTTCATAGTTGTTTCCCGAGGATTGTTGGCCGTCAGATTACCAAGAATCGACCGCACTTTCAACCTGGGTCTGAGCTGAATGATGACACTAAGCACGCTTGCGCGACCTGCCGTGCAGGGGCGGGGACGTCTCGTCCCGCTTAACGTTGTGGGGACGAGACGTCCCCACCCCTATTATAGAACCGTCCATCGCATTGGTTTTTCCTTTGACAACCGCGCCCGTTCGCGTTCGTATCAAGATGCTGTGAACAATCGCTGGCTTATGAGAATCTTTCCGCTGCTTCTCACACTGATTTTGGCTCAGAGTACTCCTCTGCTCGGCGCGCCGAGCGAAACGCGCTTCTTCGAGATGCGGACATACTATGCCACTCCCGGCAAACTGGATGACCTGCTGGCACGCTTTCGCGATCACACGCTGAAAATTTTCGAGAAGCACGGCATGGTCAACATTGGTTACTGGCTGCCGGAGACCAATTCCGAAAACAAGCTCATTTACCTGCTGGCGTTTCCCGACCGCGACGCCAGGGAGAAATCCTGGAAAGCGTTTTTCGCCGATCCGGAATGGCAATCGGTGGCCAAAGAATCCGAGCGAAACGGCAAATTGGTTGCCAAGGTAGAATCCGTGTTCCTGGCGCCGACAGATTATTCTCCCGCGGTCACACCGCAGTCCCCCGAGCCGCCACGGATTTACGAATTGCGCACCTATCAAGCGGCGCCCGGCAAACTGGATGTGCTGCTGGCGCGGTTCAGAGATCACACGACCTCGCTTTTCGCGCGCCACGGCATGGCGCAGTTCGGTTATTGGACGCCGACCGAGAAGAAGGACGGAGCGGGAGAAACGCTGATTTACATCCTGGCGCACAAAAATCGCGAGGCCTGGGCTGAATCCTTCCAAGCATTCAGGTCCGATCCCGAATGGGTCAAGGTCAAAGCGGACTCGGAAGCGAACGGTTCTCTCACCGTCAAAGATGGAGTGCACTCGGTCTTGATGGTCCCCACTGACTTTTCACCCGCAAAGTAGATCTTATGAAATGGTTCATCGTCCTGTCGTTGGGCTTGTTTTTGTTGTCGACAGCCGTTGCCGCCGAACAGAAGCCGATCAATGTCGCCACGGGCCAGGAATTCAAGATTGCGTTGGAATCGAATCCATCCACGGGCAACCAATGGCTGATTGCCCGACCGCTGGATGAAAGTTTGCTGAAGCTCTTGGGGACCGAATACAAGCGGGGTCGGTCGGGAACCGCTGGAGCCGGTGGCCATGACGTGTTGAGCTTTAAGGCATTAGGCGAAGGCAAAACCCAAATTTACCTGAAGTACGGCCGGCTTTGGGAAAAGAACGATGGCCCGACACGCACGACAAACTTCGTCGTGGTGATTACGAAAACGCTTTCGGCGCAACGGTAACGGGCTGCGGTGGTCTGGCTCCTGGGAGCGCCGGCGTCTCGCCGGCGGGTTTTGATTTCTCGGGTAGCAAGTTTTCTCAGCAAGCTTCTGGGCATAACCAGTTGCCGGAGGCCCCCGGTAACAAGGTGCGACCTTATTGTCCTCCGTGACGGAAAACCGCAAAGGTAATGTCGCCTTTTGGGTCGTCTGGCTTCTGGTTGAAAGCCGCTCCTTGGCCTGCATATTGCTGTCCAGGAGCAAATCAAATGCAGATCTACAAATTAACCGCCGCGTTGAGTGCCTGCTGGTTTGTTTCGATGGCGTCGTTTGCGGACACATTGACCTTTGTTCCTCAACCGATTTCGGGCGGCAACGGCATCGATTACAGTTGGTTCACACCGGCCAATTGGTTCACGACCGATAACACGGGCAACCTTCTGCCGGCTGGCCGGGTTCCACTTGAGAACGAGACGGCCATCATCAGTGGCACGGTGGATCTCGCGGGCAGCGGCGTTCGCGTCCTGACCATGGTTGCGACCAACAATGCGGCGATCACAAACGGCACGGTGGCTGTGGAGAACCTGCAGTTGTTATCGGGCAGCAGCGCCGTCAACGCGACCGTCAACGTTTTGACGGCGCTTAACGTCGGGGGGACCAACTGCACCTTAAATGCAACGACTCTGAACATTCTGGCGATTGCGGCGGGAACCTTTCAGCCAATAGCGCCGGCCAAAGCGAGCACTCTTATCCTGACCAATGGCGCGGCGGTGGTGAACGCCGGACTTCTCAGCTTATCCGACAACTCCCAGATTAGCGGCAGCGGCTTACCACAGAGCAAGCTGGTCATCCAGACGGGAGCAGTGCTGACTTCGATCGGCTCCGCCACGGTTCGCGGTTCCACCAACGGCCCTTTTCTAATCGACAACAGTGGCACGGTGCGCGTGGATGGGGGCACACTCACCTTTAGCGACGGAATGGATTGGCAGTGCAGCGGGGGATTGCAGGAATTCAGAGCCACAACGCCGTCGGCTGTGATCCTTTTTAGTAATCTGTTCCATACCGACAACCTGGTTACGAGCCTGTTCACGGGCCCCGGGACAAACCGCTGGGCGGTCGGAGCGACCGTGGACGGCAGCGCTCAGGTGAGCGCTCTTGATCCCACGACCCAGTTGGCAGGCCCGGGTAACCTGGAGATGCTCAGTTCGGTCACCGGGGCCGGGATGGTGCACGTCCTTGGGACGACCAATCAAGGAGGCGTCGGCACTTGGAACAATGGAACGCTGGGAGTAACTGCGCTGAAGATCGATCCTGGCGCAAGTCTGGTGATTGGCGGTGGCACCGGTACCAGCCGGCAAATAGCCGGGTGCGCCATAACCAATTCCGGCAACACCGCGCTTTTGAACGGAGACCTGAGTTTCAGTCAAAGAGCGGTATTTAACAATCTGGCCAGCGCGGCTTTTGTCGTCCAGGGCGACGGTATGATCTCGAGTGCTGATTCCAACGAAATCTTTAATAATATAGGGACATTTGAAAAACTCAGCCCTGGCACACTCCAATTCGGCGGGACTAATTCCACGCCAGGACCAGCCTTCAACAACAGCGGCCTGGTGGATTTGGAAAATGGGCAGCTCAACCTTTCCGGAGGCGTCAGCTCTGGTGAATTCCGGCAGGGCCCCGGAACTCTACTGTGGTTTTGGGGCGGGGCTCATTCTGTCACGACCGGCGTTAGGTTCACTGGCAGCAACGTGGTCCGCGTGGCACAAGGAACCGCTCCTGCTACGTTTGTAGTTGGCGACGCCATTACGCTGATGCAATTGGAATTGGGGGCGGACGGCACTCTGGACGCTTCAGGGGCTCCGGAAGCGACGCCGGTTCAGATCGGAACTTTACTCGCTCACGACAACGGAATTCTCAGCTACGGCACTTTCGAGGTCCAATCCTGTCAACTGTTGGACCAAAGCGACATCGCTCTTTGCGCCGTTACGATCAACTCATCTCTGGCGGTAAGGGGCACGAATTGCACGCTCAGCGCCACATTGCTGAACCTGGCGCCCGGAGCCATCGGGGTGTTGCAATCCGGCGCAGCCGGGGCGGGAGTGACTCTCAACCTGGCGCAAGGTGCGATTCTGCAAATCGGGGGCCAACTAACCATGACCGACGGCTCGGCTATTGGCGTCGAAGGTTTGCCTCAGAGCAAGCTGATCGTCCAAGCGGCGGGGAACCTTATTTCGACAAATTCCACGATGATAGCACCGGATTTCGACAACTCCGGCACTGTCGAAGTCCAAAGCGGGACGTTAAATTTTCAAGGCGCCTGGAAGCAAACGCAGGGGACTACGGTCGTGGATGGTGGAGCGCTGCTCAGTGGGACGAATTTAACGGTGCTGGGTGGAACCATTACCGGCGCGGGAACGGTTGGGGCGACTCTCGTTAACGCGGGTGGATCGGTCAGTCCCGGGGTTGGGATTGGCGTGCTTTCGACAAGTCTCGGGCATGACTACCAACAGAGCGCGTCCGGCGGCCTGGTGGTGGAATTGGGAGGTGCGTTGCCAGGGACCCAATACGATCAGTTAGCAGTGGGCGGTACGGCTTACCTGGATGGTCAACTCCAGCTTAAGTTCGTCAACGGATTCATTCCTCAACCAGGACAGATGTTCCAGGTTGTAACTTGCAATTCAGAGGTTGGCAGATTTGCCAGTGTTGCCTCTCCGCTTTTGGCAGGTTCAGTCTGGGTGGCTCGCTACAACGGGAACAATGTGACGTTCGTGCTGGCTAACGAGGTGGACATCAGCCTGCCTTCGGTTTCAGGCGGCACGCTGACACTGCCCGTGAAAACTACCTCCGGGGTGGTTTATGTTGTCCAGGCCTCCGATAGTCTAAGCGCGCCAGACTGGCAGACCCTGGCGAGTTTCACAGGAGACGGCACAATAAAGACGGCGTCGGATCCCGCAAACAAGCCGCAACGATTCTATCGCGTCCTCTTGCAGTAATTTCAAATCAAACGCCGTTCCAAATTGAGACACCCTGTCTTGTTGAAAAGCCAGGACCAATCCCGTGACAGAAACTCGTGGGAAAATTCAGTTCGCAACCCTGTCTTTCCTCTCGGTTTTTTTTAAATCCGTGCTAATTGGTTACTAATAACCAAAGTTGGCAATGTTTATGCACTCGCCAGAGCTTCTGGATAAAGATCCGCGTGATTGTCATCAAGCCTAAGCAATGAAATATTTGAACACTGGTTTGCCCTCAGACGCGACAACTGCGATTCCGACTGTCCTTTCTCCGCGTGCGTGGACGAGGAGGTCCCCGCACCTGATGCAGCATTCAGGAAAAGCCGCGGGATTTACTTTGATCGAGCTTTTGGTGGTCATCGTCATAATCGGTTTGTTGGCGAGCCTGCTGTTGCCCGTGCTGGCGAGGGCCAAAGAAGCTGCCCGCAGCACGCAATGCCGCAATAACCTGCACCAGATCGGGGTGGCCGCCCGGCTGTATGCCGATGACAACCACGACACCTACAGCTGCCTGCAGGGCGGTTCGATTATTTACGGCGGACAATGGACGATGGGTCCAAACTCTACGGCTTTGCGTCCTCCTACCGACTTTCAAGGCTACTGGGCGCTTGGCTATTACCAATATTTTGCCGGCAATCGCAAGATCTTCGGTTGTCCGGATGGAGCACTGGTCGATGACTATCGCGATTTGGGTTACAATTACCCGCACGATTATTGGGCCAATTCGACCTATGGCCAGTGCCAGTTTCTGACGATGCCTTACCCCGGCCAAAATACCCAATATGATGCGGCGGCTGGCGGGCCGCTGCGGATCACGAGCTATCTGAGTCCCACCAGCACGATCTTCTGTCAGGACTCCTTTGAGCCCCTCATGTCCGGCCCCGACGACAGTCTGGGGTTATTTCCAGGTAGTTCGCAAATCCTGAGCCGCTGGCAACCGGGTTCGGCTTATGCCGCATTGTACGCACCGGCGGATTTGACGATGGCCTGGTGGCGTCATAACAAGGGTTGCCTGACGCTTTGGGTTGGCGGACAAGTCAGCAAGATTCCCTACACTCCTGGTGGAATCGATTACCGGTGGTATACGGGCGAAAGACCGGACTCGATGCCGCGATTCTAATCGAAGGTTCAACGCTGCGCGCCGATTTCCGCGAAGCGCTTAGAGTGCTTTGTTTATCCGCGAAATCCTCGGTCAGATCGATTTTTGAACTCACACCAGGATTTTGCGCATGAATTTGCGCCAACTCCAGGTCGACGCTATAGATCAAGGTGCTTAAAGAACGTGCAGTTTCTACCGAAACCCAACCCTTGAGCAGCGAACGATTGTTGCTGCTGGTGCTGGCGGCGATCCAATTCACTGCGATCGTAGATTTCCTGATTATCCTGCCGTTGGGCCCTCAATACATGCGCGTTTTGGGTATTACCCCGGGGCAGTTTGGGATCATTGTTTCGGCTTACGCGATCAGCGCCGGGATTTCTGGAATTGCGACCGGATTGTTTTTAGATCGGTTTGATCGCAAACGCGCGCTGCTAGCACTTTATTTGGGCTTTGCTGTGGGCACGCTCTTTTGTGCCTTGGCGCCGACCTACCACCTGCTGGTGGCGGCCCGAGTTGTCGCAGGGGCTTTTGGCGGCGTGGCCGGAGCTCTCATTCTGGCGATCATCGGAGACGTGGTGCCGGAGGCGCGCCGCGGTGCTGCGATGGGATTGGTGATGTCCTCATTTTCGGTGGCCTCGATTTGTGGGGTGCCGATCGGTTTATTGCTGGCGACGAATCTGGACTGGCACCTGCCGTTTTTAGTCCTGTCCGGGCTGAGTCTTTTGGTTTTGCTGTTGGCGGCCTACGTTCTGCCACCTTTGCGAGGCCATCTACATCATGGCGAGGCGCAGCATCCTGTCGCGCGCATGCTCGTCGTTCTGCGCCGCACCGACCACCAAATGGCATTTCTTTTTATGGCCGTTCTTTCGTTCACGGGTTTCAGCATTTTCCCCAACATCGCCAATTATATGGTGGGGAACGTGGGCTTGACGGAGAAGCAGTTGCCGCTGATTTACCTCGCGGGGGGGATCGCCACGGTCTTCAGCTTGAACTGGATCGGCCGGTGGTCGGATCGGGCTGGTAAACTGCGCGTTTTCACTTTGATGTCACTGGCGGCGACGGTCCCCATCGTGGGCCTGACAAACCTTCCGCGCGTTTCGTTGGCTGTGGCCGTTTCCATCTCGACCCTGCTCATGGTCTGTATGTCGGGGCGGATGGTTCCCGCCATGGCTCTGATGACCGCCAGCATCGAGCCCCAATATCGTGGAGGGTTCATGAGCGTAAACTCTTCGGTTCAGCAATTCGCCTGTGGCGTGGCGGCTTACTTCAGCGGACAAATCCTGACCCAGGCTCCCAATGGGGAACTGGCGCATTTTCCTTTATTGGGAGCGGTATCGATGGTGTGCGCGCTGGCCTGTATCTACCTGGCGCGATTCTTGAGACTGCCCGTGAACGGTGAAGGGTCAGTCCACGCTTTGCCCGCGGAGGGTTGAGGGGCGGAAAATCAGGAAGGGCGGCGCAGATGGAAACTCCCGTGGTCGTATTTGCAGGAGTACTTGCAGGTAAACTCGTTTGGGGTGGCTTCGCCTTCACAACGGTAGACCCCGCCAGCCAGCGGTCCTAAATCCTCTTCGGCTTTTAAACGAGTGCGCCCTTGAGTCGATTCGGCGGTTAGTTCGGTCGCGTAGGCAACGCGAAACAATTTCGAAAAAGTAGCGTAAAAACAGGCTCGATAAATCCCGGCGGAGACTGGCACCAGCACGCATTTTAATTCTCCCTGGTGTCCACTGGATTCGCTAACCCATTCCCCAAGCCACCGGCCGGCGATTCCGTCCGGTTTTTCGCCCAAGGCCTCGTATCGACGCCATTGCTGCCAGAATGCAGCGCGGCTGTTGAACAGAGCGGCGAGCATGTGCGAGAGCAGGCGCAGCGGATTCGGCCGAGACGCACTTTTACTTTGTTGCATGAGGATCTAGAGGGAGATTTTGGACAGCGAGCCGGGAAGCGCGCCAGGTACTGTTCCCTTGGGATAAGAAGCTCATGGTTGCCTTTGCTTATGCAAAGCGCCTTCCAAGGCCCTGGCCGCGCGTGCGCGCACTTCGAGATTCGGGTCGCGCTCGGCTTCAATCAAGAACGGAACTGACTGACTTATATTCTTGCCCTGCCGTCGGAACAGACCCAGTGCATGAGCGCTGACTTCGCGCACTACGGGGTTGGGATGATGCAGTTCAGCAGTCAGAAGCGGGATTGCCTGCGGCCCCAACTCCAACAAATCACTGCAAGCACGCAGTTCGTCGAAATTGCCGGCCTTTGGTTTTGGCAGAATCACTCTGAGGTTCGCCGGGAACCGGTTAAACAGTTGGTGATACCGCCGCAACGAGCCACAGCGCGGATCTTCGCGACCGAGCTTCCCGAGAATGTAAGGCACAGCGGACGGGCCGATTTCATGCAGCGCCGTTGCGGTATCTTCGTAGCCCGCGTCCAACCATTGGTCGACGGTTTTTCCGGCATAGACCGGCTGAGCGGGTTGGGAATTGATGCTGAGCAAGGCCAAGCTAATTCCCAGCACTGCCACAGAGCTAATGCTCCAATATCCGAGCATGCCAGGAATCTCCGCGTTTACGTGGCCGAGCGCGAGCGGAATTTTGCGCGAAAAACGGAAGGGGGCCTCCCGGCCCCCTCACAGGCTTCGCGGGATAACTCCGGCAAACGCCGGAGCGGAAGCCATGGGCGAATAATTGTTCGGGCAACCGTGACTTGTCAAGCATGTCCTGCTGGATTACCCAGTGAACCCCCGGGACCGTTTCCAGACCGATACCGGGTTGAAAGAAGAGCCGTCGCGTGTGAAACTCTTTTCGATGCAGGATATGAAGATGTTGTTCTCGGCCCGGAACCGGGCCCAGATTGAGCAAGTCCGGGAGCGGCTCGTGGCGGCGGGCATTCGCTGTGAGGTGCGAGACTTTCCTATTGAAACCGCGGAGTCGGGACGCTCCTTGTATCCCGAACTCTGGATTGAAAGCAACCCTGACTACCACACGGCTTCGATACTGTACAGCTCGCCCCTGCGTGTGTTGCAACAGCAGTCCTCTGGCAGAGGCTCTTTCTAGCCCCAAGCAAGAACCGTCTGGTATTAAAATCTCGCCTGCCGTCCAGGTTGGTGTCAACCTCTCCGGCCGATGCGAGAGCACTTCAAGAGGGTGTTGGAAATCGCCAAGCCATACCGCGGCCGTCTGGCGCTCGGTTTGTTGTGCGGGTTTTTGTCTGGCCTGCTTGCTCCCACACTGGGACTTTCGTTGAAACTTGCTGTCGATGCCGTTTTTCCGGCTCAAGAGACTGTAACGAAAACCGCAGCGGCTTCCGGAACCCGGGGGAACACCGCATCTGCGGCCGGTACTTCAGCACAGACAGGAAAGAGCGCATCGGGATTGGACACCAAAATCCTAACCTCACGGATGCCTTCGTTTTTAAGCAGCCGTTTGGATAGCCTCGCGGCGTGGTTCCGTCCTCCTGGCGCTCCTTCTCGTACCCGTCTCTTATTGGTGATCTGCTTTATTCCGGCCTCTATGCTTCTGAGGAGTGTGCTTTCCTATCTGAACACCTATCTGTTGTCGTGGGTCGCCATCCGGGCCGCCAACGATTTGCGGGTGAGACTGTTCCGTCACTTAATCGACTTGCCATTGCGCTTTTTTAACCGCGCGAGCACCGGCGATTTGATGGCGCGCATTGAGGGAGCGATGGCGGCGCACAGCACCATCAAAGACGCGTTTGGAGTGATTATTCGTGAGCCGATTTCGATTGTTTCCTGTGTGGTGATGTTGTTCGGAATAGACTGGCAGCTTAGTTTATTCACGTTATTAATTTTTCCCGTTTGCCTAATCCCCATTGCGCTTTTTGGACGAAAATTTCGCAAGTCCAACTCAGGGATCCACGCGAGATACGCGAGTTTGAACAATGTGATGCAGGAATCCTTTACTGGCATCCGCGTCATCAAAGGCTACAACCTGGAGTCGCTGGTGGCGCAGGAATTTCAAAGAGCGGTCGACAGTATCACCAGCTTTTTCATGCGCGCGGTAAGGGAGGGGGAATTGCCTGGGCCACTGATCGAGTTTATTGGAAGCATCGGCGTCGCCATGGTCTTTGCTTATTATGCATTCGTTTCCGGCGGCCACGCTGCGGCGAGCACCATGCTGGCCTTCTTTCTTCTGGTGTTCAGCCTGTATTCACCCCTGAAGAACTTAAGCCGTTTGCACCATCAGTTGGACATGGCAAAGCAGTCGCTGGATCCCGTTTACGAGCTTCTCTCCAACCAGAGCCGTTTGCCCGAGCCCGCTCATCCAAAGCCTCTGAAGGCGCACGGCGCGCCGATTCGTTTTGAAAACACAAGCTTTTCGTACGGGGAAAAAACGGTGTTGCACAATATCAACCTTACGATTCAGCCCGGTCAAATGGTGGCCCTGGTGGGGCGGACTGGCTCGGGCAAGACCTCACTGGCTAATCTGCTGCTGCGCTTCTACGATCCCACAGGTGGGGCGATCCTGATCGGTGACACCGATATCCGGTCGGTCTCTTCACGCGAGCTGCGTTCGCATATTGCGGTCGTGACTCAGGAGACCATCCTGTTCAATGACACCATCCGCCGCAACATTGCCCTGGGCCGTCCG
>Ga0210409_10007434_pt1 | contig 11282 bp, 7 predicted proteins | sample IncBWH17MmetaG_FD_161649 | JGI IMG/M metagenome (GOLD analysis project Ga0210409, IMG submission 161649) | Forest soil microbial communities from Barre Woods Harvard Forest LTER site, Petersham, Massachusetts, United States - Inc-BW-H-17-M | ecosystem: Environmental > Terrestrial > Soil >...
CCCGCGGAAGAAGGGCGCGGCGCATCCTCCACCATGCCCCACAAGCGCAATCCAGTCGCCTGCGCGATGATTCTCGCCGCCGCAACACGTGTCCCAGGACTAGTCGCCACCATGCTGACCGCCATGCTGCAGGAAGACGAGCGCGGCCTGGGCGGCTGGCACGCCGAATGGGAGACTCTGCCGGAAATTGTGTGCCTCACTGCCGGAGCAATGCATCACTTAGCCGATGTTGTCCCGCGCCTTGAAATCGATGTGAAACGAATGCGCGAAAATCTGGAGTTGACCAAAGGCTTGATTTATGCCGAAGCCATCACCGCCGCGCTGGGCGAAAAAATCACCCGCTCCCAGTCGCGTGAATTTATCGACGCCGCGAGTGAGCGAGCCATTAAAGAAAAACGTCATCTTCGAGACATTCTCCATGACGATCAGAAAACCGCCACGCACCTATCGTCAGACCAGCTCGACAAGCTTTTTGATCCGCGAAATTACACCGGCACATCCAACGAATTTATCGACCGCGTCATTGAAAACCATAAATCCCATAAAACCTTCTAGGTGGTGTCGCTTTGCCATTTGTTGAAACCAAAGATCTCCACATGTACTACGAACTGGACGGCCCGGCTGGCGCCCCAGCACTGATGCTTTCCAATTCGCTAGGCACGAATCTATCGCTGTGGGATCCGCAACTTCCAGTTTTTGCCAAGACCTTTCGCGTACTCCGTTATGACTCCCGTGGCCACGGCCAAACGTCCGCCACGCCTGGCGAATACACAGTGGAAATGCTGGGCCGCGATGTCCTTCAGCTGCTCGACGCCTTAAATCTCGACCGCGTAACTTTTTGCGGCCTGTCTATCGGCGGAATGACCGGCATGTGGCTGGCCGCAAACGCGCCACAGCGCCTAACAAAACTCGTGCTCTCCAACACTGCCCCGAAAATCGGCAAGCTCGACGCCTGGAACCAACGCATAAAATTAGTTCGCCAGGGCGGCCCCAAGGCCGTCGCTCAACCGGTAGTTGAAAAATGGTTCACGCCGGAATTTCATGCCAAGCACCCCGATCAAATAGCAAAAACCCGTCACATGATCGAAACCACCAGCACGGATGGCTACGCCGGTTCGTGCGCCGCCGTCCGTGATTTTGATTTTTGGGAAAACGTAGCCACCGTTCGCGCACCAACTCTGGTAATCGCAGGAACCCACGATCAATCTGTTCCACCGTCGGACGCCCAGAAACTCACAAAGCAAATTCCCGGAGCGCGCTATCTCGAATTGCCGGCGGCTCACATCTCCAACGTTGAAGCCGCGACCCGCTTTACCGACGAAGTGAGCAATTTTCTGAACACTTAAGGAGCCTCAATGGACGAACGCGAACGGTTCGAAGCGGGCATGAAGATTCGTCGCGAAGTCTTGGGCGACGCCCATGTCGACGCTGCCATCGCCAAACGCAACGCTTTTAGCGAAGCATTTCAGGAACTGATCACGCGCTACGCCTGGGGTGAAATCTGGACTCGCCCCGGCTTGCCACGTCAAACGCGCAGCCTGATCACCGTGGCCATGCTCGTCGCCCTGAATCGCGAAGAAGAACTCCGTCTGCATTTACGCGCCGCATTACGAAATGGTGCGACCCAGGAAGAAATTCGCGAGACGCTTTTGCAATCCGCCATTTACTGCGGCGTGCCAGCCGCCAACTCCGCATTTCGCGTCGCCCACGAACTTTTTAGCGAAAAAACCTGATTGGCCGCGGCCAAAATAAAACTGAAAAAGGCTGCCTCCGGCCTCTTCCCATACGGCTACAAAAACAGCTCACGAGCGCTCTAAACACACTCTTTTAACATTGCCCTAAACAAGCATAAAGTCTATATTGTCAGCACTATGCACACCCCTGCCGCTTCTCGTTTCAAGCTATTCGCCCGCCCATTTCCTCTCCGCCGGAATATGCGCTTTCTCGCGATATTCGTGTGCCTCGCCGTCACCCTAATACCTGCCCCGGCCCGACCCGACGGCACAACCGATCCTCACGGTCTCGGCCCGATTCTCTCCTACATTTCGACCGGCTGGAATACCTTGACCCGCTCAATGTACGAATGTTCAACCGTCGTGGATCCTAAATTCGCAGCCACCTCGGTTATGTATCTTCCCGCTGATTTTCACGAGCCCCCTGCGCTGGCCGAATTGCAAAAGCAATGCAAATTCGAAGTGCGGCATCTGCCTACCGTGATTCATCGCCCCGGCGAAATCGACGCCGACAGTTTGAATCCTCCGGGCCTCCTATACCTCGAAAATAAATATGTAGTTCCCGGCGGCCGCTTCAACGAAATGTACGGCTGGGACAGTTACTTTATTATTCGCGGCTTGGTTCGCGACGGCCGCATCGACCTTGCGCGCGGCATGGTCGAAAATTTTTTCTTCGAGATCGAACACTACGGCAATGTATTAAACGCCAATCGCAGCTACTATCTGAGCCGCTCGCAACCCCCATTTCTCACTTCCATGATTCTCTCCGTCTACGATTCGCAAAAAGCCGCCGGTCATGAAGACAAAAATTGGCTCGCCAGAGCCTACGCCTTTGCCGTGAGAGACCACGACATGTGGACGCAAGAACCGCATCTCGCCGGCTCAACCGCCCTCTCGCGATACTTCGACCGCGGCAACGGCCCTTCCCCTGAAAGCGTGAAAGATGAAACCGGACACTATCGCGATGTAGCCGCCTTTTTTCTGCGGCACCCCGAACTCGACGACCATGACCTGGTGCGAAAAGATCCCGGCAAAACTGAGCCGCAGACCTTCGGCGCTCAATATTCCGTGCGCGTCTGCGACTCCGGTCATGATGCTTCACCCAAGGTCGCGCAAGCGCCGGGAGAACACGCCGACTGCGAGACCGCCGAAGAGATCGCTCTCAGCGCCGATTTCTACAAAGGCGACCGCTCCATGCGCGAATCGGGCTACGACATCTCCTTTCGATTCGGCCCTTACGGCGCGCAAACTCAGAACTACGCCCCAGTATGCCTGAACAGCCTGCTCTACAAGACCGAAAAAGACTTACAGCAAATGAGCGAAACCCTCGGAAAAACCGATGACACTCACAAGTGGGCGCGCCTGGCCGCCGAGCGCAAAGCAAATATCGACAAATACTTGTGGAACGAAAAAGCTGGAATGTTTTTCGATTACGACTTCGTCAAACAGCAGCAATCCACTTACGCCTACGTCACCGTTTTTTATCCGCTCTGGGCTGGATTAGCCACTCCCGACCAGGCTAAAGCAGTGATGAAGAATCTCTCGACTTTCGAGCAACCCGGCGGCCTGGTGATGAGCCCTAACGAAACCGGTGGACAGTGGGACTTTCCCTACGCTTGGGCCCCTAATCAACTGCTCTCCGACGAAGGCATGCGCCGTTACGGCTTCAATGAAGACGCCGATCGCGTTTCCTACAAATTCCTCTCCACTGTTGCGGAGAATTTCAGGCGCGATGGCACCATCCGCGAAAAATACAATGCCGTGACCCGCTCTTCGGAAACTGCGGTAACCGCCGGATATCACGTGAACATCGTCGGGTTCGGATGGACCAACGGCGCCTTCTTGAATCTCCTGCACGACCTGCCAAAGCCTATGGCTGACAAACTGGCGAAAGAACAAGATGCTGCGCCGCCAGTAGCGGCAAAAGCTATCTCCCCATCTGCAAACTAATCGAGTTGTTGAACGCTGGAATGCAGCACTGATTTCAGAAACTTCACATCGGGTTTCGGCGTAGCTCCCACCTGGGACGCCACCCAGGAGCCCATTCGATTGGCGGCTTCATTCATTTCATCCAAAGTTGCTCCACGTAGATAGTGATGGATCAGCGCAGCTGTAAACGCATCGCCGGCGCCAACGGTATCCGCCACCTTCGTCGGAAAACCCGGATGTCTGTGCACCCCGTCCGCCGCCACCAGCGAACTTCCGCTCGGACCCTCTGTCACGCACACCAGTTTCAATCCACATGTACGCAAAAGCCACGGACCTGCTGCCTCTCTCGTATTTGATTTGTATCCCAGAAGCGCTGACACCCGCGACAATTCGTCCTTATTAACCTTCATGATGTCGGCGCTCTTTGCCGATTCGCGCAAAATGTCGGCGGAAAAAAAAGACTGCCGCAAATTTACATCGAAAACTTTGACGGCGTTAGGCGGCAAGTTTTCAAGAAACAATCGAATCGTTTTTCGCGAGCGCTCCGAACGCTGCGCCAGTGAGCCGAAGCATACCGCGGCGGCGCGTCCTGCCAGCGCCTGCCATTGCGAAGTCCACTCAAAATTATCCCAAGCAACATTTTCTGCGATTTGGAATTTTGGCTGCCCATCCTCAAACACTTCGACTTTCACTGTGCCTGTCGGGCTGTTCCTATCCAGCTGCAGCCATTCTTGTGATAGCCCAAGTTTCGCTAATCTCCGCGCGGCGGCGTTTCCCAGACGATCCCGCCCCACCCGGCTGGCCACCACCCCTTCGTCTCCAAGCAAGCTGGTCATGTACGCAAAATTCGCCGGCGCTCCGCCCAATTCCTTGCGGTTAGGAAAAACGTCCCACAGCAATTCCCCGAGACCAACGACCGTGTACTTTGCGGCCATAAACTCTTTTCCAGCCTTACCCGCCACATCAGCTCTTCACTACCAAAAACTTTTTCCAGCCTTACGGTTTTTGATCCCTGGCGGCTTGCAAACTTTCAGCCAGTTTTAATTCGTGCTCCGCATCTTCCATCCGCCCCAGCGCTCGATAAGATTGCCCCAGCAAATGGTGCGTCACGGAATTGTTGGGGTCCATCGCCAGCGCACGCTGCAACGCACGCACCGCAAGTTCGGACTCACCTTTTTTCTCTAGAACCTTTCCCAGCAAAATGTACGGCCCACTCGAATTAGCGTCAAGCCAGATGGACCGCTGCAAAAGTTTCTCCGCCTCATCAAACTTCTGCGCCCGAGAATAAGCGTCCGCCAGCTTGTAGTATGCGGCCGCGTTGCCGGGATTAATGGCGATCTCCTGTTCAAACTGGGCAGTCGCTTCGGCAAGCTTGTTTTCATACAAATAAAGCTCGCCCAGCACCTGATGCACCAGCGGCAGCTTAGCATCAAGCGCAATTGCTTTCTTGCCGTATTCTTCCGCTACAGGAGCGAAATCCAAACGCAGCAGTAGCCGCGCCGTGAACAGATACGCCGCAGCCGAATCAGGTGCTACTTGAAACATTTTCGCGAATGCTCGACGCGCGCTCGCATAATCTTTGGTCTGAATATACGCGACACCCAGAATGTACGACGCATCGACACTCGCGCTCGGATACCACGACTGCACTTTCACAAGATAAGGAATCGCTTCCGCCGGCTTGTTGGAAAGATACAGCGAAAGCCCAGTGAGCTGTGTGGCTTCGGCATCACCTGGATTTTCGACAATCGCGCGCTGCAGCGCGGCAACCGCGTTGCCATAATCGCCTTTCCGATAGTAAGTAACGCCAAATTCATGCGAGAGATTCTTAGCCGTGGGATTGGATTTTGCGATTTCGTTCAACCCGGCCAGGGCGTCGTCGAATTTGCCCTGTTCCGTGAGTCGATGAACCTGATCGTAGGACGCCGCAACGTCGGACGTAGCTTGCGCCTCAACCGAAAGCTGCAACAGAAATATGAAACCAAAAACGACCTGCAAGCGCAGCGCGCAGTTCCTGAATTGCGAAAAATTCATAGCCGGTGAAGACCGCAGCCCAACTCCCTGCCGCACTCCGAAAGGTGATTAGAGCATAAAAAACGGGGAGCCCGCGAGGGCTCCCCGTTTTGTTTGAGTAGTTAGACTTAGAAAGTGATTCGCACACCGAACTGCAGTTGACGCATGCCCACCGGCGAACCAGGAGCCGCATCGGCCTCGATGTCGGTGATCTGTCCAGAGCTGCCGCCGCAATCCACGCAAGTGTTGCCCGGGATCGCCAGCACTGGATGGTTGAACACGTTGTAGGCATCGAAGCGGAACTGCGCCTTGATGCGCTCGGTAATCGTGAAGTTCTTCGAAAGCGCCATATCGTCATAGAACGCATGCGGTCCACGATAAGAATCGAAGCCCACATTACCGATCTGGCCGCAAGCGGGCAGAGCAAACGGTCCGGCGGTCGGTCGAGCCGAGCCACAGGAGTCGCTAGTCCCGGTGAGGTCCGTTGCCGACGCTTTAATTTCCGGCAGGTTCTGGCTCAGAGTCGGTATCGGAGTAAACCAGAAGGTATTGCCGCCGACATTAGTAACACCAGTCGCGAGCCTTGAAGTTCCCACCTTGTTAGGACGGCAAGGTCCTGCGTCACTAACCTGTCCGCAATTCTGAAGAGTCGGAGTCCAAGGAAGACCACTGCCCCACGTCAGGGTGTTGGTCACCTCCCAACCTCCGACCAGGTAATTAAGCGCTCGCCCGGAATTGCTCATGAACGTCTTGCCTCTCCCGACCGGCAACTCGTAAATCGTGTTGGCCACGAAAACGTTGTTGCGGTTATACGGGTTCGGTCCCCAGGCAACCGTCTTGTTGACGTCGAAGTAAGTAGAGTCGTAAGCGTACGCGTGAGAGAACGTATAGTGCGCCAGGAACTGCAGTCCATAGCTGGTGCGCTTCTCGGCCTTCACTTGCAACGCGTTGTATTTGTTGTCAGCATCGTTCCCGAAGTACGCGGTATCCACCGCGCAGCACGTCAACGGCTGGCCGCTCGGAGAGAAGAATCCCGGATAATTGAACGCCGGGACCCCGTTCAGGAAATACTTGCGTCGGAAGGATTGCGGCACAGAAGGCACAAACGACTGTTTGCAGTCGAATGTTCCCACGGGCGCCACGTTAGGCGTGCATTGATAAGCGTCGGTACCCGTGCCAATAGCCGCTTCATTATTGTTATACGACGGGCCGGTACCGGCGAACACGTGCGTGCCCTTGTTGCCGATGTAGCTCACAGTAAGATTTATCGTCGGCGTGATCTGTCGCTGGAGCGTGGCATTCCATTGATCAATCGTTGGCAGCCGCTGTACAGTCGGACGAACTCTGGGCTGCACTGTGCCGTCTGGTCCATACAGTGGCAAGGTCCCAGCCGATGAGATGTCGCCGAGTATCCCTGCAAAGCTGAACGGGGCCGGCCCTTGCGACAGCGTGAAAACCGGCGTGCGATTGTTTGTAGCCGCGGTATTGATGTTTGTGTCCTGGATTGTCTGGTTAGCCAGAACCGGTAGGTTCTGCGTCACCACGTGCCCGAAGTTGGAGCCAAACACGCCGATATCGAATCCACGGCCGTAACCCATCCGGAGGACGGTCTTGGGATCAAATTGGTATGCAACGCTGAGACGCGGTGCCAGCGCCTTGTAAGTATTGTCAATGTTGCCGTTCAAACCGATCGGGCCCTGGCCCGCGACGCGAATCACGCCTTGGTCTAGATTTGCAAAACCGCCGTTGTCTTTTCCGTTGACGCTCTCAGGAAAATAAATTTCCCAACGTAGACCGTACGTAATCGTGAATTTTGGACTGACTCTCCAGGAGTCCTGTCCGTAGAAGAACCAACGCTTCTGACGCTCTGCAGCCGTCAAGCTGGTGCTGACAAAGCGTTGGAACGATGTCACATCACCCAGCAGGAAAGTCGCCAGAGCTAATCCTCCGGCCCCGCCGTTCGAAGTAGCCCCGGAATCAAAATTCAACAATCCCGTGCGGCTTGCATCGCTAGGAACTCGAAGGTTTTCAGCATATCGAATGTCCGCACCAAATTTGATGGTGTGGTTGCCTTGAGTCCGCGTCCAGTTGCTCACGAATTGGAATTGCTGCTCGCTTTCCGTCAACGGGCAGTTACAACGGCCAATGTTCAACCCGTCGCCGAAGTTGGAAAGTACGCCGTTGCCCGAGCCCGCGCTCCCCCCGTTTTGCGTTAACTGGAAGCCTGAAAGACCGCCAGTGACCGGTGGACCGGCGATACCCGGGCCAGAGTTAAGCCCAGGAAACCCGAGTTTATCCATCGGGGACGCGGTCGCGTCTGAATATGCTGTTTGAGGATTGTACTTAAAGTATCCAAAGCGGAAGTCCGTCAGCCATTTCGCGCCGATCGGTTTCGTGAACCCTGTCGCCAGGCTGTAATTGTGAACATTCGAACTCCCGTTCAATCCACCTGGACCAAACCCCACACCACCTAGCGCTCCCAGGCCTCCCAAACCGGATAGCGAGAAATAGTCCAGACTAAAGCGTCCGAACACCTGGTAGTTATGCGGAGCGCTGTAATCGATTCGCACGTCGAAGGACTTCTGATTGAATGGACCCGCACCGGTAGAAACGAAATTGTTATTGAGGCCACTGTTGCCTGGCGCAGGGAATAACGCCAACACATTGCCGACGTTCTGCCCAATTCGCGCTATCGGAATCAAATTCCCCGCAAATGCCGTACGGTTTGCGCCCGTAAGTGGATCCCCGGTTAGTGGATCGAATATCTGGCCCTCACCCAGGTACGCGCTCAAATCGCAGAAGCCTGGAGTGGCACTAGTAGCGTTCGTTGCCGGATTGCAGCTCTTCACCACGTTCGCCGTCGGGACGGTATACAGGTTGGTGATGCCCTGTTGCTGCTGCGTCCCTTGATAATCGCCAAAGAAAAACAACTTATTTTTGATGATCGGTCCACCCCCTGAACCGCCAAACTGTTTCCAGTTCGCGGCAGCTAGAGGGACGCCGGGCTTATTCGTAAAGGGGTCGCGCGCTTCCTGATCGCTGTTGCGGTAGAAAAGGAAACCGCTGCCGTGGAAATCATTCGAACCGGACTTGGTCTGCACTTTAACCACGCCAGAGGTGGCCTTGCCCGATTCTGCGTCGTAATCCTGAAGCGCGATCTTCGCTTCGCCGATGGCATCTAGATTCGGATTTACAACGATGATCCCCAGAATCGGATCTTGGTTATCGGTCCCGTCCAACTCAAAGTTCGTTCCCGAAAAGTGCTGTCCATTCACTTGGATTTGGCCGCCGCCCTGCGGATTTTCAGTGGCTGCGTGGCTGAACCCCGGCAATTTCTGCGTACCCGGCGACAGCAATTCAAAGTTCGTAAAGTTGCGGTTCAGGATCGGCAAATCCTCAACATATTTCTGGCTGAACTGCACGTCCACGTCCGCGCGATCCGTCTGCAGCTGCGGAATATCGCCCGTGACCTCTACCGTTTGTGTTACTGCTCCAACTTGCAGAGCAGCGTCGAGTGTTACCGAGGAGTCCGCGTTTACCGTGATGCGTTCCACCGAATAAACCTTAAATCCGGCCGCTTCTACTTGCACCTTGTAATCATCCGGTATCAAGTGGGTGACCGCGTAGTTGCCGCTTTCGTTCGAGGTCGTTTCAAACGCAGTGCTCTTCGATATCGAAGTTACCGTGACCTTCGCGCCGCTCACCGCATTTCCTTGCGCGTCGGTTACCGTCCCGATGACGCTGCCGAACACCGCTTGGCCCGACGCCGTATACGTGCACAGATTAAAACAGAAACAGAATACCGCCAGAGCCACCCACACTGATCGTCTTGCCATTACACCCCTCCTCAAACTCGTCTTGGAATCTTTCCAACCCGAACACACTGCTCCCGAACAGCATCCTCGACTGAATTTATATGGGTTCGTGAACTACTGTGTGGACCACAAACAGCAGGACATACCATCGCATCCTGCAGGACCCCCTCGACGTACACAGCTACTTCCCGAAGCCATCGATCCCGGGGTTAGCCGGAGGCCAAACCGCAACTGCAACAAAACTAAGCAGCGGAATGGCGATCGAGCAATTAAGTGGTTACCTCTTATCAACTTTATCGATGCTTCGGCAAGTCTCATGCCGTAAGACACGGTTACATCCATTAACCGCTTCCTTTCCTGCGTGTTGCATCACCAGATACGTTCGTGTTACAACCCTGTAACCGGAGTTCTTTTGCTCGACAAGTCTCTAATCCAAGCGGAAATCGACAAGCTGGCCAACAGCTCGGTTCTGCACGGCTCTGAATCCCTCTGCAAGCTTTTGCGCTATATCGCCAAACACGCCGTGGATCATCCAGGCGTCTCGCTCAAGGAATACCAGATCGCCACCGAAGTCTTTGGCAGACAGGCCGACTTCGATCCTCAAGTCGATTCCATGGTGCGCGTCCAAGCCGGTCGCCTGCGCGCAAAACTCGCCGAGTACTATAATGGCGACGCTGCCGCCGACGACCCCGTCTGGGTGGATTTGCCAAAAGGCACCTACGTTCTGACCTTCCATCCACGGACCCCAGGTACCAGACATCCCCCCGTATCCACTAACGGCGGACGCCATGACGCCCAAGTCCATCAAGAACACGAGCCTTTACCACGGCAGATTCCGCGCAAGTGGGCCATCGCCGTCGGAACCTTGGCCGTGTTGCTTGCCGCGAGTTTAACGGTGATGGCCTCCTTGCTCTTCCCGCGCAAAGCTGGCGAGACCAGCGCCATCAGCGACCGGCCCGGAGTTCCCGCCGCGTTTCCTACATTCTGGCGAGGATTTTTAACCGGGCCCGAAGAGCCGTGGGTGATCTTCAGCAACGCGCCTTTTGCTGGCAGGCCAGACGTGGGGATGCGCTATTACAATCCCGTCCGCGACGCTGGTCAGCCGATACTCGATCACTACACAGGAGTTGGTGAAGTTATAGCGGTACACGAACTCGATAAAGTTTTTGCCTTGCTGCACCAGGAAATCCGCGTCAAACGCGGAAGTCTCTTCACCCTCGACGATGCCAAGAACAATGACCTGATTTTTATCGGCTCGCCTTCTGAAAATTTGTCCCTTCTTGATATTCCCGGCACTCACGAATTTATCTTTAAACAAATTCCCTCTGGTAACCGCCGCGGAAACACCGAAATCATCAATGTTCATCCGCAGAATGGCGAACCAAAGGAGTTTCTCGCTTCCCCCAATAATCAAGCGCTCACCGAAGACTATTCCGTTGTCGCCCTGGTGCGCGGCTTAAACAATGCCCGCTCAGAACTCATCCTTGCCGGCACCACCACTATGGGAACCCAAGCGGCCGTCGAGTACGTTTCCCGTCAACAAACTCTCGAGGAATTGTTATCAAAATTATCAGTCTCCAAGCCTGCCGACTTGAAGCCCTTCGAAGCCGTCCTTCACGTCAAAGTCGTACGCGGCGTCCCGGTAGCCACGGAATTAGTAGCCCTCCGCAAGGGCATCTAACCGCGCCTCCCTCTTTTTTGTTACGCAAACCAAAAAAACTCGGAAGGAGCCACCCTCGATTTTTGCGGGTGGGTCTTGCAGTTCCCTCTTGCGGTTCCCTCTCGCAGTTCC
>Ga0210409_10007435_pt1 | contig 11282 bp, 6 predicted proteins | sample IncBWH17MmetaG_FD_161649 | JGI IMG/M metagenome (GOLD analysis project Ga0210409, IMG submission 161649) | Forest soil microbial communities from Barre Woods Harvard Forest LTER site, Petersham, Massachusetts, United States - Inc-BW-H-17-M | ecosystem: Environmental > Terrestrial > Soil >...
ATGAAGGCGGCCGATGGGATCACGACCGCTTTTATTACAACCGTTCCGTGACCAACGTGAACATCACTGAAGTCCACAACGTCTACAACACCACCATCATCAATCGCAACGAAACACGCGTCAGCTACAACGGCGGCGATGGCGGTATCCGCGAGCGGCCCTCTCGGGATGAAGAATCCTTTTCTCGCGAACGCCACATTGCCCCGGTTTCCGCGCAAAACCAGCACATTCAGGAAGCGCGCGGCAATCGTGAGTTGCGCGCTTCAGCCAATCAGGGCAGGCCTCCCATCGCCGCAACGCAACGCCCCGGATCATTTCGCGGCTCTGCTGTTGTTCCAGCAAGGGAAGCCGGCGGACGCTACGAGCCGCCAGCCAATCGGCGCGGTAATAACAATGCTGGCGGTAATAACAATGCTGCTCGTCCCGAGAACAATCCCAATCGTCCGCCCAACCCGGGAGGCAATGCCAATCGTCCACCCTTCGCTCACGCCAAGGAAATTACACCTCACGATCGGCCGGCTCCGCCGAACACCGGCAATCCCAAGCTCGACCAGAAATACGGGCAACAGCAGGACAAGCTCTACTCCAAACAGGCACAAGAGCATCAGAAGCTCCAGCAAAAACAAGAGCAAGACCACCAGCGCCTAGCGCAGCAAAACGCCAATGACGCAAGAAGGCAGCAGGTCGAACAGCGCCACCAGCAACAGACCCAGCAAATGGAGCAACGCCATACACAACAACAACAGAGGGTGCAGCAGAGGCAGCAGCAGCCGCCGCGCCAGAATCCGCCGCCTAAGCCGCCGAAGGAAAAGCCTTAACAGCCCGCTCGCGGCCGGCGGGAAGCGCACTCTAAAAAAGAGCCGGCTGGAAGCCGGCGCTACGAAAAAGGCACGACGTGTCGTGCCCCTACGCGGGCGGCAGCACAGGGCGGAGCTTGCCTGCGGCGAGATGTTTCAACGCGCGGAAGCGTCCGTCGAGTTCGGCGGCCGTCAGGCGCCCCTTGTGGTAGAGAGTGCGCAGAAAACCCAGGGTCGGGCGGTCACCCATCCCCGAGTTGCATTCGAGACAGCAGGAAACCATGTTGCGGTAGGAATTGCCGCCGAAGCGGACGCTATTCGGCGAGGTAAACTCGTCACTCGCCACTGCCCATCTTTTGCAGGCACTCCGCGCAATAGCCGCCGACTTCGGTGCGCGACACGGTGACCTTCATATTGAAGTCGCGCGCAATCTGATCCTTCAATTGCTCGTACAAACGGCTCTCGAACTCGCGCACCTTGCCGCACCGCAGGCAAGCCACGTGGATATGGTCCCGGGGACCGTGCGTCTCGTAATAGTGCCGGTCGCCTCGAAGGTGCAGCAAATCGAGTTCATCGATGAGGCCTTGTTTTTTCAGCAGGTCAATCGTGCGGTACACCGTGACCAGGTGGACGCCGGCGTCAATCTTTTGCGCTTTGGCAAGAATCTGGTCCACATCCAGATGCTGTTCCGCGTCGTCCATCACCTGCAGGATGACGCGGCGCTGCCGGGTCATGCGGATTCCCCGCGCAGCTACCGCTTGCTGAAGTTTTCCGGTTGTTTCCGCGGTATTGAGACGCTCGCCTGTAGAGACTCGGTGAGACAGCGATGCAGCCATTTATGGTTCTCCGCTGGCGCGGCTGCTCCTGCCTAGGAACGTGTCGGGAGCAAGCCCACCACGTCATTGTACATAATGTAAGCAAACAGAACTAACAGGAAGACCAGCCCGACTTGAACGAAGCGCTCTTTAAACCGCAGGCTGAAATCCTTTCGGCGGATGCCTTCCAGCGTGAGCAGCAGGATGTTTCCGCCGTCCAGAATGGGGATGGGCAGCAGATTCAAAATCCCGAGATTGATGCTCATGCCCGCCAACAGCAGGATGACGGAGATCGGGCCACGATGAACGGCATTCCCCGCGGCGCGCGAAATCTCCACCACCGTATGCAGCTGGCGCACCGAGATTCGCCCGCTGAAAAGCCTTCCGACGACACCGAGAATCCTTCCGGTAACATCGACGGTATTGGCCAGCGCTACATGAAAGCCTTCGCTGAAAGATACACGCTTGTAGATAACGTCTTCTTGCTGCGAAATCCCGATCTGGTAATAAGACTCGCCCGTCTCGGTCAAGGCTTGAACCGGGGTCACTGTCTTGTGGAGAATCTCTCCCTTGCGCTGGATGACCAAATCCAGCGGGGCTCCCTTGGAGCCGCGCACGGCTTCGACGAACTGGCCCCACACTTCGACTTTCTTTCCGTTGACGGAAACAATGCTGTCATCGGCTTTGATTCCCGCACGCATGGCGGGCTTTCCGGACTCCACAAAATCAACGATGGGCGCCCGGGGCAAATACGCGATCGCAGTATCGGAATCGAGTAAGCTCTTCGGCATCATCTCAACGGTGCGAGTCTTCCCGTTGTTCAGCACTTCCAGGTGCAGCTTCTCTTTTGCTCCCAGCTTTACCAGCTGTACTTCCGCTTGCTCCCACGTCGCCGTCTTCGCGCCATTGATCGACACGACTTGATCCCCCGGCTGAAGAGCATCGGCGGAAGAAGGAGTGTCCGCAGGAACAGCGACGATTTGCACCGGCTTGTCGAGGTACGCGGAGTACGGCATGCCCACAAGCGCAAAAAATCCCGTTAGCAAAATAATCGGAAAAATCAGATTGACCGCTGGTCCCGCAAAGGAAATCAACGCGCGCTGCCAGCGCGGCTTGCTCATCAATTCGTCCGGAAGACCAGTTGGGGCTACATCGTTCGAATCGATTTCGGACAAGTCCTGGCCCGCCATGCGGACGTATCCGCCCAGCGGCACCGCGCTCACGCGATAATCAGTTGCCCCGCGCTTCCACCCGAACAGTCGCGGCCCGAATCCGATCGAGAACACATCAACCCGCACCTTAAACAGGCGCGCCACAATAAAATGTCCCCATTCATGGACGAGGATCAATACGCCCAGGACGAGCGCCATTCCAATTAAGACATCGATTGCCATACTTTAATCAATCCTTTCGTTCAACCCTTATGGCGCCGCTACTGCCGTCACTGCCAGCCGCCCCACTTCTTCCCTCGCCATTCGACGCGCTTCAGCATCTGCCGTAAGCACGTCTTCCATTTTCTCAAACCGTACGCGTGGCGTCCGGCTGAGCACTCGTTCAATCACTTCCGGAATTCCCAGAAACGGGAGCCGTTGCTCGAGAAACGCCGCGACTGCAATTTCATCTGCCGCGTTTAGCGCGCACGGCAATGCCCCGCCCTTTTTCATAGCTTCCCGGGCAAGACGCAGGCACGGAAACCGCCGCGTCGAAGCTTTCTCGAAATCCAGCCTTTTCAACCTGGTCCAGTCGAGGGCTACTTCCTTAGATGCCAGCCTCTCAGGATAGGTTAACGCATATTGGATTGGCATGCGCATGTCAGTGGGGCCAAGTTGTGCCAGGACAGAACCGTCCACGAACTCCACCATCGAGTGAATCGTGGATTGCGGATGGACCACGACGTCGATCTGATCGGGCCGCATGCCGAAGAGCCAGCGCGCTTCGATAATCTCAAAACCCTTGTTCATCATCGTGGCGGAGTCAATGGTGATGCGGTTTCCCATGCGCCAATTCGGATGCGCAAGCGCTTGTTCAGGCGTCACGCTGGCCAGCGCTGCCAGCGGCGTCTTTCGAAACGGCCCGCCGGACGCGGTCAGCACCAGCCGCCGCACTTCTCCGTGCGTTCCGCCGCGCAGGCATTGATGCACTGCGTTGTGTTCGCTGTCTACGGGGAGCAGTTCGCGCCCGGCTTTTTTTGCCGCGGCCATAACAAGTTCGCCCGCGGCCACCAGCACTTCCTTGTTCGAAAGCGCGACTGTCTTCCCGAGCTTCACTGCCTCGTAAGTCGCTTCGAGGCCCACGACGCCCACCGCCGCTGAAACAACAATCTCGGCGTTCGAATGCGTCCCGACGGCTAGCATCCCTTCCCTGCCGTGGTGAATCGCTGGGAGCGGCGAAATTCCCTTTCCTTCCAAGAGCGTCGAAAGCTCATCAGCCTTCTTGGCATCGCCGACCGACACCACTTCCGGCCGGTGCCGCTCGATCTGGCCGACCAGTTCGTCCAGGTTGCCTCCAGCCGCGAGCGCCACAACGCCAAACCGCCCGGGCAAAGCCTCCACAACCGAAAGGCACTGTCGCCCAATCGAACCAGTTGATCCTAAAATAGCTAGCTGTTTCACGGAGTCGTTCGATTTCCTTTTGGAGTGCGGCAGCCCAGCCGCCGCCTTTGCTCATCATCCGACTTGCTGGCTGGAAGCCTTCTGACCTACGACCTGGGAGAGTAGATCCAGATCCAATAATACCAGACAACCGGAATCGCGAGGATAAGGGCATCGATTCGGTCAAGCACGCCGCCATGCCCCGGCAAAATGGTGCCCGAATCCTTGATCCCCGCGCTGCGCTTGTACGCCGATTCGAGGAGGTCGCCCACCTGCCCGGCCACGTTTCCCAGAGCCGCCATCGCCAACAAATGAGGCAGCGGCACCGTCATGTATCGCGCAAAAGCCATGGCGACAATCAACGAGCCAAGAAAACTCGCCACCGTGCCCTCCCACGTTTTCTTTGGACTCAAGTGCGGCGCCAGCGGGTGCTTGCCGATGGATCGCCCGACGAAATACGCCACAGTATCTCCCACCCAGATAACGACCATCGCAAAAAGCAGCAAAACAGGTCCGTCCGGTACGCTTCCATGAAGCCTGACGGCAAACGACAATGGGTACGCGACAAGGATAAGCCCGCTGGCGCTGATCCCTGCCGCTGGGAGTGTCTCAACCAGCGGACGCCGAGTGAACAAAGTGATCGCGGCAATCCCCAGGACAAACAGAAAAAATGCATCAGGAACTGTTGGAAGGCCCTGCGCAAACGGATCAGCTACGCGATGGATGACCAGCCCGCCGCGCAACTTGTAGGCGGGTGCGATAGCCGCGGTCCATTGGAGGAACACAAGAACAATCGCACAAGTCGCTGTCCAAAAACGGTAGGCCCGGTGCCCGATGGCGTCGCCGAGTGCGAAATACTCAAACAGCGCCAGCAGAGTCACCAGCGCGGTAGCCAGCGCCACCGTCGCCGTCGAGCCCCACAACACCAGCCCCACGGCAAAAGGTATCAGCACCGCGGCCGTCGCCACCCGCTTCCAAGTCATAGAAAAGGAATCCCCTGAGAACCCGCAGGGTTCATCTCATCACATTAAGCGAAATAAATCACGCCAAGCAGGCAGGCTTTCCTGGCTGTCCTCTTCTTCGAACCACCCGCCGAAACGTGAACCAGCCATTTAGGATTATTTCTCGCCGGCGATTTCACTCCACTCGCGCTGGCCGCGTTCGAGCACCGCCGGCAAATCTTCCTGCAACAGAAAACGCTCCTTGATCAGTTTCATGGCCGCTTCGCTAAACTTGTCCATGTATTGTTCGCGCGAAACATAGCGTTCAGCAACCGACAGCCGCGGATCGCCGGATTTTTCGCGCTCTACTGCTGTCCGTGCAAGCGGGATAAACGAACCGAGGAAGCTGACACGCAGATCGGGAGCGCCGATGGTCGGATCACGCAGATTCCAGCCCGTGTAGGTAGCGAGCGGCACTTGCAATTCCGGCAAGCGTAAGCCTCCCAGGTCGTTGCCATCGGCATCCGTCTGCGGAACCAACGCGGCAAATGGCTTTCCGAGTTTCGGCGGCTCATTGGAAATGATTCCTGACTTCCACTGCGAGCCGAAATCAAGATGGTAAGCCAGGGAGACTTCGTGCGGCGTATCGACCGCGGGAATTTTCGGGAATGCCCATTTGCTCAGGGGAACCAAGGTGCCGTCCGAGATCTTCGGGTAAGTGTTCGGCGGAGGTGCCGTCCCATCCTTCACCCACTGGTCCATGTCGGTAATCAGTGCCCGCCAAAACCATTGCACGGGATTCGGATTAGGTCTCTGTTGTGCAGTCGAATCTGACCCAACCGCCGCCTTCTGTGGCGGAAACGGAACGGAAAAATGCTGCAATCCGGCAAGCAAATAGATGCGCGTGCTTTCACCAGGCGTCGCGTCTTTTAATCCGTCGGCTGACGTGTGAATCAGTGAAGCCGAACGGCCCCAGTATTCATACGAAGTATTCGTGAAGAAAATCTTTGGCGCCGTGCGCGATTTACTCGCCGCATCCAAAAGGCCGGCCGTTTCGCCACTCTCCGGATCGGTCTCCGGAAGGTCGGTGTAAGGAAACAAGTCCGTCGGGAAGAAGATGCTCGACATCGGTTGCGCGTCGCGTGACGGTTGCGCGAATCGATGATTGAAACTGCCTCTGCCGGCGCCGGCCACGTGCGCAATGACGCCGTCCATCACTTGGCGGCCTTGCTCGTCGGCGTTGAAGTCCTGGTAGAGGAAATGGCGCAGGAAGCGGCCGCTCTGCGAAATTCCTACCGCGTAGACGCGGCGGACCGGCGCAGGGGCCTGGGAATCATATTTGAGATAAGAGAGAAAATCGCGCACCGCCGCCAGGCCGACGCCTGCAACCACGGGGTCCTTCGCCTCATAGACGACCTCATAGAGTTTGCCCGGCAGAAACCCGCCGTCCAAGTGAATGAAATGAGGATCGGCTACCAACTGTCCCTGCACGGAATGGGCAAAGCTCCAGCGGTTGCGTGGGATGGCTTGCCGCAGACCATCGGGCGTGTCCCGCACGGTAAGGACGTTTTTCGCGCTCGCAGGATCATCGACGGGATAACTCTTTCCACCATCAAGTCCCAGCAGGATATGACCCAGTGGCATGTCGTCTCTTTTTGCGGATGGTGTAAAATCCGAGCGCACCAAGCCGCGAATCTCTTTTCCTCCTGGATCATGAGCGACCGGAGCGGAGAGGCGAACCTTCTCTCCTTCGTCCGCGAGGTCAAACTGCCACCCCAGCCAAGCAGTCGTGTAACCTTGGCGCATTAGAAATCCGTCTCCGAATTCCCCGTTCGGATCCGAAGAATTTCCGCCGTCCACCAGCCGCAGAATTCCTCTTCCCCCACGATTGGAAACTTCGAACAGCACCGCGCCGTTCCCTTTGGCCATGTCCTTGGGTTTGAAAAGATACAAGTCCGCGGAAAACTCGACTTCACCTTGCGCGTTGCGCGGAGCTTTATCCAAATCCACGATCTGCCGGTTGTGAATGTTTTCTGGGTTGACGGCGAAATAGACTCGCCCGATGATCCTCTCGTAAGTGCCCGCCAATCCGAACGTTCGCCCATCCTGAACGTTCGCGCGGGAAACAATCTCGACGCGTGTGACATGCGCGGCAGCCGCTGAAGCACAGAAAACGATCAGCGTAAGAACCCAAACCAAACGGTGATGCAAGGAATGCATTAGCCCCCTCCGGAAGCGCCAAAGCTTACAACAGTTTGGGAAGATCGGCTGGCCACCAAGGATTTCAGACCACCCGCGTGTTGACTGGACCTTGCCTCAGCGCTCCAGAATTTCCTTGTAGGCGTTGAGCGCCACTTTCTTTGGCTGGCGATCCATTAGGAAGCTGTACGTTCGCGTGGAATTCCCCACAACCGACACCTGGCTCAGCCGCACCATGCCCTGTCCAAAATCTGCGAACACCGGCACGAACATCGCGAAATTATCGTCCACTTCGCTCTGCGTGATTTCCGTGTGGACTTTGAATTTTCCGCCTTCCGCCGGTTGCACATCATACTTGAAACTGTACCGCGGCACCTGCGCACCCATCACCCACTCTCGAAAAAACCAATCCAGACGCCCATTCTGTTGCAGGTCCATCTTCTTGGTCATGTGTTTTTCAACCACGGCCTTGAAGGATTCGCTGGACGCGGGAATGTCCCTGTGAAGTTCCATGAAATCCTTCATCATGTCGATGAACGCCTGGTCGGGGTTGCCCGGAGTGCCGTAGTCGGCCATCATCAGCGACCTTAGCATGGCCAGTACATACGCGCCCTTCGAATACGTTACCCCCTGATACGCTTGAGCGCTCTTCGGAGAAATGAGGCGGAGTCCCAGCCACAGCGGCCCGGCATCGTTCGGCGAAACGCCGAAATTATTCTTATCCAGGATGCGGACGCGCTGGCGTTCCCAGAAGTCGATGTAGTCCTTCTGCCATTTCGGTCCCACGGCTTGCTGCAAAAACAATCCCGCAGCAAACTCCGCAAAGCCTTCCGAGAGCCACTGGTCGTGATACGAAGCCCAGCCGACGCTGTGGCCGAACCACTGATGCGCCACCTCATGTGGCGTCACTTCCTGGACGAACCCGGTGAATTTCGCATCAATATGGCCGAACAGCAGCCACCGCTGCGTCGAGTCGATGTACGCTGAAATCGGCAAATAAACCAGATTGGGCCACGATTGTCCAAAACTGAAATTTGGCTGTTCCGTGATGTAAATGTTTTCGTAAGGCCCCTTACCGAAAAACAGCGTGCAAACCTGCATCTGCGCGCGCGCCTGATCCAGCGCGTACTTGGTCATTGCGCCGGGTGCCATGCCGCCGAGAGCGCTGCTTTCATAACGCCGCAAGCTGTCTGGCAAATCCGCCAAATAATAACCCGCGATCTCGTAGTGGGTGATGGTGTCCGGGAAGTCCATCTTTTTGTATTGCCCGTAGTTGAAGCCCGCCACGGCGATCGGCACCGGCGTCACCCAATGGGTCACAGCAAACCCCGCCTCCGTGCTTTGTCCTACCAGCTTCCCTACGCTGATCATGACGTTCGAGGGAGGGACCTTAAACGTAAGATCGTAGAGCGCCTTTTCACCAAACCCGTTCAGGTTCGGATACCACGATTGCCTTGCTCCTATGTAGTAGCTTCCGGTCCCCGCGTTGGTCACTACTTTGTCCCCGGCATATTCGACGGTTATCGCGTGAGCTTTCCCCATCGAGGGGGCCTGGTCCAATACCGCGTAGAAAGAGCCGTCTTCCTTTCTGTTTTCCTGAATGAAATGCAGGTCGTGCCCGTCTTCGCCGGTCACGCGCGTGACTCGCAGTGTGAGGAGCAGCCCGAATTTCATGACGCGTTCGCCCGGCACCAGCGGCTCATATTTGATTGTCGCGCGGCTGAAGAGATGATCGTTCTTCCCGATCACCGTTTCGATGTTGTAGCGGCGCGTGGCGAACAGGCGCTTGTCCTGTTGCGAGCTTGCGGCGTGGGCCAGCAGTTCGGTTTTCAAGTGTTGGGAATACCAGATGCCGTCGTCCATTCCCCCGCCATTGAAATTGACCAGCGCCACTTCTTCGGGTGAGTCCAGCTGTGGAATCGCGCCCACACGCGTGCGCATGAAAAATCGCAGGTCTTTGTGAGGCGAGCCGTGCATGTAGGCGTTAAAAAAAGGCGGATGTTTCGGATTGTAAATGGCCGCGAGGACGTCGGCGTCCACGTTGTCGATCGTTTCGCTCTCCAGCAAGGCTTCCGTCAAGCCTTCCGGCACTTCGTGGCGGTGGCGAACTTTATCCTTCCAGTGTTGAAAAGCGCTGGCGGCCTCTGGCGGCGTAGCCACTTTTGCCCCGAATGCCGCGGCGAACTGCGGATATTGGTCGGGCGTGAAACGAAAGACCACTTCGGTGAAGTCTTCCTCGGCGGTCGGACTGCCCGCGCGCCGGACCATTTCGGTGGTGTCGAGCGTGCCGAGCGGTTTTAGTGTGAAGTGCCCCTGGCCGACAAAAATCGCACCGGTTTCGAATTTGTTGACCAGGGCCAGCAGCGTAATCGTGCCGGATTTCAATGCAAACGTTCCCACGTCGATGGGCAGAGTGAAATTTTCGCAGTAGAAGGTCTCGCCCAATGCGGCATCACGAAGTTGGCGGTAAGCTGCGTCAGAATTCGCAAACGCCGCGCTTTTTTCCGTCACCGTGATCTGCGTTTGCTGTGCGGTGATTGTCAACTTCAAGGCGAGATCAACTGCCCCGTGCAGGTCGACCGTGGTAACCAGCTCGTCGAATCCCTCCTTGGCTACCCGGACTTCATATTTTCCCGCGGCCAGATTGGGCGCAGCGAACTTGCCGGATTCATCGCTGGTCAGCAGCAGCGGCTGCGACAGGTTGCCACCCGTGATCTGGATGCGCGCCCCAATCATCACTCCGCCCGAGGCGTCTTTCACCGTTCCGGAAATCGTGTCTGCAGGCACTGGGTTGGCCAGCGCCAGGCAGAGCAACGCGAAGATCGAGACGTAGAGAAAGTAAATTCGGAGGAGAGGCGAAGACGCTCTTCTGGCAAGTGAGTTCGGACTAGGGACCGCTCCGTGCCTTTCTCGCAGTTGCCGCATTTCTACCTCCGAGAAAATGCCTGGCGTTTCTTTGCGGCTTCGGCTTAGCCCGCCTTAACGAAACGTGTTCCACGCCAATTAAAAACCTGGCACACGGATTTTTCCTGACTTGAGTAATTTGTTAGCTACTCTACTCTTAGAGAACACTGATTGTCCAGCGCGGGAAGTTACGACCACCTAAATAGGGATACTCACTAAGGAAGGCTACAGACTTAGCGACCCGCGGCGCGCACCGGTTCCTCGGACGAAGGCTCATCCTCGCGGATGCCGCCGTAACGCCGTTCGCGTTTCTGGAATTCCAGCAGGGCTTCGAGCAAACGCGCACGATTGAAATCCGGCCACAGCGTTTCGGTGACAAAAATCTCCGCGTAGGCAATCTGCCAGAGCAGAAAATTGCTCACGCGCATTTCACCGCTGGTACGGATCAGCAAATCGGGGTCCGGCAATCCTTCGGTATACAGGTGCCGTGAAAGCTGGTCTTCGGTAACTTTGTGCACCGCACCATGGCCGTTGCGTTCGGAGAGAATCGCGTTCATGGCATCCACAATCTCAGCCCGGCCGCCATAATTCAGCGCCACGCACAGCACCATGCCCTTGTTCCCGGCCGTCTTCTCCATGGCCTCGCGCGCGTCTTTCTGAACGCCCGCCGGCAGTTCGTCGAGACGGCCAAGAAAGCGCATGCGAATCTCATTTTTTTGAATGAGCGGCATCTCTTTGCGGAGATACTCGCGCAGCAGCGCCATCAGGAAATCAATTTCCGTTTTCGGGCGCCGCCAGTTTTCCACCGAAAAGGCGTAGAGCGTCAGCGCTTCGATTTTAAAACGCGCGCAGGTTTCAATCGTCGTCCGCGCCGATTGCGTTCCCGAACGATGCCCCGCAATCCGCGGCAAGTGCCGCTTCTGCGCCCAGCGCCCGTTGCCGTCCATGATCACCGCCACGTGTCTCGGCAATCGCTTCAGGTCCAGGCTTTCGAGCAGGCGCGCCTCTTCGGGAGTCACCGGCCCGAGGGCACCC
>Ga0210409_10007436_pt1 | contig 11282 bp, 10 predicted proteins | sample IncBWH17MmetaG_FD_161649 | JGI IMG/M metagenome (GOLD analysis project Ga0210409, IMG submission 161649) | Forest soil microbial communities from Barre Woods Harvard Forest LTER site, Petersham, Massachusetts, United States - Inc-BW-H-17-M | ecosystem: Environmental > Terrestrial > Soil >...
CGACAAATCGGTCGGCGTGCCACTGCCGAAGCAGCTCGGCGACGGTGCGCCGCGGGGCACGCTGGCTCATCACACGAATCAGCAATGCCGACAGCTCCGAGGTCGCAAGACGTACGCCGAGCGTATTCACCAGGTTGGCATCGACCTCCCTGCCGGCCCAGTCCTGCTGCGCCGTCGCCTCACGATCGAGCACCAGTCGCAGCTCATCCTGCAGTACCCCATCGACCAGCAGGTGGCCCGGCTCGACACTGATCTGGCGGAACCCCGCCGAGCGATAGAGCCTGATCGCTGGCGCGTTGGAGACATTGACCGTTAGTTGCACCTGCCGCACTCCGGACATCGCGAATCCGCGAGCGACCGCGGCATCGAGCAGCTGACGGGCGATGCGACGTCGTCGGGATTCCGGGCTGACATAGACACTCACGACGCTGGCCCGGTGCTCGAGCTTGCGTCGCTCTTCCCGTCGGATTCCGGTGATTCCGATCAGCTGGGCATCGACCCATGCACCCAACACCGCAGCACGCTCCGTGGGCTTCGCGCGTTGCGCCCAGAACTCGGGCGGCGCTTCGCATTCCTCCTCATAGCTGGAGGCAAAGGCGGTCGGGCATTCGCGCAGCGCGCGCAGTCGCACTGCGCGAAACGCAGCGGCGTCAGCCTCATCTAGCTCGCGGATATCCACCTTGCAACGCTACCGCAAAGCGCTGACGCGACTCCAATCATTTGTAATCGTGCGTTTCACCGGACAGGGGGTCGCCCGCACCGGAACCCAATAGGGGTACCGCAATGCAGGCCTCGTGGTCGCCATAGCGGGTATCGAGCTGACCATGGGGCGTGAATCTTACCGAACAATTCGGTCGCAAGAATCGGATCGTCGTGCAGCATCGGCCTTGCGAAACTGAGTTCAGGTCAGCGCAAGGAGCCCACTGTCATGCACATCACCTGCGAACCGGCGATCCTGTACCTCGGCACTCCGGTGGTTCTGATCAGCGCCGTCAACGAGGATGGTTCATACAATCTCGCGCCGATGTCATCGGCGTTCTGGCTCGGCTGGCGCTGCATGCTCGGGCTGTCCGTATTCTCTCAAACCACGCACAACCTGATGCGAGCGCGCGTGCTTGAGTGTCCGATTCAGCTCGAGGCGATCATTGAGGCGACTCATCCCCTGGCGCAGACCGATGAAAAGCTCCGCGGCCGGATCATCGTCTTCGAGGCACGCGTGCAGCGCGTCCATATAGAAGAGTCGCTGCTGAAAACGGGGGAACCAAATCGCATCGATCCGGATAGGTGGCGTCCTCTCATCGTGAGCTTTCAGCGGTTCTATGGCCTGACAGCGCGCCAGCTGCACGAGTCCACCCTGGCGAAGATTCCAGAATCGGCCTATCGCAGCCCCGACGTGGACCAGAGTCGCCTCGCAACCCTGGGACAACTGGCGACGGCTGCGCCAGGGTCAGAGACTTTTTCCCAGGAGCTCATAGCCGGTGCGCGCCACGAATCCCAATCGTTCGTAGAATGCACGTCCTGAGGCATTTGCGGTACCTAGCTGCAACTGAAGGTGAACGACGCCCGCTTGCTTCATGTCGGCCATCGCCTGCTGCACCAAGCGCTCTCCCAAGCCCATTGAACGATACGCCTCGAGGACATACAGCTCGTCGATTTCCGCGACCGTCCCACCGAATTCCAGGCTGACCACATAGACGGCGAGGAGATAGCCGCGCACTTCCCCAGGATCACCGGCGAGCCAACAACGACTGCGTTCGGGCTGCGCGATGAAGCCGCGCAGCAATTTGGCGATGGCCTCCCGATCGAACCCCTCAATCCGCTCGAAGTTCCAGTACCGCTCGACCAATGAGACGAGTTCTTCGCAGTCGGATGGCCTGGCAGCGCGAATGGTGGGGCTCATCGCGGTAACCTAGCGCGGCGACGCTGCGGCAACAACCCACCAAGGCCTATGTTTCGAAGAGGGCGGGCGCGGTGTTCGCGCGTATCATGGGCGCCATGGTGGCCACACGTTCGGCAGCCCTCGGCGTCGCGATTCACTCCGGCTGGGCGGCGGCTGTGGCGCTCGGAAACAGTGCTTCCGATCCGCACATCCTGCTGCGCTCGCGGATCGAAATGAGCGACGCTGGCGTCCCGGATTCGAAGCAACCCTATCACGCGGTGGAGTCGCTGGAGCTCGAGCATGCCCGTCAGCGCCTCGAAGCGTTTGCCGCCAGCGCGCAAACCAAGGCGCGTGCCGCAATCGAGCAGCTGCGGCAGTCGGCCGCTCAACGGGGCTATCAGCTCGGCTCACTGGGTATTTTGGATTCTTCGGGCCGCAGCGGTGACACGTTGGCGGCAATCCTGGCCTCGCACACGCTCATACATACCGCCGATGGCAATCACTTTCGTCGTGCGATCGCCTCTGCCGCTCATGACTGTGGACTGCAGGTCCGCCGGCTCGCGGCGAAAGGGCTCGATGCGCACGCGCAAGCGCGGTTGTCGCTTTCCCAGGAGGCGATCGAGGGAACGCTGACATCGATGGGCCGTCAGATCGGTGCACCCTGGGGTGCCGACCAGAAAAAAGCGGCACTGCTGGCGTGGACCTTGTTGTAGCCATTTAGCAGCAGATCACCGAGGGCGAGCATGACGCTTGCAGTTGTCTATAACATGGTATATAACATGTTATATATTGTGAGGCTCTTGTGATCGAAGACATCGTCCGACAGCTGGGATATCTGACGCTCGGTAGTCGCCTGAAGCGTCTGGGCGAGCGTCTTCAATCCCAGGCTCAGGCACTGCTCGAAGAGGCTGGCCCGGCTATCTCGGCGTCCTACTTCCCCTTGCTCGCAGCACTGGATCGGCTGGGCGCACTGACCGTCGGCGAGCTATCTCAGGCGCTGGGAATCACTCAACCTGGTGTGACGCGCCTGCTGGACAAACTCGAGTCGGAAGACCTGGTGAATTCTCAAGCCACTACGGGCGATCGCCGCGTTCGGTCAGTCGTGCTGAGTCCGGCCGGTCGGCAGATGGTGGAGCGATCAAAGAAACTCGCCTGGTCGCGAATTGAGGCCGCGGTCGCGGATGCCTGTGCAGGTCCCAAGCGCCCGCTGCTGGCGCAGCTCGCGGCACTCGAAGACGCTCTGACGGCCGTGCCGCTGCGCGAACGGGTGACCCGCGTGTCGACCGGAGAATGAGCGATGCCAGCACTGGATCGGCCCGTCTGGGCGAGCCTGAGTACTCACCATTCCTCGCTGTCCGTTGGCAATGCGTTAGCGAAGCGATTCTTGAGCGACGTCAATCTGTTCGCATCCTCGCGCGACAACAGCCCGCAGAGCCTGGCCGCCTTGAGCGCATTGGTGTCCCGCGGCGAGCGCGTGTACGTGCTTCAGGCTCCGGACATCATCGTGCCGGCCGGCCTGAGCGCGGTTCGGCGTGCCAAGGGCGTTCAGATGGTTGCCGGGCGTAGCCTGTCAGGCGAGCCGCGACGCACGGACATCGTGACCCTCACTGATGCCGATGCCCCGGATATGCTGGCGCTGGCTACCCTCACCGAACCCGGTCCATTCCTCACGCGTACTCATCGGATGGGCACATTCCGTGGTATCCGGGTCGCCGGACGACTGGCAGCCATGGCGGGCGAGCGTTTTCGCTTTCCGGGTTACACCGAGGTCAGCGGCGTCTGCACCCATCCTGATTTTCGTGGCCGCGGGCTGGCCCGCTGCCTTTCGGCCGTCGTCGCCACTCACATCGAATCGCGTGGTGAACGGCCCTTCCTGCACGCTTGGAAATCCAATCAGGCCGCGATATCACTCTACCAGTCGCTGGGCTTCGAGTTGCGAGCTGAGGTCGATGTCGCAGTGCTCGAACGGATGGATACTAACGACTGAGATTACGCAGCACCCGCGAAGCCTCGGCGCTCAGTTCGCGGTGCGAAGCCACTGTGCTATCAGCTTCATCGAGCAACTTGCGCGCGGCCTGTGGCTCATTGACGTCGTTCAAGCACGCCGCCAGTGTCAACTGCGCTCTCGCAATGCTGAGACTGCGCGCATCATCGTTGATGCGCAGCAAATCAAGCGCTCCCTGCAGATGCGAGCGTGCGTCTTCGGCTAGTCCGCTGCGCCGCTCCGCGACCGCGAGCGTCCAGGCTGACTCCGCCTCGAGGCGCTGAAAATACGCCCGCATCGCAGACCGCTGCACGATTGCCAATGCCGCCCCGGCTGACGTCATGGCTTCCCCAGCGCGCCCTTCTAACAAGCGGACCTGTGCAAGCAAGACTTGTCTTCGCACCTCATCCGGCTCGAACGGGAGCGCCGCCGCAAACGCGGGATGATGAATCTGTTGCAACCAACGCTGCGCATCGGCCGGCCGTACGCGCGCCAGGTCAATTCTGGCCAATGCCAGCAGATACGGATTCTCGAGCGCGGGGTCTGCCTCCGTTCCACCCAGGTGCCGCCAGCCGACGAGTGCCTGTTTCACTTCGGCCTCAGCCGCATCGTATTGTCCCAGCTCGATTCGTAAGGTTGCCTGTCGCAGCAATGCCCGCGACAGGAGTGTCGACTCAGGATACAGGCTGCGCACTTCCTCAAGCTCTGCGTCGATCAACGGCTGTGCTGCCTGCAACTCGCCGGCATCCATCAGGCCCTGTCCATAGAGCCCATACATGACACTGGCGACCGCGTTGTCCTTCTTGCTGGGATCGGCACTGAACACGCTCCAGGCGCGCTGCATCAACCTCTCGCCTTCCACACGCCGGGACGTCGCATTCAGAAATGCGGCCAGACGAATCTGGGTCTGCAACGTCTCATTGTGGGTTTCACCATTCAGCCGCTCGGACACCGCGAGCGAAGAACGGAAGCTGCGCTCGGCATCGGTGAATTGCAGCAGTTCCGCCTGAGCGCCCGCAAGCTGCGCCAGTGGAGAGACATCCCACGCCGTGCCAGAGCCGACCTGATGCGCGATGGCACCGAGCTCTCGCTGATACAGCACTACCGCCGCCTGATACTGCCCCAGCGCCGAGCGGGCGCGGGCCGCGAACTGCAACGCCCCCAGCAGCATGCCATCGTCCGGATGATATTTCTCCAGCAAAGAGACATCCTCGTCAGCGAAACGCCGCGACTCCTGCGGCGAGCTGTAGCGGTACAAACTGGCGTAGTCCACGAGCACGCTGGCGCGCACGATCGAAGAGTCATCATGCCCATCATCCAGAATCTTCTTCGCCTCACCGAGCACGGAGGCAATGCGGCTGCGATCCGGCGTATCCGCCAGTGTCTTGGCGTAGCTGGAGAGTGCGCTGGCGACACGCAGGTCCTGCGTTCCGTACGCGCGTTTCACAGCGCTCACCCGTTCCCGTTGCAGGGCCGCCGCCTCTTGCTGCAGACCGAGTTGCTCATACATGTCGGAAAGAGTTCCCAAGACCTGTTCTTCGGCGGCGGGCACATCCTTGAGGTCCTCGCCCACGCGGCGTGCGCCGGTATCCAGCAGCTCACGTGCGGTCGTTTGCCGCGCTTTCTGCGGATCCGATTGCAGATGCGAGTTGGCTCGAAAAATGTCCAGTAAAAAATTCTGTACGACCTGCGCGCGCCTTGCTTCCTGCAGTGCCGCTGCGGCCTGCGCACGTGCCACCCGCGCCTGCCAGAGCGACAGCGCTGCCCCGACAATCAGTGCTCCCATCGCAACCGAGGCAGCTCCCACGAGCAGCTTGTTGCGAGCCGCAAATTTACCGAGCCGATAGAGGGCGGTGTCAGCGCGCGCCTCGACCGGCTGACCGCGAAGATAGCGCTGCAGATCAAGCGCAAAGCTTTCAGCAGATCCATAGCGCTCGGACGGACGCTTTCTGAGAGCTTTGAGGACAATGTTATCCAGATCGCCACGCAGCTGTTTCCGCAGTCGAGCTGGGCTCACGGCCCGGCGCTGCGCAGTGTCTTCGGAAAGCTCCGCGGCGCTGGGCCTCAACGGCTCCTCAGTGAGGATCGCCTCTTCGAGCGCCCCCAGCGATTGGCGCTGTGGCCGATAGGGACGCGAGCCGGTGAGAATTTCAGACAGGATCACGCCCAGAGAATAGACGTCGGACTCGGCGCTCACCGGTTGCCTCGCGAGCTGTTCGGGAGCGGCGTAGTCGATCGTGAACGCGCGCCCGCCGATGCGCGTTAGCTCGGTCTCCTGGCCACCGCTTTCGGGAATCAACTTCGCGATACCGAAGTCCAGTAGCCGCACCTCGCCGGAGGTGGTAATCAGAATGTTGGAAGGCTTCAGATCGCGATGGATGACGCGCAGCCCATGGGCGTAGTCCACCGCATGCAGCACCTCGCAGAACAGCCCAATCCGCGCGTCCAGCGGCATGGCTCGCTGGTCGCAATATTCGGTGAGTGCGGTACCTTCGACATACTCGAGTGCAAGGAACGGCTGACCGACCGCTGAAATGCCGGCGTCGTACAGGCGCGCAATACTGCGATGATTCAGAGCGGCGAGAATGTCGCGTTCGCGGGCGAACCGCTGCGCGAAGTGATCATCGTAAAGCGTCGCGTGTGGCAGCTTAAGGGCGACCGGACGCCGAATCAGGGCATCGGCTCGCTCCGCCAGCCACACTGTCCCCATCCCACCCCGGCCCAGTTCCCGCACCAGCCGATACGGGCCGACGGTCGTGCCGGCGAGGAGTGAGTCGATTGGACCCCGCTCGCGCGCGGGCAGCAGAGGCACCATAGGGGGTGCGGCGCCCAGAAAGTCCTCGGTCTCAAGCCGTCCCTGCCGCGCGAGCAGTTCACGCAGCAGCGGCTTGAGCGCACTGCGGTCGCCCGATAGGGTCTCAACCCACGCCAGACGCGCAGCGGCGGGCAGCTCCAGCGCTTCATCGAGCAGCTCTGACGCGGCCTGCCATTCGTCAACCGAAAGCTTCACCCCACCCTTCCTTGTCAGGCGTTCAACGCCTCCATCCGACAGTCCACACACCGGGGAAGCGGATTCGGGGCGCCCGCCCTGACAGCGCTCGCTCTAGTCCTCGAGTTCGTGAAACAGAAACAGCCGTGCCTTGTCCCAGTCACGCTGTACCGTCCGCTCGGAGACGCTGCGCATCGCGGCTACTTCGGCGACCGACAGTCCACAGAAGTAGCGCAGATCCACGACTTCGGCCAGACGCGGGTCGTGCACCGCGAGCTCATCGAGCGCCAACGACAGCTGTTCGAGCATGCGGTCATCAACGCTGGCGCTTTGTTGCTCAGCGGCTCCGGTCTCGAATTGCGTGATGTGGAACTCGGCTCCCCGCTTCTGCGCACGTCGTGCCCGCGCGAAATCGATGATCAGACTGCGCATGACACGCGCCGCATAACTCATAAAGTGGCCACGGTTGGTAAACACGGCCTGACCGCGCGAAATGCCCAGGTAGGTCTCATGCAGCAGCGTTGTAGGACTGATCGGCACTCCTGAACTGGCCCGCAGCTGCCGTTCGGCCAGCCGGTGCAATTCAGCATAAAGCGCAGTGAACAGACGCTCCTTTCCCCCGGGGACGCCCGATTCTGCCTCCTGCAGCAGCGGTGCCCAGACCTCGTCCGCCATGTCGCTGTGGTAGCTCGCCGCCGAAACCTGAGCTGCAGGGTATCGGTTGCGTCCAGAGCGGACAAGCGGCAGGCCCTATGTCAAGTCATGTGGCTGCCTGAGCGCCTTGGCTGGTACCGCTGCGCGGTCAGTTCGTCAGCAACTGGGTGAACTGCTTCGGACCGGGCGCCGACAGGAATTGCGGCAGCTGGTCGGTGATCTGATGCCAGGAACACTTTGACTCGGTGTTGAGATGGGCCACGGGGCGCAATGTCTGATCGATGTCGAGCGTTGCGACGACGACGCTAGCCGTACCCAGCGAAGGCATATGGTTGTACAAGCGCGTCCCGCATTTGCTGCAAAAGCACCTCTCCGCATTCAGGCGCTCCACGCGATACCTGACAAGAACTTCCGCACCCTGCAGGATTTTCAAACTGGAGAACGGCAGAAACAGGAGCGTCGTAAACGGTGAACCGTGCGCTTTGCGACAGAATCTGCAATGACAGTTCACGACCGCTTTGAGATCGCTTTCGATGCGGTACCTGATCGAGCCGCAAAGACAGCTGCCTTGGTGTACCTGAACTGCCCGCCAGGAAGGCTCAAGTGCCATCGTAGTCCCCACCGAAATGGCGCAACCTACTCTAGCACCCTGTGGTCGCGCCGAATGCACAGATAGGCTACGGTTTGCTAAGGTCGCTTGCGTCCCGCCACACGGTCGCACGACACCGATTGCTGCAGAGGCAACCGCATGACAACCCATCGACAGTCCAATCCCGGCGAATCGACCGAGCGGCAACGCCTATCGTTGCGCAACCTGTCACACAGAGCGATGCGCATCTCCTGGTGGGACCTGACGCAGACCCTCGGACCGATACTGTTACTCGGGGTGCTCGGGGTACTCCTGGCGTTACATTTCGGAGGTCCCGCGCCACCACACTCGATCAGCATTGCGAGTGGACCGGAGGGCAGCAACTTCGCGACGATGGCGGCCCGTTATCAGAAAGTGCTCAAGCGCAACGGCATCGAACTCAAGGTCATCGATACCGAGGGCTCACTCGATAACCTGAAACGCATGGCCGATCCGAAATCGCGCACCGACATCGCACTGGTGCAGTCTGGCCTTGCCGAAGGCGGCGACAACAGCGACCTGGACTCGCTGGGAAGCGTGTTCTATCAAGCGCTCACGATCTTCTATCGCAGCCCAAAGCCGTTGATGCGGTTGTCGGAGCTGCGCGGCGGCCGCATCGCGATTGGTCCGGAAGGCAGCGGAACGCGTGCGCTAGCCCTGGCGTTGCTCAAGGCGAACGAAATAGAGCCGGGCGGGTCCACGTTGCTGACGAGTGACGAGGGCGAGGGAGCACGCGAGGCCCTGCTCAAGCGAGAGGTGGATGCGATCTTTCTGACCGGAGACTCCGCCTCGGGTACGACCATTCGCGAAATGCTGCACACCGAAGGTGTGCGGCTGTTCGACTTCGAGCAAGCCGACGCCTACACCCGACGCTTTCCCTATCTCAACAAGCTCGTAGTGCCCGCCGGCGCTTTCGATCTGGGTGAGGACCTTCCGGCAAGCGACGTCAATCTGCTGGCGCCAACGGTCGAACTCGTCGCGCACCCGAATCTGCACCCGGCACTCGTTGATCTGCTGATCGAAGCTTCCGAAGAGGTGAACGGGCGCGCGTCGCTGATGCAGTCGGCCGGACAGTTCCCGACTCCCGCGTTGCACACTTACCCGATCAGCGATGAGGCGATGCGCTACTACAAATCGGGAAACAAGAGCTTCGCCTATCGCTATCTGCCTTTCTGGCTCGCCAGCCTCTTCAATCGGCTTATCGTGGTGCTGGTGCCGCTATTCGTGGTGGTGGTACCCGGCCTGCGATTCTTGCCTGCGCTCTACCGATGGCGCATCGCGACCCGAATACATCGCCGCTATGGTGAACTCATGGCGGTCGAGCGTGAAGCCCTAGGTCCACTCAGCCCAGAACGACGGCTAACCCTGCTGGAGCGGCTCGAGGAAATCGAGCGATCCGTCATTTCGCACCGGATGCCAGGCTCGCATGCGGAGCAGGTCTATGTTCTCCGGGAGCACATCCGCTTCGTAAGAGACAACTTGGCGCGGCCGATCGTCACACCACTCGAACCAGTCGCTGGCGGTTGATCAGCGCAGGAACGACCTTAGAATACTTGGATGTGCCTCGCCCGCGCCGAAAAACGACCGCGCTCAACGTTCTTTGCTGTGGCCTTCACAGGTTGGCTGACAGCGCTGGCGTGCCTGGGCGGCTGCTCGCTGATCACTATCAAGAGTCCGGAGAAGCCGCTGTCCACGCGTGACCTGAACGCGCGGATCCTCACTCACGAGTACGCAGCGCACTTCATCAGCGCGATCGAGCAGACCGCGGACGAGATCGCGGACGGCACTCAGGATACCCGGATACGACTGAACACCCTGCGATGGAAGATCGCCGTGGCGGCCTCCAGTCAGCGGGCTGCCAGCCAGATCGTGCCGATGATGAGTCTGCTCGACACTTGGGCGCTGTCGGTACAAATGGCCCAGTATCTGGACACTGGGAACGGCGGGGCCCTGTTCGGCGCGCAGCAGTCCCAGGCGGTCACGCTCGCCAGGGAGCTGGCGCATGACGCCGAGACCTCCGCGCGAGGGCTCCTATCCTCCCAAGAGTTCACCCGCGACCAGCGCTTCGTCGAACACTATGCGCGAGACTATCCGCTTCAGAGCCTGAACTTTACGCGACCCTCGATTGTGGAGCGATGGGTCCGTGAAAACGGCTCCGAATCGAAACTCATCGAATCACTGGGTACCGTGCCGGAGTCGCTGGCGGAAGCGCGCGACCTGGTGCGCATGTACGGTGATAACACGCCCGAGCAGATATTGTGGAAGGCGCAGTTGCTCGCGCAGCAATCAGGCGTGAATGGTCGGGATGTGCAGAGCGCGCTCAAGCAATTGGACGAGCGTATGGCGCGGCTGTCGGCTCTGGCAGATCAAACTCCGGATTTACTCAATGGCATCGTGCGCGATGTTCAAAGACGCGCCGATACTTCCTGGTCGCAGATGCTGGGCGAGTTACGAACTCAGGGTATGACGCTGTCGGGCACGCTGAGTAGCGAACGCGAGGCCGCGACGCAATCCATCAACGAACAGCGCGAAGCGCTGACTGCTGATGCCGTGCGGATATCGACCCAGCTGGTCCAGCAGGCAGGCATCGAAGCACGACGGCTGGTGCGAGAAGCGCTGATTCTCATCATTGTGCTCGCGCTCGTTGTGCTCGGACTGCCGTTCACTGCCGGCTATCTCGTCGGACGCGCGCGCCGCTCTGCGTGAAGAAATCTCGACGCGCAATCACCCGGTCTTCCCCGAGAGCGCGATCGATCCGGGGGTTCTCGTCAGACATTGAAACACCCATCGAAATGGTGATACAGACCAGATTGCTTGACAGGAGTGTACTCAAGGCTGGCGCATGAAGACGATTGGATTGATCGGCGGGATGAGCTGGGAATCCACCATCCCCTACTATCGGATCATCAATGAGACTGTCAGGGAGCGTCTTGGTGGGCTCCACTGTGCTCGAGTGATCCTGTTCAGCGTCGATTTCGCCGAGATTGAGCGCTTGCAGCACCAGGGTGACTGGGAGCAAGCCGGTCGATCGCTGGCGTTGGCCGCTCGCTCACTTGAGCGTGCGGGTGCCGACTTCATGGTGTTGTGCACGAATACCATGCACAAGGTCGCAGCCGCCATAGAGTCGGCGGTCTCGATTCCTCTACTG
>Ga0210409_10007437_pt1 | contig 11281 bp, 13 predicted proteins | sample IncBWH17MmetaG_FD_161649 | JGI IMG/M metagenome (GOLD analysis project Ga0210409, IMG submission 161649) | Forest soil microbial communities from Barre Woods Harvard Forest LTER site, Petersham, Massachusetts, United States - Inc-BW-H-17-M | ecosystem: Environmental > Terrestrial > Soil >...
CCATGGATCAGGCGATCGCCGCTTACACGCAAGGCTCCGCGTTCGCCGAATTCGAGGAGAAAGAAAAGGGAAAGTTGGTTCCCGGGATGCTCGCCGACTTCGTGGTCCTCGACCGCGACCTGACCGCTTCGTCGCCCGAGAAAATCCTCCCTACTAAAGTGTTGCGCACGGTTGTCGGCGGGAAGACGGTGTATGAAGCCAAGTAAGCCGATACCCGATACATGCGAGGGATTGCTCTCCTGAAGACTCTTCCGTCATCAAACGATTTGGGGTATTCCTGCGTCTAATAGTCAGACGGTCTCGTGTAAACCCCGGCCTTGAGCCTCGATCGCAGCACCGGTCGCGTTGTGCGAATAGGTATACTATTTAGGATTGATGAGTTTGGAGGGAAGGTAGACATATGGATTCGGGCGCAATGTGGATGCGCATGAAGGCTCATCGTTGGGTATACACGTTGAGCATCTTGGCGACGCTATCGTTGGGCATTCTGATAGGAACGCTCATTTCCTCTGAGGTGAAGGGGAAAGAAGGGCAGAAGGGGGACGCGACCCCCCTTGTGCTGCCTACGGCCCAACCGACAAATAATCCTTTGTCGCAGGCATTTGCACAGATCGCTAAGCAGCTTGAGCCGAGCGTCGTCAACATCAACACCGAGTCGACGATTAAGAACCCTCACCGCCGCCGGGGTGTTCCGGGACAGGGGCAGGGCGACGACGATGATAACGGCGGCATGGACGATTTCTTCAATCACTTCTTCGGTGGGCCCGGCCAGGGGCCTGGACAAGGCGACGGATCGATCCGCGAGCGCTCGTTGGGTTCGGGCGTGATTGTCGATGCCAAGGGTTACATTCTGACCAACCGTCACGTGGTGGAGAAGGCCGACCGCATCCGCGTGCGTTTTGAAGATGACCCGCCTGGAGTCCAGCACGACGCAAAAGTCATCGGCGCCGACCAGGAAACCGATCTCGCGGTGATTAAAGTTGAAGTAGACCACCCATTGCCCGCCGCGAAAATGGGCAACTCTGACGGTATGCAGGTAGGCGACTGGGTGCTCGCCATTGGCAGTCCATTCGGACAGCAGGGAACTGTCACCGCGGGCATCGTTTCTGCCAAGGGCCGCGACATCGTTCCCGGCCGGCAGTTCCAGACTTTTATTCAGACGGACGCGGCCATCAATCCCGGCAACTCCGGTGGGCCGCTGGTGAACCTGAACGGCGAAGTCATCGGAATCAACACCGCCATTCTGAGCGAGACCAACGCCTACGCAGGCATCGGCTTCGCTCTGCCGTCCAAGACCGTGGTTGACGTCTACAACCAGTTGACTGGACCCGAGCACAAAGTTTCCCGGGGATCGATCGGCATCATGTTCGATGCTGTCGAGAATCCCGCCATCGCACGCGTCTACGGCTCAGGCACTGGCGTACCGATTTCGAGTGTCGTGGCTGGCAGTCCTGCAGATCAGGCCGGACTGAAGGTGGGTGACACCATCACCAGCGTTGATGGCAAGAAGGTCACGAAGGGTACCGAGTTGGTGGCCGACATTGCCGCACGCAAGCCGGGATCAAAAGTTACGCTTAGCTTCCTGCGCAACGGAAAACCGCAGGAAACGAGCGTCACTATCGCCGATCGCGCGAAATTGTTTGCGGCACGCCTGGGAGAAGATCAGGAGAACGATGACGACAATACTCCCAAGCCAAGCAAATTCGGCATAACGGTCCGGAAGGTAACTCCGGAGATGGCCGATCGCCTGGATATTCCCGCTGGCAAGGGCGTCATCGTGCAGGATGTGAAGCCCGGGTCATTTGCGGAAGATGTCAACCTGGCGCGCGGGGACATTATCCTGGAGATCAACAAGCAGCAGGTGAACAGCGAAGAGGACTTTGCCCGGATGGAGTCGACCATGAAGAGCGGACAGGATGTGGTCTTCCTGGTTCGTCCGCGCGGCTCGTCGAGGCAGGACGGAACCATCTTCGACGCCGGTACACTTCCGTAACGGTCAATCGCCCAGCCGGAACTGGTACTGTCACAACAGATCAGCGATGATGACAGTGCCGGTTCCAATGGCTGGGCCTTATTTTTTGGAGCAGAATTACAGGGCATGATTCGGCCGGGCGCAAAGTTTCGCAACGCACACCTCGGCGCCGTTTGCGCGCTGACGCTCAGTTGTGCACTGGTGGCTGCAGCCAGTCCTCCGCAAGATGCAGCTACGACTGCATCCGGCGAATCCACATCCAGCAAGAAGACGGCGTCCACCTCATCGTACAAGAGCCATTCGGCTTCCAGCACTTCCAGTGGCGTGAAGAACTCTTCAAGCAAAACATCAGGAAAGCGCTCTCGCCGGAAGTCCTCGCGGCTGCGGGGGCAGCAGAAAATTGATTCCGAACGTGCACAGGCGATTCAGGAAGCGTTGATCCGCGAACATTATCTAACTGGCAACGCCACCGGAACATGGAACCAGGCCAGCGAAGATGCGATGCGGCGTTACCAGGCCGCTCACGGATGGCAAAGCAAAACGGTTCCCGATTCGCGCGCTCTGATCAGCCTGGGCCTGGGTCCGAGCAAAGAGCATCTGCTGAATCCGGAGAGTGCGATGACGACCGTTCCGGATGGTCCGAAAGCTCAGTCCACGACCCCAACATCGCATACGTCTCCGGCAACCGCCGAACCAGTGCCGCCCACAAGCTCCATGCCAGCTGCGACGTCTACACCACCGCCGTCCAGCGAGACCAGCAGTCCGCAGTAAGCAGATCGCCCGAGCGATTCGAGAACCTTCCACCACCAAGGACACGAAGTACCACGAAGGCTTCGCTGTTCGCTTTCCTTCGTGACACTTCGTGTCCTTCGTGGTTCAAGAATTTAAGGTATGCACCGGTCCTGATGTACCGAGTTCTAAAGGGTTTGCAGGCAGCAGCTTACCGGGAATCACGGCTGTGTAAAACAATCACAATAAACCATTCTGAATCATAGACTTACATTCAGAAGTTAAATCGATTCATCTCCCCGTATCCATCAAGCAGCCTTGCCCGAACTCAAAGGGGGGCCTTGGGTGACAGGCGAAAGTCTGCTAGCGGGGTTCAGAATCGCCGCGCGGGGCACTCTCCACTAGATGAGCAGATCGGCGCGCCCGAGTTCTGCAAGCTATTTTTTTCGGTAGCTGGTAATCGCCGACGGGCGCGGAAAAAACGGCAGCGGCTGATCGTTGACGATCGCGCTGGGATTGTCGGTGACCAGCGCTTCCGCGACTTCGTCGCCGACGATTTGCGCGGCCGCATCGCGAGAAGTCGAAAGAATCGGCACGCGCTTCTCCAGATCGTGGGCATCGGTGGCGAGAACATGCACAGCCTGGCTTTCAAGCAGCCACTCGGCGGCGCGGCGCGTGCGCTCACCCCAGAATCCGGTGAGCGCTGAGCCCGTCATCTGAATGACGCAGCCCTGCTCGGCCCACTCGACCACACGCTGCAGATTCTCGCGCAGAATCGGATTACGCTCGGGATGCGTGATGACGACGGTGATTCCGCGATCCCCGAGTTTGTGGAAGGAATCGGTCGTGTTCTGCGGTACGCCGTAGTTGCTGAACTCCACCAGCAGGTAGTGAGTCTTGCCGATGACGTAGCGCGAGGGATTGGCGAACGCGTCCTGCAGATTCTCGTACGAAAGATGAAAGTCGCAGCCCAGCGTGATCTTCGGCGTGTCCCCCACAAGTTCTTGCAAGTGGGCGACGAGTCCTTGCATGTACTCGCGATCGTAGTGATACCGATCGTTGGCATGCGGACTGGCGACCATGTGCGTGATGCCGTCAGCAGCGGCCGCCCGGCACATGGCGACGCAAACGTCCCAGGATTTCGGTCCGTCGTCTACCTCCGGAAGAATGTGCGAATGAATATCGACCACAAGTTAAGGGAACACCGGCACGCCCGCGGTGTTGCGGTAAGTTTGATTTAAGCAGATTCGAGGGGAAAGAGAAAGCTGAAGAGGAACGGGTAGATTAGTTTTCAGGCGCGTTCACATTAGCCTGTGCCACTGCCGCGCTGCCGTGCCGCCTCATACAGCACGATGCTGCCCGCGACGCCTGCGTTCAGCGATTCCACTTGCGGCGAATGCGGAATTGCGACCAGTTCATCCACCTGCGCCATCAAATTGCGCGGGAGTCCCGAGCCTTCATTTCCAATAAAGACCGCCGAAGGTCCTGTCAGGCGTGCCTGATCGAGCGGCGTCCCTTTGTGCGATGAGGTCGCAATCATCCGCACGTCTTGACCGCGAAACTTGGCTGTGATCCCTTCCATGTTGCCACTATTTTTCGACAGAACCACTGGCAACCGGAAAATCGATCCCGCCGATGCCCGAATTACCTTCGTGTTGAACGGGCTGACCGTACCTTCTCCCAACACCACGCCGGCGCTGCCGAATGCCTCTGCAGAGCGCAAGATGGTCCCCAAGTTGCCTGGATCTTGTAAGCCAACCACCACCATCACAGGCCCGATTTGGAGACGTTCCAGAATGTCGTCCACGGAAAAGTCGTGAAGCCTGACCAGGGCTGCGACTCCTTGTGGCGCGTCGCTGGGAACAGCGCCATCGAAAAGTTTGTCGGGAATCAGCAGAGTTTCTACATGCGAGCCGATCTGCGGCAGGAGGCGCTCGGCAATGCTTTGTGCCGAGTCTCTGAAGAAGATGGCGCGAAACTTCAATCCGCTCCGAATCGCCTCCTCCACCACGCGCAGACCCTCGATCGCGCAGTCGCCTCCGTCGGTGCGCTCCCCGTGCGCAAAAGCCTGACGGACTTCCTTTACCAGGGGATTGTGACGTCCTTCGACTCGGCGAAGCCTGTGCTGCTGACCGGATTTGAGATCGGAACCTCTAGCCATAGGCTTTCTTGAGCGCAGGCGCCCGACAAAGGGCCGCATTCGCCTTCCTCAGAGCAGGCTAAGCGTACACGAAGTCAGGGTTTGTTCGCGCAACTTGATGCTCTTCGTAGTTCTCAAATACCGTATTATGATAGGTTCCGCCGTCAATCGTAATTTGCTATAGCAATTCCAGAAGGAGCGCCGTGCGCGCCGAAATCGTAAAGATCAGTTCCGAGACTCCCGAAACCTCTCTAGTGAAGTATGCCGCCGATCAAATCCGGTCCGGCGAAGTGCTGGGCATGCCCACCGACACTTTTTACGGGCTTGCCGCCGATCCCTTTAATCTGCGCGCTGTGGACAAGGTGTATGACATCAAGACTCGTTCCCGTCATAAACCACTTTCACTCCTGATTGAGAGCACCGATCAGGCGGAGGAACTCGCCAAGCCGCTGCCGGAAGAATTCTATGTGTTAGCTCGTAAGTTCTGGCCAGGCCCGCTGACCATCATCGTCAAAGCCGGCTCGCGGCTCCCGCTGAAGGTCACGGCGAATACGGGCAACGTCGCTTTGCGCGTACCCAATGCGAAGATTCCGCTTGCGGTGGTGAGCGCGGCCGCCATTCCGATCACTGCGACTTCCGCCAACCTGAGCGGCGCGGCCGAATGCACCAGCGCCGAGCAGGTGCGCGACCAATTGCAGGGACGGATTAACATCATCGTCGATGGAGGTATGTCTCCCCGCGACGTCGCGTCCACCATCATCGACTTGAGCGATGAGAACGCGCGCTGGCGGATTATCCGCGAAGGAGCCATTCCCGCGGACGAAATCTCGAAATTCTTCGCTCAAGGATGAGCGCGAGGGCTAACCGTAGAGGATGACCGACGAATCTGCCAAACGGCATCGTCCCCGACGCTGGTGGCTTCGTCTGCTGCTTCTGGCGATCACTGTCGTTCTCGCTTTTCTGGCCATCACCGCCGCTCATATTGTCGCGGCGGCCTCGCCGCACGAAATACCTCACTCGGACGCAATCGTGGTGTTCGGCGCCGCAGAATACTCGGGACGTCCCTCACCAGTCCTGAAGGCACGGCTTGATCACGCTCTAGATCTTTTTCATCGCGGCGTGGCTCCCGTGGTCATTACCACCGGCGGGGCCGCCTCCGATCCCAAGTTCACTGAAGGTGGGGTTGGCAAGGACTACCTGATGCGTCACGGTATTCCCGAGCGCAGCCTGATCGCCGAAACTCAGGGCCGGGACACGTCCGAATCAGCGACTCGCGTGGGAGTCATCATGCACGCCAACGGCCTGCGCAGTTGCGTCGCGGTGAGCGATGCGTATCACGTGTTTCGTATCCGAAAACTGCTTGAGCATGAAGGAATCGGCCCCGTTTATACCGCGCCCCGGCCAGACTCGCGGCCACGCAGCTTATTTCAGCGAGCGTTTGCGGTAATGCGCGAGGCGACGAGCTATATGTTGTGGCGGATTGGAATCACCTGAGACGCTGGAAGGTGTTTCAGAACTTGTCCACCCCATTGGTCGTGCGGACTTTGAACCAATCGTAGCGAAGATTCTTCATCATGAGCGCATTGCGAATTCTCATGAATGCCTGCTGAATGCGTGATTCGACGTTGAAGTTCTTCGCGATTTGAATCTGGTCGTTGCGTGCCCCGCGCTGCTCGGCCATTTGCCGGTTATTACACTGCTGATAATCCCGGCTCTCCATGCATAGTTCGTATCCATTGCTGGTGTTCGCGTCGCGAAGGACTCTGGTTTCGATATTGCTCTGGATCGCTGCCGCCAGGATTTAGTCGTAGCGCTCATACCAGATACGCACCACCCGTTCCGTCTGCTCAGCCGTGTGATTCGCCCTGTATGTGGTAACGGCCGCCATGACCTCGTCTGAATTCTCCGTGCCCTCCATCTTCAATCGCGGCAGAGGGCCAGACCATGCTTCCATATCTTCGTCACTGAAGACCTTCTTGGCATGGGCTCTTTGATTCTTGGAACTTCGCGCGGCGGCCGCGATGGAATCGTCGGCACTGGAAGGCTTCTTTTCATCTGGGACTTGACACGCCCCGCCCGTATTCTGGGCTGCCGCTGCAAGGGCCAGAAGAAGAATGCAGACAATCAAACGGTGCTTTCTAAGAATGTGTCGACCAGATAAGTCCATCGCGTCGATGGTAAGGTTTCAGGATCCGCCCTGAAAGATGACGGAAGTTTCGGATGAGAAGTTCCTTTCTTCCGATACCTCATTCGAGATTTGTGATTCGAGTCACAGACTATGGTGTTGATTCGAATCACAATTGGCTAGAACGGAATTCCGTGTACCGCGGCAACTTCATAATGCGACGCTTTCATGTCGTAACGCGCCAGATATTTTCGACGCTCTTCCGGGATGATTGCGGTCTCGTAATCGTCGTGTCCGGCCGCAGCACGAAGCGCATCGATCGACTCCCAGAGCAAGATCGTGATGAACTCCACCTCGGCTCCGAGATTTCTGCGAAACAAATAACTCCCCTTGTACCCTTTGGCTTTGCCGATGCCCGGCAAAAGTTCGGGCTTCAACATCACCTCATAGGAATCCGCGTGCTCCGGCTTTGTGTATCCGTGCCACACTCTCGCGATCATCTTGCTAATCCTCTACCGGCCAAAGCTACCACGACATCCGCTTGCGCAGTTCTGTAATGTGGGCCACGTGATGTGGGCCGTGCCATGCGTAGAGCGCGAGCGTCTTCTCCAGGGTCATCGGTCCCATCTCAGGATGGCGGAAGGTACGCTTCCACTGTTCTGGAGTCAGAGACTGCAGCAGGCGGACCCAGCGGTCGTGCAGGGAATCGAGCAGAGTCAACGAAACGTCGATCGGGGTCCCGGGCGTGTCGGCGAGTTGCGCCCAGCGATCCTCGGCATAGGGCTTGATCGTAGGATCGTCCTCTGTCAGGGCTAACTTGAAGCGGACGTACGCGTTCAGGTGGCTGTCGGGAACGTGATGCACCACTTGCCTGACAGTCCAGCCGTCGGGTCGATAGGGAGTGTCGAGTTGCGAATCCGACAGTCCCTGGACCGCGGCTCGCAGATTTGCCGGCGTCTTTGCGATCGCATCGAGGAACGCCTGCTGCTGTTGGGGGCTCAGAGGGCCGTCGTAGTGGAACTTGCCGAGCGGATATCGAGGATCGCCCATTTTTTCTCCAATGTGATGATGTAATCCACAGATGAGAGATGGACGCGAGAAGCTTCAAAGAAGTGAGCAGGCTGGGGAGAATCGAGTCTAAGTAAATTTGGCAAAAGGTCCCGAGGGGTCTTCTTTCGTAGACTATAATCATATAAACTTACAGTAGGATGTATGCTTATATGACTAAAGATGCTGCATCCGGACAGGAAAACACCAGACTGACTATTACGTGGTCCAAAGAAGCCGATCACGCGCTGCGTACGTTTCTCGGTGCCCAGGGAATGAAGAAAGGTGATTTGTCGAAGTTCATCGAGGAGGCTGTGCGATGGCGCATTTTTCAGCAGACTGTGCGTGATGCTCGCGCTGCCTTTGCCGACGTTACTCCAACCAATCTGCAGAAGATGATTGACGAATCAGTTGAGGAAGTCCGGGCGAAACACTACCGCCGGCGCGCGCATCGGCCTTGACTAAGATCATTCTCGACACCAACGTCCTGCTCTCCGCATTGTTGTCGCCGGTTGGCCCACCGGCCCAACTATTGGAGGCGTGGGAGCGAAAAAAGTTCATCGTTGTAGCCTCCGAGGCGCTCATCGCGGAGCTGCGGGACGTTACCAGCCGCCCCTTTTTCCAGGCCAGACTTCGACTGAGCACGATCGAGTTGTTGGCGGCAGGCCTGCGGGATCTTTCGGAGTTTTGCGCGGACCCGCCCCAAGAGGTTGCTGCTCCGGACGCGAAAGATAGTTTTCTACTCGCACCGGCAGAAGCAAGCCATGCTGATTTTCTCGTCACCGGCGACAAAGAACTCCTGGCCGTCAAACATCACGGAGCTACGCGAATCATCACTCCCCCAGCGATGATCCAGATTTTGAAGAGCGTTGAAGGTGAATAAGAGGCGGCGAGAGTCTGCTTCGGCCTGGGGTAAGGACGAACCTACTTCGTTATCCCAACTAATTGGGGTGCCGTCCACTTCTACACTTCTTGGCTAGCTTCGAATTTCGATTCCCCATTCCGCCAGTCTGGTGCATCCAATTGAAATCTAGGCTAAACTCTCTGTGCCGTTGAGTTTAGCAACCACCCCGGGGACGGTTGTGGGCCGCTCTTGGGGAACACCTGTGAGGGGCACAATGCCTGCTTCGGTCTGGTCTGGTCACTTAACGTTCGGACTCATCTCCATGCCGGTGCGTCTTTTCTCCGGCGCGCGCAGCCAAGGTATTTCCTTCAATATGTTGCACCGCCCTGACAAGTCGCGGCTGAAGCAGCAGTACGTGTGCCAAGCCGATGGCCAGGTCGTGGACCGCAACGAAATCGTCAAGGGATACGAGTTTCGCAAGGACGAATACATCATCATCGAGCCGGACGAGATCAAGAAGATCGAGCCTCAGACCGCCAAGACGATGGAGATTCTCGAATTCGTGAAATCCAGCGAGGTCGATCCGGTTTACTTCGAGTCGTCGTATTACATGATGCCCGAGGAAGCCGGTCGCCGCCCCTACGCACTGCTGACTAAGGCGCTGGAAGAAAGCGAATACGTCGCGATCGCCAAGATCACCATGCACAACCGCGAGTACACGGTCTTCCTGCGCCCGCACGAAGGTGGAATGATGCTGCACACCATGTACTACGCTGAGGAAGTTCGCAAGGTAGAAGGCTTCGGCGCACCAGAAGTGGAACTGAAGGAAGCCGAAGTGAAGGTGGCGCATCAATTGATTGAGGCCCTCGCGGACGAGTGGAATCCGGAAAAATACAAAGACAACTTCCAGGACAACCTGAAGAAGCTGATTGAAGCCAAGCTGGAAGGCGGCGAAGTTGCGGAAGTTGAAAAGCCGAAGAAGTTAGCTCCCGTGGTCGACCTGATGGCGGCTCTGAAGCAGAGCCTGGCGCAGATGGAGGGCAGGAAGAAACCCGCTGCGACCACTACGTCGGAAGAGCCCGCCGCCGAACCAGCTAAGCCCCGCCGCAAACGAGGCTGACCGCAACGAATATCCAAGGCAGCCTTAAGACTGGGACCAGATTCTTACCGCGCGCATTGCCATGGCTCCTACCGGTGTCTGCAATCGCCCCTATAGCGTTTTGTCATTTAAGTTTTGTCATTCCGAAACGGCGATAAGCCGTTGAGGAATCTGCTCGTTTGTATGCAACATTTCCGTTGCCGCAAGAAAGCAGATTCCTCGCTACGCTTCGGAATGACAAGGCTTCGGGATTCGCAAGGACAAGGAGTTCCAGCGCTGGGCATGGAAAACATTCAAATGCCCAGACTCGAGGTCAGGCATCCCACCCATCTACCAGTGCATCCAGAAGCTGAGAACTGAGTCCTCGTCTCTAGCGCACAAACTCAGCAACCGCTACAATACTTGATTCCGATTTCGCACCACAATTTTCTCCTCGGAGTGCCGATGAGTCTTCGACGTGTGGGCTGGTTCACCGCAATGTTGGTGGCGATGCTGATTTTGATGTCTTGCGGTGAGGTGTACCGCCCCGTGGTGATTCCGATCTCCAACAACCCGCCGAACCCGGCAAATCCCCACGCCGTTTTCGGGATCAGCACCAATGTCGCTCCCAATCCGGGGACCGTGTTGCAGATCGACGTTTCTGGAGACAGCAACATCGGGGTGGCCCCCATGGGCATCAACCCGACCCATGCTGCGATTCAATTTGTCGGAAATTCTTCGCGGATTTTCGTGGCTAGCGCAGGCAGCGTGGTGAACGGCGATCCCGATATCGTGACTGCATTTAACCCCGCGTCGAGTAGCGGGATTGGCAACCCATTTGCTTTCTCAATGCCGAATGTTGGGCCCAATCAAAGTTCAGCCATTACAGCGATCAGCGAAGATCCCAACAATTTAGTCACAGTCACCCTCGCTTCCGCGATCAACTCCGCCACGATCGGCGGTCCGATCGTGATCTCAGGAGTCATCATTCAAGGCGGCGACCCAACAAAGCAGGGCGCGTACAACGGCAACTTCACGATTACCTCGATCGGCGGGAACACCATTCAGTACAACGACCCGGTCGGCGGCCTGCTGAGCGCGTCGGGAGGAACAGCCACAGTTCCGCTGCCCACTTTCTGCTCGTATCAGCCCGTTTTTGTGACCACAGCGGAGACCAACGCGGTGTATGTCGCGAACTATGGGCAGGAAAATGGCACCAACTGCAACTTGGCCAGCACGGATTCAGTCACGGCGCTGAACACGAGCAACAATACCGTTGCCAATATCAGATACTTGCCCGCAGGTTCGCATCCGGTCCTGATGGCCGAGACTCCCAATGCCTTGAA
>Ga0210409_10007438_pt1 | contig 11281 bp, 7 predicted proteins | sample IncBWH17MmetaG_FD_161649 | JGI IMG/M metagenome (GOLD analysis project Ga0210409, IMG submission 161649) | Forest soil microbial communities from Barre Woods Harvard Forest LTER site, Petersham, Massachusetts, United States - Inc-BW-H-17-M | ecosystem: Environmental > Terrestrial > Soil >...
CGCTTCACGGCGAAGACTTCGCGCACCACGTAGTTGGGCGCAAGGTCGCGAAACGCCGTCGAGATCACGGGCGCGACGATTTCCGAATCTACCGGCTGCGCGAGATTGGAGTGGATGTAGGCCAGTTTCTGCGGATCGAGGCGGTAACGCACGGACACCGCGAGCCCGATCGTCAGGCCTTCGCGCGTTTGTACCGTAAGGATTTCATTCTTCGTGGCGGCATCGGAAACGGCGTTGGTCGTGAAGAGGTGATCGCGCAAATCATACACGGCCACGCGCTGCACAAGCGGCACGACCAGGTGCACGCCCGGATACAGCGTTCCCTGCTGCACGCCCGAAATCTGGCTGATTCGCACGCCGCCGGATCCCTCCGGCACCGTGGTGATGCTCAGCGCCAGGAGCAGAGGCGCCCATGCCCAACTGAATAATTTCGTGGCGAGCGGCCAGCGGATGGGGCGGCTCGGACCCGCCTTTTCGGCCGCCCCAGGCTCCCCCGAGCCCATCAGCTTCTGGAACTGCATCGCCAGATACACGTCGTACGCAACCACACCCGCCGCCGTGCCGAACATTGCAACCCCCGCGGCCATCAGTAACCACCTCAGTGCGAACATGACTTGCTCCTTGCGCTTCCCCGAGTCTTAGAACCCGCTCGTCGGGGGAATCCCGAATTCGAACGCCCAGCGGCGCGCCCATCCCTACGCGGCATCGCGTCGCCGGTTCCCTTGCTGCCGGTTCGCGCCGAACCGGATCGGCTGGACGATGCGGCCGGCGGCCGGGCTGCTCGTGGCCGGCATCAGCCGGAACAGGCCTCGCAGGCCTATCCAGGTCATCCACAGAGCCAGCAGAAACGAGAGCATGGCTCCCTCGATCATCATTGCCCCATTCATGAAGGTTTCCATCGCGGTCCTCGCTTTCCTCGCACAAAGAAATGGCACGAGAGCCGCCAAATCGCTGCTTACTGAAAATGAAGGGGTTATGCAAAATATAGTCAGCGTCTGGTGTGGCCCATGGAACACGCTGTGTCCGGCACCATGCGCGGGTTTGCGTGGCGCCGGTATCCTGCTCCTCCCGATGGAAAGGGGGTCGGCGGTTTTTGCGTTTACCCGAGCCTCGAAAATCGCCGGCGGGACGCCGGCGCCACGAAAAACTTATCTGCAATGCTCTATTGCGTCCCAGAAAACGAGGCGGTTACAGGGACGGTGTTGACAACTCGCTAACGGAACAGTTGGGCTATACTGAAATTGAGGAAATCCGGCCGCGATGCGCAAAGAAGGAATCCAAATCGGGCGAATCTACGGGATACCTGTCTTCCTGCACACCAGTTGGTTCATCATTTTCGGGCTCATCGCGTTCTGGTTTTATTCGGATTTTGACGCCCTGCACCTTAACCTCCCTACCTCACGATTGGTGGGCCTTGGGATAATGACGAGCCTGCTGTTCTTTGGTTCGCTTGTGTTTCACGAAGTAGCGCACAGCCTCGTCGCCAAGCACTACAAAATTCCGGTGGTTTCGATCACGCTGTTCGTGTTCGGCGGCGTGTCGCGTCTCACGCGCGATCCGGCTACCGCTGTAGAGGAATTCAATATTGCCGTCGCGGGCCCTATTTCCAGTCTACTTCTGGCGGGAGGCTTCGACTTGGTTTACAGACAGGCGGGCTCGAACATGGTTTTGCGTACCCTTACGGGATCGCTTGCCTGGCTCAATTTCATTCTGGCTCTGTTCAATTTGATCCCGGCTTTTCCACTGGATGGCGGGCGCGTATTCCGGGCGATCACCTGGGGCATAACGAAGGATTCTTCACGCGCGACGCGCATTACGGCGCGGTGCGGACAGATCGTCGCGTTCGCCATGTTCGCGGCAGGCGCCCTTGAGGCTGTATACGGTATTGAAGGCCAAAGCGATCCAATTCAGGGGATCTGGCTGGCGTTTATCGGCTGGTTCATTTTGTCGGCGGCCAAGCAGAGCCAGGCGCAAGCCGAGGCGCGGGGAGCGCTGGAAGGGCTGCGAGTGGCCGACATCATGACGCCTGAGTTGCACACCGTCGGGCGCGAAATTTCACTCGAAGACTATGCCCGCGAAATGGTGCGCACGGGGCGCCGCGCGCACCTCGTCGTTGCCGGCGAACAACTCGTTGGCCTGGTAACTGCAGAGGCGCTCAACTCGGTTCCACAGCAGGATTGGGACGTCACTTCCGTGCAGGCTGTAATGCTGCCCAAGGACAAACTGCACTGGGCCGCGCCGGAGGAGCCTGCCCTTTCCCTGCTCGACCGCATGCGCACGATTGGAATGCAACAGATGCCCGTGATTGCCGGAGGAAATGTCATAGGGATCGTCACGCGCGATTCCATCCTGCGCGTCCTTCAGTCACGCCACGAACTTGGCTCCTTCGCCGGGCGATAAGAAATGGGTGGATCTGGCGATTTTATGTAGCACAGGCACTCTTGCCTGTGCGGTTTTGGCGAAGGTCGCTGGACCGCTAGCCTTCACCTGCGCTTTTCAAAACAGCATAGCCAGGAGTGGCTGTGCTACGCAAACGCACCAGCTCCCACGCATTACCGCAACGACGAACCTACCTTGCGCATCTGTCGGGAAAAATCAGCGGGATTGTAGTTCGAAGGATTTTCGAGCTGCTGGAACAGGCCGTTGATGGCCATTCGAACGTCGGCGGCGTTTGCGACTTTCTCTGTGCGGGAGTAGGCGATGAAAAGTGAATCGAGCGCCATCGCGGCCTGTTCGGCGGCGCGCTCGCCTTCATTCGAAATCTCGTCGGCGTCGTCCGAAATCCGTTGCAGGAGACGCAGCGTCATGGCCGCGTCATAGGGCTGCGTCTCGATCCGCGCGGCGAGCTGATTCGAAAGCGTCGCGGCGCTGGCGGAGGCGGCGGCAACCGCATCGCGGTCGGGATTCAACTGGCTGAGCGACTTGGCCAACTGCGCGACCTGATCATCGAGGCGCGTCGCCGTATCGTTGTCCACCTGGTGTGCGAGTTCGCGGAAGACTGCATAGCGCGACGCATTCCAGGGCGGATCGCCGGGGCGGCGGCCTGCGTAGCCGCGCTCCTGCCGCCAGCTCTGTTCGGGCGCGGACAGGGAATGATGGCACGCGAAACATTGCAGCTCCGAATACTCTGGCCAATTCTTTCCTTTGGCGCGCCACGCAACACGCTCCATAGAGGCTCGGAGCTGGACGGCTTGCCCCGTTCCCCACTCGCGCACGCCGGCCCAGGCGTCGTTTTCCGCGGGGACGCCCGGCGCGCTTTCGCGCGGCGTTTTCCAGTGGCGAGGCATCACGGCTGAGAAGGAATCGAGTTCGAAGTACAGGTCGGGATGCCCGGCGGCGATCATTTCGTGGTCGACGAATTTTTCCTGGGTGCCGAGGTGGCAGGTCAGGCACTTCTCGGTGCGCCGCGCGAGGTTCCGCGTATCGTACATCCCGGCGTTGACCGATTGCTCGTGTGTCCAGTTGCGCGTTGTGTGCGGGCCGAGCCACGCGGATGCAGGTCCGTGGCAATTCTCGCAACTGACGCCTTCGCTCAGATCGAACGTTTTGGCGCGCGTCTCGGCAGGGACATCGAGGGCATGGCAGGCGAGACATTTCGCCGCCTGCTCGGATTTGCCGAGGCTCAGGATTCGCCCCATGCGCTCGCCAATCGGCCCAGTGAGCGCGTCGTAAGCCTTGGCATGCTTATCCTTCACGACCCAGACGCTGTATTCGTTTTGAAAAATGCGGTTATCGACTCGAGGCTTCACGCTACCGTGGCAACTGGTGGAACTGCAGGAGCCGGGACCGGTGTATTTGCTGGCATCCGCGGGAGGATTTGCCGCTCGCGCTGGATTCAACGCAACAAAAAAAATCGCGCCGAGCCAAACCACGCCGCATCGCAGCGTCAAGCGACTGGCCTCTGGCCCGATTCTCATTCCTGTGCTCGGATGGAGCCCGCCTTATTCGCACAGGCCGTGGAGCCGGCCTGCGCCAGAATTTTTATACTGCCCGATGGAAGTGAAGTCAACGAAAGGAAATGGGTCGATTTCTTAGTGTCGAAACTCACTACTTGCGGTTATGGGTCTCGTCGCGATCAAAACGCCATTGACTGGAATTGCCGCGACCGGACAAGCGCTTGAATTCGGCGATACTCTTCTCAGGGTCGTCGTCTGCCAAGGTGCGAAGGTAGTCGCGAATCATGTCATCAAGAGTCTTCCCCAGCGCCTGTGCCTTCTTCCGTGCCACGGCGATAACACGATCATCAATCCAAAAGGAAAGGTTCATTGGCCCATTATACAACAAGATGATTGGACCTGTTCCATCCGTCGGGTACGCCATGGAAAGTGCCGCTGTTGTGAAGATGGACTCGAAAGCCGGGGTCTGTTATATGAATTTTGGCGTGAGAGGCCACCTGTTCGCTTAGTCCACATTTCCCGAGGAGCGTCGGCTTGCTTTTTGAAGAGTTGAAAGACATTCAGCGGCAGCCGGACGGGACGCCTGTGGCGGCCGAGGACCTGCTTCGTCTTCCTGTTTTCAAGGACATTTCTCCGCAATTTCTCAAGAAAAATGCGAATGCTACGGTGTGGCGGCATTTCAGGCGCGGCGATATCGTTTGCCGCGAAGGCGAATTCGGCTCGACCGCGTTTTATATTCTGGAAGGCAAGGCGAACGTCGCGCTTGCTACTCCCATGGCGCACGTGAAGGCGCAGGGCCGCCCAGGCGGCTTTCTCGCGCAGCTGACGAGCAAGCTCACGAGCCGTCTCACGCCGCGTCAGGAAGACCGCCGCGAAGACGAAGCGGACCGGCGCTCGATCCCGATCGACGCGCCAGTCGACCTGGCTTACGACCATCCCGTCGCCGAACTGGGGCCGGGCGAGCTGTTCGGCGAAATGACGTGCATGAATTATTATCCGCGGTCGGCGACCGTGCGCGCGGAAACCGATTGCACCATGCTCGAGATGCTGCGCAACGTTCTTGACGTCTTGCAAAAGAGCAAAGCGTTCCGGGCGCAGCTCGATGAAACGTACCGGCGCCGCGCGCTCGATTCGCATTTGCGCGATGTGTCCATCTTCCGCGGCCTCGGACAGGAATTCATCGACCATCTGCGCGACCGCGTTGAACTCTTACGCTTCGCCCCCGGACAGATGATCTGCAAGCAGGGAGATCCCGCCGACAGTTTTTATCTCGTGCGGCTGGGCTTCGTGAAAGTGTCGGAGAACTATCCCGGCGGCGAGCTGGTGCTGGCCTACTTGTCGCGCGGCGATTATTTCGGCGAAATTGGTTTGCTCGGCGGAGGAACGCGCACGGCGGCCTGCTCGGCTCTCGACCACGTCGAGGTGGTCCGCATCTCCGCGGAAGATTTTCGCGCCATGGTGGAAATGTATCCGGAGGTCCGGTCGGGCCTCGAGCGGGCCGCGCGCGAAAGGCAGGAAGCGAACCAGGAACGCTTGCGGATGGTGCGGAGCGTGCCGCTCGAAAGTTTTCTGGCGCAGGGGCTGATGGAAGCGCAGAGCCTGCTGGTGCTCGATCTCGAAAAATGCACGCGATGCGACGCCTGCGTGACGGCCTGCGCGGATTCTCACGACGGCGTGACGCGCCTCGTGCGCGAGGGGTTACGATTCGAGAATTTCCTCGTGGCGACTTCGTGCCGGCAATGCCGCGATCCACTCTGCATGGTGGGCTGCCCGGTGGGAGCGATCCGGCGGCGCAATTCGCTCGAGGTGATTATCGAAGATTGGTGCATCGGCTGCGGCCTGTGCGCGAAAAATTGTCCGTACGGGAATATCAACATGCATTCCTTTGCGGCTCAAGCCGAGGACCACGAGCATCCCGGACAAAAGAAGGCCGTGGTGCAGAAAAAAGCGACGACCTGCGATCTTTGCACCGAACACGCCGAGCCCAGTTGCGTGTACGCGTGCCCGCACGATGCCGCGCATCGGGTCGAGCCGCGCGATTTCTTCGCCGGGACGCTGGGGCAGCGCGTCGGAAAAACGGGAAGAGTCCGAACGTGATTCGCAAGATGGAGAGAGCTATTCTTGCGCATTGATCGCACACACAGGAGCTGGCTCGTCGCGTCGCTCGCAATTTTCGGCGTCGCGTCGCTGCTCTACGGCGTCTATCGAGTTCCATTCGCCGCGGGATCGATGGGCGGCACGACAGCGGGACTGGCGTTCGGCAGCGCTGGATTTGCATTCATGATATTTGCAGCGATGCTCGGTGCGCGAAAGAGAGTGCCCGTCTACCGCTTTGGCCGCGCGCAAACCTGGATGCGCGGGCACCTGTGGCTCGGACTGCTCAGTTTGCCGCTCATTTTGTTTCACTCCGGTTTCCGGTACGGCCACGGTTTGACGGCGTGGCTGATGACGCTGCTGATCGTCGTGGTCGTCAGCGGGATCTTTGGAGCCGCGCTGCAGCATTACATGCCGCGCGTGATGACGCGTGAAGTGACCATGGAAACCATCTACGACGAAATCGGGCACGTGCGCGCGCAACTCCTGGAAGAGGCGGAAGAATTGATCAAGCAGGCCACCGGCGGCGAAAAAAAAGTGGCGGCCGGAGCCGGCGAACCGGATTCTTCGGCGCCCGCGATCGCCGTGATGGATGAGGTTGCGCCGCTGCGCAATTTCTACGAGCAGGAACTGAAGCCGTTTCTCGAAAGGCCCGGTGCGCGCGGGAGCGCCCTGGGCGACGCGGCGCAGGCGCGCAGCGCCTTCGCGCAATTGCGAACGCTGGTGCCGGCTTCGCTGCATACGACGATCGAGGATATGGAAGGGATTTGCGAAGAGGAACGCCAACTCACCCGGCAGAGGCATTTGCACTTGTGGCTGCATGGCTGGCTGCTGTTGCACATTCCCCTTTCGCTTGCATTGATTTTACTCGGCGCCATCCATGCCGTGATGGCGCTGCGATATTAGGACAGACCACACTTGCCGCGAACACGCACAACCAAGAAACTCGCGCAACGGATCGATCTCGATTATTTCAAGAGATCGAATCCGCTGCGCCGCTGGCGATTCTGGCTTTCCGTCACGGCGCCTGCGCTCGCTATTTTATGGATCGCGTGGTACGGCGTTCGCAGCGACCGCCGCGTGTACTCCGCCGGAAGCTTGTCCACCGCGCACACGGTCCTCACGAAGCAATGTTCCGCCTGTCACTTGTCCAGCCTGGGTTTTTACGACGCAAAGGTCATCGACCAAAAGTGCCTCGTGTGCCATGACGGGCCTTTGCATCACGTAACGCAGGCGTTCACGCCGTCGTGCGCCACCTGCCACGCCGATCATCGAGGAGCGATTCGGCTTGCCGCTACGAGCGACGCGAACTGCACGCAGTGTCACGCGGATCTAACGACGCGCGTAGGCTCGACAAGTGTCGCCCGCAATATCAGCAGTTTTCAAGGCAATCATCCCGAATTTGCGGTGCTGCGAGCCGAACGCCGCGACCCGGGGACCGTTCAGCTTAATCATTACCTGCATTTGCAGCCGAATCTTCTCGGGCCGAATGGCGGCCGCGTGCAGATGGTTTGCGCCGACTGTCACCGCACGGCTGCGGATGGCATCAGCCCGTGGCCCTATGGGGATTCAAAGAAACAGGCGGGAACTCCGCAAAATTCACCCGCGGATGGCCCACGAAACGAGTTGAGCATTTCTGCGTCTTCGCGAGCCTACATGGCGCCGGCAACCTACGCGCAGACCTGCGCCGCTTGCCACAATCTGCAATTCGACAAGCGGCTCGCAGACGCCGTCCCTCACGACAAGCCGGAAGTGATTCATCCGTTCGTCGTGGCCAAATTGCAGGCCTACATTGCGGCGCATCCCGCGGAGTTGCGCGTGCCGCGCGATCCGAGCCGCGACTTGCCGGAAGAGCCGATCCCAGCGGACTATCGTTTGCTTACACCCGCGCAATGGGTCGCGGAACGTACAGCCGAGGACGAAGAGCTTCTGTGGCGCAAGACGTGCAAGCAATGCCACGCGCTTCTTCTGGATGAAGGCGCCGCGCTGCCCAAAATCGCGCCATCGAACATCACCGCGCGCTATATGCCGCACGCCAATTTCGATCACTCGCAACACGGCCTTGTCGACTGCGCGACCTGCCACGCCGCGGCAAAGACGAGCCAGCAAAGCTCCGACGTGCTTCTGCCCGGCATCGCGACGTGCCGGGCCTGCCACCACTCCGACGCAGAAGCGGCGGACTCGCGCTGCTTCGAGTGCCACACCTACCACGATCCCGCCCGGCACAAACCCTCGCACAGCAATTTTTCGCTGGCGGATTTGCAGGGGCGCGCACGCTAGGATGCGGCAACTAGTGGCACAAGCTTCAGCCTGTGGGGGTTCGGCCTGTGGGGATTCAGCCCTGCGAGGTCCAAAATCCACAGACTGAAGTCTGTGCTACTTAAATCCTAATGCAGCAGGGCGCGCACGCGGTCGTACCAAGGCGATACGGATGGATCCGCGGCTGTCAGCGGATGCGGCGGGCCCGGAGGCGTGTCCGTGACAGTGTAGAGCTTGCCGTCGCGGAGGTAGAGCCTCTCTGCTTCGGCGCGATTGAAGGGGCGCGCGCCTCGGCGTCCGAAGACGGCGAGCTGGTTGCCGCTTTCGTCCACGGCGCGATCGCGGTCGATGCCGCGTGAGATTGCGAGTGCTGGGCCGGCCGTGCGATACGTCGCAATCAATTTCGGGGTGGGGCGCGGGCTGAATCCGTAAGATTCGGATGAGTCTGCCGGGGAAATCACTTGCAGGATGCGCAGGCCGTTATGGCCGTCGGCGACGTAGGCGAAAACGCTGGCATCGACCGCTCCAATTTTCACGTCGTTCACATCGTTCAGCTGGCCGTCCGCGGTGAACATTTGATCGAGGCGCGGGTGCTCTGGCTGCTCGACGTTCACGAGGGCGACTCCATGCTTGCCGGCGGAGACATACGCATAGGTCCGCGATACGGCGACATTGCGCGCGTCGTCCAGTTCCACAAATGCGCTGGGCACGACGCGCGGATGGGCGAGATCGGTTACGTCGAGCGCCTTCAGTCCCCGGCGATCGGCAACGAAAGCATAGCGGAATTGCACGGCGATGCCCTGCGGGTCCGCCAGATCGGGCGCGCCAATTTCCGCAGTGACGCGCGGCGCGAGCGGATTGTCGAGATCGACGACGACGAGGCCGCGGTCGCACAGAATATAGGCGTACGTTCCCGCAATCGTGATACGGCGCGCGCCGTTCAAGATTCCGCCTGGATTAAATGTGGCCGCACGGCCGATGAAATTATTTTCAGGATTTCCGTCGAGAAGCGTGCCAACGCCGGGGTTTTTCCCTTTTAGGTCTGGATTGCCGACGACGATCAAGCCTTCATATTTGTCCGTGACGTAGAGAAATCCATACATCAAATGAATTTTTTGCTCTTCATTGGCGGGATCCTGCGTGCGCAAAGGATCGACGGCCAGCGTCGTGGGAGAGGCGACGGCCGTTGCGAACTTTGTCTTAACGTACAGGCGTTGGCCTAGCGGAGAAACCGGCGCGGTCACCATGCGCTCGGAGAAACCTTTGTTGTCGATGTTGGCGACGTCGAAAACGCGGAAGCCGTCCGCGCCCATCGCGGCGTAGGCATACTCACCGCGCAGTTGGATGTCGAGAACGTTTCCGGCGTGGCGAAACGCGGTCGTGAGTTCGCGCTTACGGTCCTCATGCTTTCGGAAATCATCGGGATAGGCCATGCGCTGCAAATCGCTGCCGATGACGGCCTCGGGCTCATCGTGCTCCGCGGTCGCGACGGCTTCAAAGCCCTTGCTGCCGGTGGCCACGTACACGTAGCGTCCCATGAAGTTGAGGAAGTTCGTGCCCTGTAATAGGAGCATGGACATCCAGGCGTTGTTGTCGCGCGCGGCGGAGACGTGGCAATCGGTGCACTGTTTCGTTTCGCGGGCGCGCACTGTGTGCGGCACGAACGTCGAAAACGCCTGGCCGCTGAAACCTTCGGCGGAAACAGTTTGCTGCGTGTTGTACAGCCACTCGCGATTTGCATTTTGCGAACTCACCAGAATGGCGCAGGAAGAACGCGCCGGCGCGACGCGATGCCCGGTGACGGTGCCGTCAACCGCGAGCATGTAGCCGTCATCGCGCAGCACCTGGAAATTGTAGGCCGTCCAGTTGCGGGTGGTGAGGCCTTCGTTGTGCAGCATTGGACGTTTCTCGTTCGCGGTCATCGACAGGTGGCAGCCGAAACAGTTGGGCGTCCAGGAGGTGTGGCACGCGTAGCACGTCATGCCGCTGTTGGCATGCGCCAGTTGCGATTCGTCTTTGGGCACGTCGCCCCACGTCACGCCGTCCGTGCGCAACGTTTTCGCCAGGCGCGATTTCTCGCTGTAGTGCGCATTCCCGGGAGTGATTGAGTCGAGCGTCTGCACAACTTCCCATTCGAGGTGCGGGTCCATCATGGAGCGCTGGATCAGTTTTCCGGCGCGCCACTCGAATTGCCGCTCGCGCCACGGCGTGCGCAGCGCGTCAAGATGCGTGCCGCCGCCGGATGCCGCAGGGCCGGACGTGACGAGCGTTGCCGGCTGCGAAATCGTGCCGTGGCAATCGACGCAATCCATTTCGATTGCGGCGCGCGGCTCGCCGTAGAGTTTTCCTGTGCCGTGGCTGTCCTGCTCGAGGTGACAGTCCACGCACTGCATTCCTTTCTGCAGGTGAATGTCGGCGAGGTGCGCGGCCTTCTCAAACTTTTTCGGATCGTCTGGAGCGACTGCTGTCCCCTTTTCATCAAGCAGGTGCCCTTCCCGGTCGCGCGCAAATACAGCGCGGAAGAGCCAGCCGTGGCTGTGAAAATCAGCGAACTGCGTGTCCTTTAATTTTGCATTGAACTCGGCGCTGCCTGTTTGCGCGAGAAATTTTACATCCGCCCACAACCCGCGCGGCGCCGCGCCTTCGGGATTGCGTTGCGACACCTCGAATCTTTCTTCCTCGGTGGGATTGCGCTGCTCTTTCGGATACATGGCGCCGGCGTCGGATTCGTTGTCCCACCAGGTGTAGCCGAAATACGTGGTCACCATGTTCGTGCCCGGATGAACATGGCAGACCATGCACTGACTCGACGGAATCGAGCGCGTAAATTCGTGGCGGATGGGATGGCCGGACTCTTCGCGCGGAATCGTCGGGTCCTTCGTCGCGCTGAAACCGCGATTGCCGAAGGGCGCGTATTGCGCGGAATGCTGCGGCGCGCGATCGTTCGCGTACACGACGTGGCATGCCGTGCATCCGCTGGCGCGAAAGTCGCCGGGCTGATCGTTGGTGCCGGGCAAGGAAAGCAGAGGATC
>Ga0210409_10007441_pt1 | contig 11278 bp, 7 predicted proteins | sample IncBWH17MmetaG_FD_161649 | JGI IMG/M metagenome (GOLD analysis project Ga0210409, IMG submission 161649) | Forest soil microbial communities from Barre Woods Harvard Forest LTER site, Petersham, Massachusetts, United States - Inc-BW-H-17-M | ecosystem: Environmental > Terrestrial > Soil >...
TTGGGAGTCTTGCTATGCGAATTGGTTACGTGGGTGCCACCTGAACAATGCCGATATGGTTTTTGTCTTTTCCGTTGGCGGCGGTGACGCCAAGAGAAACATCAGTGCCAACCTCGTCCGTGCGCTCGACTACGCCCGCGAGGTCGGTGCCATAATATGTGGCGTGGTCGGTCGCGATGGAGGGTACACAGGGCAAGTTGCAAATGCCTGTGTTCTGGTTCCAGTTGTGAATCCCTCCACTATTACATCTCACACTGAATCTTTTCAGGCTCTAATTTGGCATCTTCTTGTGTCCCACCCCAAATTGCGAGCTGCTGAGATGAAATGGGAATCCGTGCAGGCGCTGCCTGCGAGGGCTTAGCAAATTGTCCGCCATAATCGTTTATTCTCGGCCAGACAATGATCACTCGAGAGCTTATAAAGGGTTTTGTTATGCCTAGTAGAACAAGAGTTAGGAAAGCGGTGATCCCAGCGGCTGGTTTCGGCACGCGCATGCTACCGGCCACGAAAGCCATTCCTAAGGAAATGCTCCCGGTTGCTGGCAAGCCTCTTGTTCAGTTTGCGATCGAGGAAGCAGTCGCCTCCGGAATCGAAACCATCATTCTTGTAGTCGGCAATCACAAATGCATTTTGCAGGCACATTTTGGCCGTAATCCGGGGCTAGAGTTGTTTTTGGAAGAACGCCAGCAGTCCAAGGCTGCAGACCTCGTTCGCCGCATCGCAGACTTGGCCGAAATCGTGTATATCGAGCAGGAGGCGCCCCGCGGCCTCGCACATGCAATTTCTTGCGCGCGGCCGCTATTAGGAGAGGAAGCTTTTGCCGTTCTTCTTCCAGACGTAATCATGCTCGGTGAAGTCCCAGTAACTCGCCAGCTGCTCGCAGCGCGGGAACGGCACGGCGGAAGCGTTGTAGCCATCCGCGAAATCGAATCGAGCGACATTGAACGCCACGGTATTGTCCGTGTCGATTCCGACGTCGTTCCTCCCTCCGCCCGTTCAGTCCGCATTGCCGCACTTGTCGAAAAGCCTTCGGCCGCCCGCGCCCCCTCACGGCTCGGCGTTTTCGGCCGCTATGTCATCGAACCTCTCGTCTGGGACCTCATTGCTCAAGTGCCACCAGATCTGCGGGGCGAGATGCAACTCACTGACACACTCAATGTCTTGTGTCATGAAAGTCCGCTGTTCGGTCACTTTTTCGAGGGTTCGCATTACGATGCTGGCGATCCTCTCGGCTACCTCAGGGCCAATGTTGAGATTTCCCTGCAGGATCCCCGCCTCCGTCAACCGCTTCTCGACTATTTGTCGCGTCTCCATGCGCTTGGTGAAGGATCAACCACTTTCCCGCCGCCCACGCTCTTCGGTTCTTCTGCCACAAGCTGACCCCCCCTCGCATCTCGGCCTCTCGAATACATCCGGGTTTAACCACACAGACGTTTGAGGTATCTTCAGGGAATTAGGGTTCGATTACCGGTCAGAAGTCGAGAGGGCCTCGAGAACAAATCGAATCCTGTTAGGAACGTCGTTCTACCGGCAACCTCCGTGACATTTGGCGCGACAATCAACGCAAAGTCGTACTCGATTAAAGCCTCTTCATACTTTTCGAAATATTCCCTAATTGCGCCGCGCGTCGCATCTTCCCACGTCAGAACGATCGTCGGGTATTCGCGCAATTCGTGTTGCCACTGAACTTCCACTTCCATCTCATCCGGGTGCTCGCCGCAGACCTTCTTTAGGTGGCGGTGTCTGCATCAGTCCTCGCGTCACTTCCCCATATTTGTGCTATGTCCACCGATCGGAGGAAGGTCTGAGAGATGAACTCCACTTCGAAAAATGTAGGTCAGAAACCGGGGACGATGTCCGATCCTTCGAGGTGAGGCTAGAGACCTGGACGGGGAATACGGAGTGGACAATGCGAGACGTGGAAGATGCAAAGAAGGCTCGTGCGCTCGAGCTTCTGGAAGAAGGAATCAGTTATAGAGATATTGCCGAAGAGGTCAAAGGGGGCAAGTCTACGGTGCAGAGATGGGCAAAGGCCAGAGGTGTCCCAGCGTGGTGCGGTGAGGAACAAAGGACGTGTTGGGACTTCGTCCTCGTTTGAGTACTTGCCGTCCTACCAACTCCAGGCTACAGGCGACGATTTACGCCCGTTCTCATATCCATTGCATTGGACGAGTCAGAGTTTACCTGGTCACGCTAGGGAGTGGCGGCAAAGAAGCCACGCCCGTCCACTCCCATCGTCGGATAATTATTTGGTATAAATGCCCCAGCCGCATCAGGGAGAGGCGTCAGGGTTCCGTCCGCATTAATCGTGAAGCCGAAAATCCCCTCACGAGGGTAATGAATAATGACCCACGCATAGAGAAACTTACCTTGGGAGGAAGTCAGCGACCCAGAGAAAAAAGGGAGCGTGGCGCGAGCACCGGGAACCTCCGTAAGTGCGCCATCGGTTTCAATCCTATATCCCGTGATTCCGGTGCTCTGGGCTGAGTAGACGTACAGAAAATTTCCCGAAGGAAGAGCTACAGTCAAAGGGAAGAAAGCTCTTACACCTCCATCTGCCCCTGTTGGAAACGGCGAGCCCGAGACACTTGCTAAGGTGCCGTCGGAGTTGATCGAAAATACGGCAATGTTGCCGGGTGAAAAATAACTGCTACCACTACTAAAAGGAGCGAAGAGAAACTTGCCGGACGGATCGACTGCAATACTTGCCTGGGAAAAGTCCGTGGGGAATGGTGAGCCAGGAACCGGTGTGAGTGCCCCGGTTTTCGAATCGATACTGAAGGCGTCGATGCGGTCAAACTGATCGGTCAGGAATAGAAACTTGCAGGCAGGATCGGTTGCGATGCCGACGAACTGCGGTTCCAGCCCCTCTGGAGACAGAGGAACCGAGGAAATTGGCCCAGGGCCGAGCGATCCGTCTGCTGCGATCGAAAATGTAGACGCCGAGGTAGAGTTTACGACATAGAGAAACTTTCCCGGGCACACGGCCGTTACAAACTTCGAGCCGGTAAGGTTCAGGGGGATCGTTTGAAAGGGAGTCAGAATTCCGGAGGGAAAGCTCACGTTCAGAGCGGTAAGACCTGAAAAGATGCCAACGGAGTACGCCTTGGAATTCGCGTACAGGTCTGCTCCGTGCAAAAGAGGCGAGGTTGCTAGCTCGGCAAGGCTGCCATCGCTATTGACATTGAATGCGTGGGGCCCGGCGTACAGCAGTTGAGAGCTACCGTTACTCCCGCCGCCGGAACCGCTGAGATTCACGTAGGAGCCCACGCCAGCCTGAAACTGGCTTGCGAGGCTGGCAAAGACATTGGCGTAGGTCATCCCTGCGGCGTACGGCTGAAATACAAAGGTGCTTGTACAACTCGCTCCTGGTGCGAGAGCGCTGCTACAGGTGTTGGTCTCCGGGAAGGCTCCGGAACCAAAAGCGAAGCTCAACTGCAACGGATCGTTAACTAGGTTCGTTACCGTCACACTCTGCGGAGCGCTGACGGTACCGACAGCCTGAATACCGAACTGCAAGTTCGTCGTGGACAGGCTAAAAGGACTATTTGCCGGCAGCGCCGTTCCTTCGAGGCTAACGCTCGCTGGATTTTGAGGCATGTCGCAGTTGGCGGGATAGGGAGGACATCCTACGAGCGCAATCGTACCAAAGATGATGCCTGGCGAAATGAAATCAAAAGCCGTAGGAGCGAAGCTCACGCTAAAGGTGCAACTGGCCCCCGGAAGAAGTGTGACACACATGTTTGTTGTGTGAAACGGGTTGTGGAGAGGGCTTATCCGGTTGGGAGGGCTTATCTGCAGAGTTGCGTTGACCAGGTTTTTTACCGTAACTATCTGGGGAGCGCTGCTGGTACCGATATTCTGGGCCCCAAAGCTAAGATTTTGCGGGGAAACTGAAATAAGGTTAGTCAGCACCGCGCCCGTGCCGGAAAGATGGACGATCTGAGGGCTGCCCGGTGCATTATCGAAGATTTGAAGGGCAGCGTCCTTGCCGCCAATCGCTGCCGGCGCGAACTGGATTGCTATCGTACAAGTAGCGCCCGCCACGAGTGTGCTGCCGCAGTCGTTGGTTTGAGTAAATTCGGTGACATTGAGTCCGCCGATTGCAATGCTTGTTATGGTTAATGGGACGCTGCCTCCACTGTTTAGCTTGACTTGCTTTGAAGTTGTAAGCCCAACGCCCTCGGTGCCAAAGTCTAGAGTCCCCATAGAAAGCGCTGCGACTGGCTGTGCCGAGCCAGAGCCACACCCTGAAGAATGAAATACAAAAAGCAACGTGCAGGAGACAATCGCTGCGGCTCTCATTGTGTTGTGACAGATGCTGCCATGCTAAAAAGGCTCTTACACCTTTTGACGCGGGCTAGTTTAGCACCGTTGTTACTCTCTCTCAACGTACTTAGATACTCGTAGATCGACTGGCTCAAAGTACGAACCACTGCGCAATAGCCACAAAGCGATGCGCGCGGTGGCCTAGAGTGAAGAGCTCTACACAAAAACAGGGGATGCTAGGTATCGAAACGGCCGAGCTTGACCGCCGAGATCAGGTAACTGCGACAGTGCCTGGACCAGGTTCCCTCCGAAAGAAGGAACAGAGGTCGATAATCAGGTAGCAGCAGCTAATGAATCGAGGACACCCAACTTGCACCTAGCGACCATCGCTCAACAAAGAGTGCGGATGGAAGGGTGGCGACATGAGCGGCGTGGCTCAAGGGCAGGAACTCACAGGGAGAAAGAGAAGAACAAAAACATCCTTACAAGAAAGAAAGAGAAAACACACTTGACACTCACCGGCCTTCTCAGAGCCCATACCGCGGTGCAAAGCAGCCGCAAATACGTTATCTCAAAATAGTAGGAAGAGTTGAGACTTGAGTAGTTGATATTTAGAGATGACAGGATGTACGCTGGTTGAAACGGTCCCCAAAACTGGACATTTCAGCTTATGTGTAATAACGCTTTTGGTCACTCGTGCAACAGGCATCAGAACTTTCGTGGTGTTCTGCGGCAATTTGCAGTTCTTGCTCTGCTGTGCGCTAGTGTGACCATATTCGCGAGTACTGGGTTTGCGCAACAAGGCACGTTTGTACCTACCGGAAGCCTGAACACCGCCCGGTCCGCTCACACGGCGACGTTGCTGAACAATGGGAAGGTGCTTGTTGCGGGAGGAGCAGCTGGCACCAATGGGGCTATCGCCAGTGCTGAGCTGTACGATCCCGCGACCGGGACTTTCACCATCACTGGAAGCATGACCACCCCCCGAGAGTCCCACACTGCGACTTTACTGAACAACGGCAAAGTGCTGATTGCAGGGGGCTATACTAATGACTGCTGCGGCGGCGCAAGTGCGGAGTTGTATGACCCCGCGACGGGGACTTTCACTGTCACTGGAAGCATGGCCACTCGCCGAGAGGCCCAGACTGCGACTTTACTGAACAGCGGCAAAGTGCTGATTGCAGGGGGCTATAATATTGGCTGCTGCGGCGACGCAAGTGCGGAGTTGTATGACCCCGCGACGGAGACTTTCACCGCTACGGGCAGCATGAACACCGCCCGCGTGTATCACACGGCAACGTTACTGAACAATGGGAAGGTGCTTGTTGCGGCGGGCGCGGGCCAGTTCGACTATCTAACTAGTGCCGAGTTGTATGACCCTTCGACTGGGACTTTCACCGCTACGAGCAGCATGAGCACCGCCCGGCACTATCACACGGCGACGTTACTGAACAATGGGAAGGTGCTTGTTGCGGGGGGCGCCAACCGGACCGACACTCTGGCTAGTGCCGAGTTGTATGACCCGGTGACTGGGACTTTCACCGCTCCGGGCAGCATGAACACCACCCGCGTGAATCACACGGCGACGTTACTTAACGATGGAACCGTGCTGGTTGCGGGGGGCTCTAGTGGCAGCGGCAGCGGCGGCGGCGCGAGTGCGGAGTTGTACGATCCCTCGACGGAGACTTTCACCGCAACGGGCAGCATGAACACCGCCCGGTTCGAACACACGGCGACGTTACTAAGCAATGGAACGGTGGTTGTTGCGGGGGGCTTCAGCTCGGCCATCTCTCTGGTCAGCGCTGAGCTGTACGAGCTAGTCGTCGTTTCCCCCTCGAGCCTGTCGTTCTCAAACCAAGTCATAGGCACGACCAGCGCGTCCCAGACTGTGACACTGACAAATAATCAATCCACCGCGCTGGGCATCGCGGGCATCGCGTTCAGCGGCACAAACTCCTCCGACTTTGCAGAAACTGACAATTGCGTTGGAAGCGTCGCGGCGGGAGTAAACTGTTCTATCAATGTGACCTTCACACCCGCTGCATTAGGGAGCCGAGCGGGAAGTCTGGAGATTGCAAACAATATTTCTGGCAACCCGCTGTCCATCCCGCTTACGGGTACGGGGGTCGCGGTTAGCAGGATCGCTGGTCTTTCAACAGGTGGTCTGACATTTACGAATCAGATGGTTGGGTTGACCAGTCCATCTCAGGGAATCACGTTGAACAACACCGGCAACTCGACTTTGACCATTTCCGGTCTGGCTATCAGCGGCACGAATGCCTCCGAATTCGCAGAGACAGACAATTGTGTTGGAAGCGTCGCGGCAGGGGCAGCTTGCACCATAAATGTGACCTTTTCCCCTACGGCAACAGGAACCCGCACTGGAACATTGAGTATTACAGACAACGCGACTAGCCCACCGAGCCCGCAGACGGTGACGCTGGCTGGCACAGCCGCGGCTCCATTGGTCTCGGTAACTCCCTCGAATATTGTATTCCCCGCCCAATATGTCGGCACTTCAGGTCTGCCTCAAAGCGTGACCGTAGTGAATAACGGCAATGCTCCTCTCAGCATTACAAGCGTGACGACCGGCGCAACTGATTTTGGCACGCTGAACGCTTGCGGAAGCACTGTGGCAGCGGGTTCAAGTTGCGCGATTGGCGTTTTCTTCGACCCGACCGCGAGCGGCACAAGGCCCGGGACACTGACAATTATCGACAATGCGGCGGCTAGTCCACACACAGTTGCGTTAAGTGGAACTGGGCAAGATTTTTCATTGGCCCCGGTCACTCCAGCATCAGCCACTGTCGCTGCTGGACAAACGGCAAACTACACTGTCGCGGTTTCACCTGCTGGGGGTTTCAACCAGACGGTTGCGCTCACATGCACCGGCGGGCCAGCACTATCCACATGCGCGGTGACACCCAGTTCAGTTCCGCTTAATGGGACGGTCTCTACCAATGTTGCGGTCTCCGTGACGACAATGGCAACTTCGCCTCCCCTGATTATTCCGTTTCCTAGGGGCGACTATCGACTCCTATATCTGTCAACCGAGTTGCTCGCGCTCTTACTACTGACCGGATTGCAGAGTTGGCGCAGAGTGCGTCCGCGTCTGGCCTATGGGCTTGCGCTTCTTGTCTTTCTTTCCGCTGTAGTGTTGATGTCCGCATGTGGCGGTGGGAACGCTGTAACCAATAGAAATCAGGGAACGCCACCGGGCACTTACTCTATGGTAGTGTCAGGCACTTTCACCTCAGGTTCCACCAAGCTGGCACATAACGCGAATCTGACTCTAGTGGTGCAATAGCTCAACCAATAGGTGGTGGTGTCAGTAGACTTCGAGCTTAGTGTTGCATCGACCTATTAAATGCACCGCGTTGATCAGCCACTGAGTGCCTTGAGTGTTTTCTTGATGATTGATCTCAGTAGAGCATGTAGGCAAGCGAGCCCCCAGTAACCCGATAGATGTCCCGGCTCTTGCGAAATTCATGAAGCCAGCGCGAAACTCCATTAACCCCGCACCTTCCGTAATCATGCCATGCAATAACAGAGCCTTTTTTGACGCATTCCATTGCTTTGAGAGTATCGTTTCGCACGTACTCGTAAGAGTGCGCCCCATCAATAAAGAACAAGTCAACGGACTCACGGAATGGCGAGAAATTAAACGTTGCGCTATCTCCGTAGAGTCGGTGGATTCTGGCGCCAAATTCATTACGACTGCTTCTGCTGATGTGGTACCGATCTACGGCGGTGATGCGGAGTCGGGGGAGTTGATTAGGAGGAAGGTCAAGTGTGTAAATAGAGGCCTGAGGCGCGTTCGCAGCGAGTTGAATAGCGCTAGAGCCGTGATACGTTCCGATCTCAAAGATGACCTTTGGTTTGAGGATTTGTGCGAGGGCGCAAATCGCAACGATGTCAGCGGTGTAAGAAGCAACCTGCCGGAACCATTCGGATGCGGCATTGGGACAAATGTTAATCGGCACATTGTTTGAAACCCCTAGCGCTTCCCAAACATGCTTTTGTGGCAAGTCTCCATTGGAATGCAAAACCCTATCCAGAAAAAGACATTCCACGGCGTAGGCGGCAGCCTTTCCTGGAGGGAGGCGCAAGGATTTGATATTTCCGCCAATGAAGAAATTACCGAGACCAATAAGGTATGCGTGAAGTGTTGAGTAAAGCATTACAGAAGATTCTAGCACAATGCCTGACCGCAAAAAAAGAAAGCGCCAAATTGTCTTCAACCGAAGGAACTTGAACGGGCACACTTTCTTCTTTCTCGTTCATTTGCATCAGGCCTAGATGCAGTCCCGCCGCAGAGCGCGGTCCCTGAGTGAACGGATTGGATACACTTTTCACAGTCGGCTGCCAAGGAATCACTTTGGAAGGGGCCTTTATTGTGACTCGTTGCCAGCAAAGTCAAGAACGGCAAGCGAGAATTGGACATTCCAGTTAACAAAATCTGAAGTGCAAGGTAAATCGGTTCTCACACGCGCAGCTTGGAGATAGTCTTGAGGTCTAGTTCCTGGTTAGTCGTGCGGGCTCAACCGGCCGATGCAACACTTTCTTGAAGTCTACTCGCGGGAGTTTAAAGTCCCAAAGTTTTTCTTGGACGGTTGCTTCGCCTGACAGCGGGAGAAGCGAAGCGGGAGCACTAGAAACTATCAAGGAGGGCAAATGAAAACCAAATACCTGCTTTTTCTTGTCATTCTTTTAGCCAGCGGCGGAAGCACGTCCGCTCATGGATTCCGCTTCGACTCGACAGTGACCTCCCAAGGGACGATTGGGAAGCTTGATTTTATTCGCGTGGTAGACGGCGTACAGTTCACGACCATCGCAGCGGCATTGGCCGACCTACCAACCGACACGATCTCGGATACGGGGAATGGCTATAAACATGGGACGATTTACTTGCCGTTTTTGAGCAGCGGCTATGCCGTGTCGTCAACGCTGACGCTTTCGCCGTTTGTGAAAATCATCGGTGAAGGCATGGAGCCTGTAGCCATCAACTGCACGGGCTCCATTACCTGCATCACTGTCAGCAACTTGCCATTCACGATTCGAGATTCGGATGGGGGCCTCTACAACGTCACTGTCCACGGGGACGGATCATCGAATCAAGTCGGATTGCAGGGCAACGATTCTTATGGTTTGGTCCTTAGGGACGTGAGATTTTACGGCTTCACCGGGGCCGGGGCAGTTGCTTCGAACTTTTCCAACGACAACGCAGGTTTTTGCGAGCGCATGCACTTCGACCATGTTTGGTGGTTCAAGAACACCATCAATATCCAGTTGAACGCTCCCAGCAACCTTGAGGTATCTTTCGGCCATCAGTCCTGGACTGACGTGCGCTTCCACATCGGACTCGGTTCAGCAGGTACAGGTCCGGTTTTCAATTTGACGGGATACGCCGACCTTTACGCTTCGGTCATAACTGGCGTGGTCAATAATGACGCAACGGGCGGAACCGGGCAGGTTTTTGTCCTGAATAATAATTCCGTGGTGGCGCAAACAGACTTCTTAAACCTGCTGGTTGATAATTTCGGCGGCGGCACGGTCGTTGGAGCGACATGTGGAGCAAGCACATCATTCGATCCAAGTGGCAATTTCAACGGATACACTTCCAACTCCTGTGGCAATGCAATCGCATATTACGCAACCATACCTAGCGTCGGTGGTTCATTTGGTGGAGGCACGATCACCGGCATCGTTGACTATCCACCACCGGGGAACCAAATTGCCGTATCCAACGGGCTTGGACAGCTAGGCATCGGCGTAGACATGATGCCCAACCTTGGCAAGATTAGCGGCTTTTATGAAGGCTTTGGCCTCAACGGTTGGAACGACGGTGTAAACGGCTTTTGCACACAAGGCGACGGCGCGCACAATGGCGGCGCATTTATTCTTAATCAAACTGGTACAACGTCGGTTCCACCGAGGCTCTACATCATTCCAGATGCGGGCACTGGAAAGCGGTGCTTCTCCGCTGCGACACTTGACTCCACCTACTTCAAAGGCACGTTGGTGGGCACCGGTACCGCCGACACGTTGACGAACAAGACGTTGACGGCTCCGAGTATGAGTGCCCCGTCTATAACTTCCGGCCCGGTCGCCGCTGGAACTGCTGCGGGTCTTACAGGCACAGGAGCCTGCGCGACGATCGCCACCCAAACCGGTGGCTCGTGGGCAGGTTCGGCAAAATGCACAGGAACTACCGGAGCCAGTACGCTCACGATCACACCCGGAACCACGGCTCCGAATGGCTGGATCTGTTCTGTCAATGACGAAACGACGCGAGCAAATCTATTCCAGCAGACTTCGCATAGTGCCACGGCCTGCACGATCACAATGACCTCGGTGACACAGAACGACGTATTCGTATTTAAAGCGGTGGCCTTTTAGCAGGAGAACCAAGTAGGCCCCAAAGTCCTGATTAGCGCTCCGTAACCGGACAACTGGTCTTGGTACAGATTCAAAATTTTGAATAAAGCTCCAAATGGAGTGAACCCTTGAACTGACACACAAAAATAGGGCACAGTTTCCGGGAAAGGAACCACAGCGGAGAGAAAGAGATACTCCCGGAAATTTCAGTGAATGGCCGTCGATCGCATGGAGTCGAGGCTGCCCGCTACTATCGCGTCCTGGGATTCGAGCATCAGGAAATCACGCGCCAGCATGCATTTGTACTCCCGTGCGTGGATCGTATAGCGCGCTACACGACCTCGACCAGTCGGGCACTCTTTCGCGCAATCGAAGAGCTCGAACGAGGTCAGACCTCAAGGAAAGCTCGCTAGAGCTCTGCCGTTTCACCAGCTGCGGAATCGGCCTTTCCGATTAGTGAAGCCAAGAAAGAGCAACTCGCCTCGGAGGTTACGAGCACACGAAACTACAAAACGAACTTCCCTAAGTCTTGTAGATAGAGACGCTTAGGGTTTTGCGGATGTATCAGGAGGCAGCCGTAAGAGCAGGCAAAGAAGTTCAATAATTCTAGCGCACTCTGCAGGATAGAGCG
>Ga0210409_10007444_pt1 | contig 11277 bp, 7 predicted proteins | sample IncBWH17MmetaG_FD_161649 | JGI IMG/M metagenome (GOLD analysis project Ga0210409, IMG submission 161649) | Forest soil microbial communities from Barre Woods Harvard Forest LTER site, Petersham, Massachusetts, United States - Inc-BW-H-17-M | ecosystem: Environmental > Terrestrial > Soil >...
GAAGATCCGCTGACCATCGACCCCGACACGGGAGTCCCGGTCGAACGCGTCCTGCACGCCGCCGCCGTGCACTTCAAGGGCAAGGGCTTCTACAACACCGACTACGGCACACGCAAGCGCCAGCGCGAGAATGCCGCCTCGAGCGACGGCTCTTCCAAGGGCGACTCCTCCAAGGGCGACTCCACTGACAAAGCAGAGGCCAAGAAGGGGGAGTCCACCGACAAACCCGAGAAGAAAGCCGACGAGGCGAAACCGGTCGCCGCGGCGAAGTAGCTCAGCCCGCGAGGAAGCGTGCCGCGGCGGCGCGGCGTTCGCCTTCTGAGACGCTGAGGCCGGCCTCGCCGTCTGGCAAGGTGACGGCGCCCGAGGGCTTCAGCACGTGGGTGGGCGGGGCCCCGCCGACCGCAAGCGCCCCGAACAGGCCGAGCAGCGTCGTGCCGCTCATGTCAGAGACGATCGCGGGCGGCGCGTTCCACGCGATCAAGGGCAGGCGCACGAAGCTCGAGAGGGAGGCCAGGCGCGACTTCATGTCGTTGAACAGGGCCTGCTGGTGTTCCTCTCGCTGGATGTCGGTCTGGCTGGGTTTGCACAGGTTCTCGCGGGTGCGGGCCAGCGCCAGCGCCTGCTTGCCGTCGAGTCGATGCGTGCCCTTGGGCAGGCGGAGGGTGAAGCCGCCGTTGCGAAAGCCCCCGTCGATATTTGCCACGATGCAGTCGCCGCTGTAGTCGACGCCGCCCATCGCGTCGATCAACTGGGGAAAGTCTTCGAAGTTGACTTCCACCAGGTGGTTGATCGGGATGTGCAGCAGTTCTTCGACGACCCTGATCGAGAGCGCGGGACCGCCGAAGGCGTAGGCGGCGTTGATCTTCTGCAAGCCGTGCCCAGGGATTTCGACGACCGTGTCCCTGGGGATCGACAGCCTCGCTGAGTGCCCGCCGCCGGTGCGGATCAGCATGATCGTGTCCGAGCGGCTGGGGCCGGACGTGTTGGCGCCAGGTTCCTTGCTGCCCTTGGGCCGGCGGTCGGAGCCGAGCACGAGGATGTTGTTGGCCGAGGTCAGGGGATAGCCCGCCGGCTTGAGCACGCTCGCCACCTCCGACGGCGGTTCGGTGCGCTCGAAGTGGGCGCTGATCAGGAAGAGCAGCAGGGAGAGCACCAGCCATGTGAGCACCGCCGCGACCACGTAGAGCAGGATGCGCTTGGGGGTGAAGCGCTCGCCCATGCCCGCCAGGGTGCGCCGGGGACGACCGTTGCCGTTCCCGTCGAGTCTCTGCCCCGGACTGCTTGGGCGGCCCACGCTGCCGGGGGCGCGCGGATAGCGCAGCCCCACTCCTTGCTCGCCCACATTGCTATCGCTTGTGCCCTTCAAGGTGCGCTTCCCCGGCAGGCGCCTGCCGGCGCGGTAGCGCGTGTATTTGGGCCTATGGTCGGGTTCGCGTGACACGGGGCACCTATATTTGCCGCATGACCCCGCGGGAGGAGGCAGTTGCAACAGATCTGCCGCGGGCCGTCGGGGGGCGCCTCGTCGTGTGCCCGACCCCTATCGGCAACCTCGAGGACGTCACTCTACGTGTGCTCGACGCCCTGCGCGAGGCGGACGCGATCGCGTGCGAGGACACGCGCCGCACGCGTGTGTTGCTCGATCGTTACGCCCTGGAGGGCGCCACCCAAGGCGGGGGGCGCGTGGACGAGTTCGCGGGGGCGCTCGTCAGCTACCACGAGCACAACGAAGGCGAGCGCGCACGGGACTTGGTGGCGCGCATCCAGGGAGGAGACGTCGTCGCGCTCGTCTCGGACGCGGGGATGCCGCTCGTGTCCGACCCCGGGTGGGCGCTGTTGCAGGAGTGCCTCGCCGCGTCCCTAGAGGTCGAAGTGCTGCCGGGGCCTTCGAGCGTGCTCACCGCGCTTGTCGCCTCTGGCCTGCCCGTCGAGCGCTGGCGCTTCGTGGGCTTTTTGCCGCGCAAGCGGGGGGACTTGGAGCGGGTCTTGGGGGAGAGTTCGGAGACGCTTGTTGCGTTCGAGTCGCCCGCGCGGCTCGCCGCTACGCTCGGGGTGCTTGCCGCGCTCGACCCCGCGCGTCCGGTCGCGGTCTGCCGGGAGCTCACCAAGCTGCACGAGGAAGTCCGGCGTGGGGGCGTCGCCGAGGTGGCCGCACACTACATAGAACATCCCCCGCGCGGGGAGATCGTGCTTGTGGTGGGCGCTGCCGCGGCCGCGAGCGTCGACCGTGACGAGGCCCTCACGGCGCTGCGCGCGCTGGTTGACGCTGGCGCGCGCGCGCGACCGGCGGCGACGGTCGTGGCGAAGCTCACCGGAGTGAGCGCCAACGAGCTGTACCGCGGGTTGACGGCCTCGTAAGGATGCCGCCGTCAGCTCGTTCGGCCAACCTGTAGGAGGCGCGCGAGCGCTTGCTGCGGCGGGGGCTCTCTCCGAGCGTCGGCGAGTTGGCGGTCGCAGGCGCTCAGGCGCTGCTCGAAGATGCTAATGCGGATCGTGAGCAGAGGCGCAAGGATGCGTTGTTGCGCAAGCGGCTCGCCGACAGGATCCGCACTCGGTCGCTGCCATACGAAGTCGATGTCGTAGCGGCCGAAGAGGTCAAGCAGCTCGGCCTCATCCCCAAGTACGAGTAGCGGTGCTGCTGCTGGACAACTCGGCGTGGTCGCACATCGTGCAAGGCGCCCTGAGCGAGGAGCGCGCGGAGACGATCGCGTCGTGGATCGAGCAGGGAGAGCTCGCCACGTGTCTGCCCTTCCTGCTGGAGGCAGGCTACTCAGCTCGGTCGGCCGGCGATCGTGAGGCCATGTTCGGCGAGCTGGAGCGACTTCCCCACGTCGAGATAACGCGCGATACCGAACGGCTGGTACCTCGGGCCCGTATGAGATCCCGACGATCGCGGCTCGTCGTATCCCAGCCCGGGTCCTCCAACCGCGCCGTCGGCGCGAGTTCCGGGATCCTCGACCAGGGCCAAGCCTCAAAGCTGTATAGCTGTCGCTATACCTAACGGTGTGGTGTGACCTATACCGTGTGGTATATTGATCGACGTACTCATGGTCGATGAGCTCAATCCCTTCGTATACGACGATCCGCTTCCTCCGGATGGTCTGATCGACCGCGACGAGCAGACGGCCCAGCTTTTGGCGCTTGCCGGAGGCGGTCACAACACGCGGCTCTCGGCGCCCCGGCGCTACGGCAAGACCTCGATCATCCTGAGACTCCTCGCCGAGGCCGATCGGGCCGGGCTGCACACGGTTCATGTCGACTTCTACCGGTGCGTGACGCGCGCGGAGGCGGCTCGGCGTATCGAGGAGGCGTATCTGGCGCGGCTCGCTGGTCCGCTGCGACGCACGGTGTCGGCGCTCACACGCTCGTGGCACACGCGGCTGAACATCGGCGCCGGTGGCGTCGGCGTGCAGGCCGAGCGCGTGCGCGAGCTTGACAATCAGCGTCTCGCCGACCTGCTCGACCTGCCCAAGCGCATATTCGCGAAGTCGGCGATCCGCACGATCGTTGCGTTCGACGAGTTCCAGGACTTCCTGCGCATCGGCGACGGACTGGACGGCCTGCTGCGCAGCAAGATCCAGCTGCATCGCGACGAGGCAAGCTACGTGTTCGCTGGCTCCGAGCCCGGGATGCTCGACGAGCTGTTCAACGGCAGGGGCCGGCCCCTCTTCGACCAAGCGCGGCCGATATCCCTCGGCCCGCTCGACGACGGCGACCTCGCCGAGCACATCGGCGACCGCTTCGACCGCGCCGGACGCGACCCGGGTGTCGCGCTCGAGCTGCTGCTCGACCTCGCCCGCGGCCATCCGCAGCGCGCGATGCTCCTGGCTCACCACCTATGGGAGCAAACGCCCCGCGGGCACCTCGCCGACGAGGAGACCTATCAGGCGGCGCTGGAGGCTGTGGACCGCGAGACACGTGAGCGCTTCGAGCGCACCTGGCTCGACCTCGGATCGGCGCCCGCCCAGCGCCGCGTGCTCGCCGCCCTGGCGAACAGCCCTCACAGTCTCTACAGCAAGGCGACGCTGCTCGCATTCAACCTGCACAAGAGTACTGTGCAGCAGGCTGCGCAAGCGCTCCTCTACGCAGGTGACGTCATGCGGGTCGACAGACGGTTCACGATCGTCGATCCCCTCTTCGAGCGCTGGCTGCAGCGCACTCAGCATTGACCGGCCACTAGGGGACTTGACACCTGGGATCGCTCGTGGTATGTTGCCGCCAGCGCTTGTCATCCGGTTGGGGGCAGGTACCTCATGCGGGGCACAAGCGGACATAAGGTCGGGTTTGGGTCGGTCTTCGTGGTCGACGCCAACAGTTTTGACGGGGACCTTGGGAGAGGGACCGGGTCGCAACGAGAGGGAAGTGTTTTTCGCGTGGTTTCTTTGGGGAATAGCGCAGTTGAGAGTCCGTGTCGCAACGACGGGTCCTTTATAGGACGCGTCAGCGTCGCTGACGCGTCTCTCTCTCTCTCTCTCTCTCTGGCCGGGCTGGCTCTCAGCTAAGCCGAAGCCGGACCGCAGTTATCCCCGGCCTACGCGGCCGGTTCATGTTCTTTTGCCGCCGTTGGCTCGTGCCCGCGGTGGTTTTGTGTTGCCAGGGCTCCCCGCGACTGGTGTCGCGGGACAGGCGGGCTGGGTCTTGTCCGGGTGTGTGTGAGGAGGGGTGTGATGTTCGCTCGTAGATTGTGGTTGGCTGGCTTGGGTTGGGTGTGCGCGCTGGCTGGTGTTCTTGTGTTTGCGGGCGTTCCGGCGCAGGCGGCGGTGATTCATGCCTATCTTCCTGAAGTCTCGAAGGTGATCAGTGAAGGTGTTCCGGCGAGTTCAGGTGCTGCGATTACTGGTCGGGTGTCTGGGTTGGGTGCGATGACGTTTGATTCGGGTCATTTGTGGGTTGCTGAATACATGGAAGGTGTGGGCAGGTTTCGTGTGGATGAGTTTGAAGGCTCTTCGGGCGCGTTCGTTTCTCAGCTGCCGCAGGTTACGGGTCTGGAAGATGTTGCTATTGGTGGTGTCGCGGTAGCGCATGGGACTGTGTATGTGGGCGCGATTGAACATGCAGCGGAAGGGCGTGTCGCGGTGTTCAGCGAAACGGGTGCCCTGTTGGGGTCGTGGACTGGTGCGGCTACGCCTGCTGGCTCTTTTGGTGGGTTTTCTGGGGTTGCCGATATAGCGGTCGATCGTTCGGCGGGTGTGGCGTCTGGGAGTGTATATGTCGATGATCGAAGCCAGGGAGTCGTCGATGCGTTCAAACCGGAAGCGGTCGGTAAAGAACCGCCGGTGACAGAACCTTCTTCGGGGCATGTCTCGCAGTTGAAGGGCGTGTGTCCGGGGGAAGAGGGATCGGTGTGCGCTCCTGCGAAAATCGTGCCGTTCAACAACCCGTCGCATGTGAGGGTGGACGATTCCACCGGGAAGGTGCTGGTTCTTGATTTTGTCGTTGAAGAAGTCGGGGGTAGTCTCGTGGGGCGCAGCGTGGTCGACGTGTTTGAACCGGAAGTTCTTGGCGGGTACGTGTTCGTGCGCCAGATCAAGCTGCCTGTCGGCGATCACGCCTTCAACCTTGGTGTGGATGGTGGTAACGGTGAGATTTATGCCACAGGAAGCGCAGAAGGAGAAGAAGGTAGTCGGGTTCCCGTTGTCGATGAGTTCAGTGCGGTCGGTGCTTTCTTGGGGCGTATTACGGGCGAAAACACACCGGCGGGTAACCTGCAGAACTCCGGATCGGTTGCTGTGGATCCGGTTTCGCATCGTGTCTTTGTGGGCGATAAACGGGAAGAACACTCTTCTGTCGTTGACGTATTCGGCCCGGATATCGTGATCCCGGATGTCGCGACCAGCGCTGCGACGGGTGTGACGAATAAAAGCGCGACGCTGAATGGCACGGTCAAACTGGATAAAGAAGGCGAAGCTACATGCCGGTTCGTGTGGGGTACCAGCAAGCAGTTCGGACAGAGCACGCCATGCTCTAAGCCGGTCACCGAAGAAGAAAGCTCCGTGCAGGCGACTTTGGGCCTTCAACCAGACACGACCTACTACTACCGTTTGCAAGCTACGAACAAGAACGGTACGAACCCGGGTGAACCCACTCAGGATCGGCAGTTCGCGACGCTCGGTGCGGGTCTCCGCGACCGGTCGGCTGTGGATGTCGCGTCCACCTCGGTGTCGTTGAAGGCGACGATCGATCCGAACAATACTCCCACTACGTACTATTTCCAGTACGGGACAGACTCGAGCTACGGTTCGGCGATTCCGGCCGTTCCCGGGGCTTCAATCGGTTCAGGCAAGGGCGACGTCGCGGTAATTCAGCATCTTCAGGGCCTGTCGGCGGGCACCACATACCATTATCGTGCCGTCGCCGTCAGCGAACTCTCACCAGGCATGTTTGAATCGTTCGATGGTCCGGATGGGACCTTCACAACACAACAGGCGGGCACTAAATTTGCGTTGCCGGACGGCAGGCAATGGGAACTCGTCTCGCCGCCGAACAAACATGGTGCGTTGATAGAACCGCTCCCTCATCTGATTCAGGCGGCTGATGATGGTAGTGCGGTTACGTATACTGCGAGCGCGCCGATAGAATCCGAACCGCAGGGGTATTCTGTGGACGTGTATGGAAAGACGCAGGTGCGTTCTGCGCGTGGTGTGCAGGGTTGGTCTTCGAGGGATATCGGGTTGCCGCACACGGGCCCAACGACGGGACTCCATGGTAGTGAGTACCCGTTCTTTTCGTCGGATCTGTCCTTGAGTCTTGCTTTTGATGATGATCCGAGCGTTACGTTGTTGTCCGATAGGGCGTCTGAAGTGACTCCTTATGTGCGTAATGAGGTTTTGTGCGATGCGTCGGCGACCGCGAACGAGTGTTATCTGCCGGTTTTGACAAGCAAGGAAGGGTTTGCGGATGTGCCGCCTGGTACCAAATTCGCTCTGACGGGTTTTGGGGCTTTTGCATCTCCGTTTTTGGGTGCTACGCCCGATTTGAAGCACATGTTGTTGGAATCCAAAGTACCCTTGACTTCGATACCGGGCGATAATGGTGGGGTGTATGAGTGGTCTGCTGGTGTTGCGCCGGCTGAAGCGTTGCAGCCGGTGGGCGTATTCCCTGCGAGCGAAGGCCGCGGTATCGGTTCAGGAGTTGCAGTTGGTGGGGCTGGGGGAAGTCCTTATGGTGCTTCGAGGAATACGATTTCTGCCGATGGGTCGCGGGTATCGTGGGAAGAAAACATCCAGTCGGCGGGTCGTCCGAGCTTGTTTTTGCGTGACATGGTTAAGCGTGAAACGGTTGCGCTCGATGTGCAGCAGCCCGGTGCGCTGTCCGGTAGTGGCGAACCGATCTATACGAGGTTTCAGATCGCGAGCAGCGACGGTTCGCGGGTGTTCTTCACCAGCGGCGAAGAAGCGGCGGGAGGAACGAAGGGTCGGCTTTTGACGGCGCAGTCCGGCAAGAGCGGACGGGATTTGTATGAGTGCGAAATTATCGAAGAAGCGGGCAAGTTGAAATGCAGGTTGACGGATATAACACCTGAAATTGGGGGTCATCCCAGTGAAGTGCGCGGGCTTGTCCCTGGCGCTGGGGAAGATGGGTCGTACGTGTATTTCGTGGCTAATGGTGTGTTGGGCGATGGTGCTGAACGTGGCGCGAAACAGGGCTCATGCACAACGGGCAATGAAGGGGCAATGTCGCCTGAAAGTGTGACGTGCAACTTGTATGTTTATCATGATGGGACGGTCAGGTTTATATCGGCACTGTCTCTTTTGGATGAGCTTGACTGGGCCGGAGATCTTAATAGCTCGGGTGCCTTTACGTCGCGGGTGTCGCCGGATGGCCGGTATTTCACGTTCATGTCGCTACGGTCGTTGACCGGGTACGATAATCATGATGCGGTTAGCGGTAAGCCGGATGAGGAGGTTTATCTGTACGATGCTGTGAGTAAGCATCTATCGTGCGTGTCGTGCAACCCGACAGGCGGCAGGCCGACCGGGGTCGAAGGCATAGAATTCCAGTTGGCGGGCCATACTGAAACTCATCAAGCAAATTTGACTAATGTGATGGCGAAGGGGTTTGGGTTCCCGAGGACGGCGTGGGTAGCGGCAAATCTGCCTTTGGCGGATGAAGTTGGACAGTATATTACGCTCTATCCGCCGCAGTTGGTGTCGGATAATGGTCGCGTGTTTTTCAATAGTAGCGATGCGTTGGTGCCGCAGGATGTGAATGGTAATGAGGATGTATATGAGTTCGAGCCGGTTGGTACGGGCGATTGTTCGGTATCGAGCGTGTCGTTCAATTCTGCTTCGGGTGGTTGTGTGGGGTTGATCTCGTCTGGTACTTCGCCTGAAGAATCTGGTTTTATGGATGCGAGTAGGGGTGGGGGGGATGTGTTCTTTTTGACGGCTAGTCGCTTGACTTCGCAGGACTACGATGGGTCGTTTGATGTTTACGATGCGCACGAATGTTCGAGTGCGGTGCCGTGTGTAGCGCCGGTAGTCTCTTCACCGCCTTGTTCATCGGGCGATTCGTGTAAGGCTTCACCGGCGTTGCAACCGCCGGTCTTCGGCGCGCCGCCGAGCGCGACGTTCACGGGTGCGGGAAACGTTACGGGGTCGGTTTCGCCGCGTGTTGTGGGCGGGAAGTCGCTTACGAGTGCGCGGAAGCTGGCGCGTGCGTTGAGGGAATGCCGTAAGAAGCCTAAGCGTAAGCGTGGTGTGTGCGAGCGCCACGCGAGGGCACGGTACGGGGGTACAGGTGCTCGTAAGGCTACGCGTAAGGCGCGGGGGTGATCGCGGTGAGGACTGGTAAGAACAAGATATTTGTTGGTGTGGTAGCTGCGTGTGTGTTGGTGGTTTGTTTGGTGTTCGCGGCGAGTTCGGGTGCGGTGATGATGCCGTGGTGGCAGTTGCGCTCGTTGTCTGTCCCGTCTAATCTCCCACCTGGAGGGAACGGTACGGTGATCGTGAACGCGTCGAATCTAGGCGATAGCGAAGTCCTCGGAGCGTCCTCTAAGGTCACGGTGCGCGACAAACTGCCGGTAGGGTTGGTCGCGACCTCAGCGTCAGGGCTCGTCGCGGGTCTCCAGGTTCTTACGAGTATTCGTGGTCCGGTTGAATGTTTGGTGGTGTCGAGTTCTGTCGTTGAATGCTCGTATGAAAATAATCTTCCGCCGTATGAAGTACTCGAAGTGATTATTGGTGTGAAAGTGTCAGCGTCCGCGAAATCTGGTGAAACCAATGAAATCGATGTGACGGGCGGTGGTGCCGCGAACGCGTCGGTAAAGCGCCCAATCGTTGTGAGTAATAGTCCGGTAGTGTATGGTGCGTCGAACTATGAACTGAACGCGTTCAACGAAGACGGTTCTTTGGATACACAGGCGGGATCACACCCGTTCGAGCTGACAACAACACTCGACCTGAACCGTACGACGCAGTCACCGTATCAGCCGGCTATGCCGAAGGACCTGCATTTTAATTTGCCGCCAGGACTGGTGGGTAACCCGCACCCATTCCCGCAATGCTCAGACGAACAGTTCCTGAGAGAAGTAGGCCTCGCTAGGAATGGGTGTCCGGCTAGCACGGCGTTGGGTGTCGCGTCGATCGCGATCGACGAACCGTTGCTGGGTCCAGGCGTGTTCCTGATCCCCGTCCCTGTATTCAACCTGAAGCCTGCTGTGGGTGAGCCCGCGAGGTTCGGTTTCAGAGTAGTCGTGGCTAACGTGATCCTCGACACTTCAGTACGCACCGGCGGGGATTACGGTGTTACCGTCAGCGTGAATAACATTACTCAGGTCGCAGCGTTCGTGGGTAGCAACGTCACGATCTGGGGTGTCCCCGGCGACCCGGTGCACGACCAGTCCCGCGGCTGGGAATGCCTCGCAGGCGGCTTCTGGCAAGGCGAAGGGATCGGTCCGTGCAACCCCGCTAAACAGTCCGGTCCGCCACCATTCCTATCATTGCCCACATCATGCACCGGAGAACTACAAACAACGTTCAACACTGATTCGTGGGCTAAAGAGAATGTGTTCACAACACCGTTGCCCGCAGTGTCAGAGCCGAGTATGGATGGTTGTAACCGTTTGCCGTTTGAACCGTCGATTAGTGTCGCGCCGGACGGTCAGGCTGGGAGCAGTCCGTCAGGGTTGAATGTGGGGATTCATGTTCCCCAAGATCTGCTCTTGAGCCCTACAGGGTTGGCGGAGTCGACGGTTAAGGATACGACTGTGACGTTGCCTGCGGGTGTGGGGTTGAATCCTGCCGCGGCGGATGGGTTGGAAGCGTGTTCTGAAGGGGAGATAGGCCTTTCGGTGGATGTGATCGCGTCGTGTCCTGAAGCGTCTAAGGTCGCGACGCTTGAAATCAAGAGTCCGTTGCTACCGAACGCGTTGGTTGGTGAGGCGTATCTGGCGCAACAGAACACGAACCCGTTCGGGAGCCTCGTAGCGATCTACCTGGTCGCAGAAGATCCCGTGTCAGGTGTCCTGATCAAGCTCGCGGGAGAAGTCAAACCCGACCCCGTCACGGGCCGGTTGGTTTCGACGTTCAAGAACACGCCGCAGCTACCGTTTGAAGATTTGAGCCTGCACTTTTTCGGGGGATCAAGAGCACCACTATCGACGCCTGCGTTGTGTGGGAGCTACACGACGAGGGCGTCTATCGGACCGTGGTCGGGGAATCCGCCGGCGGAACCGTCATCGACGTTCAATATTACGAGTGGTCCGAACGGAAGCCCGTGCGCGAACCCGTTGCCGTTCAGTCCGTCGTTGACTGCTGGCACGACGAGTATTCAGGCGGGTGGGTTCAGTCCGTTCACGATGACGATGTCGCGTCCTGACGGGTCGCAGAACCTGCAAGCGATCCAGTTGAAGATGCCCCCAGGATTGCTCGGAACATTGGCGACCGTCAAGTTGTGCAAAGAAGCACAAGCGAACGCGGGGACGTGTGGTCCGGACAGTCTTATCGGGCATACGGTTGTGAGTGTCGGTGTGGGAGGCAACCCGTATAGCGTCACTGGTGGTCAGGTGTTCATCACAGAAGGCTACGGTGGCGCCCCATATGGCCTGTCAATCGTGAACCCAGCCAAGGCTGGACCGTTCGATCTGGGACAGGTAGTCGTCAGGGCGAGGATCGAAGTGAACCCGATCAGCACTGTCCTTACGATCACGACCGATACGACTGGTCCGTACAGGATCCCGACGATCTTGGATGGGATCCCGCTGCAGATCCAGCACGTGAACGTTTCGATCGATAGGCCGGGGTTCACGTTCAACCCAACGAACTGTAGTCCTTTGGC
>Ga0210409_10007445_pt1 | contig 11276 bp, 17 predicted proteins | sample IncBWH17MmetaG_FD_161649 | JGI IMG/M metagenome (GOLD analysis project Ga0210409, IMG submission 161649) | Forest soil microbial communities from Barre Woods Harvard Forest LTER site, Petersham, Massachusetts, United States - Inc-BW-H-17-M | ecosystem: Environmental > Terrestrial > Soil >...
CTGGATGAGCTGAGAAGGGATTCGTCGGAGTCTTTATGGACGATACGGGTACAGTGAGTGCAAACCCAAGGGGAGTTGCCGGTAAGACGACGCAGCAGGTAAAGCCGCATCTACTTGTGGTGGATGACGATCTGGAACTTTGCGAAGTTTTGAAGCGCTATCTGGAGGCGGAGGATTTCCTCGTTTCTTTTGCGCATACGGGTGATGCCGGCACGAAGGCCGGAATTGGAGGTAGTTTCGAGCTAATCGTGCTGGACGTTATGTTGCCGGACAAGAAGGGATTTAACGTTCTCAAGGACATTCGACAGCGCGCGCGGACTCCAGTTCTGATGCTGACTGCCAGGGGCGACGAGTTTGACCGCATCCTCGGGTTGGAACTTGGCGCTGATGACTACCTGCCGAAGCCATTCAGTCCGCGTGAACTGATCGCGCGCATCTCGGCCATTCTCCGCAGATCGGGCTGGCAATCCGACAACAAGAACGGCCTTAGGCCTCCCAAAATCAAGTTTGGAGACTTGGAACTCGACTTGGGTGCGCGTATCGCCTCGAAAACCAGCGGGCCTTTGAATTTAACATCGGCGGAATTTGAGTTGTTGCACATGTTTTTCGAATTTCCAGGGCAGGTGTTGACGCGGGATAGGTTGGTGGAACGTGTCCTGGATCGGAAATTCTCGCCGTTTGATCGGAGCATTGATTTTCACATTACCAATCTCCGACGCAAGCTTGGGCCACAGCCTGACGGTGGCGACAGGATCCGTAGCGTACGTGGCATCGGCTATCTGTTTGCATGGCCCGCGAAACAGTAAGTTCGATTAGCCCTCCTCTGAAGAAGAAGGTCTGAGTTCGGCTCGTACCGAAGCCCATCCTCTCGGCTACACTGAGTGGAATCCACTGCAGATCGACCCGCCTGCAAACACTAACAAGAGAACCGCTCTTCCTAGCGGCACTTCCCCGTTACAGTACGCCAGAATGAAACAGAGAGGCGATTTCCTGATGAAATTCGCGGGTCAGAGGATCGGTGCGACAACGCCAGTCGAAATAGAAACCTATCGCGAGTGGACGGCCCCTTGCGAGGTACAGCAGCGGTTTCTGCATTACTCGGACCCGGGTGTCGACACACTGAGTTACAGCGCACAGCGCTGACAGGCGCACGAGCTAGGCGGGGATGCTTTTGATTTTGTGCCCCTGCCGCATAATCGTTTGGCACTGGCGGTCGGAGATGCCTCCGGCAAAGGGCTCGCCGCGGCACTGATGATCTCCAATGTCCAGTCCTCGCTTCGCACGGCGGCGGCATTCACGGGAAACGATGGGCCGCTGTGCTCTCGGCAGTGAATCACGAAGTACACGCAACGTCGCTCCCAGATCGATACGCTACACTCTTCTACGGTGTATTCGACGAAGCAACCCGCACGCTGCAGTATATCAATGCAGACCACAATCCACCGATGGTGATTCGGCGAGACCGTTTGGTCGTTAGGCTTGAATCTGGCGGCCCACCCGTCGGCATGTTTCCGAATTGGACGCATGAGGAAGGCGCTGTTCAGCTTGATACGGGGGATCTCGTCGTCGCATACACGGACGGTGTCACGGAAATAGTAAATCCGGCTGGCGAGGAGTGGGGAGAAGAAGGTCTACTGAGAGCAGTAGCCGAACATCACGCACAAGGGCCGACGAAATGGTCGCGGGGATCTTCCGATCTATGGATGAATTCTCGCCAGGACGCCAGACCGATGACGCGACGGTCATAGTTTTGCGGGTGCGTTAAGTTTTTCGCAAAACAGGCGAGTTCCTAGCGCGGTTATCTACAAACACTAACAGCAGAAACACTTTTTCTAGCGGCACTGTCCGTCCCAGTTCACCAGAATGAATCCGGGAGGGAAATCTTTAATGAAATTCTGGATACAGAGGATCTGTGCGATAGTCCTGGTTCTGTTACAGATGTTGGGGTATTAGCAATTCAACGTACCGACACTTGAGCCGGCGTATTGCGATGGGATTCGGGCTGCTAGCCTCGATAGGCAAGACTCCGGCAAACAAATCCTAACAGTTAGATAGCGTTCATAGCCGCAGCGCTTTATTTCTTTGGCGACAATGCTTTTGGTAATCGAGGTGAAAAAGTGCTTCCGCACCGTGTTTTCCATCGGTCGTTCGAACGAGCAGCGAAACACCACCACCTGACGCAGCGGCGCTGGCTGCCGATGGGAGCACGGGCACATCACATTATCTGGATGCCGACCATCATGGAACTGTCGATAACGATGTCTTTGTTGGCTCACGTTTCCCGTTTCGTCATCCTCGCGTTGGCTACTGCCATGGCATTGCCGCCAGCGTTGCCATCTCAATCGGCCAAGGAGTTGATAAGGGAAGCGTGCTATAACGAACTGCAACATCGAGAAAGGAAAACGTTGTGGTCCTATACCTCGGAGCGGCACGTCAACAACCACATATTTCTCGAGCAAGTAGTCGAGACCGTCGACGGCCCAGTTCGCCACCTGTTGGCAGAGGATGGTCATCCACCCACACCAGCGCAGATTAAAGAGGAGGATGACCGGCACAAAGAGTTGCTGAAAAATCCGGCTGCGAGGCGAGCGGTCCAGAAACAATGGGACGATGACAACAAGACAATGGAAGAACTATTGCGCATCACTCCCGAGGCCTTTGTGTTTGATGATCAAGGAAAGGAGGGAGAGTCCGAGAGGGTCGCGTTCCATCCGAATCCTGGATTCAAGCCAAAAACTTATGAGCAGCGGATTGTGCACGCTTTGGATGGGATAGTCTTCATCGATCTTCACGACAAGCTAATAGCACGCCTTTCTGGTTCATTGGGATTGCGCGTGGACTTTGGGTACGGTCTAATGGGCCACATAGAGCAAGGTGGCACCACGGAAATTACGCGCGTTCAGCTTTCGCCGGGGGTTTGGAAAACGAGCGCGGAAAAACTCGACATCGACGGACGATTCGTAATATTCAAAAAAATCGGTAAGCATCAAGACGAAACTAGAACTGGTTTTGAGCCGGTAGCGCCAGGCACTACTTTCGCGCGAGGGCTCGACAAAATTGAATGCAAATAGTTCTAGTCGCGGGTCAAACCGAGCAAAGAGCCAGCACATTCATCTCGCCAAGACATGCATCCAACTGACTGGAATGACTGAACCTAAGATGAGAGCGCATTAAGTGGTCAAGACAAACGCAGCGCGAGTTTTGCATAGACTTGGGACTAGGTACGAGTTGCGAGAGTACGAGGTGGATCCTGACGATCTGTCCGCGGAAACTGTGGCGACAAAGGTCGGCTTACCGCCAGAACAGCTCTTCAAGACCCTTGTCGTGCGAGGGGACCGGAATGGAATCTGTTTGGCGGTAATCCCTGCCAACGAAGAGTTGGACCTCAAGGCGCTCGCACGCCAGACAGGGGATCGGAAGATCGATATGGTCCCTTTGAAAGAAGTGCAGGCGGCAACGGGTTACATTCGCGGCGGAGTTACCGCTCTGGCGTGCAAGAAAGATTATCCGGTATATGTTGACGAGCTTGCCCAAATTTGTGATGTCATTTCGGTATCTGCAGGGATTCGAGGGCTGCAGATTCTGCTGGACCCCGAAGACTACATTCGTGCCGTCAAGGCTAGGGTCGTAGCCATTACAAAAGCGAAATAAGCACCTGTCGTATCTGACAGAAGCAGGTTCAATCCGCGCCCAAGATACCAGCTTCCATCAACCTCCACATGACGGTTGCCACGGAGCGAGCATGTGTCGTGATCACTCTCGGTTCCGGAAAACGTATGCCATGCAATACCGATTCGAAGAGGTCAGCTCTGAGCAACGCTTCATGGACAACACCAGCCCGCTGCCCGCTCGTAACAATCCATTTGTTTGTTCGCGCGTTCGTCCCAAATACTTGATGAGAATCTCTGTCCCGCCGGCGAACGCACGATGTAATAACAAGGCGTATCACGATGTCAATGAAAGGACAGACTGGAAGTGGCCAAACGGTCAGAGGGTCGCAATAACGTCAAACAAGTGGGCAAGATCCAGCAAACGAATCCTAACAATCAGATAGCCGTTCCTATCTGCAGCCGGTTGTTTTTTGGCGAAAATCTATTTGTTGATTGCGTTCATAAGGAGGCATAAATCACGAATTCCAAGAAAGTGGTTCTCATCACCGGTTCCAGCACCGGCTTCGGCAGACTGTTCACCGAAACGTTGGCTGGTAAAGGGCACACTGTTTTCGCGACGATGCGTGATCCCGGAGGGCGCAATGCCAAGAATGCCTCCGAAATCCGTACGCTTGGGGAAAAGAATTCTTTGCCTATTTACGTCCTTGAATTGGATGTGACCGACGACGCCTCGGTCGAGCGGGCAATGGACGTCGTCGTCGGCAAAGCGGGCCGCATCGACGTCGCCATCAACAATGCCGGTTACTACCTCTCGGGACTATCGGAAGCTGTAACCACCGAACAAGCACAGCGTCTCATGGACACGAATTTTCTTGGCGCGGTTCGCGTCAATCGCGCCGTGCTTCCACACATGCGTCGCCAACGTAGCGGCGTGCTCATGCACATCAGCAGCGCCGCCGGCCGCCTCGTTGCTCCTTCCATGGGTCTCTATTGCGCCAGCAAATCTGCGCTCGAAGCCTTGGCCGAGTCGTACAGATACGAACTTGCCGCGCAAGGAATTGAATCCGTCATCGTTGAACCGGGCCCATATGAGACTCCTGTTTTCGGCAACACGGTGAAGGCGGCCGATGAGGCTCGCACCAGCACCTATGGCGCTGTCAAAGAGATCCCTGCGAAACTCGACGCGGCGCTTTCCTCCACCGCGGGGAATCCTCAAGAAGTCGCGGACGCCGTTCTGAAGATTATCGAGACTCCAGCGGGAGAGAAGCAGCTCAGGTATTTCGTTAGCCCCGCAAGCTTGGGCGTCGACCAGATCAACGCCCTCTCAAAGCAAGTGCAAGCCAACCTGCTAGAGGCCTTCGGCGTCGCTGCTGGCATCAAGTTCGTCAAAGATAAAGCAGTCGGCGCCGTCTAACAGGGATAGCCGATATCAGTTGAAAAGGATCGCGTCATGAAGAAGCTCCCGCTCCGATCGGTTTCAATTTTTCTAATTGTTCTGTGCGCTGCCATCTCGCCTGACGACCTCAGAGCCCAGTCTGCGGCAAGACTGGCGAGTGATATGGATCCCCACATGGGCATGACCAAGCTGCGCCCGCCGCGGTCTGGCGACCGGGCTCGCGCAGACGCCATCCTGGCGGCTGCGAAGAAAGCGGCAGAGCGGTACCGTGACTATCGCAAGGCTGAAGCCGACGGCTACACAGTCTTTATGCCGGACCAGCACCAGAACGTCTACCACTTCATCCGGGAGTCCTCAAATTTAGGCGACAGGGAGCGCTTTGACCCTGACCAGCCGCCCGCCCTGCTGTACGCGAAGATTGAGGGACCGAGCCCCGGATACAAGCTTATCGGTGTCATGTACATGGCGCGTTATGGTGCGACGGACGAGGAGCTGAACGCTCGGATCCCGCTGTCGATCGCTCAATGGCATGTGCACCTGAAGATGTGTGTTCCACCCCAGCCCGAAGAACGCAACTGGCTCATGGGTGATCCAACGTTCGGCCTGAGCGGCTCGATCACCACCGCGGAGGCTTGCGCGGCGGCAGGTGGCTACTTCAAGCCACATCTTTCCGGGTGGATGGTACACGTCTACCCGTTTGAAACCGATCCAGCGAAGGTTTGGGGTGCTGGCATGGACGACGACCACGGGATGGAGCACAACTCGATGCCCGGCACGAAGATGTAGAGCGCCCCTCTCTTGGTGTTTCATGTCCATACTCGGAGCTGGATTCGTGCTCTAGCGCACTCGTCCCACAGGAAGCTGCTGTCTTGGCCGAAAGAGAATCCGTCTTCAATCGTGACTCGATTGTTGGACTGTATTAATGGATAGCTAGATTCTGACTTAACGTACGTGCTACCTTCATCCCGGAAGCAATGCCTCCGGATTGGTACCGAGAAACGCGCTTGTTATCAATTGAATTCCACTTGCCTGGTTAGCGGCGTACTCGGAAAAGTCCTATTAAAGCAGCGGCCACCCCTTCGGGGTGGTTGTATAAGCCAGAAACTCTCTCAGAGATCTCGGTGACCACGGAACAGTTCTGCGCAGTTAGAATCTAGCGTACAACATGACTCGGCAGCTAAGGCCGCACTTCCCCTGGAGCGTTTCTGCCCGGATTAAAGCATGGCTCCGGTATTTGGCGATTGTATAGATGGTGGCGGCGTTGCGCTGAAAAGTGTAAAGGCCCGACCCCGATGGAGAGATTGTTAAGTTTCGCCGACCGGGCCGAGCCATGTTGAATTCAACATGGGGCAGTTAGCATGAAACCCAAACAAAAGGACAAAAGCAAAACAGCAACCGGTCGTCCGACCCAGCCCAGTTGGCAAGAGATGAACCGCAAGCAACGGCGGGAGATGATACGGAAAATCCAGAGCGAAGAGCTCAGATTGGAGGTGATACATCCCGATGCCGCGGGCATTGATATCGGCAACGAATCCCACTACGTAGCTGTACCACCGAGTCGAGATAGCCAACCGGTACGACGCTTCGGGTGCACCACAGCGGAGCTGAAAGTGATGGCCGGTTGGCTACACCAATGTGGAATTCGGACCATCGCGATGCAATCGACGGGCGTGTACTGGATCGCGGTATACGACATTCTCGAAGAGGCGGGTTTCGAAGTGTACCTGGTGAATGCCCGGGAGACCAAGAACCTGCCGGGACGCAAAACCGACGTACAAGAGAGTCAATGGCTAATGAAGCTGCACACCTACGGGCTGTTGCGAAATTCGTTCCGGCCACCGCAGGAAATCCGCACGATGCGGACGTACTGGCGGCAGCGCAACGATTTGGTACAGGCGGGAGCGCGGCACATTCAGCGGATCCAGAAGGCGCTGACGCAGATGAATATCCAGTTGGCCAATGTTCTGAGCGATGTGAGCGGAATGACAGGACAGGCCATCATCAAAGCGATTCTGGCAGGCCAACGCGATCCGCATAAGCTGGCTGAGCTTCGCGATCCTCGGGTGAAGGCGAGCGAGGAGCAGGTTGAGCGGAGTCTAGAGGGCCACTGGCAAGAAGATTTGCTGTTTGTGTTGAAGCAGGAACAGGATGGTTACGAGTTTTGCCAGGGCCAGATGGCCGAGTGCGATCGACGTCTTGATCAGTATCTCCAGCAGCAAAAGGATCGGAGCCAAGGTGCAAGTCTGCCGGAAGAGAAGCGGAAGGAGCGGCTCAAGAAGAAGAAGGGAAATAAGCCGCGGTTCGACTTGCGCGCAGGTTTGTTTCGCATGGCCGGTGTGCACCTAACCCAGATCGACTGCATCGATGTTATGACCGCGACAACGCTTCTCAGCGAAGCAGGCTCGGATATGAGCAGATGGGAGACAGAACACCATTTTGTTTCCTGGCTACGACTCTGTCCAGACAATCGAATCAGTGGTAACAAGATCATTGGGAAAGGCCGCTTGCCGACCAGCAACCGGATCACAAATGCATTGAAGATGGCAGCTAGAGATCACGGGAGCACCTGCAAAGACGTTCCTCGACTGGGCAAACGATAACGCTGCAGAGTTTCGGGCGTGATCGCGCCTAAACCCCGCTTTAACTCTTGCGGCGTATCCGTCTCTGGAGTCACAGCGATTCCGGCCGGATCACGGGCAACCTTCCCTTATGCGCTTAGGGAAGAGTTGCCGACAAACCGATCACGGACGATCCGGTTTATAAAAGACTGCGGGGTTAGCCGGGAGCGACACTCTTTCGACAAGAACGACGGTTGCAGACGAGAGATTTTGCTGGAGGGACGGTAAGGTTGCTACGTAACCACAGATCTCGAAAGCAGAAAGTGGAGCGACCATGAGAGCGGAATTGCTGCGATTCAACGGCGCTGTCGAGCGCGATCCCGCCATCGATGCGTGGATGAAAGAGCACCCAGGTGAATTGGGAGCCATCGCGCATCAGTGGTTTGGGGTGATGCGAGAATGTGGGGACGAAGTCCGGGAGCTTTTGCATGACGGCTGCCCGGTTGCATGTTTGGGAGATGCGCCCTTCGGCTACGTCAATGTATTCACTTCGCACGTAAACGTCGGGTTCTTTCACGGCGCGGCGCTGCCGGATCCGGTCCGCTTGTTGCAAGGCACCGGCAAGTTCATGCGCCATGTGAAGCTGAGACCGGGAGCGACCACAAGCGCCGCAGCGCTAAGCAGGCTCATCGATGCGGCGTACTCGGATATAAAGGCGCGCGTCGAAAACGGCTAGCTCAGAAAAACGCCTTGGCAGGCCGACGTGGATCTTGATTACAAAAACGGGATTGTCATCTCAGGTTTTGCCGCGATCCTCTCAAGAAGATCTTGCTTCAGACTCAGCCCCATTGGGATAGGGAGGAATTCCGAGCGTCAGTTCGCCGCGCCTTCAGTAAAACATTGCCCTGTCGAACACCAGCATTGGGAGCAGAAGTATACGCTTCCGAGAACGGGGAAAAATCTGTCTACCACACCTGCAAAAGTTCTGCCTGCGCGAGTTGCGGCTATCGCGCCATCGACTCAATGGCAGCGCGAGCGCTGGGCAGCTCTGCCGGATGTGCCGTACAAAGGAATCACATTCACCATGCCGGATGTCCTCTGGTCGCTCTTCCGAGATAACTTATGGTTAACCAGGCTGATGTTGTGTACGCGCCAGTAGCTGGTCCTTATCCTCCACTGCCTGCAGCAACTGCAAGACGATCTGCTGCAGAAGATTCACTTCCGACGGCAGAATGTGAGGATCGATTTCCATCGTCCTACTGCTTTTGCTCCCGCTCCTGCTGCTCCAGCTGCACCACCAGGTCTACCCACTCGTCGGTCAGTTCCCGAAAACGTTTGTAATTAGCGACTTTCTGCCGCACTTCGGCCAAGCGCTCGGAGCGCACGAAGCGAGTGCGGCCCTTGCCCCGCCAGGTAAAACTGAGTTGATAGTAGGGGCCGTGCTTTTGTGGGTTCTTCGCGTCTTTGCAACGGCAGCCGACCTTGCCGCATACGTTGTACTGCTCGCTCAGGCTGCCCGGATGCATGGGCCCGAGCTCGGCGAGTTGCTGCTTCAGGTTCTCGATCTTGCCTTCGAATTGGGGTGTTCTTAATATCCGATATCATTATAGTGATATCGGATATTGTCAAGCCCTTTCTTTGAAAATCTCCCACTGCTCTCAATTTTTTCCTCAGCCTGTGCCAGGAGCATCCCCGCCGCCATGGCAAGTCGCGATACAATTCCGCCATGAACATGACGCCGATGACCCCGTTCATGAAGCGATTCCCTCAACTGGCCGCCAGCGAAACTCGATCGGTGACCGCGTCACCGACAGGGACGATTTACCCGAAGGGGAGTACGGTTTTATCGAGTTCTATTGCAATGAGCCGCAGTGTGATTGTCGGCGCGTTTTGGTGGTCGTGCTGCGGCCCGAGACGGGCTGGAAATTTTGGGCTGCTATCAATTACGGCTGGGAAAGCGTGGAGTTCTATCAGCGATGGGCTGGAGCTCCGGCCTGGGATCGTTACCACTGGAAGGGGCCTTTTCTCGATCCCATGAGCGAGCAGACGCCTTATGCGCCCGCGCTTCTGAACCTGTTTAAGTTCATCCTGCGATCTCCTGGTTATGCAGAGCGTCTGAAAAAGCACTACCAGCTCTTTCGCGCCGCGGTAGATGAGGAATATGCAAAGAGGAACCCGACGCTGCGATTTCCGGAAGCTCAGCGCAGGGCTAGGTAAGTGGCAGAAAGTTTTCAGGAACGATTCTGCGCGACATCAATCGGTTGACTTTCCTGAGGCGTCGTTGTCGCTGGCAGACTGTAGCGTTTCCTTCGTTGGCCTTTGCTCAAGTCGGTCCCTGCCAGTAGCAGGCCCAGTTCCCAGGCAGCAATCTCCTTCCGTCCCGTCTCTGCAAAAGGAAACTGAAATGTACCTGCCTCCAGCCGTTTATACCAGATCGCCCATCCGTCGCGATCCCAGTACAAAATCTTTAATCGGTCGGTGCGGCGATTACAGAAAACCAGCAGGTGCCCGAGAAGGGATTGCAGCAGATTACGTGTTCGTCCATCATCGACAACCCATCGAAGGATCGGCGCATGTCGCACGGCACCGTGCACAGGTAGACTTTAATCGCCGCCGGAAAACTCCGCATCCTTATTTATTCCCCGACTCCATGGCCGCAAGAACCGCTCGCAAGGTCTCTTCCAGAACTCCCTGGCTGACGCGCAGCCGACGGTCGTCCCGGAGCACCAGCTCCAATCCGGCCGGCATGTCCATACCACCTGCACTGACGAGGGCGAAACTGGCGGTTCTGTACTGGACACCCGGCTGGGTTGGCCGGACAGGTACATAAAGGGTAATTTACGCTGCAAGCAACGAGCGCGAGGCGCACCTAGTTGCCGGGCGCGCCAGCAGGCCATTGGCTCTATCGGAAAGCTCGGAGATGGGGAGTCCTAGCACGGAAGTTGTCCGGTAACGCGTGCGGGAGTTGACAGGACCGAATAAGAAGAGTGTCCCGCAAATCAGAAGCGAGGGGGAGGTTCCAGTGAGTGTTACGAAGAATTGCTCGCCACGTCACTAAGACTTGCCCAAAGAATGACCACCGACCTGGGCCCTGCCGGATAGGTACGGCCTGTAACCGGTGGGGCCGCTTGCCACTCGACGATGTCTTCCGGAGAATCTAAAGCAGTGTCGATCCATCGACGCCACGGATGCTGATCACCGTTGTCCACTGGCTCGAGCTCAAAATCAAGTGGCTCCCAATGGCTATTGAATATGAAGTAGGCAAGCAGGCGTTGCTTTGGCAACTCGGCGCTGAACGCTATGCTGTGCGACTGCTTGTTCCAGTCCGGTTCGTTGAGTTTTACCCCATGCCAGCCTCTAATCCCCTTTCTGATCAACTGAGTTAAAGTCATCCGCTGGCGCTCAGCTTCAGTGTCTCGTAACAAGCGCCTCGCGGTGAGTAGTCGGACAAATCGATGTACATCCGCGTGCTTGGCGAGTAGGGACCAATCAAACCAATTTGTTTTGTTATCCTGACAGTAAGAATTATTGTTGCCAAGTTGTGTCCTGCGCACTTCATCGCCCATCAGCAACATCGGCAAACCTAGAGAGAGCAGTGTGACAGCTAAAAAATTTTTCACCTGGCGGTTGCGCAGTTTCTCAACCTCAGGATCGTCCGTCGGGCCCTCGATCCCACAGTTCCAACTTCGATTGTCGTCCGCGCCGTCGCGA
>Ga0210409_10007446_pt1 | contig 11275 bp, 11 predicted proteins | sample IncBWH17MmetaG_FD_161649 | JGI IMG/M metagenome (GOLD analysis project Ga0210409, IMG submission 161649) | Forest soil microbial communities from Barre Woods Harvard Forest LTER site, Petersham, Massachusetts, United States - Inc-BW-H-17-M | ecosystem: Environmental > Terrestrial > Soil >...
TTCTCCGCGAACTGGCGCAGGTTGGTGGGAAAGATTTCGGGCTGGTGCTCGAAGATGTAGTCGCGGAAGTCCAGCCCAAGCTGCCGGGAGCGGCTGTCAAAATAATGAGCGATGACCGCCGCTTCGAACGACCAGTTATGCATGGGCAACGGAAAGTCGTGGCGAACGACAGGAATCTTGTAAGTCTTGCCTGCTTGCGCGACCAGAGGAGCCTCGCGCCGGCATTGCGGACATTGCAGATCCTCGAAGACCACGATGGCGATCTGCGAGCCTTTCGGCGGACGCAGGGCAGGGTTGACAGAATCCTGCGCCAAAGCAAGGGAAGCAAAAATCGCGAGGAAGAAAGCGAATCGAACCAGGTTTCTATTCATGGCAGAATCAGTACAACCTTCTTAATGTATCTTAGTTAATGTGCACCGGGTTAATGTGCACCCGCACTCCCGGTGCGCGAAATCACAATTGTTCCAAGGCTCAACAAAGTCAGCAAAGAAATCGCCGCGAGCGAGGCCACGCAATAAACGCACCACACCCCCAGGATATGAGCTTCTACGTGTGCCAGGTAAAGCGAAAATGATAGTCCGACGAGGGCGGCGGCCAGAAACAGCCGATAAGCGCGCCTAAAGGCAAGCATGCCGAGAAGCACATAACCGGCCATCCCGATGGCAGCGACGGGAACTCCAGCGAGCACGGCGAAGGGACTGTGGTTGACGATTCCACAATCCCAACGCTCGTTGATGCTGCAGGGGGACGAGTCGGTCCGGTAGTGTTCCCGGAGCGCAAGGCCGGATGCTATGAAGCCAAGAAGTGTCAATGAAACCAGAACGTACCGCATTAAGCCGGAATCCCCCGCCGAATTAAAACAGCCCATATTTTACCCTAACTTGGCCTTCAGGCTGGGTCTGCGACGCGAATGCAAGCTCGTCCCGACGATGCGGGACATCAGAGGAGGCGCAGTTGACGGCGTTCCAGGGCGAGCAGCTTTTCCTTGATGGGCAAGCCGCCGCCGTATCCAGTGAGCTTGCCATTGCTGCCGATCACGCGATGGCACGGGATCACGATAGGGATTGGGTTGGAGCCATTGGCGAGGCCCACGGCTCGCGATGCTTTGGGATTTCCGATTCTGTCAGCCAGTTCCCCGTAGGAGATAGTTTCTCCATAGGGAATATCGCAAAGGCGGCGCCAAACTCCCAACTGGAACGGCGTTCCTTCGGGCGCGAGTTGCAAGTCGAAGCTTTCCAGTTCTCCCGCGAAATAGGCTTGGAGCTGGCGGATGGTTTCGATAAGCGGAGCGTGATCTTCTTTCCAGGAAGGTTCCGGTTGGGTTGGGTGACGTCCGTTCACGAAACGGATCTCGCGCAGACCGGTTTCGTCAGCGACTAGGAGCAAGGGGCCTAGCGGGCTTTCGATCTGGGTAAAGCATCGGGTCATTTCTTTGACTCCCGGACAGAATAGATCATCGGAGGGACAAAGGCTGGCTGTTTTCGGACGTCAACGTGGCGGCCGGGCTGCGCTCGGCTGGACAGCGGGGCGGCTGCCCCCACGTGAGTCTAAAGGGCGGCGGCGTGTTCGCGGCGTTTGGCTTGAATCTCGATGTAGACGTGCACCAGCGACACTGCGGCTGGGGTCACACCTGGAATGCGGGAGGCGTGGGCCAGGGTGCGCGGCCTTATCTTTAGCAAGGTCTCCTGCATTTCGCGGGAGAGGCCACTGACCGAGTGGTAATCGAACCAGTCGGGGATCGCACGTTGCTCGGCCTTTTTCAGGCGGTCGATGGCGCGTTGTTGTTGCAGCAGGTAGCCTTCGTACTTTATTTCGGTTTCGATTGACTTGAGTTCGTTGCGGACTTCGGACGAAAGAGCGGCCGCGGATTCGCGCGGCTTGTCACGGGTTTGTTCTCTTTCAAAGAATTCCGGATCTAGTTCGCGGAGGATCGGGGCCAGGTTCTCGATTGTGATCTCAGGGCGCTTGAGAAGTTGGCCGCAGGTTTGGCCTGTGGCGGAAGACAGATCGTTGGTCTTTAGCCGTTGGTCGTTGGACCCGTCGCGATTGGGGGGGACGGAAACAGCAGGTCCCTCGACTTCGTTCGGCTCCGCCTCACTCCGCTCGGGATGACAGGTTAAAAGAGCGTACGAAATCTTTTCCAACATTGTGCTGGTGAGTCTGGTTTTTTCCAGCAATTGTTTCATCGCTTGCAGGCGCTCTTGCTTGGCCAGGTGGTCGGCCCAAGCTGGGTCGGAAATTAATCCGATTCTGCGGCCGTGCGGGGTGAGGCGGCGGTCGGCGTTGTCGATGCGCAGGTGCAGGCGGAACTCGGCGCGGGAGGTGAACATTCGATACGGCTCGTTGGTGCCCTTCGAGATCAGGTCGTCGATGAGAATCGCGGTGTAGGCTTCGGTTCGATCGAGGATGAGTGGCTGCTCGTTCTTCACTTTCAGCGCGGCGTTGATCCCGGCCATCAAGCCCTGGCAAGCGGCTTCCTCGTATCCGCTGGTGCCGTTGATCTGGCCAGCGAGGAATAGTCCGCTAATTTTCTTGGTTTCAAGGGTGCGCTCGAGTTCGGTTGGATCGATCGAATCGTACTCGATGGCGTAGCCGGGACGCAGCATTTCCGCGGTCTCAAGCCCGGGGATGGACTTGAGTATCGCTAGCTGAACTTCGACCGGCAGCGAGGTGCTCATGCCGTTGACGTAGATTTCGTGCGTGTTCAGTCCCTCAGGTTCGAGGAAAAGTTGGTGCGTGGTCTTGTCGGGGAATTTTACGATCTTGTCTTCGATCGAGGGACAATATCGTGGTCCGATGGATTGAATCTGGCCGCTGTACATGGGCGACCGATGCACGTTCTCGCGGATGATGCGTTGGGTTTCCGGCGTAGTCCAGGCGATGTAGCAAGGCACTTGCGAATCGTGATGAGCGACCCGCTTGGTGCGGAAGCTGAACGGGGTGGGATCGACGTCGCCAGGTTGAATTTGGAATCTCGACCAGTCGACGGTGCGGCCGTCGAGGCGTGGCGGTGTGCCGGTCTTCAGGCGGCATCCGCGCAGGCCGAGTTGCTTTAGCGATTCGCCGAGGAGAACGGCGGCGGGCTCGCCGGAGCGTCCCGCAGGATATTGTTGCTCCCCGCAGTGAATAAGGCCATTGAGGAAAGTTCCCGTGGTGATGATGATGGCGCTCGCGCCGACGGTGCGGCCGTCGCGGAGTTTGATGCCGCGGCAAACTCGGTCGTCGGTCGTCGGTCGTTGGTCGTCAGCGAAACCGCCCGTGTTCGGAGTGTTGGCCAACGACGAACGGCCAACGGCCAACGACTCTTCAATAATCAGATCCGCAACTTCGGCTTGCTTGATCTTTAGATTTGGTTGGGACTCGAGAACCTCGCGCATTTTGAGGCGGTAGGCTTGCTTGTCGCACTGGGCGCGGGGAGACCAGACGGCTGGTCCACGAGAAGTATTGAGCAGGCGAAACTGGATGCCAACCGCGTCCGTGATCTCGCCCATGATGCCGCCGAGGGCATCGACTTCGCGAACCAGATGGCCTTTGGCAATTCCGCCTACGGCGGGGTTGCAGGACATTTGCGCGATCAGATCTACGTTCAGCGTGTAGAGGGCAGTCTTCAAGCCCATGCGGGCCGCGGCCATGGCGGCCTCGCATCCGGCATGACCGGCGCCAACCACGACAACGTCGAACTGTTCGGTGAAGGACATCTGTGGTCTCTATTCTAGCAATGAGCGAGCGAACACGCTGGGAGCACCATTCCCAGCTGATTTTTAGAATTGCGGGCCACCAATATCTGTGAACACCGCTTCCTGCCACTGCTCCGAGGGAAAATACCAGTTGCTGGCTCCAGCTTCGTAGTTGTTCCCGCCTGGGCCGTAGGCGATGGTAGGCGAGCGCCAATAGTCCATCCCCATCTGCAGAAGAGCTCCTTGAGAAATCCTGACGCGGGCTTTGACTCTGCAGCCTTCGAGCTTTCCGGATGGTAGCGCGGCTCGAGGCGAGGGGCTCCAGAAATGCCAGACGCGATCGGGCTGTTGGCCGACTCTCAGCACAATGGCGTGGGTGGAGTGATCGTAGATTAGCGGCATGGGGTCGTGCTGATCGGTGCCGAACCAGGGTTCGCGGCGGTAGAGCCCTCCACGGACGTTGCCCTTGTCGTCGTTGAGCATCACGTCTTTGCTATCGACTCGGCAGGTGAGCTGGGTCGAGGCAATCTCTACTTCTGCGGATTCGTGACCTGAAACGCGTGTGTCGGCGATTGCGATTCCCCAAAGTAGCGCCGATTTGAAATCGCGGGGCGGCGCATCCGTGTTCACATAACCGGCTTTGTAGCTGACCTCATCGGGGACGCGCGGATCGTTAGAAATCATGAAGGCGAACGGACTTGAGGCCCGGCCATGCGGTGTAAGCACCGTGATTGTCGAGGTGATGCTTTTATGCGGGATTAACGTGACGAGTGTTTCGGGGGAAACCAGACTGAAATCGGCGCTGCTCGTGCCCAGCAGAACAGCCGAGGCTCCCTCTAAGTTCTTGCCAGTGATTTCCACACGGGAACCCTCCGGGCCGCTGGTGGGCGAAATTCGAAAAATCTCGGGGCGGGTCGACTGCGCAATCACGAGTGCCGAGAGCGTTGAGATCAGAGCTGCAATCGTCGTAATTACGATTCGCTTTCCCATGTTCGCACCTGTAGCCAATGGCGCCAGCACGGGCGAGGACGCCCGCGCCTACATTATCTGACGTGATTTGCTTTTGGCTTACTTCAAACTGCGTCTTCGCTGCAATGAATTCCCGGTTTGGGCGAGTTGCACGGGCCCCTTGCGCCCCGTATATTGGAGTGTTCTGGAGGCAATCATATGACGACTGAGCAATTCTTCGAACAACTGGACGCGCGGATCGCGAAGTATGATCTGCTTTGTCATCCTTTCTATCAAGCCTGGAGTGCGGGCGAACTTACGCGCGAAGATTTGCGGGAGTACGCACGCGATTACTACCATCACGTGCAGGCTTTTCCGATCTATCTGGCGGAACTCGGTATCCGCCTCGACGAAAGCGAACTCCGGCAGGCGGTTCTGGCCAACATGGCGGAGGAGAAGGGCATGCCGGATGCCTTTGGCGATGCGTCGACGCCACATTCCGAGATGTGGCTGGACTTCGCCGAAGGCATGGGCGCAAGACGCGACATGCGTGGACACAGTCCGGTGCCCGAGGTTAAGGAGCTGACTTCATTCTTCCATCGGATCGCGAGTGAGGGCACGCCGGAAGAAGCGCTGGCCGCCTTCTACGCCTATGAGTCGCAAGTACCGCGGGTTGCGAAGGAGAAAGCACGCGGGCTGCGAGAGATGTATGGCGCCAATGAGAGCGCGACTGCCTACTTCACCCTGCACACGACGGCCGATGTTTACCACTCGCAGGTGTGGCGTCAGCAGTTGGGAAAACGCCTCAAGTCGAATCCACGGGCGGCGGAGCAGGCGCTGGTTGCGGCGGAGAATGCTGCAAAGGCCTTGTGGCATGCGCTGGATGGAATCGAGACCCGGCGCACGAATAAGGTAGCAGCGTAGAAATCAGCCGCTTCATTTCATTAAAGGGCCACTGACAAATCAGTGGCTCTCTTTTTTTCTCTCGCGATATACTCTTTGCGCCATGCTCGTCGTTCTTGCCCTCGCCCTCGGCCTCGCTCAATCGCCCGCGAACGGAGGGGTGGTCCAATCCAGTTCCACCTCCGCACAGGAAACGACACCCGAAGCCAAGCTCTCCACTTCCGAACTAGCTCAATTGCAGTCGAAAGCAGGAACGGGAGATGCTGCCGCGCAATTGGCACTCGGGCGAGCTTATCAAGACGGAAATGGAGTTCCGCAGAACGACGAACTGGCAGTCAAATGGTATCGAAAAGCAGCAGAGCTGGGAAACGCCACAGCACAGAACAATCTAGGCATTATGTACCGAACCGGGAGCGGGGTTGAGAAGAGTAAAGAAGAAGCTGTGAAGTGGTATCGAAAGTCCGCGCGGCAGGGCTACGCCAGCGCGATGTTTAATTTAGGGACCGCCTATTACAACGGCGACGGAGTGCCGATCGACGACTGTATTGCTTACGCGTGGTTCTTGGCGGCTAGGGAAAACGGAAGCAAGAGCGCTACCGCTGCCGTCATTAGAGCCGAGTCGGAGCTTACTTCGGCCAAAATGAGTGACGCCCTCGTTACTTTAGGAGAGATGTATGAGCTGGGGGAGGAATTGCCACGCAACTTCGGCGAGTCAGCATTGTGGTACCGCAAAGCGGTAAAGCTGGGAAAACCTGAGGCTCGGATCGCGCTTGCTGTGGTTTTGCTCGAAGGACACAGCGTTCAAGACTACGGCGAGGCTCGCCACTCATGTGAGCATGCAGCAAAAGAAAACGATGACAGAGCCCAATATTGCCTAGGCTTGATTTATCAGCAGGGGTTGGGCCTTCAAAAAGACATTAGTCGCGCCACAAAGTCTTATCGCCGAGCTGCGGAACGGGGAAATGTTCCTGCAATGCTGGCATTAGGCGAAATCTATTCGACTGGTGAGAATGGCGCCCTTGACCGTCCCGAGGCGTTCATCTGGTTTATTCGAGCAGCAAGTAAGGGAAGCCCTGGCGCGCTGATTCTGGCAGCGAAGCTCAAGGGAACAATGGACAAGAAGGATTTGGAGAGCGCGGACGAGAAACTACATCAATCTCATATCGACCCGAAGAAGTTGGAGGCGGTCTTGCAGAGGGCGGGCAGTAACTAACTTCTGAAACGGAAGCACAGAGGATTTGAGCCGGTGATTCGTTAGAATCATTGGCTCTTTTATTTTGTGGAGATTCTCTTATGGCGAAAGCAATGCCAATTGGGGCTCGCGGCACGGTTGAGGAGACGGTTGAGTTCAAGCACACGTTAACATCGCATCATCCAGAACTGCCGCCGGTGTATTCGACTCCCGACATGATCCGGCTGATGGAAACAGCTGCATTCCATGCGCTGCAACCTTACTGCGAAGGCGACGAACTTACCGTAGGCACGGCAATTCATATTGAGCATCGGGCAGCGAGCGGGATCGGAGCACGGATCCGGGCTGAGGCTGTGCTGGAATCGTTCGATGGGAAGTTTTACGTGGTGCGCGTGACTGCGTGGGACGACGTCCAGGAAATTGGCAGGGGGACGGTGGGGCGGGCGGTGGTCAGCGTGGGGAGATTCTTGGAGAAGATGAAAAAGAGCAGTCGTTAGTCGGTGGTCGATGGTCGTGCCTAGTATCGGGCTAGCGGACGGAAGCGAGGCGTGGAGTTGGTTCAGATCGAATTGAGTACCCCGATTGCCGCACCGATTGAGCGCTGCTTCGATCTTTCGCGGAGTATTGATCTGAATCTCGCTTCAACCGAAGGACACCAGCGGGCCATCGCTGGCGTCACCTCAGGCCTGATCGGTCTTGGGCAGGAGGTCACCTGGAGCGGACGGCACTTTGGCTTTGTCGTCCGCCATACCAGTCGCATTAGTGCTTACCAATTCCCACGCTACTTTCAGGATTCAATGATACGGGGTGCTTTTCACAGCTACCACCACGACCATTATTTTGAACCGTCGGATGGCGGTACCTTGATGAAAGATGTTGTGAGGTTCTCTGCGCCCTATGGCTGGTTGGGCCGAGTTGTTGAAGGTTTGGTCCTCGAGCGGCACATGCGCAGGCTTCTGAAACACAGAAATCTGTATATCAGGCGAGCTGCCGAGAGCGACCAATACAGGAACCATCTGGCAACCTGAGCCACGCTCAGCCGTCCGTGCCGCCTGTAAAGCTTGCAGCACGCTCACTCCCCACAGCGTGGATGTACTATGTTCCCGTGGAGAGGCTGCTGCACGCTGTATTCGAATACGTTCGGAAACATGAACTCCTGAAGGCTGGGGATCGCGTCGGCGTAGCGGTGTCGGGTGGCGCGGACTCGGTTGCCTTGCTTCGTCTGATGCTGGAGTTGCGCAAGGAAATTGGCATCGTCCTTTCCGTGGTTCATTTCAATCACAAGTTACGTGGGAGTGAGTCGGATCAAGATGAACGGTTCGTGGCTGAATTGGCTCAGCGGCACAAGTTACAGCTGCACAGCCAAGGCGGTGACGTGGCACTTCATGCGGCGGAGAAACATCTGAGTCTGGAAACGGCGGCGCGTGAAATGCGATATGGGTACTTCCGGCAATTACTGCTGGAAAGCCGGTTGAATCGGATTGCCACCGGACACACGTTGGACGATCAAGCTGAAACAGTGCTGTTGAAGATTGTTCGTGGAGCTGGTGGCCGTGGATTGGCAGGAATTTACCCGCAGTTGTCAGTGACCCGCTCGCAGCTTTCAGCTCTCAGCTCGCAGCCAACAAAGGAGACGAGAGCCGCCCGCATTGTTCGCCCGCTGCTTGGAATCCGGCGACGAGAGCTGGAGGCTTACCTGCTTACGCTCGGACAGAACTGGCGGGAGGACAAGAGTAATCGCGATTTGCGGCATATGCGCAATCGAGTACGGCACGGAATCTTACCGCGGCTGGAGCGTTATCTGAACCCTGCGGTGCGCGAGGCATTTGCCGAGACGGCGGAGATCGCGCGTATCGAGGAGGAATACTGGGAAAGGAAAGTTGCGGGAGTACTGCCACGGGTATGGGACGCGAAGGACGCCGGCGGCGTTCTTAGCTTGTCAGCTTTCGCAGACTTTCCCCTCGCGCTGCAACGGCGCGTGGTCCGGGCTGCCAGTGAATCTTTGGGGATGCGGCTGGACTTCCATCACGTGGAAGAGGTTCTTGCTTTAGGCTCCGCCCATGTCGGGCCAGCTAAGTCCACTGTGTTGCCGGATGGATGGGTGGTTTTGCGAAACAAGGGCGACTTGTGCTTCGAGATGCAAAGCGATACGCCGCGCAAAGTGGACTACGAATACCGCCTCCCCGTCCCGGGATCGGTCGATGTTCAGGAGACGGAATCGCGCTTCGAAGTGGTATTGGTTTCCGGAAAGGCTGCCGAAGGTTATAATCCCGAGGATTTGTTGGATCGGGCATTACTAGCGTCTGACTTGAGAGTCAGGAACTGGCGCCCGGGAGATCGCTTCTGGCCGGCACATACCAAAGGCGCCAAGAAAATTAAAGAACTGCTGCAAGAGCGACGTGTGGCCGGACCGGAAAGGCAGCTCTGGCCAGTGGTGGTTAGTGGAAGCGATGTCGTCTGGGTCCGCGGCTTTCCTTCATCAAGGCAGTTGCGGCCCCGAAGTCAGGCAGCGGTATTGATCCGGGAGGTAAGGATGTAAGGATGTAGGAGCACACTTGGCTCAAACCGGACGGGCGAGGCGCCCGTCGCCACACGAAAGTTGCCAAATGAACAAAAGCATATGAATGCCAACCCAAAACCAGAACAGTTACGTACCGTCATTCCCACCGAACAGATCCAGAAGCGCGTCCGTGAGATGGCGCGGCAGATCTCCTACGACTATCAAGGCAAAACCATTCACGCCCTGGCACTGCTCGAAAACGGGTTCATTTTCATGGCCGACCTGGTGCGGGTTCTGGAGGTACCGGTCATTTGCCAGTTCATCAAGCCGAGGTATCGGCGGGAGCAGGAGAACACCACGGCGGGCTTCCTGGAAATCTTTTTCAGCCACGAACTCGCGATCGTCGGCCAGCATGTATTGCTGATCGAGGGCCTGGTCCATTCTGGAGTGACCAGCGAGTTTCTGATGAACGATTTGCGAGGCCGGGGAGCGGCTTCGGTCAAGTTAGCAACATTACTCGACCGGCAATCGGCCCGGAGAGTGCAGTTGCAGCCGGATTATTTCGGATTCCTGGTGGACGAAGCGTTCCTGGTGGGTTATGGGTTGGGATCGCCTGAGCAGACCCTTCGCAACCTGCCCTACGTGGCTGCCGCAAGCTAAACCTTCTCTGTGACTTAAGTCACGGCAAGAACTCCCTCCTTTTTTCCACAAGAAGGGTTAGAATGATGGAGTTGGTAATTTCCTCTATCCAATCCCTGCGGCTGGCATCTAATTATTTTAGCGCGGAGCCCCAGTTGCGTTTTTGGAACAGGACGCGACTTTCTCAGGAGTTTTTAGGTGAATTCAACAGTTAAGACCGTGGTTTTCTGGTTAGTGATCGTGCTCTCGGCGTTCCTTCTCTGGCAGGTGGTAAAGGCCGGTGGGGCGGGGCAAAAAGAGAAGGAAGTCAACTTCTCGCAATTCATGACGGATGTGGACCAGGGCAACGTCAAAGAGGTCACCATCAACTTGCAGGAAGTGCATGGCAAGTTTGCGAATGACGGCTCGACCTTCCACACTACCGTTCCCACGAACTATCCCGACATGATCAAGCTGCTGCGCGACAAGGGCGTCGTTATCAACGTCCGGGACGCCAGCAGCGGGAGTTGGCCAAGCTGGCTGCTGAACCTGGCGCCGCTCATTCTACTGGCTGCCCTGTGGTTCTTCATGATCCGGCAAATGCAGACGGGTGGGAACAAAGCCCTTTCGTTCGGAAAGAGCCGCGCGCGATTGCTCTCCATGCAGCAGAAAAAAGTCACGTTCAAGGACGTGGCTGGCGTGGAAGAAGCCAAAGAAGAGCTGAAGGAGATTATCGAATTCCTGCGCGAGGCGCAGAAGTTCCAGAAACTCGGCGGACGCATTCCGAAGGGCGTTCTGCTCGTCGGACCGCCTGGAACTGGTAAGACCCTGTTGGCGAGGGCGGTTGCGGGCGAAGCCAACGTTCCCTTCTTCTCGATTTCCGGTTCGGACTTCGTAGAAATGTTTGTCGGCGTCGGCGCAAGCCGGGTTCGCGATCTATTCGAGCAGGGCAAGAAGAACGCCCCGTGCATCATCTTTATCGATGAAATCGATGCGGTTGGACGTCATCGCGGCGCTGGCTTGGGCGGCGGACACGACGAGCGCGAGCAAACGCTAAATCAATTGCTGGTCGAGATGGATGGCTTCGAATCGAACGAAGGCGTCATCCTGATGGCCGCGACCAACCGTCCTGACGTGCTTGATCCGGCGCTCCTTCGGCCGGGCCGTTTCGATCGCCGAGTGGTGGTGCATCGTCCTGACGTTCGTGGGCGTGAAGAGATTCTTCGGGTCCATACCCGCAAGATTCCTTTGGCTGACGATGTTGATCTTTCCGTTCTGGCTCGGGGCACACCGGGCTTCTCTGGGGCCGACTTGGCCAACATGGTGAACGAAGCTGCACTGAGCGCGGCGCGACAGAACCGCAAAGCCGTCCTCATGTACGACTTCGAGCTGGCCAAAGATAAGGTTCTGATGGGCGTCGAACGCAAGTCGCTCATT
>Ga0210409_10007448_pt1 | contig 11274 bp, 7 predicted proteins | sample IncBWH17MmetaG_FD_161649 | JGI IMG/M metagenome (GOLD analysis project Ga0210409, IMG submission 161649) | Forest soil microbial communities from Barre Woods Harvard Forest LTER site, Petersham, Massachusetts, United States - Inc-BW-H-17-M | ecosystem: Environmental > Terrestrial > Soil >...
GCCCGTTCGCAACAGGAGCTATGGACGCGACCGCCGCAAGACTCAAGCCAAACATTCGTACGCGTGATGAATTCGAAATGACAGGAGGTAAACCCATGCGGATCTCCTTCTCTCTTTACTCCAAGAGGTGGACAAACACTTCATTCGAAACGGTCAGACGCTCCGGGGAAAGCCGCAAGCGCGGCCCATCCCACTCCACCAGACCTTGCGCTACAAGTTCCTGTACGCGAGGTCGCAAGTGCGCTCCATATTTTGTCTCGATGCTGACTAAATCGATCCCTGCAAGCTGCCGCAGCCCCAGGAACAGCTCTTCTTCGAGGGCCTGCCCATTCGTGACACTTTCGAGCTGTTCGACGGGAAACTGTCCTTGGAGTACAGAATCAGCGTAGGATGCAGGGTCGTGCGCGTTGGCCCATCGCTGCGAACCGTTGAAGGAATGCGCGCCGGCGCCAAAACCGAAATACGGTTCGCGGCGCCAATATTTGAGATTGTGGCGCGATTCGAAACCGGGCAGCCCCCAATTCGAAATCTCGTAGTGTTCGTAGCCTGCAGCGGCAAGGTGCCGGCAGCCGTGCTCGTAGTAATTGGCGATCGCGTCGTCAGAGGGCAGCGCCTTCGCAGAGTAACGCTCACCGTTTTGCAGAACTTCCAGCCCCAGGCGGCTTCCCTCGTCAATTTCCATCATGTAGATCGATACGTGCTCAGGCCGCAGATGCAGCAACTGTTCGACCGACCACTCCCAACTGCGATCGGTCTGATGGGGGAGTCCTGCAATCAAATCAAAGCTTAGATTGGTGAATCCTGCGGCGCGCAGAATTTTCGTAGCCTGGAAAACATCGGCGCGGCGGTGCATCCGGCCCGCGGCGCGCAATTCAGCGTCGTCAAAGGACTGGACTCCCATGCTGATGCGGTTGAATCCAGATTGCCGCCAGGCGACTGCTTTATCGGGGGAGATAGTTTCCGGATCGGCTTCGAGCGTCACTTCCACGGGTTGCGACGGGTACGAAGCGCGAATCGCCTCGAAGATTTGTGCCAGGCTCGCGGGTTCCAGAAGGCTGGGGGTTCCGCCCCCGAAATAGACGGTGTCGACTTCGGCTTCCGGGAGGTCCACGATTCCATTTTCATGGAGCAGACGGGGAAATTCGGCGATCTCGCGGCAAACCGCCCGGACATACGGCGCGTACAATTCCTTTGAGAACACGCCCGTGTGGAAGTTGCAGTAAGTGCACTTCGTCTGGCAGAAGGGAACCTGCACGTAAATGCCGAGTCGCGTCATCTGCCCTAGAATTTAGCATAGGAGTGAGCGGTCAGTCGGGGTGAGTTATATCTTGTGCGTGAGTATTTTGTGCCGCCCTTGGCGGGGCTCGTTTGTTAGGGCGGGCACAAGTTCCCACCGCTTACGCGGTGGGCTACGGTATGTCGTCCCTGCGGGACTCCCCGCATCCAGAAGTTAGCCAACTACGCGGACGAGCAAACTTTTATTACGCCAACGCCGAAGCCGAAGTGACACCGTAGAAGGAAAACCACGGCTTCGCGGCCGTCAGGCGGCCATTGACGTTTTTGATGTTTTTCACACCCTGATCATTCAGCCAGTCTTCCAGGGCCTTTACGCCCTGCTTGCCATAAACGGGAATCGCATCTTTCCAGGTGGCGCGTCCGCACAGGACGCCCGAAAAATTCACGCCCGTTTCGGAGGCGAGGTCCAGAGTTTCCGAGAACGTATCGTTGCTCACGCCGGCAGAAAGGTAGATGAATGGTTTCTTCGCTGCGGACGCGGCCCTGCGGAAATAGTCCTTCGCTTCGTCGCGCGAATAGGCGAAATCGCCTTTGCACGTGCGCGTTCCCTTCACGAACGCCATCGTCACAGGAACTTCGACTTTTAATACATCGACCGCGTACTGCGGCTTGCTGAATTCTTCCATGCTGCGGGTCACTACTTCCGGCTTCTTCTTCGCGAATTCCAGACCTTTTTCGTCGGCGCCTTCTTCATATCCCACGAATTCCAGGAAGAACGGGACGTCGGCAGCAACGCATTCGGCGCCGATGCGCTCGACCCAGGCATGCTTCACATCGTTAATTTGCGCCGAATCAAACGGCGTGTAGTAGAGAAGAATCTTAATGCAATCGGCGCCATCGGCCACGAGGCGGCGCACCGAATAGTGGTCCAGCAAGTCGGGGAGGCGCCCGGGCTGTGTGTTGTCATAGCCGCTGTTTTCGTAGGCCAGCAACAGGCCGGCATTCCTGGCGCGCTCTTTGGCCGCCGAAAGGCCGTATTCCGGGTCGAGCAATATCGCTGTGGCATGCGGCGTCAAAACGCGAGAGACCGCTTCTTTGAATTCCGCCATCATTTCGTTCGTGACGGCTTTCTTGTCGATCCCTTTGTCTTTAGCGATGGCGCTCTTCAGCGAGCCGCGCTGGTCCATCGCCGCTGCGGCGATCACGCCGCGCGAATCCGAAACGGCTTCGAGTCCCTTGCGCTTGCCAGGAGTAAACTTCATCCGAAATACCTCCGCTCATGACCTCAACAATTTCGATTCCCGGGGCAAATTCTCGCTACGCCAGCATACTCCGTTACCCTTTGTCCGGATGCCATTCTAATGGCGATTCAGCGAAAAATACATAGGGAATGGATTGCCTCTGCGTAACGTTCCTGGATATGTCGCCACGATTTGGGTAATTGGATCGGCGGTCGCGTGCTTAGTTACGGTGAACGGGGTTTGGTAGCGTCGGCGTCCCCCCGGCGATCTTTGTACGCGGTTCGCGGTGCAAAACCGCCGGCGAGACGCCGGCGCTACCAAGCCCGCTCTACTTCGCGGCAGGCGGCAGGAATAGGAAGCAATGTTCCCCGGTGTTCGATTTCATGTGGCGGTCGAGATGATCGAGCAGCTCCGGTCCTTCAGCGGCAAGAAAGGTGAGCAATCCGAAGGACCGTTCCTGCAGCGCGTTGTTTGGAAACAGCGAACTGGCAATCTCGTTCTCATGCGTGTTCAGCACGCCGGTGCGAAAACCTTCGGCGCGGCCGGCTTTTGCGCGCAGGCCATTAAACTGATAAAGCATTTTCTCGGACGCCGTGTCGAGCGCGCCCACCAGCGTCTGATCCAGCTTGGTAAGCGGTTCCCGCAGGCCGTTAACGATGGCCTTGATCGCTTCCTCGCCGTCATCGAATCGTGTTGAGAGCGCTTGCGGAAGCGCCTCCGCCTCCAGGCGCGCGCGAAGTTTGTGGCGTCCCTGAAGAATATCCCGCGCATCCAAATTGTATTTCTTGAGCAAATTTGAAACGTGCGATGGCACGAGCGTAAAACTGGCGCGCGGCAAAATCGCGGGCGCCCGGCCGAGCAGCTTTTTATAGACCAGCGACGTTTGTGCGTGGTAAGCCACTTCGGCGGGACCGGCTATGTAGGCAACGGTCGGCAGCAGCGTATCCTGAATCACGGGACGAAGCAGCGCGCTGGGGCTGAAGTCTTCGGGGCGTTCCTGTACGGCTTTCAGAGTGTCGTCGATCGATTCTATTTTGTTCCCGGCCGCGAGCCCGCCATTCCCTGGGCGAAGGGCAAGCCGCTGCCCGTCGACAATCCGGAAGACGAGCGTACTTTGCTCCGAGATTTTCACTTGGGCGTGGAAGCCGGCTTTTTCGAGGGCCTCGGATCGCGCGACAAGCTCAGTCGCGAGGGCTTTGTGCTCTTTCACCGCGCGAAGCATAGTCTGCAGGGACAATCGATGTAAGTCCGCCGACATGGGATCAAGAAAAATGAGGCCGCGCCCGGCAAAAATCCGCGTCATCAGCTTCCCAAAGGCAGAACCGAACGTTTCCTCGGCCGCATAACTTTCAGTGACCCATCGGCCGACTTCCTCTGCCCACGATCCTTCGAGGAGAGAAGCCGCTTGCGCCGAAAGTCCTCGGACCGCTTCGCCCAATCGGATATCGCCAACGCGCCTCTCAGCAGGCCCGGATGTTGCGAGATCCAAACGCTCGAAGCCGCCCCGCTTCGGAAAAAAACAATGATCCACTTCCGCGAGATCGTGGTCCTCGGTCGCCAGCCAGAAAACTGGGACGGCGTTTACGCCGCGCTCGGTCAATTCGCGCGCCAGGTGAACGGCCGTGAGCGCCTTGTAAATGCTGTACGCCGGTCCGCCAAACAATCCGACTTGCTGCCCCGTAACAACAGCGACCGCTCCGTCCCGCAGCCGGTCCAAGTTGCGAGTCGTCGCATCGTCCCCGCCAAACACAAGATTCTGCTTCCTCAGAACGTCCACAACGGCGTAGCGAACAGAGTCCTCGTACCGCATCTCACGGGTCGCCTCTTCGATTCCGTTTGCGTTGGGAGGATGGCTATAGAATTCAGAGACGCTGGCAAAATCGGAAAGAAAAGTGGAATAGAGGCGCTCGGTTCCAGGCAACTCGGCAGGTGAGATCCAGCTACACTCCATCAGGCATTCCATCCTTGTGTCCGCAAAGCATGCCGGCTTGGCACGATCGCAAAGGGTATTGGATGACTTGGAATTCGTTCGGATTCAGACTGAAACCTTCGAGGGCGCGAGCGTCGCAACCAATGCTTCGATTCCCTTTCGAGTCGTGAGCGCCGGTATGATTCCCTTGAGTTGTGGTTTGGTTCCCATACTGGAATCCTCATTGCTCTGTGGAAGGCCTTGAGTAGCACAGCCACTCTTGGCTGTGCGGTTTTCGCCACTTTCACGCATCCATCTACTGTCGACGCTCACAAAACCCGCACAGTTCCGCCGCGGTGGATGCCTGTGCTACGCGGAAGGCAGTTGGGGCGCCGCCGCTTTCTTGGAATGAAGCGACTGCAACGGCGAAACTTCCAAGGTTTGTTCGACGAGCGCGCGAATCCCGCGGGCGGCCGCATTCGCGGCGGAGAGCGTGGTGATGCAAGGAATATTGTAACGGATCGCCGCGCGCCGTATGGATTTCTCATCGTAAAACGATTCGCGACCGAGAGGCGTATTGATGATCATATCCACCTTGCCGGTCTTCACCAGGTCCACAATATTTGGACGGCCTTCATTCACCTTATAGACGGGATCGGCCGGGACTCCCGCCGCTTCGAGCGCCGCGGCGGTGCCGCGCGTGGCGATCAGGCGGAAACCCAGGGCGTGCAACTCCTTCGCGAGGGGCGCGCAGTGGCGCTTGTCATGATCGCTCACGCTCAAAAAGATGGAGCCTTTGCGAGGCAGGCGCTGCCCCGCGGCGAGTTGCGCCTTGGCAAACGCCTGGCCGTAACTCTTGGCCACGCCCATGACTTCCCCGGTCGAACGCATTTCGGGCCCGAGAATCGTGTCCACGCCGCGAAATTTATTGAAAGGGAAAACGGGAGATTTCACCGAGTAATAATCGCGTACGACAACCTCCGCCACGCCGTCCGTCGCGGCCACGGGAAGATTCATGTCGCGGAGTTTGCGCCCCGCCATCAGCCTGGCAGCCACTTTAGCCAGCGGCACGCCCGTCGCTTTGCTGACGAACGGGACGGTGCGCGACGCGCGCGGATTCACTTCGAGCACGTAAACGGTGTCGCGCTGGATCGCGTACTGCACATTCATCAGGCCCACAACCTGAAGAGCCTTGGCCAGACGCTTCGTGTAGTCACGGATCTTTGCAAGCACGGAAGGCGACAAGCTCACAGGAGGCAGCACGCAGGATGAATCTCCCGAGTGCACGCCCGCCTCTTCGATATGCTCCATCACGCCGCCGATGATCACGTCCTCGCCGTCGGCCAGCGCGTCCACATCCACTTCCGTGGCTTCTTCGAGGAACTGATCGATCAGCACGGGCCGCGCCGGGCCCATCAGCGCCGCCTGGGCCACGTATTCCTGCACCGTATTCAAATCGTAGGCGATCACCATCGCGCGCCCGCCCAGCACGTAGCTCGGGCGCACCAGCACAGGGAAACCGATTTCGCTGGCCACGCGTGCCGCCTCTTCCGGCACGAGCGCCGTGCCGTTCTTGGGCTGCGGAATTTTCAATTCATCGAGCAGGCGCCCAAAACGCCGGCGGTCTTCCGCAAGGTCGATCGATTCCGGCGCAGTGCCGATGATGGGCACGCCATTGCGCTTCAATTCCAGCGCCAGGTTGAGCGGAGTCTGTCCGCCGAATTGCACGATCACGCCCTGCGGCTTTTCGCGATCGACGACGGAGAGAACGTCTTCGAGGGTGAGTGGCTCGAAGTAGAGCCGGTCGGAAGTGTCGTAGTCGGTCGAAACCGTTTCCGGATTGCAATTGATCATGATGGTTTCGTAGCCGTCCTCGCGCAGTGCGAAGGAAGCGTGGCAACAGCAGTAATCGAATTCAATTCCCTGCCCGATGCGGTTGGGGCCGCTGCCTAGGATGGCGATCTTTGGACGATCCGTCGGTTGGGACTCGTCCTCGTCTTCATAAGTCGAATACATGTAAGGAGTGAAGGACTCGAATTCCGCCGCGCACGTATCGACGCGCTTGAACACCGGCGAGACGTGCGCCTTGGCGCGGCGATGACGCACGGCCGCGGGAGTGGTCTTCCACATTTGCGCGAGCTGTTCGTCGCTCGTGCCGATGCGTTTGCCCTCGCGCAGTAAATCTTCGGGCACCGTTTCCACCGTGACCGACGCAAGCCTCCGGTTGACCGCGATGATTTCCTGCAGTTGCGCGATAAACCAGGGATCGATCTTCGTCAGCTCGACCGCTTCTTTCGCGGAGATTCCTCGCTCCAGCGCGACGAACAGCCAGTGGATGCGGTCCGGACGTGGCGTGGCGATTTTTTCGCGCAGCAGAGAAACCGGCGTGTCAGCCGGCGCGCGCCACGGCGAACTCGGCTCCAGCGACCGGATGCCCTTTTGCAGCGCTTCCTTAAACGTGCGGCCAATGGCCATGACTTCGCCAACCGACTTCATCTGCGTGCCGAGCGTGGGATCCGCCCCGTGAAACTTCTCGAATTGCCATTTGGGAATTTTTACGACCACGTAATCGATCGTCGGCTCGAAACACGACGGCGTTTTCTTCGTAATATCGTTGGGAATTTCGTCGAGCGACATCCCGACCGCGAGCAGCGCCGCGATTTTGGCGATCGGAAAGCCAGTGGCCTTGGACGCCAGCGCCGAGCTGCGCGACACGCGCGGGTTCATCTCAATCACAATCATCCGCCCCGTCGCGGGATCGATGGCGAACTGAATATTCGATCCGCCGGTTTCGACACCCACTTCGCGAATGATCGCCGCCGCCGCGTCCCTCATCCGCTGGTATTCCTTGTCGGTCAGCGTCTGCGCGGGCGCCACGGTGATGGAATCGCCGGTGTGCACACCCATCGGATCGAAATTTTCAATCGAGCAGATGACCACGAAGTTGTCGCGATAATCGCGCATCACCTCTAGCTCGAATTCCTTCCATCCCAGCACAGATTCCTCGACAAGCGCCTCGTGCACCGGACTTGATTCAAGCGCGTGGGCAATGGCTTCCGAAAATTCCTCGCGATTATAGGCGATCGATCCGCCCGTCCCGCCCAGCGTGAACGAGGGCCGGATCACGACGGGATAGCCGAGCTGGTCGGCGAGCTTGAGCCCGTCCTGCCCATTGTTCACCAGTGCCGATGCCGGAACGTCGAGCCCCACCTTGCGAATGGCGTCCTTGAACCAGAGCCGGTCCTCGGCAACCTTGATCGCGCGCAGCGACGCGCCAATCAATTCGACGCCATATTTTTCCAGGATGCCGCCCTCCGCAAGCTCCACGGCGAGGTTCAAACCAGTCTGTCCGCCCACAGTTGGCAGCAGCGCCTGCGGCCTTTCCACGTCGATAATCTTCTCGAGATATTCCTTCGTGAGAGGTTCGATGTAAGTGCGGTCGGCAATTTCCGGGTCGGTCATGATCGTCGCCGGATTCGAGTTCACCAGTACGACTTCATACCCTTCGCTCCGCAGCGCCTTGCACGCTTGCGTGCCCGAATAGTCGAATTCGCACGCCTGCCCGATCACAATCGGGCCGGAGCCGATGATCATAATTTTCTTGATGTCCGTGCGCTTGGGCATGAATTTAGTGGGCCTTCGCCTGCCCGCGCCGCAACGCGCCGGAAAGTTTCCAATTTTTCATGGTGTCCGTGAATTGCTGGAACAAATAGTGCGAATCGTGCGGCCCGGGCGACGCCTCGGGGTGGTATTGCACCGAAAAGAGCGGCAGGGTGCGGTGCCGCAATCCTTCATTGGTGTGGTCATTCAAATTTACGTGGGTGACTTCGACCTCGCTCGACGGCAGCGAATCCGGATCCACGCAGAAGCCATGATTCTGCGCGGTGATCTCGACCTGTTTGGTCATGAGATTCTTCACCGGGTGATTCGATCCGTGGTGGCCGAAACGCAGTTTGAACGTCTTGCCGCCAAGCGCCAGCCCGCAGAGCTGGTGCCCCAGGCAAATTCCGAAGACCGGCACGCGTCCGAGCAGATTGCGAATGCTCTCAATCGCATACGTGGCAGGCTCGGGATCGCCCGGACCGTTGGAAAGAAAAACGCCGTCGGGTTTCAGCGCCAGAGCATCTTCCGCCGATGTTTTTGCGGGGATTACCATCACTTCGCAATTGTGGTCGACGAGCAGGCGGAGAATATTTTGCTTGATGCCGTAGTCGTAGGCCACGACGCGGAATTTCTGCGTTTCCCCGGCGGACTGCGCCTCGCCCATCGCTTCGTTCCAGGGAGAAGCCGTCAATTCGATGGAGCCTTTGTCCCAGCCATATTGCCTTTCGCAGGTAACGCGGCTCGCCAGCTCAAGTCCCGCCATCGAGGGCAAGGCTCGCGCTTCGGCGAGCAGAACTTCTGCGGGCGTACCGTCGGTCGAAACTACACCGCGCAGCGCGCCCATCTTCCGAATGTGCAGGACGAGCGCGCGCGTGTCCACGTCCCACAGAACTGGAATATTGTGCCGAACCAGATAGTTCTGCGCGGATTCGCTGGAACGCCAGTTGGAAGCAATCGCGGAAAATTCCCTGACGATGAGCGATTCGATGTGCGGGTGTGGAGACTCCTCATCGTCGATATTGGTTCCGACGTTTCCTATGTGGGGATAAGTCAGGCAGACAATCTGGCCCGCGTAACTCGGATCGGTGAAAACTTCCTGATATCCAGTGAGGCTGGTGTTGAAAACGACTTCGCCGCCCCGCCGGGTGATCGCTCCCGCGGCGCGCCCATGAAAAATGCGCCCATCTTCGAGCGCAAGCGTTCCCTTCCGTGCTTCGGTTTCGGACAGTGTACCCTCTCTGGCTGCCTCTAAAGTGCCCGCGCGCCGTTGTCTGCCGCGGCGGACGAAGGCGGGTTATTTCACGGATTCGGCAAAAACCGGGATCGAACCGAAGTGATCCACCGGCCAATACGCGAACACAGCCTTGCCGTAGATAAATTTTCGCGGCACCGGCCCGAAAATCCGCGAGTCGTTCGAGCTGGTGCGGTGATCCCCCATCACAAAATACTCGCCCTTCGGAATTTGCGTGGGCGGATACGTCCCGAAATCATCGGACTCCCGCGGAATATACGGCTCCGGCAGGAGTTTGCTATTCAAATAGACTTGCCCGTCGCGAATTTCCACCGTGTCATCCGGCAATCCGACGACGCGCTTGATGAACGACTTCGAGCGGTCCAGAGGATACCAGAAAACGACTACATCGCCGCGCTCAATCGGCCCGAACCGGTACACGAATTTATTAATGAAAATTCGCTCCTGATCGGAGATCAGGGGAGACATGCTGGTCCCTTCGACTTTCACCGGCTGGTAGAAGAAAATGATGATAACAATAGCGAGGCTGAGCGCAATGACGAGATCGCGCCCCCAACTTCGAAGCTCGCGCCGCAGCGGTTGCGCCGCTCCGGGCGCGACAGTCGTGCTGATTTCGGCGTTCGGCTCCATGTCCTTACTTACTTGAGAACACCTAAATTTATACCACGCTCCTCCGCCGCGCGCCACTGTTACGGCGTATGGAGGCTGTCCCAAACTTAAAATTGTCAATACCGTTCTGTTCATCAGGCGGTTGGTGCATTAGCCCCGGCATTCGAGTTCGTGTTTTTAGCTGCATCAGCCACTAAAGCTTCGGGCCCTCAAGAGTCTCTGTGAGAACTCAATTTTGGTTCATGTAGCGCCCGCCTTCAGGCGGGCATCTGCTTGATTACAATGTGCCCGCCTGAAGGCGGGCGCTACAAAAACGCGCCAATTTTGAATTCGCACACAGGCTCGAAAGGCCCCCTTAGCGCGACTCCAGTTGTCCGACCTGAAGGTAGGATCTCCTAAACGGTCAAACCAGCATTTTCACTCTTGACCCAACTTGGCATCTTACTTGTAAGCCGCCAGGCGCAGCCTCCGGTAATCAGCCCACCATTGTCCGTCGCGAAATAATTTGGGACGGAGTATCTCTTCGACTCTGCCGAGAAATTCCTCACGCCTCGCCGCACCTGCCTTCGCCAGATAATCCGCGCCGAACATGTTGATCCAGTTCCTCATTCCCGCAGCCCCGTCCGCCAGCCCGGTCGGCCGGTCGAACAGAGCGATGTGCCGAACTTCCAAACCATTCTTTTCAGCGAGCGTCGAGTATTCGCTCACGCTCGGGTAATACCAAGGCTGCACTTCCCCGGCCTTCGCCAAGCCAAGCTCCCCCAGCGCAACGTCGAAAGCATCTTGCATCAATCGAATGTTTCCCTTGCCGCCAAGTTCCGCTACAAATCTCCCGCCCGGGCGCAGCGCTCTCCATACGCCCTGGAGTACAAGCTCAGGTTCATGAATCCAGTGCAGCGTCGCATTCGAGAACACAGCGTCATATTCATCCCGAAACGTGAGATTCCTGGCATCCGAAATTTCAAATTTCAAATTTGGATATTTCAATCGCGCCGCAGCCACCATCTCGGCTGAGCGGTCCACACCCGTAACGTGGGCGCCGGATTCCGCAATCTGCGCGGTTAAATGCCCCGTGCCGCATCCCAGGTCCAGGATGCGCTCGCCTGCGCGCGGATCAAGCAGCGAAACCACATCGGAACCATATTTCCAGACGAAGTCGTGTTTCGCGTCGTATAGCTTAGCGTCCCATTCTGCGCCCGCTTCTCGAACTCTCTCGTCCACTTCTTCTCCCTATGCTGTTCAAATCTCGTCGGGAAAAACTTTTGACTGTCAACTCTTCACCAGTCACCAATCACCAGTCACTATTCACCGCTTTTCACGCGAAATGCTCCGAACGCGTATTCCACCGCAGCCAGCGCCGCGCACACGGCCGTTTCCGTGCGCAGAATGTTTGTTCCCAACGCGGCCTCCACGAATCCGCAATC
>Ga0210409_10007449_pt1 | contig 11274 bp, 9 predicted proteins | sample IncBWH17MmetaG_FD_161649 | JGI IMG/M metagenome (GOLD analysis project Ga0210409, IMG submission 161649) | Forest soil microbial communities from Barre Woods Harvard Forest LTER site, Petersham, Massachusetts, United States - Inc-BW-H-17-M | ecosystem: Environmental > Terrestrial > Soil >...
GGAGAGAATCCCATCGGCAAGCGCATCCGTTTCACATACAGCGCGCAGAATCCATTTCTTCAAATCGTTGGAGTCGCCGGGGATACAGCGTCCATAGATCTGGCCACGCCACCGCCGGCCATCATCTACACGCCTAACGACCAGGACCCCTCGACCTTCTTGAACTACATGGTCCGCACCGCAGGCCAGCCAGTCGCGTTTGTCGGAACCGCCCGCGCTGCTTTGCAGGAAATGGATGCACAACTTCCCATGATCCAGCCGCAATCTCTGGAAGAAATAGCCGACCAGTCTCCGTCGGTTTTCCTGCGGCGGTACCCCTCTTATCTGATTGGCTGTTTTGCCGCGTTGGCGTTAATTCTCGCGATTGTGGGTTTATACGGGCTGATCTCGCATCTGGTGCTTCAGCGTACTCGGGAGATCGGAATCCGCGTGGCCATGGGCGCGCAGCGTCGTGACATCCTGCGAATGGTTCTTCGCCAGGGAATCCGTGCCGCGATTGCCGGCGTCGCCATCGGCATCATCGCGGGCCTCGCGTTGACGCGTCTATTAAGCAGTTTGCTATACGGTGTAACTCCCGGAGATTGGCTCACGTTTGTGAGTGTCTCTCTTCTAATGCTGGTCGTTGCTCTGGCGGCGTGCGCCATTCCCGCTCGCCGAGCCACGCGCGTCGATCCTATCGTGGCGCTGCACTACGAATAAGCTCGAGCAGCGGAAACCAGTTTCATCAGGAAGCGTTGAGGAAGCGGAAGCAGCGAAGAGCTACTCGTGACCGCCGCCGAGTTCGCGGACGATGGAGCCGACGAAGGATTTTGCGTCGCCGAAGAGCATGAGCGTTTTGTCGAGGTAGTAGAGCGGGTTTTCGATTCCGGCAAAACCGGCGCCCATGCTGCGCTTGATGACCATCACGGTGCGGGCTTTGTCCACATCCAGAACGGGCATGCCGAAGATGGGGCTGGACGCGTCGGTGCGTGCGGCTGGATTGGTCACGTCGTTCGCGCCGATCACCAGCGCGACATCGGTTTGCGGAAAATCTCCGTTCACGTCTTCCATATCCAGTAATTTATCGTAGGGAATGTCCGCTTCGGCAAGCAGGACATTCATGTGGCCGGGCATGCGGCCGGCAACGGGATGAATACCAAACTTCACGTCCACGCCGCGCTTCATCAGCGCGTCGTACAGTTCACGGACCTTGTGCTGCGCTTGCGCTACGGCCATTCCGTAACCCGGCACGATGACCACTTTGTTTGCCGCCGCGAGGATCCCGGCGGCTTCGTCCGGTGTCGCGCTACGCACTGGGCGCGTCTCCTGCTTGCCGGCGGCGGCCTGCTCCTGTCCAAAAGCTCCAAAGAGCACATTGGTGAACGAGCGGTTCATGGCTTTTGACATGTTGATGGAGAGAATGAGGCCGGAAGCTCCGTCCAGCGCGCCCGCAATGATCAGCAATTTGCTGTCGAGCACGAAGCCCATGGCCGCGGCGGAAAGCCCGGCGTAGGAGTTCAATAGGGAGATCACTGTCGGCATATCCGCGCCGCCGATGGGGATGATCATCATCGCTCCGAACAGAAGTGGAATGCCGACGATGAGTGGGAACAGTTGGGTTTTCTCCGGGTGCACTACCAATATTCCTGCAACAGCAATGGCCACGCCCAGGAGGCCGAGGTTGACGAAGTTCTGACCCTTGTAAGTACGGGGGCGCTGATCCAGGATTTCCTGCAATTTTCCGGCGGCCATCAAGCTGCCAGTAAAGGTGAGCGAGCCGAGAATGACTTCGAGAGAGAGTACGCCCATCATGAAGCGCGGCACATCGGGCGTGCGCAGATAAAATTCGGCGGTGCCGACCAGAGTCACGCACAGTGCTCCAAACGCGTGGCTCAGAGCCGTCCGCTGGGGCACTGCGGTCATGGCCACTTCGCCAAGCGGCACTCCGATGATCGTTCCCAGCACCAGAGCGATCACGATCCATTTGTATTCCACGATGCCGTGATGCAGTAACGTGCCGGCGATGGCCAGCACCATGCCCAGTTCGCCGGCGAAGACGCCGCGGCGCGCGGTCGCCGGAGAACTCAGCCACTTCAACGCGAGGATGAAAAGCGCGGTGGCAATCAGGTAGGTGATTTCGATGATGGTTTCCAGGCCGGGCAGGATGGTCATGGTTTTTTCGGCCCGCTGGCTTTGAACATTTTCAACATGCGGTCGGTGATGAGGAATCCGCCGACTATGTTGCTCGTCGCGGCGACGATGGCGACTGTTCCGAGGATCTTGGCGAGCATCGCGCCGTGCGCATGGAACTCACCTGTAAGAATGATGGCGCCCACGACCGCGATCGCATCGAGGGCGTTGGTCAGCGACATTAAGGGCGTGTGCAGAAGAGGCGAAACGCGCCGAATGACTTCAAAACCGATAAATGCAGCCAGCATGAAAACGTAGAGGCTGGTGAGCAGATCCAGCTTCATGACTTCGCCACCTCCTTCGCATCAGCCGGCAGCGCTGGAAGCGAAAAAAACTCTCGGACGCGCGCATTGACCACTTCGCCGCCATGCGTCAGCATCGTCTCGCGCACGATTTCGTCTTCCATGTTGAGCTGCAACTTGCCGTCTTTCACGAGATGCAGCAGGAAGGCGGTCACGTTTCGCGCGTACATTTGGCTGGCGTGATACGGGACGGTGCTGGCCAAATTGAACCAGCCGATGATCGTTACACCGTGCTCCACGACGATTTCTCCGGGACGAGTGAGTTCACAATTGCCGCCGCGCTCGCCGGCCAGATCGATGATCACTGACCCTGGCGCCATGCTCGCGACCATTTCCTTGGTCACTAGAATCGGAGGCTTCTTCCCCGGAATGACTGCGGCGCTGATCACCACGTCGCTTTCCGCGACGACTTTCCCCAACAATTCCCGCTGGCGCTTGTAGAAATTCTCATCCTGCGCTCGGGCGTAGCCACGCGCGTCTTCGGCGTCCTTGGCTTCGATGGGGAGTTCCACGAACCGGCCGCCGAGGCTCTGCACCTGCTCCTTCGCGGCGGGACGCAAATCGTAGGCAGAGGCAACGGCGCCTAGACGGCGCGCCGTGGCAATCGCCTGCAAGCCTGCTACGCCCGCCCCGATCACAAGAACCCGGCCGGGAGTGATCGTGCCTGCAGCTGTCGTGAGCATCGGAAAAATGCGGGGCGAAGTGTCCGCCGCGAGCACAACGGCTTTGTAGCCGCAAATCGTGGCCATCGAAGAAAGAACGTCCATGCTTTGCGCGCGGGTCGTGCGCGGGATCAATTCCACGGAAAAGGAAGTTACGCCTTTCGATGCAATTTCCCGAATGCCTTCGATGGAGCCCAGTGGCCTCAAAAACCCTACGAGAACCTGGCCGCTCCGGTAAAGAGGCACGTCGGCTTTGCCGGTCTTATCATTCGATCCATAGCAAAGGATTTGCACCACAATGTCGGCGGCGCGAAACACCTCGGCGCGATCGGCAACAATCTTTGCGCCCTTCGCGACGTAGTCCGCGTCCGGATAACCGGCACCGATTCCGGCTCCCGCCTCCACCACCACTTGGAAGCCAGCTTTTGTAAGATTCGGAACGGCAGCAGGCACCAGGGCCACGCGACGCTCTCCGGGAAAACTTTCGCGCGGAACTCCAACGATCATGAGACATCCTCCGCTTCAAAAGACCAGAACTCGTGTTGGGAATTGCGATAGGGTGGGGGAGCGAATTCTGCCAATTGCAAGATGGGGCCAACCCTCCGGCGATCCAAGCTTCCAAATCATACACTTATCAGAGCTGGTTCCACTAAGATCCCGTCAGATTGTTCAAAGTTGGTATCCCTGCGGCAGCCAATAGGCTAGCTATGGCGTTCCCGCGGCCGCTGGCGCGTAAATAATCGGGATAGGGGGAGCGGTCGCCCGCTCTCCCCTCCCACACCACCCGACATGCGGGTCCGCATCGGGCAGTTCAGTAAGTGGAGCCCTGACGGGCCGGAGGCTCGAGTCATCGTTCGCCACAAGGCCTTCGCCGCTCTGCAGGTTTCCGTTTCGGCTTCACCGTCTTCTGAACCTGTAAAGCTCAGCCGCAGCTGATTGGCTGGCGCAGTGCCACCCATGAGTTCGACGTTCTACTACTCACTCTTACTGTTGGGGCCTTCCTCACTCGCGTGAGTACTACGCCCGCTGCTGACTTCTGCTGCAGAGTCAGGATGAATTACTCCACCCTCAGTCCCGAATCCGAGACGTGCAACAGATCTCCCGCGATAAGCTCGACTGCTTTCCACGCGCAACCACCGGATTTACGCTTTGCGTCCTTGATAGATATGGGCTTCGCGGCCATTGGCCCGCTCGCCCAACGCTCACGCCTCAGATCCGGTTCTTGTACATTGGCTCGCGTTTTTTGCTCCACGCTTCCTCGAGACCCCACCTCACGGCGACGCCCTTGCGCTTCGCTATCACTTCACCTCTATCAGGTTGTGAAGAGGACTTACACCTCCAAGCTGTCGACCCTGCGCGGCGTACAGCTAATAAGAAGGGACCGCTGCGCGGCCCCATCTTATTGCAACCACGAACACGGCGAAAATGCGCGGTGGTTAGTTGCTTGCTCGCGGCTTATCTGAGGGCGTTGCGCTTGCCGCGGACGCTCCCCCGATGGAGAGCTCATACTTCTTTCCACCAAAGAAAATCTCCGTCAGCACCTTGTTACCGGACTGGTCGGCGTTGGTGGAATACCCGTTGGCGGCCCCGGCTTTCTGGAGCGGAAGAAGCTGAGCGGGCACTTTGGCGACCGTCTCCCTGCCTTTGGAGATGCTAAGTTCGACGTCCGGCCCGGTTCCAGCCCATTCCACTTCATACTTACCGGCCGGGAGTTGCTTGCTACCGACGGTGATGGTCTCGTCGAATTGCAACGTACTCCTGTTGGTATTGCCTGCGACGGCGCTGCCAGCGAGCAGCAATGAAAGCGTCAGCAGACCTGCGGTACATTTCGTATTTCTCATAAGACTCTCTTTCCTTTTGGCCTCGCCGCGCGGAAGCAAATTAAGAGCCTTCATTTCCACGGAGGAGGGCCTAATTTGACTACCCCTATTTGACTGGGCAGGGAACCTACCGGTTGCATTTCCAGGAACGCAAAGAACCGCATAAATGGATTAGAAAATCGATTTATTAGGTTCTCGCCAGCCGTATTGCGGCACGCTTTCGCTGGACTCAGTAATGCAGGTAATCAATTTTTCTGCCACTAAGCTATCTGTTGAAACTTACCGAACCTTCAAGTCAAGTAATCCTCCGGCGGAGCGCAGGTTCATTCTTTCTCATCTTGATTTTCAACCTTTTGTCTGCCAAGTTATCTTTCCTCATGCGTTTCAGCAACGGTTTGGCCCGCCTGACTCTCGCCGCTCTTCTGATTGCGGTGTACACCGCGCCTGCCGCGTCGCAAGAAACTTCCTGGCAAAAAGAAACCAACGAATGGAGGCAGGCTCACAAGACGGACTTGCTCAAGCCGGACGGCTGGCTGGCTCTAGTGGGCCTCGAATGGCTGCAGCCTGGCGACAACTCCATCGGCTCGGCAGCGGATAATAGGATTCGCCTTGCCTCGGGACCTGCCCATCTAGCTATCCTTCACCTCGATGGCGAGATCGTGACGCTAAATCCACCTGCAGGAGGATTCCCGCCTGACTTCCTGGTAGCCGGGGCACCGGCCAGAACGCAATCTCTGAGAGCGGAAGGAAACAAAGACAAACTTTCCCCGCGTCTCACCATCGGCGATCTCAGCATGTATGTAATCCGTCGTGAGGCGCGCTTCGCTCTTCGCATCAAGGATGCTCATTCTCCCGCTATCGTCGGATTTCATGGCCTGAATTGGTACACGCCGGACCCCGTCTATCGCGTCACCGCCAAGTGGATTCCGTACTCACCCCAGAAGACGATTACCCTCGCAACTCTCGTCGGCACAAATTACGATCAGCCCGTTCCCGGCGCCGCGGATTTTACACTCGCGGGAAAAACGTTCCGGCTTGAGCCGGTCCTCGAAGATCGCGCGGTCGCCAAGCTTTTCTTCATTCTTCGCGACAAGACCAGCAACTCGACCACTTACGGGGCCTGCCGCTTTCTGTACACGGGATTCCCTACCAACGGCCTCGATAAAGCTGGCGAACTGGTGCTCGACTTCAACCGCCTCGAGAATCCCCCTTGCGCTTACACGCCCTATTCAACTTGCCCGCTCCCGCCACCGGGCAATCGGCTGCCCATCCCACTCCCAGTGGGGGAGCAGCGCTATCACAACTGATGTTCCGTCCCTGATTCCTCCACCCACCGACATCAAGTGCTCTGTGCCCTCTGCGAGCTCTGCGGTGAACACCTTTCTTGCCCCATTCATTTTGAAATTGGACGCCGAGTATTGGAGAATAGAGGTGTCATTCGAAAATGAATTCTCCAAGCTCAAACCTATATCCCGCGAACAACGATTCCCCGGCCCGCGAGAAACTCCTCTCCCTGCGCCTCGCTCTGCTCCAAGTACACAAAACTCTTTTGAACATGGAGCGCCGCGAGTACGAGCGCGAGCACGGCTACGTCAACACCGGCGAGCTTTTCCGCCTGGTCATCGACCACGCGCAGTTCGCCTGGCTGCACAACATTTCCGAATTCGTCGTGCGCATCGATGAAACTCTGGCAGCCAAGGAGCCCGTCACGCCCGAATACACCAGCGGAGCCATCGCTCTGGCCCGCAAGATGTTCGTGCCCACGGAATCCGGCGACGCCTTCCAGAAGAAATACTTCGACGCCATCCAGCGAGATCCCGCGGTAGTCATCGACCATGCGGAGCTTGCCAGGCTCTTCAACAACGAGCCTCCCGACTCAGCAGCTCCTTAGTTTTGTGGAATTTCCTGATAGAATTTCCCGTCCATGAGCTCCTTATGACTGAATCTGAGAGAATCAGCTTTGTTGCAAGGTGATCCGCGGACATGAATCTCGACAGCGTAACAGTCGCACACAACGAAGAAGCCAGGCGCTTCGAAGTGCTCGTCGATGGCTATCGTTCGCTACTCACCTATCGCCGCTTTCCCGGCCGTATCGTATTCGATCACACCGAAGTGCCGGAGCCCCTGGAAGGCCAAGGCTTGGCGGCAAAACTCTCCCGGGTCGCACTCGATTTCGCGCGCGCCAATCACCTGCGAGTTATTCCCCTCTGTCCCTACGTCTCGGCTTTCATTCGCAAGCACCCTGAGTATCAGGACCTCGTTTCTACTGAGGATCTGCAGAAGCTGCAATCCCGGTGAGGCGGCTGCCATGTCTCCGGCTCGCCAAGCTCGGAAATCCGTTTCGGAAGATCTGGCTATTCGGCAGCTCCGCCGCTACGAACTTCCACCGGATACCGTCAAGCTCGCCCGGTTCCTCATCGGAAAAATCATCGTCCACGACGTCCCTGAGGGCCGCCTGAGCGGACGCATCGTGGAGACCGAAGCTTATCCTCCCGGCGACCCCGCCGGACACCACTTTCGCGGCCCAACCCCGCGGATTCGCTCGATGTATCTCGCCCCCGGCCACGTCTACGTTTTCTTCAACTATGGCGCGCACTTTATGCTGAATGTTGTCAGCGAACCCGCCGGCTTTGCTGCGGCGATCCTCATCCGCGCAGCCGAACCGCTAGAGGGCATCGCGCTCATGCAGCGGCACCGCAAGACCACTCGGCTTCTCGACCTCACGCGCGGCCCGGGACGCCTCGCCGCCGCTTTTCAAATCGACCGCCGCCACGATGGCCTGGACCTGTGCGCCCCCGGCGAGCTCTGGCTAGGCGAAACCGGCCTTCCTATCGCATCCATCGGAAAAACTGTCCGCATCGGTATCACTCGCGCCGCCGACAAGCTCCTTCGCTTTTACGAACGGGGCAATCCCTTCGTGAGCGGTCCCAAGCGCCTTCTTGTCCCCGTCGCGAATAACAAGAAATCTTCGTTCGGCTCAAAGTGATCTGAACCCCAAAATATGCTGGCGTATTAGTCCGTCGGATTCTTTGCGTCTCGCCAGGGTCGAGCGCCGCTTGGCCACTTATTTCTCGCTTAGAGTGCTTTCTTGAGCTTGCGTACTTTCCGCGCGCCGCAGGAGATAGGTCTGCAAAACTTCATCCAACTCCTGCGGACGGATCGGCTTGGTGAGATAACCATCCATTCCTCCCGCCAGGCATTTCTCCCGATCGCCCTTCATGGCGTGTGCCGTTAGCGCCACGACCGGCAGATGGTCGCCGCTGGCTCGTTCCCTCTTTCGAATCGCAGCGGTCGCTTCGAGCCCATCCATTATCGGCATCTGCACATCCATGAACACTAGGTCAAAACGTTCCTTCTCCAGAACCTCAAGCGCCTCACGCCCATTCCCCGCAACCACCACGGAGTGGCCCCTCTTTTCCAGAAGCCGGCTCGCCAACAACTGATTCACCGCATTGTCTTCCGCCAACAGAATGTGCAACGAAGCTGCGGGCTCGCGGGCATCATGCAGCGAGTACCGCGTGATCAGTGGAATTGCACCTTTCTGTTCCCGCGCGCCTAGCACCCGCGCAATCGCTTCGCGCAATTCGGATTGCCGTATCGGCTTCAGGAGGTATGCAGCGACTCCCAGCTCCTGGCAGCGGGCCGCATCTCCGCGATGGCCCGCTGAAGTGAGCATCATGATGGTGGCCGTCGACGGGTGGGGGCTGTGCCGAATTTTTTCGATCAATTCGAAACCGTCCATTTTGGGCATGTGCATATCCATCAAGATCAGCGCGAAGGGCTCTCCCGCATCCTGCGCTTCGGACAGTTTTGCCAGAGCCTCTTCTCCGTCTTGCACTGAACTCGACTTCATTTCCCAGCGGCCCAGCATTCCTTCCAGGATTCGCCGGTTTGTGCGGTTGTCGTCCACCAGGAGAACCTTCACCGCTCGTAAGATCTCAGGAGGAGCGATCGCTCCGACTTCGATTACTTTCGAATCCGCAATCCCGAGCCGTGCAGTGAAGTGAAATTGGCTCCCGTGTCCGAGTTCGCTCTCCACCCAGAGCCTTCCTCCCATCATCTCGACCAGCCTAGTCGAAATGGTCAGGCCCAGGCCCGTTCCTCCGTATCTTCGCGTCGTTGAAGTATCCGCCTGGGAAAATGGCTCGAAGATCAATTGGAGCTTTTCTCTGGAAATTCCGACTCCCGTGTCTGCCACTGTAAACTGCAACGCGCGATCGCGCTCATAGGTCTCCTCCACTTGAACCTTCAGCGCTACTTCACCCTTGTCCGTGAATTTGATAGCGTTCCCAACAAGATTGATGATGATCTGCCGCAATCTTCCGGAATCTCCCCGCACAACTTCCGGCACCTCGGGGGCCACTTCACACAAGAGTTCCAGGCCCTTTTCGTCAGCTCTGACTGCCAGCGTTTTCAAACTCATTTCCAGGCAATCCCGCAGGTCGAAATCAATCGCTTCCAGATCGACCTTTCCCGCTTCGATCTTGGAGAAATCCAGAATGTCATTGATGACCGTCAACAAGGAGTCCGCCGACATTTTGACCGTTTCCAAGTACTCGCGTTGCTCCGGCGAGAGCTGCGAATCGAGGGCCAGTTCAGTCATCCCCATTACGCCGTTCAGCGGAGTGCGAATTTCATGGCTCATGTTGGCCAGGAACTCGCTTTTTGCCCGGCTCCCGGCCTCCGCTGCATCCTTGGCATGGAGCAAATTTGCTTCCGCTTGCTTGCGGCTCATGAATTGCCCAATCTGGCCACCGAGCGCGACGCTCAGGCGAAGGAAATCATCATCCGGTTTTTGGACTCTCCCGCTGAACAATTCGAGGAGACCCCCGAGTTCAGCGTTCTGAAAAATGGGAACGGCCAGCGCACAGTGCAGGCCGCAGGCGACGGCGGCCTCTGCCCGAGTGAAATCGGCATCTTTCGTTACGTCCTCGATCCACACGGGCTGCTGGTTGACCCAGACACGGCCAGGCAATCCTGTGGAGGCCGGTAGTAAGACCTTGCGAGACGCGTCGAGGAATTCGTCAGCGGATGCCCCGGGACGCTGCCAAGTGTGGATGCATCGCAGTATGTCGGTTGTCTCGTCCAATTTCCAAATGGCCACCACTTCATACCCCATCCCTTCGCAAATAACCGCCAGGATTTCCGGCATGGCCTCTTCCATACTATCTGCCTGCGCCAAAAGGCGTGTCGCTTCGTAAGCAATGCGTTGCAACTTTTCGGCCCGCTTGCGCTCAAGGACCTCTTTCTGCAACTCTTCCGTGCGCTTCTGGACGCGAATTTCCAGGTCATCTTTGACGCCCTGCAGGGCCACGTCGCGTTCCTGAATGCGCTCCAGCATGTCGTTGAAGGAGCGGACCAATTTGCCCAACTCATCTTTCCCAGATGGGCCAGCTCGGAGCGTGTAGTCTTCGTTCGTGGAAACTTTCTCTGCCAACCCCGCTAGCTGCAGAATCGGTTCGGTAATCAAGCGTACGAGACGATCGGAGACAAGAGCGGTGGCGAAAAGCGAAAGGATCAAAACCAAGGCGGATATTTCCCGGAATCGCTTCATCTTGGCGTTAAGCTCAGAAAAGTCCGAGGTGATGGTAATGGCGCCAGTGGTTTCGCCGTCCTGGGACATGCTTCGCGCAAGAGTAACGAACTCCTTGTCGAATCGGGGTCCTGCTTCCGGCCGGGCAGTCATTTCGCAATCCCGACCAGTGGTGTCGCGCCGGTATTCGGCGAAGGCGTTTCCGCGCTTGTCGTATAGACACGCCCCGACGATATGGTGCGCAAGTCGAAGTGCTTGCAGCATGTCCTGTGCTGATTGTCGGTCATTGAAGGTCAATGATGCAGCGGTATTCTGACTCAGCATGTCAGCATGCGAAGTTAGTTCATCGATAAGGCTAGTGCGAAAACTAGCTCGTTCATAAACTTCGAAGGCTACGCCGGCTATGCTTAGGCCAAGCAGACCGGTGCACAGAACGACCATGCTCAACTTGCGCCGAATGGATGCATCTCGAAAAAACAGCATTCTAAGTGCCTCTCTGGCCGCCAATTACACTCTTCGCAAGAGCAAGCAGCCTCGAACTGATTCTTAATTTGGCGTTTTGCGCGGCTTCCAGGTTGACTTCAAATCGGATTTTGTTTTCTTCCAGCAAGAAACCGATCATTCCACCCTCCTGCAAAAAATGTTCCGACTCTCCAACGGTCAGGGAATTTCCTTTGGCACTCAAAAGGATTGCCCGTAGGCTCTTTTTCTCTGCTGCCCCGATAAACAGAACTTGGCAACCTTGGATTTCCTGCGCTCGTTTTAAATGCATCACTCGAAACGACCTC
>Ga0210409_10007451_pt1 | contig 11274 bp, 8 predicted proteins | sample IncBWH17MmetaG_FD_161649 | JGI IMG/M metagenome (GOLD analysis project Ga0210409, IMG submission 161649) | Forest soil microbial communities from Barre Woods Harvard Forest LTER site, Petersham, Massachusetts, United States - Inc-BW-H-17-M | ecosystem: Environmental > Terrestrial > Soil >...
TGTACTCAGTGTTAGCAGGTCCCGCTACTTGCGCAGCATTCACCATAGTTTTCTCCATTGACAGCTGATGATTTCCCAGACCCGGCGAATCATAACAGCTACTGCAGCCGCGCCGGTAAAATGCCACTCGCCGGAAGCGATATCAGGCCAGTGATTGCCCCCTGGGGAATCAGTTCCCCATCCCAAGAATCCATGCATCGCCCACGCCCTGTCGGCAAGCATTGTACCCCCGTCTGGAAGTCCCTGATAGTCAAGGTTTCCGGAGGGGTGGCAGGGTGGCAGGTTTGGTTGCAACGGATCCGCTCCCGAAATTTGAATGGGAGCGAATGCGCCTGGATTCAGTACTATGCCTCCGAGTTCGATCCACGATGGAGGGCTGACGTCCGCAGAAAGTGGACTCCAGTCCACCTCAGCGCGGTATCCTAATTGCCGAACGCGTTTGTGTCGATTGGCCGTCCGCAACTCTCTCTTTGACTTAGACTCTTCCTAGTATTTTTTCCGGAGGGTTCATTGCCTCGTGCTCTCAAAATTTCTCCCGCGCTCAAGAAGCGTGCCGCGCAAATCAAAGTACTCCTCATGGATGTCGATGGCACGATGACCGATGGCGGCGTTACTCTACTCTCGCAAGCCGATGGGACCGCTCTCGAAATCAAGACCTTCGACGCCCACGATGGCCAGGGCCTGACCCTGGCGCACACCGCGGGCCTGCGAACCGGCTGCGTTACTGGCCGTGAGAGCGCCGCACTTCTGCGACGCGCTCAGGAAATGAAGATGGAGTTCATTTACATGAAGCAGCCGCTGAAGATGCCGGCTTATGAAGACATCCTTCGCGTCGCGGGCGTTTCGGATTCTGCTGTCGCCTATATCGGCGACGATTTGCCAGACATTCCTCTGATGCGCCGGGCTGGGCTCGCGGTCGCTGTGGGAGACGCCGTCCCCGAGGTCAAAGATGCGGCGCACTATACGACGAAAGCTGTGGCCGGACGAGGCGCAGTTCGCGAAGCCGTTGAACTCATTCTGAAATCGAAAGGGCTTTGGCAAAGCATGATCGACAAAGCGCGAGCATAACGCCCGTTAGCGCGGCGTCAAAGGCGGTTTCCGACATCGATGCGCCGACCAGATACGGCTCGGCCACAACAGCCTTCTCTTCAGTAGGCACCTATATTGATCTCCGAACCATTAATCCGTGGATTCCCGGCAAAATCAGTGTTGCCGTAGATGGAAGATCCGTTGCACCAACCCACACTGCAGCTCAGGCTGGTACTGCCGGAATCGATGGCCGGAGAATTCGGCTCTATGTCGAGGTTCGGCGGGGTCGAGCTGACATTGTCGAAAAGAGGATTGGCATTCGGTGAGTTGGCGTCTTCACCGGTGGTTGTCTGATATGCCGCATAGTTCTTGAAGTTTGACACGCCGGCCCAAGTGATCGAGGTACCCTTCACGTAGCCGACTGCAGAGTAGTAGAGGTTCCAGTTCAGCGTCGCAGGCGGAGCCGGATATCCGCTCGAGGATTTCACGAAGCTGTAAATCCAGACGTTTTGTGAACCGGCATAAACGATGTTGTTCTCAAAGATATTTCCCGAGGCGTTGCTGGAGTGGTATTGAATTTGAAACTCGGCGCCCTGGTTCTTGGTGTTGTTGTTGTAAAGGGTGTTGTTGACGATCACAACGTGATCGCTGCCACCCACAGTATTGGAATAGCCCCCAATGGAGACGCCAACCGCATTGGAATCGTAGAAGAGGTTGTTGCGGATGGTTACGTAACTGGCGTCATGTCCTTTGTGTTCGCTCGCCGCCTCCATCGCTAGATCGCAGGCGTAAACTGTGTTGAGCTCGAAGGTAGTGTAAGCGCAGCCGTCACAATAAAGTCCGTCGGCATCGTAGGAATTGCCCTCGCCGGGATTCTTAATCGCGCTAATGTTGTAGACAGTGTTGCCGCTGATCTCGCCGTACATCGCCTGGTCGTAGCCGGTGGGGCCGACTCCTTCGAAGCCAATGGCATCGATGCCGATGTTGTCATTGTCGTGAACAATATTGTTGGTGATGGAAAAGTGAGTCACATTTCCATCCACATTCATCGACTCGCTCTCCCCAGTCTTCAGGTTGTAAACCTGGTTGCCGCTAATCGTGATGCCAGTAATTGGAGTGGTTTGCGTGCCGTACACGGCGACGCCGAAGGCATTCCCGGTCTTTTCCGAAGTAGTCGTGACGTTGTGCACCAGGTTGTTCAGCAGTTGAACTCCCGTGCCCGATCCCGTCACCCAAATGCCAGCCGGAGTCATGGTCGCCTTGCTAGTCGTGAAATTGCGAATTTCAAATCCATTCACAGTGACGTAGCTTTGGCTCACAATATTGATCAGACCCTGAGTTTCGTTTCCACTTGACGGCGGGTTCGATGTGCAGCAAGTCAGTCCCGTTCCGTCGATCACGGCAGTTTGGCCAGGATAGCTCTCGAAGGTGATGTAATTCGACGCGGTCCCAGATGTCGGGATCGTCACCGATTCGTTGTATACGCCCCCAAGAACGTATACCGTGGCGCCCGCGGAGACGGAGTTTGCGGCGTGCTGAATAGTTCGCCAGGGCGAAGAGAAGGTGCCGGCATTGCCGTCGCTACCGCTCGTCGACACATAATAAGTGGCCCCACTTTGCGCGAAGAGTGAGACTGTTGTGAGCAGGACAAGGACAAAAACGAAGACAAGCATGCTGGAAATCTGCCGCGAACTGGAATTCGCTGGGGAGGTCATGGGGAATCTCCTTCCTCGGACGCACATCAAGAATTGAACGATTGTGGCGGGAACACCTGCGGATCGCAAGCGTATTAAACTTGCGAATGATTGTCAACAGCTTTGTTAGATTTCATTTGCGACTCCAACCAACGTTCGGTTCCGATTATTAGACTTGACTTCCGCGGTGTTCGCAACTATTAGTAATATTTCATAATCATGTGCAATCGATTCTGAGAGCGGCACGATAGCGCAGTTACACGGAGGCGCCAATGAAGACTACTCGCCAGATACCACGGTTGTGCTCGTGGAAACTACTTCTCATCGCAATCCTGGCGCTTCTTTCAACAGAATGTGCACGGAAGACACGCCAGGTGTCAGAGACGCAGCCCCAGCCATCCGCCATCGGGGTGAGCGTTAGCGCCAGCGGTCCGATTGTCTTAACCACGAGCGCCGCCGAATTCCAGGTCTTGCCCTCGGGCTATATCCAAGCTTCCCTACTACAGGACGGGAAAAAACTCAGCCTGGACGAGCCTCAGGAAGGCAATCCTGCGGAGAGCGATTATCTCGTTGACGCGGGGGGCGCGGTTCACTTTACGCCTGACCTGAGCCACGCGAAGGTGGACGAAGCGACGGGAAAACTCGGCCGGGGAAAACGCGTTACGATTCCGGCGCAGGCTGCCGGACTACCTGGCAAGATTCTTCAACGAACGTTACAGATTGAGGTATACGACGATTTTCCCACCTTGTTGCTGAGCAGTGCGACTTACACGAATACGGGAACTTCCGATTATCAAATCGACAAAATCGTCGAGCAGCAACACCGCTTCAATTCTCACGCCATGAAGGAAGCTCCCTACGACATGTGGTCCTATCAGGGAGCCAGTTATGATTGGGGCGAGGACGACATCGTCAAGCTCACGAAGACCTTTTCACGGCCCAACGTCCTAGGCGCTGTCGTGAAAGACGGCTATGGAGGGGGCATCCCGGTGGCGGCGTTCTGGAATGCTTCGGTCGGTGAAGCAATCGGCCACGTCGAGACGCTCCCGCTGTCACTGTCATTGCCCGTCAAAGTGGAGACAGACGGACGTGTTGATGCTTCCGTTACGATTCCAATGAATGCAACGCTCAAACCCGGCGAGACATATTCAACGCCACGAAGTTTTCTGGCTATTTATTCCGGCGATTTTTATCAACCACTCCGACTCTGGTCGAGCGTTCTGCAAAAAGAAGGATGGGAGCTTCCCAAGCCTTCGAGCGAGGCCTACAACGTTAGTTGGTGCGGCTGGGGTTACGAATTCAACGTCACGCCCACGCAAATGCTCGGTACAGTTCCCAAGCTCAAAGAATTCGGCATCAAGTGGGCCACGCTGGACGATCGCTGGTTCGATACTTACGGCGACTGGAATCCGCGACCGGACACCTTCCCCGGCGACTCAATCAAGAAGATGACCGACGACTTCCATAAGCAGGGTGAACTGGTGCAACTTTGGTGGTTGCCGTTAGGAGCGGAAGACGGCAAAGGAAAATGGGAGTCGCACAAATACATCGTATCGAAGGTGGCGCAGGAGCATCCCGACTGGTTCATTCTCGACAAGAACGGCCAACACGCCCGCATGACGCGCGATTTGGCGGCGTTGTGTCCCGCTGTGCCCGAGGTGCAAGACTACTACAAGCGCTTGACTGAAAAGTTTATTCGCGACTGGGGATTCGACGGTTCAAAGCTGGACAACATCTATAGCGTGCCCATGTGCTACAACCCGGCACATCACCACAAATCTCCGCAAGACTCGGTCAATGCCATGGCCAACGTTTACAAAACAATTTTTCAAACGACTCGCGCGATTAAACCGGAGAGCGTAACTCAGAGTTGCCCTTGCGGAACTCCTCCATCGCTCGCGTGGCTGCCGTATATGGATCAGGCGGTGACCGCCGATCCCGTCGGCGCGGTGCAAGTGCGTCGACGCATCAAAGTGTACAAGGCATTGCTGGGCCCGGAATCCGCTGTCTATGGCGATCACGTGGAACTTTCGGCGATGACCCGCGTGGGCAACAACTGGACCGAGCATGGAGACGATTTTGCCTCGACGATTGGCGCGGGCGGCGTGGTTGGAACAAAATTTGTCTGGCCCGATCCCGGTCCAAAATTTAAAGCGGTCACGCTCACCAAAGAAAAGGAAGAGCACTGGAAAAAATGGATCGGAATTTACAACGAGAGGATGCTTTCGAAAGGCACCTTCCGCGATCTCTACGTTTACGGCTACGATGTTCCCGAGGCCTATGCGATCGAGAAAGACGGCAAAATGTATTACGCCTTCTTCGCGCCTAATGCGGCAACCTGGAGAGGCGAAGTGGAGTTGCGCGGGCTGAAAGCGGGCTCGTATCACGTGACCGACTACGCGGACGGCAAAGATCTGGGCACGGTCACAGCTACGGATGGGAAGGCGCCCCAGTTGGCAACAGAGTTTAAAGACCATCTACTGCTGGAAGTTTCGAAATAAAGCGTGGCAAGACTAGACTGCGCAGCGGACCTACTTGTGCGGGAGTAGTGGTTGGCGCGCGATGCTTATCGTCCCAGTCGCGCCCCGTGACTGCGAAAGAACTCCTCTTTATATTCGCGGTCACAGAAAGCCTCTGTACCGCCGGCTCGGGTCGTCGAAAACGCTCCCGCGAGATTGCCCATTGTAAGGCAAGTCGGGAGATCCGAGCCGCGCAGATACTCAAAGAGAAACCCGGCGTCGAAACTGTCGCCGGCTCCAACCGCGTCTACCGACTCCACTTTGATTGCGGGGGAGGAAAAAGTCTGATCGCCGCGTTGAGCGATCGCCCCTTCTGCCCCGTTCTTTACGACAACCAGAGGCACAACACCAGCGAGGAGCGAGAGAGCAGCCTGCAAGTCTTGAGTGCCGGCAATCTGTCGTGCTTCGCGCGCGTTCGGTAGAAAAATGTCGACATAGCAGAGGCATTCTCTCAATCCTCCCTGCCAGAGATCGTCAGGGGCATCGTTTGTATCCAACGAAATTGTGAGCCCGGCTGCTTTGATTTTCTGAAAAATCTCGGCGGCGCGATCCCTCAAGCCACGTTGCAAATAGAAAGACGAGAAGTGAAAGTGGCGCGAATCCGTCAGGTATCCGAAGTCTAGATCTTCAAAATTCAAATCAAAAATCGTGCCCGCATACGTGACCATGTTGCGCCATCCGTCCCGCTGCAGGATCACGGTGAGCCCGGTCTTGGTACCGTCAGCCACTTTGCGTACTTTGCCAACATCTACGCCACCTGCGCTCAGTCGTTGCAGCGCGATTTCGCCGGGCGAATCGTTGCCGACGCGCGAGATAAATCCCACGCGACTACCGAGTGACGCCAGATTATGCGCAACGATAGTGGACGAGCCTCCCAGCGTGAGCATCATTCGATCCGCGAGAATCTCTCGCTCGGGCGGAAGTTCAGCAGGCAGACCGTAGAGAATCAGGTCAAGATTTAATTCGCCGGCAATCGTCACATCGAATCGGGGCAAGTTGAGATGTCTCGAAATTCTTATTGGCTGAGCAGGCGATTCTCTAATGGAGCAATGAATCGTTTCCCTACCCAAGCTAGTGATTCCGCGCAACTTTCGATTACGCTTTCCTTTTATATCGTTTTCCTTCGTTTGTCCAAGAATAACCTGAAAAGAGGAAAGGCTCGCGAGAACAGGTCCGAAAGCCAAGTCGCCCAGCCGCGCAATTCTACTGCAATGCGCCGCTACTGCTTTTTGCCGTGCAAGGCCGCCAGAGCCTCGCGCAGTGTATCGAAAATCTTAGCGGGACCGATGATGTTCGTCAGGCCATGCCGATCCAAATCGGCTTGCAGGCCCGGTTCTATATGAGCCACCAGTACGCCTATACCCCGTTGTACCAAATCTTCGTGGAGATCTCGCACGACACGAGAGGCGGTATAGTCTACATTTGTGATTGCGCCAGCATCCACAATGAGCCACTGCAGCGGAGAAGGCGCCGTGGCTACGAGGCAGTGAATCTCGTCCGAGAACCGGCCGGCATTGGCATAGAAGAGCGCCGCCCCAAATCGATAGATCACCAACCCAGGCTCCGTGACGGCTCCCGGAACAGCCGGAATCGCCCGCCATATTCCGTCATTGCTTTCAACCAATACCGCGGTATGCGGATGATAGCTGTGCCGCACAATGCGGAGTAACGAAAGCACCATCGCGAGGACAATACCCTCTTCGACCCCGACCAGCACCACCACGCCAGCCGTAGTCAAGGCCAACACATATTCGCCCGGACTTTCGCGACGAATGGCTACAAGCCCACGCAGATCAATGAGGCGCACGGCAATGACAAACACCATCGCGCCCAGCACGCAGCGCGGAAGGTATTGCAAGGGTTCGGTTAGAAAAATGAGAACGAGCGCAACGATTGCCGCCGTGGCGAGGTGCGCGATCTGGCTCTTCCCACCGGAGCTTTCGACCATCGCCGTTTGAGTTGGACTTCCGTTCACAACAAACGCTCCACTGAGCGCCGCGGCCGCGTTGGCGGCGGCTAATCCCATCAAGTCGGTATTCTCGTCCAGACGCTGATGGTTCCGCGTTGCGTAAATCCGGGCCGTTGCCGCACTTTGGGCGATGATCATCACCACGCACGATCCCGCCACTGGAGTCATCAGTTGGATGTCGCGCCAGCTTAGGTCGGGACGAACCAGATGCGGCAAGCCCCCGGCTACGGGTCCGATAATGCCGATTCCATGTCCGGCGAAGTCCCATGATTTGCTAGCCGCAATCGCGGCAACCACTGCGATCAAGGGACCTGGAATTCTCGGTGCAAAGCGATGGAGCGCGAGGACGCCCAGAAGCACCGCCGCGGAGAGCCCCACCGTCGCCGCATGCACCTGCGAAAGACCGTGCACAACCTCAACCACTCTTCCCACCGAATGATGGGCGCTCACTTCTAATCCCAGCATTTCGCCGAGCACCGCAATGCCGACCTGAAATCCCACTCCGGTGAGAAAGCCTGCCAACACCGTTTGCGACAGGAAGTCGGCCAGAAAGCCGAGCTTGAACACTCGCGCCAAAAGCAGAAATCCTGCAGTAAGCAGCGCCACTAACCCTGCAAGCGCTACATACCGGGCGCTGTTGACCGGCGCCATGCCTGAGACTCCCCCGGCAAAGATGGCGGCTGTCGCGGAGTCCGCCGCCACCACCAGGTATCGTGAGGATCCAAATGTCGCGAATGCTACCAGCGGCAACAACAGAGTGTAAAAGCCGGTCACCACTGGTGTGCCGGCAATCTTCGTATAGCCCAACGCCTGTGGGATATTCATCGCCGCTAGTTCGACTCCCGCCAATGCGTCGTGGACCGCTCCGCGGCGATTAAAAGGGCGTATACCTTGAAACAGCGTTAGCCAACTTCCTTTCCGCAATTTTTCGGCGCGTGGGTGATCGGTTCCTTGCGCCGGCGAAGCCTGTGCTTTGTTGTTGGACTCGGCCCCTCCCTCTAAATTCATGGGCTTAGTTTTATCATGTACCCGGGCTGCAACAATTACGAATCCTGTTGTTAGTAAGACTTCCGCAAGAGCTCTGTTGGTTTCAGGGTGCGTAGAGAAGGTGAGGGCGGCGCATGGCAGAACCGCGCCAATATTCCGCAGAGGCCTTCGCGAAAGGTGGCGCATCTTCCGAAACGTTTGCGCGCGGAATAAACTAGTCGAAAACAAGAGTACGCAGCATTGGAGACAATTTCGTGGGAAAACAACTGCCCGGACGCCGAGACTTTCTCAAAATGACGGGGATGATCGCTGGTACTGGGCTGGCTCGCTCCAGAAGCCCCCTCAGCCTAGGGTCTACGCTCAGATTAGAGGGTTTCGGAACGGTTTCCTCTCAGTCCGATTCGACTCGCCCGGACTACATCTTGCGAATTTGTGCAAGTCCGGTTGAGATCGCTCCGAAACACATCGTCTCGACGATCACCTATAACGGTCAGTTCCCAGGACCCTTATTACGATTGAAGGAAGGTCAGGCAGCGACGGTCGAAGTCCACAACGACACAGACACTCCTGAGCAGTTGCATTGGCACGGCCAAATGGTTTCCACGGACGTGGATGGCGCCGCCGAAGAAGGGACGCCCTTCATCCCGGCGCACGGGATGCGTCGAATAATTCTCACGCCGCGACCATCTGGTTTCTTACGTGAGGCAGTCAGTGCGGGACAGCGGTGTGACTGTGAAGGTAAGAAGGCGCTGGCAGGGCTATAAAACCGCCGACATGCTCGTCCCCGCGGCCGCGAAAACATCGGCCGCTTCCTGCTCTGCGATCGGAATAAATGCCTGCAAGATCGTAGGATCGAATTGGGTGCCGCTGCTGCGCTGCAGGCGCGCGATTGCTTCCGTGTGCGAAAGGCCCTGCCGGTAGCAGCGATTCGAGACCATCGCGTCGAAAGCGTCGATCACACAAATGATTCGGGAAACCAGCGGTATATCGTTGCCCTTGAGCCCGGCAGGATAGCCGGTTCCGTCGACGCTCTCGTGGTGGTGCAAGGCATAGAGACTGGCTTCTTCGAGGCCGGGGAACAGCCGCAGGATTGACCAACTGTATTCCGGATGGCGATTAATGAGGGCGCGTTCCTCGGGCGTGAGCATGCCCGGTTTCTTCAGGATCGCGTCGGGTACACCGATCTTACCGACGTCGTGAAGCAATGCGGCGACTTCGACCTGGTAAAGGCGCTCCTCCGGAATCTCCATCTTTCGAGCCACGCGGAGCGCCCATTCCGCCAATCGCGTGCTATGGACTCCGGTGTTGATGTCCTTCAGGTCGAGCATCTGGTTAAACGCGCAAACCACAGAGTTGCGGAAAGCAAGATGCTGCTCTTCCAGTTCCTTGACCCGGAGCACGAGCCCAGACAAATCAAGACCCGAATTTAGGGTTACCGCCATATCGTCGTTGGCTCGCGTTCCGTGTTCACTCTTTGCTAAAACAGATTGCACGATTCAAGCGCCTGGTATGTATCCAGGCGTCCGAAGCCAAGGTTCACATTTCCGATGTAGTGGGCATTCGCCAATCCGAGTGGAACCATTCGGCTGGAACAGTTGCCGTTAGTCCCCAGCATGAGAGCGGCTGTGCCAGCCACGAAGGGAGTGCTGAACGATGTGCCCCAACCAGCGGCATAAGTTCCCCATGGATAGGTGGTGACAACGCCTTCTCCCGGCGCAGCCATAAATACTGGCGGCACGCCGTAGTTTGTGAAGGTGGATTGGACATCGAGATTCGAAGTCGATGCGACGTCGATTACTCCAGGAAGCCCACCGGGATAAACCATGGTGTGCTCGCCATTGTTGCCGGCAGAGGCGACAGATATTACACCGCGGCTGTTCGCATATTTGATAGCGGTTGCGAGTTCCGGAGAGTAACTCGTGTAATTGAAGCTCATGTTCATAACCTTGGCGCCGTTATTTACGGCATAGTAGATGGCGCGCAGGATGTTGGAATCATATGCGGTGCCTGCTGCGGTGAACGCTTTAAGTGGCATGATCCTGGCTTCGGGCGCGACGAGGTGCACGATGCCGGCAGTCATAGTCCCATGACCAAAGTCCGAGTACGAGCCGCCATCCAGCACTGCCACCGTGCGCTGATCGAGCACCGCGACCGTGCGCTGGTCCAGCGTCGCCGGTTGTGCCTGATTCAAATTTGGACTGGCCTGAACGTCGTTCATCTCCGAACCGCCACTGGTGTTGGTGGTGAAGTCGTAGCCGTTGACCAGAACACTTTTCAGAACCGGATTGGCGGGATCGATGCCGGTATCGATCACTGCGACCGTCGTTCCGGCGCCGGCAACGTTAAATGTTGCCTGAGTTTGAGCCGTGCGCACCAGTTGATTCGAGGGCTGCGCGATGTAACCGTGCCAAACCGTTGCCCCGTAGTAGGAAGCCGGTGCCTTGTCGGTTAGATACGAAGGATCGGAAAAGGCGTACTCTGGCACCGCATTCACGGTCTGATCGACTTCCACATCGAGAATGCCTGTCTGGAGACTGAGCCGAAGCAGCGACGTCACTGGATTTAGGACAGCGGGGAAAGTGATCAGGAACAGCTGCCCGTTGGGGTCGCCAAGGCCGGTGACGACCTTGCAGCCCGTCAATAAACAGGTGAGGTTGAGGCCCGGCAGTCCGAGCGAGTCGCGCACGATTAGACGCGTTTGTGCCTGTGCTGCTGGCGCGCAAAAAGTGGTCAGCAGTAACAGCAGGCACGCTACCATGCCCGCACGCTTAAGACTCGTATTTGGTTTTAACTTGCCCATCGTTTTCCCCTTTGATCCAATGCTAGATTGAGAGTGTAGAGTGGAACCTTAGTGCTTTCTACTTACACCCGTACTCTTTCTGAAGTAACTCGCTCTGCTTCCTTTGGTAACGTATGCTTAGTTACCGTTGTCTCAGGTTCGTCAACGGAATCCACACTGTGTTGTGGCTCTCCGCCTTGATCAATAACCAGAGAAACTCCTTCGCTTCAAACTCCATCTGAAATTCCCCCGAGGCATTGGCCACGGTAGTGCCAAGCACCTGATCTTTTTCTGTCG
>Ga0210409_10007458_pt1 | contig 11265 bp, 8 predicted proteins | sample IncBWH17MmetaG_FD_161649 | JGI IMG/M metagenome (GOLD analysis project Ga0210409, IMG submission 161649) | Forest soil microbial communities from Barre Woods Harvard Forest LTER site, Petersham, Massachusetts, United States - Inc-BW-H-17-M | ecosystem: Environmental > Terrestrial > Soil >...
ACGAAGATGCGCCAGGGATTTTGCGGCTGCTCGACGCCACTAAGTACGATGAGCTGCATCTCGAAACCGAGCGTTTTAAGCTGACGCTTCGCCGCAATCGCGAGAGCGGGGATTGGACGCAGGAAAGACAAGTGCTCTCCGCACCGAAAGTGATGCAGAGTTCGGCTGGCGTGTCGGGCGGTGCGGTCAATGTTGCACCAGTTGCTGCAACAGCAACTTCTGATGCCCGGAAATCGGGTTGGATTGAAGTTCGCGCCCACCTCCCGGGCACGTTTTATCGCGCACCGAAACCCGGCGCGCCGCCGTTTGTCGAGATCGGAAGCTGCGTCGAAGAAGATACCGTCGTGGGCATCATCGAAACGATGAAGCTGATGAACGCGGTCCATGCGCAGGCGCGAGGCGAAGTCGTGGAAATTTGTTTCGAAAACGCTCAATTCGCGGAAAAAGGTGCCGTGTTGATGCGCATCAAGCCGGGAAACGCATGATACTGCGGCGCATTCTCATCGCTAATCGCGGCGAGATTGCCGTGCGGGTGATTCGAACTTGCCAGCGCCTTGGCATCGAAACCGTGCTGGCCGCATCCGAAGCGGACTTGGATTCCATGGCCGCACGATTGGCTGACATCACCATTTGCATCGGCCCTGCAAACTCCTCTGCAAGTTATCTGAATATCGAAGCAATCGTTGCTGCCGCGTTCGCAGGCAAAGCGGACGCGATTCATCCTGGCTACGGTTTTCTGTCGGAAAACCAGAAGCTGGCGGCAGCTTGCGATCGCGCGGGCATCTGCTTCATCGGTCCAAAAGTTGAGCAACTCGACGCTGTCGGCGACAAGCTCAAAGCGCGTGCACACGCGGCCGTTTCAGGGCTGGCTGGCGTCCCCGGCGGCGAGATATGCAGTCTCGACGAAGCGCAACGACTTGCGACTCAGATCGGCTGGCCGATTTTGATTAAAGCCATAGGTGGCGGAGGCGGCCGAGGCATGCAGCAAGTGCACGATGCCGGCAAACTCGCTGCCGCGATGGAAATGGCGGCAACGGAAGCCGAGGCAAGCTTCGGCGATCCGCGTCTATACATCGAGCGCTTTATCCCGCGTGGTCGCCACATCGAAGTGCAAATCCTCGGCGACGGCGAGAACGTCATCCATCTAGGCACACGCGATTGTTCGATCCAAAGGCGCTACCAAAAACTAGTGGAAGAAGCGCCCGCCCCAAACATCAGCGAAATTCTCCGGGAAGAGATGCATCGCGCTGCAGTTGCTTTTGCGCGACATCTTGATTACAGAGGTCTCGGCACTGTCGAGTTTCTCCTAGATTGCGATCGCGACACATTCTATTTTTTGGAAATGAACGCGCGCATCCAGGTCGAGCACCCGGTCACCGAAGCGATTTGTGGCCTCGATCTTGTCGAAGAACAAATTGCAGTCGCGGAAGGCCGCAAGTTGCAATGGAAGCAGGATGACGTGAAGTTTCTCGGCCACGCCATCGAATGCCGTATCAATGCAGAAGACTGGGTACACGATTTCCGTCCTAGCCCTGGCACGGTGACGCGAGCCGTTTTTCCGGTGGGGCAGGGAATTCGCGTCGACACGCACATCCAAGCGGGCGCCACAGTTCCGCCTTATTACGACTCGCTTCTGGGCAAACTGATCGTTCACGGCGCGAACAGAACGGAAGCTGTTTGCAAAATGCGTCGCGCGCTTTCGAATTTTGAAATAACCGGTGTTGCCACAAATCTGTCGATGCATGCCGCGCTGATTCGGAACGATGAATTTGCTCTCGGCGGTGTGGACACCGCTTTCTTGCACCGATTCCTCCAGAATGGAAATAGGGAGGTGGCGTGAAAATGCAGCTCAAATCCATGCTGTCTGCCCGAGTCTGAAATGGCGAACATCCAGCTTCTCGACGTCTCGATTCGTGACGGCAACCAGAGCCTGTGGGGCGCGATGGGTTTTACGACGCCGCAAATTCTGAGCATTGCTCCCGTCATGGACCGCGTCGGATTCCGCGCGCTGGACTTCACCTCCAGCACGCACATGGGTGTTGCCGTTCGCACGCACAAGGAAAACCCCTGGGAACGCATTCGAATGGCGCGCGCGGCCATGACCAACACGCCGCTGCAATTCATCGGCACCGGCTTGCGCTTCATCTCTTGGGAAGTCCAGCATCCTGATTTCATGCAGATCGTCTATGACCGATTGGTTGCGAACGGCATATCGCGATTTGTCGTGCTGGACCCGATGCATGATGTGGAGGCTTTGCTCGAATCGGCGAGGATGATTAGGAAAGCTGGCGCGACCGAAATTATTGCTGCGCTGACGTACACCATCAGCGACGTGCATGACGACGCCTTCTACGCAAATCTCGCCGCGCAACTGTCGAAGTCGCCGCACGTGGACCGCGCCTATATAAAGGACCCGTCAGGTCTGCTGACGCCGGAGCGCGCACGAACCCTCATTCTCGCCGTTCGGGAGCAGTTGGGCGATATGCCGTTGGAATTGCATTCGCATTGCACGATTGGTCTCTCCGGCTTGAGCTATATGGCCGCTGCGGAACTCGGCGTGAAAGTGCTGCAGGTTGCGTGCGGGCCGCTGGCCAACGGCTCCTCGCTGCCGAATGCGCAGCGAGTGGTAGCGAACTTGCGCGAGTTTGGCCACACCGTGAACATCGACGATCGCGCCCTGGCGATGGTCGCCGATTATTTCGCGCGACTGGCGGAAGCGGAGAATCTTCCGGCAGGCACGCCACAGGAATACGACGCTTCGTTCCTGCGCCATCAGGTGGCAGGCGGCGTTATGACCACCACACGGCGCCAGCTTGCCGAGCTCAAGCTCGAAGACAGATTTCCGGATGTGATGCGCGAAGTCGTCCAAGTTCGTGCGGAGCTAGGCTACCCGATCATGGTCACGCCCTTTCCGCAAATTGTCTGCACGCAAGCGCTCTACAACATCATCGGCGCCGAGCGTTACGGCAACGTATCCGATCAAGTGATCCGCTACGTGCTCGGTAAATTTGGGCGCCCCACCACGCCTGTCGATGCAAATGTAAAAGACCGTATCCTTTCTCGCCCGCGCGCCAAGGAGTTGGCTGCGGAGCCGCCGCCCTTGCCGCCGGAAGAATTGCGTAAGCGCTTTAAGCCTGGAATTTCTGACGACGAGTTGTTGTTGCGCGCGGCGATGCCCGCCGAAGAAGTAGACGCGATGTTGGCGGGCGGTCCCACCAAGCGGCACTACAATCCTGACATGCAGCCAATTTTCAAATTGCTGCGTGAATTGCAGAAGCGTCCTGTGGCTGCTGATATCGTCATCGAAAAGCCGGACTTTCGATTCGAGTTGCACAGTTCGCGGGATCGCGAGGCGGTCAATGCCTAGAGCCGCCGCGAAGGCGCTCACACTCGCGCATTCTGCTGCGGCGCTCAAGCGGCTGCGCGGTTCGCGCGCTTTTGTTTTTGATATGGATGGCACGCTTGTTCTGGGCGACAAGACCAATCACGGTTTGAATCCGCTGCCCGGGGCGATTGAAATCACCAGTTTGCTCGCGGAGCGCGGTGTGCCCTTCGTTTTGTTCACCAACGGCACGGCGCGCACACCGCAACAATATGTTGGAATGCTGCGCGATGTGGGCTTCCCGTTGACGGATAACGGAGTGATGACGCCAGCGAGCAGCGCAGTCGACGTCTTCCGCCGCCGAGGCTACCGCCGCATACTGATGCTGGGCGGCGAAGGCCTCGAGAAGCCTCTCCGCGACGCCGGCATGGAAATCGTGACCCCAGAAGGAAAGCCCAATGTGGACGCCGTGCTGGTCGGCTGGTTTCGCGAGTTCACGATGACTGCGCTGGAAGCGGCTTGCCATGCCGCTTGGAACGGCGCGAAGGTTTACAGTTGTTCGCAATCGCTCTATTTCGCGACCGCCCACGGCAAGGCGCTCGGCACTTCCCGCGCAATCTCTGCAATGATTAAAGACCTCACTGGCGCGCGCATTCACGTGATAGGCAAACCATCGCTCGAAGCGTTGCGCTGCGCGGCCCGGCAATTGGCCGTTCGAACAAACGAACTCGCCGTGGTTGGCGATGACCCCTCACTGGAAATTCCGATGGCGCATCGCGGAGGTGCGCTCGCCGTGGCCGTCCACACCGGCGTCGGCACGACTGATTCCTTCGCACATTTGCCCAAGAAACAGCGGCCTCATCTCAACGTCCACGACGTTGGCGAACTTCTCTCGCTCTACAAAGGCCAATCATGAATATCGCGGAACTCATCGCCATTGATGTCCACACTCACGCGGAAGTCTCCTGCCACCAGCCGTTCGACGACTACGGCAAGGAGTTCGACGCCGCGAAGATCAAATATTTTAAGTCGGGGAAACTTCCGACCATCGCCGAAACCATCGAATACTACCGAAGCAGAAAAATTGGGCTGGTGATGTTCTCGGTGGACAGCGAATTCGAAATGGGCCGCCGCCGCATTCCCAACGAAGAAGTCGCGGAAGCAGCGGCCGCGAACTCCGACATCATGATTGCTTTTGCCAGTGTCGACCCGCACAAAGGCAAGCTCGGCGTTCGGGAGATGCGCCGCCTGCTGGCCGATCGCGGCGTAAAAGGTTTTAAGTTCCACCCCACGTGCCAGGGGTTTTTCCCGAATGACCGCATGGCCTATCCGATGTACGAGGTCATCGCGGAATACGGCTTGCCGGCAATCTTTCATAGCGGACATTCCGGCGTGGGTACAGGCATGCCGGGTGGCGGCGGCTTACGTTTGAAATATTCTAACCCGATGCACTTGGATGATGTCGCTGCGGACTTTCCCAACATGAAAATCGTGATCGCGCATCCTTCGTGGCCGTGGCAGGATGAGGCGCTTTCCGTTTGCCTGCACAAGCCCAACGTCTACATCGACCTTTCCGGTTGGTCGCCCAAATATTTTTCGCCTCAGCTCGTGCAGTACGCCAACACTCTGCTGAAGCACAAGATGCTCTTCGGCACGGATTTTCCGTTGATTACACCGGACCGTTGGATGGAGGATTTTAAGCAGGCAGGCTTCCGCCCCGAAGTCCACCAGCTGATTTTCAAAGACAACGCGGTCCGCCTGCTCGGCCTCGGCGCGCCATCAACGTCAGCGTAGAGCGAAATCCCCGCAGCGTGCGAAAGGGGGCCATTCCCCTTTTCCAACAGTTGATCAGAGAACCGTCACAATAACTTTCCCAATTTGCTCATTGGCTTCCAAGTAGCGGTGTGACTCGACGATTTGGTCGAAGGAAAACGTCTTCGCAATAATCGGTTTCAGCCACCCTGCGCGCAAGCCTACCTCGACAAAAAGCCGTCCCCGTTCGAATCGTTTTGCATCGTGAATAATTTCGAATACGAGGTATCCGCGCATCACAAACCCCTTCATCGCCGATGGGCCAAACGGGAAAACCGTATTTTGTGCCTGTCCGCTGAGATTGCCGTACAGAATCAACCAGCCCCCGGCAGCCATCGCTGCGGCGAGCGAGGCGACGATAGGACCTGCAATCGGATCGAACGCAACCTTCGCGCCTTTGCCTCCGGTAATCCGAAGCACTTCTGTTTCCAGCGCCTGCTTTTCCGTAACGATGACGTGTGCCGCTCCGATTTTTCGCAGTTCCGTCTCTTTCGCTGCCGTTCGCGTCACCGCAATCGGTACCGCGCCCACATGATTAGCGATCTGTATGGCAGCAAGTCCCACGCTGCTGGAAGCCGCGGTAATGACCACGGCGTCGCCCGCGCCAATTTTGGAAATGTCGATGAGCGCGCCGTACGCGGTCAGGTACTGCATCCAAATCGATGCGCATTCGTGTGTTCCCAATCCCGCGGGCCTCTTCAGCAGAGCTGAGCCAGGCACGATGGCGCGCTCCGCGTAAACTCCATATTTGTTCATCGAAAACGCTGGCATTACGCAGATCGGCTCGCCCACGGAAAAGCCTTTGACTCCCTCCCCGAGCGCCTCAACGACGCCGGCGGCTTCGTACCCGAGACGCGCCGGCAGTTGCGCCTTTTCGATATATCTCCCTGAGCGGAAGGCAGCTTCCGCCCGATTCAAGCCGATCGCCTCAATGCGCACACGCACCTCGCCAGCGCCCGGCTCGCCGACCTCCAGCGATTCGAATCGCAGAACTTCCGGCCCGCCAAATTCGTGGAATCTCACCACTTTCGTCTTCATTTCTTCCAATCTCCCGCTTCCATCTTTTCCGGCGCTTCGCGCATCCACGGATTTTTTTTCTCTCTGCAATATCGGTGAGGAGGCCTCAAAACTATTACAGACTCTTCGCAGGAGCAAGTCCCTCAGAGAGTCGCGCCAAGCAAGCAACTCGTTCAGCTTGGAAAGCGTGCGCGTGAAGTATATATAGGTAGCCTCGGAATACAGCGCCAGGTTCGAACTATCTCAGAGGCCCGGACGCCGTAGCATTTCGTCGAATAAAAATTGTCAGGAGTTTGCATGCAGCGAAAAATGTTTCGATATGTCGCCGTTGGCGTGGCGCTGCTAAACATCGTGGGATGTCGTTCGAAACAAGAAGGCGGAGAAGAATCTGGACGTGTGAGCTCTCCAGCCAACGTAGACGAGCCGCGGCTGGTCCATGCCGATCAAGAACCCGGAAACTGGATGAGTCATGGGCGGAACTACGGCGAACAGCGCTTTAGCCCGTTGAAGCAGATCAACGATCAAAACGTCGGCCAACTCGGGCTCGCCTGGTATGTGGATCTGGACGTGCGCCGCGGACAGGAAGCGACTCCAATCGTCGTCGATGGCGCGATGTACTTCTCAACGGCGTGGAGCAAAGTCTTCGCCGTAAGTGCGGCGACAGGTGAACAACTCTGGTCCTACGATCCGAAGGTGCCCCCCGAGTGGGCCGTGAACGCGTGCTGTGACGTTGTCAATCGCGGCTTAGCCGTTTGGCGCGGAAAAATTTTTGTCGGCGCACTCGACGGCCGCCTTATCGCTCTCGACGCCGCCACCGGGAAGCCTGTCTGGGAAACTCTCACCATCGATCCCCAGTACCGCTACACGATCACCGGCGCGCCGCGCGTTGTCAAAGGCAAAGTGCTCATCGGCAATGGTGGCGCCGAAATGGGAGTTCGCGGCTATGTCTCCTCCTACGATGCCGAGACGGGCAAGCTGGCGTGGCGTTTCTACACGGTTCCAGGTGATCCATCGAAACCGTTCGAAAGCCCCGCGCTTGAAAACGCAGCAAAAACCTGGAGCGGCGAATGGTGGAAACTCGGTGGCGGCGGCACTGTCTGGGATTCGATCGTCTACGATCCCGAACTTGATTTGCTCTACATCGGAACCGGCAACGGAACTCCCTGGAACCGGCGGGCGCGCAGCCCGCAAGGAAAAGACAATCTGTTCACAAGTTCGATCGTGGCGCTCAGGCCCGATACGGGCGAGTACGTTTGGCATTATCAGGAGGTTCCGGGCGATGCATGGGACTACGACGCGGCCGCGCCAATCATCCTAGCCGACATCACCATCGCCGGCGCTCCGCGAAAAGTTCTCTTCCAAGCTCCCAAAGACGGATTTTTTTATGTTCTCGATCGCGCCACCGGCGAAGTCATTTCCGCAAGGCCATACACCACGGTCACCTGGGCCACCGGAATCGATCCCACGACGGGCCGTCCTCTCGAAAACGTCAGCGCTCGCTACGAAGTCGGCGGCAAAGCCGCCCCCCTTGCTCCCGGACCGCTGGGCGGCCACAGCTGGCATTCCATTTCTTACAGTCCGCAAACCGGATTGGTTTACATTCCGGTCCAGGAGGCCGGCTTCCTCTACAAGTCGGAGCAAAATTATAAAGAAAGAAATCTCGCGTTCAACACTGCAATCGACTTTGTAGCCGGCGGCATGCCGCAACAACCCGAAGTAAAGAAAAACATACTCGCCAGTATTAAGGGACACCTGTCCGCCTGGGATCCCATCCAGCAAAAAGAAATCTGGCACATCGATCGGATTAGCCCCGTCAATGGCGGAGTCCTTTCGACGGCCGGCAATCTCGTATTCGAAGGCACCGCGCAAGGCATTCTCGAAGCCTATCGCGCTGACAATGGTCAGAAGTTGTTCTCCGCCGACACGCAGAGCGGCGTAGTCGCGGCTCCCATCAGCTACACCGTCAGGGGAGAGCAATACGTGGCCGTGGTCGTTGGTTGGGGCGGTGTATTTCCTCTCGCCAGCGGCGAACCCGCGCTGAAATCCGGTCGAGTGCAGAACATGAGCCGCGTCCTCTCTTTCAAATTGGCGGGTCAAGCCAGCTTGCCGCCGCTCCCTCAATTTACGCAACCTCAGCTGAACCCTCCGCGGTCCACGGCCAGTGCCGCAACTGTGGAAAAAGGCGAGGGCCTCTTCCAAAATTACTGTTCGACTTGTCACGGAGACGTCGCCGTAAGCGGTGGTGTCCTGCCAGACCTGCGCTATTCCGGAACCCTAGGAAACTCAACATGGACCGATGTGGTTCTCGGCGGTTCGCTGCAGTCCTACGGAATGGTTTCCTTTTCAAAAGAGCTCTCGAAGGAAAATGTCGAAGCCATCCGCGCCTACGTGATCTTCCGCGCGAATCAATCGCTAGCCGAATCCAAACCCACCCGCTAACCCTCGGCAAACCAAATCCTCCCGCAAGACTACCTTGCATCCATCCGAATTCTGTTGTTTCATATTCTGAAACATATTTTCACATTGTGAACAGCTATTCGAACCCCATGTCACCACTCCCAATAACAACTCCCGCCTTCACACCCTCCATCCCAAGACATGGCGGCTTAACCTTCCATGGCCTCCCATAGTAAAAGCTCCTTGGCCCGGCAACCTCGCAGCGCAGCTTCCAGCAAATCGCTGCAAAAGGCCATCCGCATTCTGCTTCACTTGGGAGAAAACGGTCCGGACATGTCGCTCACTCAGTTCGCCTCCGCTCTCCGTCTGAACAAGACCACCGTCCACCGTCTCCTCCGCGCACTTCAAAAATTTCATCTGATCGAGCGGAATCCTCACAGCGAAAAATACCGCCTCGGTCTCAAATTCCACGCGCTTGGCGCCCGCTCCGTCCTTTGGCGGTCCTTGCCCTACGACGCGCGCCCTTTTCTCGTCGAGCTCTCGCGCCGCTCCGGCGAAACTGCCATTCTCGCGATTCCCGGCGCTGGCGGCATCATCTGCCTAGACTCTGTCAACCTCTCCAGCGCGCTCCTCACCGTCCGTTTGCTTGCCGGAGACTTCATCCCCGCGCATTGCACTGCCTTTGGCCGCGCCATTCTCTCGTGGCTCCCCGACCCCGAAGTCCGCCCCGTCCTCCGCCGCTGGGGCATGTATCGTTACACTCCCAACACCTGCGACAACCCACGCGATCTCCGCTACGCTCTCGAAGTGCACCGCCGTCAGGGTTACGCCGTCGAGCACGGCGAAGTAGAAAGTGGTTTGGTCTCCATCGCCGCCCCCATCCTTTATCGCGGCAATCGCACCGTTGCTTCTATCGGTGTCTCCGGACCGAAGGACAGATTTACCCTCGTGCATGCGAGGATGAAGACGGATCTCGTCAAAAAGTTTGCCGCTAAGCTCTCTAAACTTTTCAGCCGCGGCCCCGCGGATTTTGCGACAATCAGTCCGCCCTACGTTTCATAAAACTGAAGAGAGGTCATTTCGGATGTCGACAACGTATCGCGCCGATAATGTTGGAAGTTTCTTGAGGCCGCCGGACTTGCTGGAGGCAAGGCAGTCTGCCGGAAACGCCGAGAAGCTGCGTCCCCTCGAGGATCAGCACATCTCTCGCGTGCTCGCGAAACAGAAAGAGCTTGATTTCGAGATTTTCACCGATGGGGAACTCCGCCGCCGCAACTTCATGAGCGACTTCACAGACGCCGTCGAAGGCTTCGATTTTGGCGATGCCGTCGCGAGAAATTGGAGCGCCGGAGAGAAAGGAGCAGCTCCTGTCAGTAGCGTTGCCGGCGTCGTAACGAAGAAGCTGCGTCAGGTGCGGCCGCTCACTGGACACGAGCTGCCCTACTTGAAAGCGCACAGCCCCGGAGACATAAAAATGACTCTACCGAGCGCCACGCAGTTTCCCGCAATTTCCTTCAAACGCGGCGTAACGGACGCCATCTACAAGACTCATTCCGAATTGTTGTGGGCTGTCGTCGAAATCATGAAGACCGATCTCACGGCTCTCTCCGGTGACGGCGTGAAATATATTCAGATTGACGCTCCCCGCTACAGCTATTACATGGATCCCAAGTGGCGCGAATGGATTCGCACAGAAATCGGAATGGATCCCGACGCCGCGCTGGACGAGGCCATCAAAGCCGACAATGCCTGTTTCCGGGCCGCTCGCCGTCCTGGAGTAACGCTTGCCATTCACCTCTGCCGCGGAAACAATCGCAGCCATTGGTACGCCGAAGGCGGTTACGACGCCATCGCCGAAAAATTATTCGGCACTCTCGACGTCGACCGCTTCCTTCTCGAATATGATGACGATCGCTCAGGGACATTCGAACCGCTGCGCTTCGTCCCGAAAGGCAAAACGGTTGTTCTCGGCCTCGTCAGCTCCAAGCTCCCCCGCATGGAAGATCCCGCTGATCTTGCCAAGCGCATCGAAGAAGCATCTCGCTACGTGCCCATGGAAAACTTGGCTCTCAGTCCGCAATGCGGCTTCGCATCCACAGCGGAAGGAAATCTCATCACCGAGGACCGCCAATGGGCCAAACTCGAGCTGGTTGTAGAAACCGCCCGCCGCGTCTGGGGCTGATTCGACTTTCACCAGGAAAACGAAGGAGGCGCTAAATCATGCTGCAAGATCTTCGCTTCGCTCTACGCCAGCTTTTGAGAAGCCCTGGCTTCAGCCTCGTCGCGATCCTGACACTCGCTTTGGCGATCGGAGCGAACACCGCGATTTTTTCCGCTATCGATGCGGTGCTCTTGCATCCCCTGCCTTATCCTGATCCTGACCGGCTCCTCATTGTTCAGGAGACTCTGCCTCGCTATTCGTTGCATGGCATCGCACCAACCGCTGCAGACTACACGGAATTCCGCCGCCAAGATAAATGCTTCAGCCAGATCGCCGCAGTGACGGGCGCCGTGGCGACTTTGACCGGTGACGGGCAGCCAGAGGATGTCCCCGCACTGCGGCTCACTTCCAGCGCGTTTCCCATGCTCGGTGTGGTCCCGATTCTCGGTGGCCTCTTCACCGCCGATGACGATCAGCCCGGCAGGGATCACGTCGTCATCCTCTCCGAAGGATTGTGGACGCGCCGCTACGGCCGCGATCGATCGATTGTCGGGAA
>Ga0210409_10007460_pt1 | contig 11262 bp, 12 predicted proteins | sample IncBWH17MmetaG_FD_161649 | JGI IMG/M metagenome (GOLD analysis project Ga0210409, IMG submission 161649) | Forest soil microbial communities from Barre Woods Harvard Forest LTER site, Petersham, Massachusetts, United States - Inc-BW-H-17-M | ecosystem: Environmental > Terrestrial > Soil >...
CTTCGAGGGCGGACAATCCCCCCGCAGCCAAGAAGAAAACCGCTTGAGCCACTGACCCAGGAACGTCATGACCCAAATCGACACCGTTGTTTCTCAACTCCAAGATGAACGCAAACAACTGTGGCTGTTGAAAAAGGAATCAATACAGTAATTTCGTCCGATTCTCGACGATTTCGCGAACGAAGTCTCAATCATTTACGAACAGATTTTTGGGCGATTTCTACTCAAAAATAGTTTTTCAACAGCCACAACTGTTGGATAACCTCTCGCGCATAGACCACGCACTGAAACTCCTTCGAGGCACGAACGGAGCGCCCTCGGGGGGACGGAGGATGTCGGCAGCGGCCAGAGCCAAGCTCGCCGCGGCTCAAAGAGCACTTTGGGCGAAGTGGAACGCAAAGCGGACAGTGACGCGGCCTGCTGTGCGTTCAGTTCCCACCATCGTTCGACGAGCAGTCAAACCGCGAACATGAGAGTTTATGCAGTCCAATCTAAGCATATCGGTTCTCGATCACGCGCCACTTGCCGTCCTGCTTCTGATCCCCGCAGAGTGTCCATATTCTTGACATTGTGATTGTTGAGCGTAGATCCCAAGCGATGCCATCTCACGTCGAAAAGCAAATACAATTGCCGGTGTGTGCCGAAAAGTATTTCTCTCAATCTGTCGCGGCGAGTGTGTTTCTGAACAGGGCCGCCTCGGCCAGCGGTCCCGTTCTATTGGGGCGGGCCTACGAACTGCACGATGCGGTTGATCCACGTGTGGCGAAGGTCATGGCCGGCACGGTGAGCATTGACATGCACAACCATGTCTATCCCGCGGGGACGGAGCGTCCGCAGCATGGGCCGGAGCTTCTGATCGTGGAGGAGTTGAAGCGCTCGGGGCTGACAGCGTTGTGTGCGAGCTATGTCCTGGATTTTGCGCTGACCCTTAGACAGCCTAACAAAACCTACTTCTTACCGGTCGCAGGGATCGGAAAGCTGTTCCTGTCAGTGCTAGCATGATCAGTCCATGAGCCCTCCTTTGCTTCCCGATGCTTTGTGGAATCTGATTCAACCGCTGCTGCCGCCCTCACCGCGCAGACCCAACAGAGGCAGACCCCGCTTACCAGACCGTGCTTGTTTAACGGGAATTCTGTTTGTTCTGCGTAGCGGAATTCCCTGGGAGATGCTGCCACAGGAACTGGGTTGCGGTTCGGGCATGACCTGCTGGCGGCGGTTACGTGACTGGCAAGAGGCGGGCATCTGGCAACTGATCCACTTCTCCTTGCTGGACTGGCTGGCGCGCTGGGGAAAGATTGACTGGTCGCGGGCGGTCGTGGACGGCAGTTCTATCCGGGCAGTTTTTGGGGGCTGCAGACGGGACCGAATCCAACCGACCGAGCCAAGCTGGGCAGCAAACGTCATCTGATTTGCGACGGTCGCGGGATTCCTCTCGCCGTTCAAATGACCGGAGCCAACCGCAACGACTCGCAGCAAGCCCTCGCACTGGTTGATGCCATCCCCAGCTTGCAGAGAGAGCGGGGACGCCCGCGGCATCGTCCAGACTGCGTATTAGGCGAGACCGTGGTTATGACGCTGAGTCAATCCGCCAAGGTCTGCGTGCACGCCGCATTGTGCCTTGGCTCGCAAAGCGCAACACCGAACATGGCAGCGGATTGGGGCGATGGCGATGGGTGGTCGAACGGACCTTCGCTTGGTTGAACCAATTCCGGCGACTACGGGTACGCTACGAAAAGCGAGCGGACATTCACGAGGCATTTCTGTCCTTGGGGTGTGCTCTGATCTGCTGGCGCTTCCTGCGAGTCGATTGGGTGGCAGATTCAAACTCAGCTTTGCCGACAATGTATTGACTTGCCTCAGTTTGGCTCACTAATATCGTCGCGGACTGTGCCTTCGGGCATAAAGTGTCACTGAGTACAGAATTAAAGGAAAAAGTGTCACTGACATTTTATGCTTGAAGTCACACGCACGGAGCGGCCTTTTTCATTGATCGGGCAGACCATCTCGCACTACCGCATCATCGAGAAACTCGGGGGCGGCGGCATGGCGGTAGTGTACGAAGCTGAAGACCTGAAGCTGGGGCCGGCATGTTGCGCTGAAGTTTCTTCCTGACGAGCTCGCGGAAGATCCGCTGTCATTGCAGCGATTTCGGCGCGCAGGCGCGCTCCTTCGGGACTGCGCTGGACGCTGTAGACGATCTCCCAGGCAGCATCAAAGATACTCAAGTGGTGGTACGATCCCGATGCACGCGCTACGGCCCTGGCGAGCGCGTGCATCGGGTGTTTTGCTTCACGGAACCGGAACTCCAACGGCGGATGAGCTGGCGCGCGTCAATAACCACCGCCCGTCGATCTTTTCCGCTTCACCGTCAAGTTCTACGTGACTCTTGGCTGTCCAAAACGGCTGGCCGGTGGCTGGATTCAGCGATACGTCGAAGTAATGGCATTCGAAATAGACCGATGATTTCCATTGGCCGTCATCGTCCTTTACAGGGACAAACTTCGTTTTGAATGCCGGAGAAAGCGACACAAACTTATTGGCTGCCTGCAACCCGCCGGAAACATACTTGAAGAAGGTGCACAGCGTGCCTTGTTGGCCGGTGGCGGACGTGTCGCCCGAGGGTGGAGGGCAACTTGCGGGATCATTCGGATCGCCGTTGCCGATATAATTTCCGGCCGTGGCGGTAGTGTTGACAATCGTGAGTTCGGCGTCTTTTGTCCAGATCGAGAGTGCGTCGCGGATTCGTTGAGTTATCACTGTAGGCGAATCCCCATTCACCGGATCGTGCACGCTGACTGCCGCATGAAAGGTTGCGTGAAGCTGCTCCAGTTCAGCCATTTGTGCGAGTTGTTCGTCTTCGTCCCGCCAATTATTGGCATGGTCGGCTCCTGACTGTGCTACAGCCGTCGCCGTCAACAATGCCCCCGCGAGAAGCACGCTGAGCAGCGCTACCGTTTTCTTGAGTGTCGATTTCATGTCCGTCTCCTTTGATCTAGGGGTGCGGTTGTCGGTCTTCACCGCACCCCTGTTTGCCTTCACTCGATATAGCGAAAGTCATCGCGGAAACCTGTAAGTCGGAAACAAACTTCTTTGGGGCACGCGGTCCTCAAACTGCCGTGTGGTGTGGTAATGTTTACGCGATTGGCCACTCCCCCCGTCTGATAAGGTCTGCTCGCTCCCGCGAGCAAGGGATTTGGATGGACGACGCTGTCGGACACGAGATCACCCAGCTGCTTCAGGCATGGCGCCGGGGCGACGAACGTGCTTTGGACAAGCTGACTCCTCAGGTTTACCGCGAGCTGCGCCTGGCCGCGAAGCGTTGTATGTCACGGGAGCGCGACGGCCATACGCTGCAGACGACGGCGCTGATCAATGAGCTTTATCTGCGTCTAGCCAATCTGAAGCTGATCGACTGGCAGAACCGGGCGCATTTTTTCGCGTTGTGTGCGCGACAAATGCGGCGCATCCTCACTGACCAGGCCCGTGCCCGGCGATCGCATAAACGCGGCGATGGGGCAAAAGCGATTTCATTGGACGATGCTCTGGCAGTCTCTCCGGAACCCTCCACTGATCTGGTCGCTGTAGACGACGCTCTCAATCAGCTGGCGAAAGTGGATGACCGCAAGAGCCAGGTCGTAACAATGCGTTTTTTTGGCGGCCTTAGCGTTGAGGAAACTGCCGAAGTTTTGAAGGTTTCACCTGATACCGTGGCGCGTGATTGGCGGCTGGCCAAGGCGTGGCTGAGGCGCGAACTGAGCGGAAAGAAATCCGATGAAGCCTGAGCGATGGAGCAAAATCGAAAGCATTTTTCACAAGGCTCTCGATGCCGACGAAAGCCGGCGCGGCTCTGTAATCGAGGAATCGTGCGCCGGCGATGAAGAACTGCGCCGCGAGGTGGAATCGCTGCTGGCTCATCACAGCGATTCTGCCACCTTCATCGAGCAGCCAGCATTTGCGGGCCAGGTGACCACCAGCAGCGATCGGCCCGTCACGGCGGTAGCTGCGCCGAGGCCTGACCTGAAGGGCGTTGCGGTTGGACACCACCGCATTCTCGAAGAAATCGGCTCCGGGGGCATGGGAGTGGTCTACAAGGCTGAAGACACTAGACTTGGCCGCCTGGTCGCGCTGAAATTTCTACCTGAGCACATGGCAGCGGATTCTGTCGCCTTGGAGCGTTTTCGCCGCGAGGCCCGATCCGCTTCGTCGCTGAACCATCCTAATATTTGCACGATTTACGATGTCGACGTGTACCAGGGCCGCGAATTTATCGTAATGGAGTATCTCGATGGGCAGACGCTCGCGATGTATATTGCGGGCCGCCGAGCTGTGGGCACTGAGCTCGTCGCAAAATTGGGAATGCCCATTGCCGAGGCGCTAGGCGCCGCACACTCCAAGGGAGTAATTCATCGCGACATCAAGCCGGGCAACATCTTCGTTACCCAGTCGGGGCTAGTGAAAGTCCTCGATTTCGGCGTGGCCAAGCTGGTGGCTGAGACCAGTCAATGCGACGCTACCACGTTGACCGAAACGAACACCATCACAGGCACACTCCCCTATATGTCGCCGGAACAATTGCGTGGCGAGAATCTCGATGCGCGTTCCGACATTTATGCATTTGGAGTTGTGCTCTATGAGATTGCCACCGGGCAGCGCCTGTATAGTTCATCGCTGCATGCACGGCTGGTTGACGAAATTCTGAATCGTCCGGCTTCTCCGCCGAGCAGCATCAATCGAAAGCTGTCGGCAAAAGCTGATGACATTATTCTCAAGTGTCTCGCCAAGGACCCGGAAGACCGATACCAAACTGCCAAAGAAATCGCAGTTGACTTGCGCCACTTGAGCACACAAGCAACAAGCGGAGCCGTCTCAGTCGGGACAAGCAGCGTACGAACAAGAAGGAAGGCCTGGCCGTGGCTGCTTGCTGCTGCGGCATTTACGGTAACACTTCTTGTCTTACTTCTTGTCTTGAGTGGATCTCGCGGCCCGACAACCCCACTGGTGGTCCAGCGACAACTGACTGCTAATTCTCCAGATAACCCGGTTCTAGCCGCTGCTATTTCGCCGGATGGCAAATTCCTGGCATACAGCGACGCAAATGGCTTTCACCTGCGGTTAATTAGCACGGGCGAGACGAAGCAGCTGACTCTTCCTCCAGGGCTCGCAGTCGCTAGCGCCTTTTCAGGCGCTCCGGCGACCTTGGCTGCTCCCCTTTCGTGGTTTCCCGATGGAAGCAAGGTTCTTATCACTACTGCTGCACAGCCCGCTGAGCCCCCTAGCCTTTGGGCCATATCCATACTAGGTGGGGCAGCACGTAAGCTGCGGGAAGGTGCCACCGCTGGGTCCTTTTCCCCTGACGGTTCTCAGATCGCCTTTCTAGGCGATTACGATTCAGGCAAGGCACAAGGGATTTGGTTGAGCACCGCGGATGGAAATGATCAGCGGCGTATCCTGGCCGCACAACCTGGTGAAGTCTTTAACCAAGTGGCCTGGGCGCCGGACGGGCAACGGCTCGCGTACTCGAAAGTACTCGCGGGTACCGGATACGTGAGCGCCGTTGAGAGTGTGAGTCTAAAAGGCGGCCCTCCCACTCGGGTTGTATCAAGCCCAAAATTGCAGGGGTTTTGTTGGTTGCCGGATGGACGTATCGTCTACTCCCTGCGGCAATACGTGCAGCTTGGCGCTGACTCAGATCTTTGGGAAGTGAGGACGATCAGGCAAACAGGCGAACCCACGGGCCACCCCCGGCAACTAACAAACTGGCCGGGCTTCTCCTTCTCAGGGTTCACGGTCACGGCAGACGGAAAGCAGATGGAGTTTCTTAGGCTCACCGCGAAGCCTCATGTGTATGTTGGAGAGTTGGATGCAAAGGGAACACATCTAAATAACACACGCCGCCTAACGTTCGACGAACATTACGAGTGGCCTGAGCGGTGGACGCCAGATAGCCGGGCCGTATTGTTTTGGTCAGACCACGATGGAAGCTGGGACATCTTCAAGCAGACGTTGGACAAAGACGACACCGCCGAATTGCTCCCTCTCGGACCCGAACCGAAGTGGTATTCCAGTTTCAGTCCTGACGGTCACTGGATTTTGTACATGGCTCTTCCTGAAGCCCGACATCCCGGTGGTTCGGTTCCAGTACGAATCATGCGGGTCCCTGTATCTGGTGGACCCCCGCAATTGGTTCTGACTGCATTAGGTACGACGGACATCCGCTGCACACGTGCCCCTGCCAACCTCTGTGTCTTTGACGAGCAACAGCAAGGTCATCTTATGTTTACTTCTGTCGATCCCATCAAGGGCCGAGGGCGTGCATTTGCCACCATGGAAAGGGAGCCCTCCATATTAATCCCTTGGGACCTTTCCCCGGATGGGTCTCAAGTCGTCATGACGCGCGAAGGGCGCATTCGACTGTTATCCCTAAAGAGTGGGGTGACAACCGATTTAGCAGTAAGGGGATGGAACGGCTTTTGGTCAGTCGATTGGTCTGCCGACGGAAACGCTCTGTTTGTTTCCAGCCAGACGCGCCAAGATACCACCCTGCTTCGCGTTGATCTTAGAGGAGAAGCCACTGCGCTATGGCAGCAAAAGCTCAATTTCTTGGGCACCAAAGGAATACAGTCTCCCGACCGGCGGCATTTGGCGGTGACGGGCTGGACAACCGATAGCAACGTCTGGATGATCGAGAACTTTTGAGAGTAGCGGAGTTGGCAGTCGTGGGCAGCGGCAGCGGCGACTGTGAGCTCGATGGCAGGCGAAAGTGCCAAGGCGAAATCGGCCTACAACGATTTCCTCACCCTCTGGAAGATGCCAACCCCGACATCCCCATCCTCAAGAAAGCCAAAGCGGAGTACGCGAAGCTTCAGTGAGCGCACGCAAGCTGCCGGGGTGGAGGTTTTGTTAGACGCTCTTAAGCCTGGTGGGTCGATCGCGTTAATGTCGCTTTCGCCAATTTTAAAATGAGCGCGGATCTCGGATTCAGCGACCGCGTTTACGGCTTAGCAGTCGGTATGTTCGCCATCGGCTATGTACTCCTTGCGGCATCATTGGGCTGGAATGGAGTGGCAGTCACCGTTTTCTATTTCTCGCTGGCTACATTCTTCACTGTCCAGGCAAAAGCGCTCGAGGCGGCTCAGAAAGCGGCAGGGAGCGGCAGTGCTGTTACAGACAGACGGAAGGCTGGAGGCAACGGGAAGGCTGGATAAGTTGAGGCGCGCATTCTTCTACCAACGGATTTTTGGGCGACGACGAGGATCGCTTCCAAGAAGCGCTCGCTAATATCCCGATACCTCGATAGATTTCGGTGACAAGTTTCAATCCTGCTACGAGCTTCACTTTGTGCGGACACAGTCGGAAGTTCAGAGGCTGGTTAACGTGTGCGACATTCCACTGTGATCGTCCTCGGCACTATCGCGCTTTAGGAATACTTCTCGCGGACTGACCTGTAACGTGTCAATTTCGTGCTACAGATCCCTGAAACTTTCCAATCTACTCACCACTGCTTGCGGCTGTCACGGGCTGTGTGTCTCTGATAGATGTAGATCGCGACCATGATGAGGACTACTGCAACCATCGCGTTCGTAAAGGAGTACCAAAGCAAGGAGTGCTCTTGCGCCCAACGGAGGAGTGGAATCGAGCCGAGGAGAATAAACCCATCCACAACCAAGATCTCGATCACTATTCTCGTCGCTGATACACCCTTGGCTGTGTAGCGAGAAAGTTCTCGCTGCAAGCCTGTCAAGATGCTCCGCTGGGGGCTCAATTTTCGCTCAAGCAGAAGCGGAACGCTAATCACGACCAGGGCCAAGAGCACTAATACAAGCATTTGGGCTATTGCTGCGCTTTCTTGATTAGCAAGAATACGTAGAACAAAAAGACGATCGTCCCGAGTATGTAGTTAGCCAGTGTCCACCACACCAGCCCCGCCGTTGCCTGTCCATTGCTGTCATATCCGCTCTCTTCAGCGGCACGGACAACCGCCGACGAGACAAACATGGTAACCAGCGACAACGCCGCATAAAGCATCCAGTCTGCGCTCCGACTGTCCCTTATATGATAGGAGACTGCAGCTGCAGGGATGGCGGCACCAGCAGCAATTATTGACGCCTCATAACCCTGCTCGTACGGTCGGTACTCACGTTTGTGCATCGCGCTTGCTGAGAATTTGATGGTGAGAAATACTAGTGCGCCAACCACCGCCGCCCATCCCCTACTATCGAGACGCGGGAAAATAGAACCTAACGCAATATTTCCCCAAGCGGTGAACGCGATTGCCAGGAGGACGCAAGCAAAGTACGTCACAATCCAGCGTTTGGCATGGTCTGCCATTTAACCCTCCGTACGAATCTCGTCGCAACGAGTTTTCCTTGATGGAGCATGAGCGTGGCTTAAGTTCTCCATAGTTTAAGCCACGCGGAGCTCGGATAGCCCGTGAATCTCAACCGAAGCAGTAAATACGGCGTAAACAATTGAGAGAACGAGAGAAAGAATGGTGGGGGAGAAAAGACGCACGACTGTCCAGAAAGGGTGAAAGGCACGGGTTCTAACCTGAACATGCGATAACGACAGCGACTACGAGCGCATCGAATCCCGGTTTCATGAACATCAGTCTAAGGGGTTCCGCCGACGCGTGAGATTGGCAATCACCATGTCGCCATGTTGCAGTTAGTAGAGTGGCGTGCCCGCCCCGGACAAACAACAAGCCCAAGGCTACCTCCTCCGAAGAGCCTTGGGCTGCTTTGTTCCGGCTCCCTCTCCGAGCCGGACGAACCGTTCGCGCAACAGAGTGCGCCCAGGCTCAATGAATGACAATGGCAAAGGGGAGCGGAGAGTGTGGCCTGGAAGCGGTAAGGGACAGCATCGGCGTCGAAAACATCTCGCGACTCATGTAATTGCCTCCTTGAGGCAAGCAACATTACGCTCAACGGAGTCTTTCCCTGAAGGTACGCCCCGGGGCAGGACGATCTGCCAGTTTGAGCGTCGTTTTCCCGTACAGCGGTTTTAAAGATCTACGGATTGAGGGGTTCTCAGTCGTATCAAGCGTTTAGCGGCGGGCCGAAGGAGGCTGAAATGGGTGCATGGGCTCTCATTCGGCAATGATTGTTCCCCACTTTGTTCCCCACGATTCCAGCGGCAGATTCTCAATGAGTTCTATAAAAATGGATGTCAAGAAAAAAGCCCCGCCTCGGCCGGAGTGGAAATTCCTTCAATTCTGCCCAAGCCCCCGAATCGGCGTATCATCCGATGGTCCCGAGCGCACATCTGCGGAGGTCGGTCAATGTTGCCTCTCGAATGCATCCCAAACCGGCGGAGTTTTCTGAAAGGTAGCCTTGGCCTTGCAGTCGGGCTCTCCAGTCTGATACTTACTCCGGAAGTCGCCATTGCTTCCGATGATGCATGGATCGTGGGGCCCCAGCCCGGCTTTACGCCTGAGATTGGGACTTTGACGACGATGCTCGACTTCACACGTCGGCAGGTGCTGGCCAACGTGAAGGGTTTGTCGCAGGCCGATCTCGATTTTCTGCTCGATGCCAAAGCCAACACCATCGGAGCCATGCTCCTGCATCTGGCAGCAACCGAGACTTATTACCAGATGAACACGTTCGACGGTATGAAGTGGGACTCGTGGTCGGCGGAAGTGAAGAAAAAATGGGATATCCCCATGAATCTCGGAGAACCGGCCCGCAAGGCAATCAAGGGCAATAGCCTCGACTTTTATCTGGACGCTTTACACCAGGCGCGAGAGAAGAGCCTCGCCGAGTTTCGCAAGCGAGACGATAAGTGGCTGGCGACCGTGGTCACCGAGGAAGACTTCTCAGCCAACAACTATGCTAAGTGGTTTCACGTCGCCGAACATGAATCTAATCATGACGGCCAGATCAAATTCCTGAAGCGTCGCCTTCCGGGCGCAAAAGACACGTCGGAATAAAGAGATTCCCTAATCCCAGTTGGCGCCACCCTTCCTGATTGCAACAGCTACCCTGAGCCGAGCGGCGCTTTCAGCGGTCGTTGTGTCTGCCAGATCTCGTACAGGAATCCGTCCGGTCCACGGAAGTACGCCCACGCGTCTTTGACGTCACCAAACACATCAGTCATGAACTGGATGCCCTTCGATTCCATTTCCTGCTTGGCAGCACGCACATCCTCAACCTGGAAGCCAACCACGGGACAGTTGTGGAATTGGTAGTAGCGACTTTCGGAGCCGAATACCTCGAACAGTTGCCCCGACGGCAGCTCAAACTGCACCCACGCTTTGCCATCGTGAACGCGCCAAAATTCAAGAATGTCGGAAAAGAAGCCCGAGGACGAGTTCAGATCGTTGGTTCGCACGCCCGCCCATGTATATCCAAGCACACGCACCCGCATCCTCCTGTTCGAACAGTAGCATCGAAATGGCAGCCGGCGCATCAGAATACTATCTGGATTCGAGTGAGATCGGAACTACGGAGGGTCACGATGTCAGAGGCTACTTCCAGCCGACCGCAGGTGAACGGAATCCTTGAAACGTCGCTCTACGTCGAGCGCCCGACACGATCGGTCGAGTTTTATCGTCGCATATTCGGCTTCGAGCCGATCGACTCGGATCCGAAGCAAGGCATCACCGACCAGACGCGACTGTGTGCGATGCGTGCCGGAGACCGCAGCATATTGCTGCTCTTCAAGAAAGGAGCCACGGCGGACACCGATGCCACTGGCTCAATCCACATCGCCTTCGGAATTGCCCGGTCGCAACTAGCCGCGTGGGAGGCATGGCTGTCGCAACAGCGAATTCCGATCGAGCTGAGGAAGACCTGGGGATACGGCGGCGAGGCGCTTTATTTCCGCGACCCCGATGGTCATCTGCTAGAGGTGGTCACTCCCGGTGTATGGAGCATCTACTGACGCAGCTCGTGAAAAGACACTAACGTCGCAGAATCGGAGACGCTGGACACGGCCTTGAGGGGCCCTCTCCCTGGGCAAGACCCACGCCCGCGCGCGCGGGCGTATGCTATTGGATCGAACTGCGGTCTGAGAAAAGACCGAGTTGGCGTTCTAACCGATCAGCCGTATCGTGCCGACCACGATGACGAGAATCACCGACAGCATCACCGCGTATTCCGCGATGTCCTGGCCCGTCTCGTCGGCCACAGTACTAGAGTATTCTGCTGTGCGTCTAGATCTGTGTTCTCAGCATTTCGAGGAACGCATGATGCCGACGGAGAGATAACCACATGAGTACTGTTGAAGAAATGATTACTGATTGGACTGGGTCTGGTGGCGTCC
>Ga0210409_10007462_pt1 | contig 11261 bp, 6 predicted proteins | sample IncBWH17MmetaG_FD_161649 | JGI IMG/M metagenome (GOLD analysis project Ga0210409, IMG submission 161649) | Forest soil microbial communities from Barre Woods Harvard Forest LTER site, Petersham, Massachusetts, United States - Inc-BW-H-17-M | ecosystem: Environmental > Terrestrial > Soil >...
CCCCTTGCCGTCCTGTTCGTTCGAGGGGAGTCGACCGGACCCGGAGGCCCTCTTGGTCGGCCGCCTGACCTCCCCTGGTGGCGGTGGCCTGAGGCGGCCCCGACCGGTCGGAGGGCGGGAGGCAGGATGTTCGGGGGTAGAGACCTCCGGGCGGGGACCAGAGAGAGGAGCATCCACCAATCCTTCCGGGAAAGGAGTGCCCGGCAAGCTGCCTTGAGGCCAGCCCTGAGCTGTCCGGCTTTCTGCCAACAAAGGCTGCGGAGCGACGCCTGCAGGGGGGGGCCGTCGCGCCAACGTTCACCCTCGTGGCGGTGGCGGCCCGCCCACCCGTCCACTAAACTTCGCACCCAGTCCGTGGCCGCCTCCGGCCCGCGCGAGGCCTGAGCCCGTCGGCGGAACGTCTTCCGCCCTGAGAGGTCGCATGAAGCGTCGCCTGTTGCTCCTGCCTGTGCTCGCCTACCTCGTCGACCCCGCCCCCGCCGCTGAAAACGAACACCCCGCGGGCGCTCTCCGCCGCCTGGCGGGGGAGTACTACCGCTGGCGGAACCAGGAGTTCCCCGTGGCCAGCAGCGAGCAGGGCCTCCACACCGGCGACGACCGCCTCACGGATTACACGGAAGAGGCGCTCCGCGCGCGGCGGGATCGGGTGCAGAAGCTGATCGCTCAGGTCCGGTCCTTCCCCGCCGACGCCTGGCCGCGCGACGACCGGATCGACCGCGCTTTGCTCCTGGCCCAGCTCGAGGGGGAGGACTTCTTCGACCGCGAGCGCGCACGGCCGGAGACCGACCCTCAGACCTATGTGAGCGAGTGCAGCAACGCGATCTTCTCGCTCCTGAAGAAGAATTACGACGCCCCCCGGACCCGCGCCCTGTCCGCCACCGCGCGGTTCAAGGCCATGCCCGCCCTGCTCGAGCAGGGGCGGCGCACGCTCACACGGCCCGTCCGCCTCTACGCCCGCTTGGCCATAGAGTCCGCCCGCGCCATGGACGGCCTGTTCGTGGACAGCCTCATGGCCCTGGCCGGCGACCTCTCGCCGGTCGAGCGGGCCGAGCTCGTGGCCGCCCGCGACCGCGCCCTTGGGGCCCTGAAGGAGTTCGCCCGCGGGCTGGAGGAGCGTCTCCCGGAGATGGCGGAGTTCGCGCCCATGGGGGAGGAACGCTACAACTGGATGCTGAAGCACGTCTACTTGCTGCCCCTGGACGCGCGGCAGGTGGCGATGCTGGGAGAGGCGGAGCTGGCCCGCTACCGCGGGCTGGAGGCCTTGCTCAAGGACCCGGCTCTGGCCGACCCCGATCCCGCCCGCAGCCCGAGCATCCCCCGGGACCAGGCGGCCTTCCTCGCCGCTTACGAGAGCCGGCAGGCGGAGATGATCCGCTTCCTCCGCGACCAGCGCGTGGTCACCCTGCCCGCCTCCCTGGGGCCCTTCCACATCCGCCAGCTCCCGGAGGCCTTCAAGCCCACCCGACCCGGAGGCTTCATGAACCCCCCGGGACGCTACGACCGGGATCCCAGCGGCTTCTTCTTCATCCCCACCTACGACGCCAAGAGCCGCAATTTCTACCTGCGCGCCGCCATCGAGGACCCGCGCCCGATCCTGGGGCACGAGGGCATCCCCGGCCACTTCCTCCAGCTCTCCATAGCCCACGCCCTTCCCAACGAGATCCGCCGGGAGCACAGCGACGGCGTCTTCGTCGAGGGCTGGGCCCTCTACGGCGAGGAGATGCTCATGCGGCAGGGCCTTTACCCTGAAGGCTCGGCCGGGCAGGCCCAGGTCCTGCGGCTCGCCCGTTATCGAGCCGCGCGCATCGGGGTGGACGTGAACCTGCACACCGGTCGCTGGACGTTCGAGCAGGCGGTCAAGCATTTCATGGAGGCGGGGGGGCTCGACCGGGAGGCGGCGGAGGGGGAGGCGGCGGGGGCGGCCTCGGAGCCGTCGCAGAAGATCACCTACATGGTCGGCAAGGTGCAGATCATGCGGCTCCTCGGGAAGTACCGCGACCGCGAGGGGGCACGCTTCCGGCTGGGCGCCTTCCACGACGCCCTTCTCGCCAGCGGCAGCCTGCCCCTGTCCATCGTGGAATGGCTGCTCCTCGACGACCCCTCGTCCCTCGAGGCCGCCCAGCGCTAGCCGCGCCGGCGGGGCTGCCCCCCGGACTCAGCGGCCGGATGTCCAAAAGGACGCGTCCGAGCTACTCCAGCCAGTCCCGATCCTTCAGCTTCTTGGGCATGTACTCTTCGGTGATGAAGCTGATCCCGCGACGGGAGAGCGCCTCGAGCTCGAACTTGAGGCCGCTCCTCACCATCTCCTGGATCTCGCGCTGCCAGCGCGCGTGCTTGAACCACGGATACGCGAGCATCTGCTTGGCCCGGTTGTTGTCGCCGTCGTCCATCTTGATGGAGACGTTGCTCGGCAACTGGTACTTGTCCTTGTCGAAGGACGACAGGCCGATGAAGCGGGCGTCGGGTACGGCCATGCGCATCGACTCGTAGGCCAGGTTGATCGAGCCCTGCTTCATGACGCTGTAGATGTAGAACCCCCAGGGGTCGTTGTCGACGAGGACGTAGACGGGCAGCTTGAGCTCGTGGTGCAGCCGCTGCACGAGCCGCCGCACGCCCCGCGGGGGCTGGCCTCCGCCATGAATGATGATGCAATGGTTGCGTTTCCAGAACTTGTCCTCGTTGAAGCGCGTCCACACCGCGTTCTTCTCGATGAGCAGGATGTATTTGGCCTCGTGCTTACGCAGGGTGATGACGTTTTCTTCGACGATCGAGGGCACCGCCCAGCCGCCGGAGCCCATGCGCCGCAGGTCGATGGCGTCGCCGCTGTCGGTGATGGTGATGGGTCCCACCATCGCGCCCTTGCGATCGGCGAACAGGTGCAGCTCCTCGCGCAGGGCGTCCATGGTGACCTCGAGGTCCTCGATGATCGGATCGGACTCGTCCTGGTCCTCGAAGGTGTTCTGCCGCGTGTCGCCGAGGGTGTGCTTGGCCATGTAGTAGAGATCGCGGATGCTCGTGGTCTTTCCCGCATCGATGAGCTCCTTGCAGGCCTCGCTCACCAGAAAGGTCTGCATGAACTTCCGCGCCATCGACACGTTGAAGAAGTAGCGCTTCTGCTTCTGGCTGCCGAGCTCGACGAGCCGCCGCTTCTCGCTCCAATTGACGTTGGCGAGGGAGCGCACGGGGATGTCGAGGAAGGGATTCCTCCCGGTCGCCACCGTCCGCAGCACGCCCTCCGCGAGCTTCTGGATCTTGGCCGTCGTTTTCTTGGAGCTCGCGTCCTTGCGCGCGGCCACCTATTCCTCCTCGTCCTCGGAGCGGGCCCTGCCCTTCTGCTTCGCTTGGCGGGCCTCGAGTTCCTGCGCCTTCTCCTCTTCCTTCATCTCCGCCGCCGTCACTTTGTTCGCGACCTGCAGGAACTCCTTCTTGATGGGAGCGGGCTTCCGCCCCGTGATCTTGCCGATCGCGGTCGCGACCTCTTGGATATAGAGCTCGAAGATGCTGCGCCGCTGCGCCTGGTAGTCGGCGGCCTTGCGTTTCCTGATGAAGGTGGCGAGCTTGCGGCCGCACTCCTGGGCGGCGAGCTGGATCTCCTTCATGATGTCCGGGTAGTGGGCCACGGCCTCCTTCGACTCGCTGGTGAACGGCACCCAGACCGAGGCGATGTGGACGAGAAGGGCCATCGGTCCCACGGGCAGCGACCCCTTGGGCTGGCTCAGCTGGTAGTTGCGCCAGTCGGTGCGCACGATGCCTTCGGTGATGCCGCAGGCGCCGCGCTGGAACAGGAGGGGGACGCGGTTGGCGAAGCGGAAGAGCTCGATCGTCTTGTCGGGGGGCCAGCTCCCGCCGTAGGCGAGCCCCACTTCCACCTGGAAGGGGTTGCCCCGGTACACCTTCGGCGAGCGGGTCACCGTTGCGATGAAGTAGTTGTGGCCCTTGATCTTCTCGACACCCTCCTCGGGCGGGGCGTCGGGGATCGACGGCTGGGCGGTCTCGGGCTCCGCCCTGGCCAGCGATTTTCCGGCCGCCTTCTTCTCCTTCTTCTTGGGCTTCATCGCCGCCGAATCGAGATCGAGCTGGGCGTTCTCGTCCCCGCTCTCGCCCTCGCTCTCGATCACGTTCAGGAAGCTGACGAGCCCTTTCTTCATCAGCTCGTCCCCGATCGGGCTCAAGCAGTTCGTCGGGGGGTTCATGAGCTTCGTCTCGGCGATCGCCTTGTGCAGTTCCTCGGCCATGACGCGGGTCGCGCCGAGGACGCGCGGGCGCACGGGCTTCTTTCCCCATGGCACCCTGGCCAGGATCTCTCCCGCGGCCTGGGTCGAGACGCGGCTGAAGCTCGCCTGCAGGAAGCCGCGGACGTCGTGGCTCTTCGACTCCCGCGCCATGAGCATGAGCGCGCCCAGCTCGACGCCGTGGGGGTGCGGCTTGATCTCCAGCGCCTCCTTGGGCAGCTCGGTGGTGGCCCGCGGAAAGCTCAACGTCTCGTTGCCCGGCTGATCGGCGTTCGCGCGCTGGGCGGCACCGACGGGCCGCGTGTAGTGGATCGTCGCGTGCGGGTTGGCGAGAGCCGTGTGCTCGACGTAGCGGTTGACGAATCGCTGCCCCTGTTGCCAGTTGGCGACGATCTCGAGCTCGACTCGCGTTCCGTGCTCCTGATGCCATTCCTCCATCGTCTCGTCGTGGGTGACGACCGGCTCGTTCTTGCGGGTGTCGAGCTGGATCTCGAAGACGTGGGCCGCCTTGCGCTTGCCGACGCGGCTCGTGACGCGGATCGGCTTTCCCGTGGTTAGCTGGCCGTACATGGCCGCCGCCGAGATGCCGATGCCCTGTTGCCCGCGCGAGTTATGGCAGGCGATCGCGCCGTCTCCGGCGACGAAGTTTTCGTGTCCGGGGACGGAAAGGTCGTAGACGAAAGGGTTCTCCGAAGCGACCTGGGTCACGTCGACGACCCGGAGCAGGCAGAGGTCCGACGCAACGAACGATCCGACCGCATCGATTTCGCGCTTGAGGTCGTCGATCTTCGAAGTGGCAGCGTAGCCATCGTCGTCAACTTTGGAGAGGTATCCCCGGTTGACCAGGTGCAGAGCAAGGTGCCTGGTCACACGCCCGCCGGCCAGCCATGTGAGGTCGGCCAGCCCGTAGCTGACCCCCGGGACGACACCCATGACGATGCCGAGGGACTTGCCAGCCCCCGCCGGGCCCGTTTCCAGTCCCACTGCACGCAAAAGCGACTCTGGCTCCGAGTTGACTCGCGTACCCGCGTCCGCATCCGCTAGCACCAGCTTTTGTGCGGGGAACAAACGATAGCGATTCCTCCGGTTCCCGAGCCGGGCCCGCTTGTAGATGTGTGATGCGCCGACATCGAAGCCGTAGACGTCGAGCCTCCATGCCGTCGACACCTTGCGTCCCAAGCCGCGGTATCGAACAGGGCCGGTACGCGACGGGACCACCCCCTGCAGTAGCCACAGCATCTCGACGTCTTCGATCAGCGCCCGACTTGCGGAAGTGAGCGTCAGGACGTCACGCGTCTTCACCCGGTGTCCGTCGCCGAGGTACAGGCCGTCGAGGAAGTGCTGCCGCAGGTCGCGGTCGGCGCGGAAGACGAGCTCTGGCACCCTCTTGTTCCTGGCGCCACGCCCGCACCAGCCCGGAAACAGCAGGGACGTGAGACCCCCGAAGAGCTTCACACGCACCGCATTGCGAGCGTGTGCCTCGACCGTGGCCGACAGGCCGAGCGACTGCGCCGTGGCGACCACCTCCTCGACGAGGTTCGTCTCACGGGATGAGAACGTGAACCCGACTTCGCGGGCGTCGCAGTGCCCCTCCGCCACGTAGAGGCCAAGGAGGCGCATCAGAGGCTTGCTGAGCTCCCAGGTCACGGGAGTCTCGTGGACGGCGCCGTGGTGATAGGTTCGCAACCGGCTGCCGGCGCACTCCCCTTCCAGCCCGAGACGTTTCACCAGCAGTACGGGAAGGAAGCGCTTCTGACTGTATCGCGCCCACGAATCGTCGAGAACGTCGATCGTCGTGCCGTCGCGCGCTGCCAGCCGGAAGAGTCGTCTCGATTTGTCCTTTCCGATCTTCCGATGCACGGTCGTAGCACCACCCGCCAGCGCGTCGAACACCGCCTCGGGAACGCCGTAGACGAAGGACCAGCGCGGAGCCAGATCCTCGTCACGGAGGTACGAAATGAGGTTCACGCGATCCAGACGCTCCGGCTCCGGGAGCCGCCGCGGCGCCACGATGTAATCGCCCGCCCGCAGGGAGCGTGCCTCCACCGCCTTAACCTGGCGCAGCGCGGGGTCGTAGGTGAATAGGCTGTGGCAGCCGGTCACGCGAACTCGCTTGCCCCGTTCGGTTCTCACCTGCAGGATTTCGTTCTGCCGCCGGTGCCGAATCACGTGGGAGACGGCCCGCCAGCCGTAGCGCCAGGTGGATGGATCGAATGCCGGGACGCGGATCCCGAGCGCGCTGACGTCCTTGACCTCTTCGCCCTCCGCGAGCAGGCCGTCGACGAGCCGCCCGATGGGCAGCCGCCCGACCTTGGCGTCGCGCTCGACGAGCACGCTTTGATCGGCGGTCAACGACTGCTTCAGCCGATGGAACTTCGAGCCGTAAAGGAGCTTCCCGAATATCTTCGGCACCTCGGTCTTGACGATTCCGGGGCCGTTGTCCTGTACGACCACGAGAAAGCGGCCTTCGCCCTTGGTCAGCTCGGCGTCCCTCGGCCTGGCTTCGAGCGCGAGATCGTGGACCTCGACGTGCAGCTCGGGGAGGATGCCGGCCTCCTCGCACGCGTCGAGCGAGTTATCGACGGCCTCCTTGATGGTGGTGAGGAGCGCCTTCGAGGGGTTGTCGAAGCCCAGGAGATGGCGGTTCTTGACGAAGAACTCGGAGACCGAGATCTCCCGCTGCTTCTTGGCCAGAGACTCGGCGGTGGCGCGCGGGAGGGTCTGGGGGGCTTCGGTTTGAACCGGCCCCGCCTGGGCGGCGGGGCCTCCCGGGGCCGGCTTCTTGGGGGCTGCTCGGGCCGCCCCCGGCGCCGGCTTGGACGGGGCGTCTTCGAAAAGGGCGAGCTGCGGACGCTGGACCTTGCGCCCCCGGGCGGGGGGGGCGGTCTTCTTCTTCAGGGTCGCCGCCTTAGCCAAGCGCTTCGTCTCCTTCCGGCGTCACCGGTCCGGAACAAACCCGTGAGTCTAACACCACCATGAGACAACGGAGGCCGGCCAGGGTAGGTCCTTTTGGGGCGGGGTTTTTGGTTTCAGCCGGAGGCACGGTCGGCAAGGAGAGGGGGGTCGAAGAGGGCCATCTCCTCGGGCGTCGGCGCCTGGAACGTCGCGAACCATCGGGACAGTGCCTCCTGCTCTATGGGCGGGCTCTCCGTCCCCCGGCCTTGAATCCTGTGGAAAAGGACGTCCGGAGGCGCGGAGAGGTAGTGCAGCTCGACGGCCGCGCCCAGGGCCCGGGCTCCCAGCCGCAGGGCATCCCGCTCGGACCGTCCCCAGGTGCCCCATTCGATAATGACGGTCAAGCCGAGCGCGAGGAGCTGCTGACCGAGCGTCCATTGCAGCGCCTCGATCCTCGCGCGCCTCTCTTCATCGTAAAGGTCCAGGGAAAGAGCGGTCATCCACTCGTCGGGTGACAAACGGACCGCACGGAGCCTGCTCTCCAGCAGCTTGGCCCGGGTGGTCTTTCCCGAGCCCGGCAGGCCGCACACGATAATCAATCTCGGTCCCGCGCTGGACCCGTCCATAGGCAGGATTATCCCCGATGGGTCTTCGCTCCGGCAGGGTTGGCGGGATTACCGAGCGACGGCGAACCTCTCCCTCAGGCCCGAGCCCGCTCGTAGGCGGCCACGAAGGCGGGGTCCCGCCGGCGCAGCTTCTCGATGTCGATCTTCTGGCTGCGGGTCATGAGCTCGTAGGCCAACTCCAGGGGCGTGAGGTCCATCCGGGTGTGGGCATTCTCGAACCAGGCCAGGCTGGAGTGGGCGGCCCGCTGGAGGTCGTCGACCACCGGCTTGCGGGTCTGGGCGAAGGTGCCGAGCGCGGCGGCCACGTCCGCCCGTTCCTGGAAACATTGGGCGAGGGCGATCGCGTCCTCGAGGGCGGCCTTGGTCCCGGAGCCGATGGAGAAGTGCGCGGTGTGCAGGGCATCCCCCAGCAGGACCACGTTCTCGTGCTGCCAGCGCTCGTTCTTGACGATCACGAAGTTGAGCCAGCGGACGAAGTTGTTGGTGAGGAGGGGCTCCCCCCGCAGATCGTCCCCGAAGACGTCGGCCAGAAAGGCGCAGGTCTCCTCCTCGGACATCCCCGCGAGGCCCGCTTTCTCCCACGCGTCCCCCACCGCCTCCACGATGAAGGTGCTGGTCGTGCGGTTGAACGTGTAGGAATGGGCCACGAAGAGGCCGGCCCCGCTCTCCCGGAAGGTGAGGGTGAGGCCGGGGAAGAGCCGGCGCGTGCCGAGCCAGACGTACTTGTTCTTCCGCACGTCGAGGGAGGGGCGGAAGGCGTCCTGGTACGTCCGGCGCACGAGGCTGTTCGCGCCGTCCGCCCCCACCAGGAGGTCGCAGGATCCCAGGGAGGCGAGCTCCATGACCGGCGTGCGGTACCGGATCTCCACCCCCAGGGCCAAGCAGCGCCGCTGAAGGATGTCCAGGAAGGCCACGCGCGCGATCCCGGAGAAGCGGTTGCCTCGGATCGAGACCTTCTCCCCTCGGTGCACCACGTCGAGGCTGTCCCAGGTCTCGAAGGCCTCCTTGATCTCTTGGTAGGAGGGCTCGTCGCTGTCCCGGAGGTAGGTGAGGGTCTGGTCCGAAAAGACGATCCCCCAACCGTAGGTGTCGCCGGGACCGTCTCGCTCGAAGACGGAGACCTCGTGACGCGGGTTCCGCTTCTTCATGAGGAGGGCGAAGTAGAGGCCGGCGGGCCCTCCGCCCACGATCGTAACCCTCATGTACGGGCATTATAGTACCCGCATGGGCTTCGACCCACCCGAAGAGCTCAACCTCGCGGACTACTTTCTCGAGGCCCGCCTCCGGGAAGGGAAGGGGGAGAGGGTCGCCCTCCTCTGCGGCGACCGCCGCCTCACCTACCGTGAGGTTCACGCCCTGGCCAACCGCTTTGGCCACGTGCTGCGCCGGATGGGGGTGGGGCCCGAGCAGCGCGTGATCATCGCCCTCCCGGACGGGCCGGAGTACGTGGGCGCGCTCTTCGGCATCCTCAAGGTGGGGGCGGTGGCGGTGATGGTGAACCCCCGGCTGAGGGCGGAGGAGATCGCCCCCTTCTACGCCTTCACCCGGGCCCCCCTCGCGATCGTCCACGCCGAGACCCTGGAGGCCTTCGCGGCCGCGGCCCGCGACGCCCGCTACCTGCGCCGGCTGCTGGTCGTCGGGGGCCGGGCGGCGGGCCATGCCGAGTTCGAGGAGGAGAGCGCGCACGCCCCCGAGGCGCTGGAAACCGCGCCCACCCACCGGGACGACCCCGCCATCTGGCTCTTCTCAGGAGGGACCACGGGCCGGCCCAAGGCCGCCGTCCAGACCCACCTCTCCTTCGTCAACACCACCGAGCTCTATGCCAAGCGGACGATCGGCTACCGCGAGGACGACGTCACCCTCTCCGTGCCCAAGCTCTACTTCGGCTACGCCACCGGCTCGAACCTCTTTTTCCCCTTCTCGGTGGGCGCGCGGGCCGTCCTCTTCCCCGAGCACCCCACGGCCGAGGTCCTCTTCCGGATGATCCGCGCCCACCGGCCGACGATCCTGGTCAACGTGCCCACCATGGTGAACCAGATGGTCTCCCACCCGGGCGCGGCCGGGCAGGACCTCTCCTCGCTGCGCCTCTCCACCTCCGCGGGGGAGGCCCTCCCGCCCGAGCTCTACCGGCGGTGGAAGGAGACCTTCGGGGTTGAGCTGCTCGACGGGCTGGGCACGGCCGAGATGTGGCACATCTTCATCACCAACCGGCCCGGCGACGTGAGGCCGGGCACGCTGGGCCGGGTGGTGGAGGGGTTCGAGGTGAGGGTGTGCGACGAGGAGGGGAGCGAGGTCCCGCCCCGCGAGGTCGGGGCGCTGTGGGTGCGCGGGCGCTCGCGGGCCCTCGGCTACTGGCAGGAGCAGGAGAGGACGGCGGCCTCTTTCCGCGGCGAGTGGGTCGTCACGGGCGACCTCGTCTCCCGGGACCCCGAGGGCTACATCACCTACGCGGGGCGGGCGGACGAGCTCTTGAAAGTGGGCGGCCGCTGGGTCGCCCCCCAGGAGGTCGAGAGCTGCCTCCTCCAGCACCCCGCGGTGAAGGAATGCGCGGTGGTGGGAGCGCTGGACCCCGCAGGCCTCACCAAGCCCCGCGCCTTCGTGGTGGCCCGCGAGGCCCGGACCGGGCTCGAGGAGGAGCTGAAGGCGTTCGTCCGGGAGCGCCTTCCCCCCTACACCTACCCGCGCGAGGTCGTGCTCGTGGACGCGCTCCCCCGCACCCACTTGGGCAAGGTGGACCGGAGCAAGCTGAGGCGCGGGTGAGGGAGGGGGCGCGACCGCGCCCGCGGTCCCCCGCGCCTTGCCACCTTCGCGCCCCGGACCCGTCGGCTCAGTCGCGCGGGTAGTAGAAGCCGAGCCGGCGTTCGAGGTCGGGGGGCAAGGCGGGCAGGGCGGAGCGCGAGATCAAGAACGTCGAGAGGTTGTAGAAGTCGGCGAAGATCTTGTTCCGCTCCACCGTGGCCAGCAGATAGTGGTGGCCGGAGGAGCCCCCGGTCCCGATCTTGGTCCCGATCATGCGGTGGACCATGAGGGCGTGTCGATACCGCCACGTGGAGAGCAGCTCGTCGATGTCCACGAGGGCGGTCAGGAAGCGGAAGGGCAGATGGAGGATGGGCTGGTCCCGGTAGAGATGGATGAGGAGGGCGGCCTGGGTGGCCCGGTGGGAGAGCCGGCGCTGGCCCCCGCTGCGGAGACGCTCGTGGGCCGCCGCATCCAGAACGGCCTGGAAGCCGCCTTCCGTCTCCGCCAGCTCCGTGAGCTGGACTTGCTTCTTGGCGGGGGAGAGGGTGGGGTTGGTCTCGATGGTCCGTCGGTCGGCCGCGAGCATGGCGTCCACCGCCGCGCGGTAGCTGACCCAGAACTCGTAACCGGGCAGCTCCAGGAAAGGCGTGCGCTCCAGCCATTTCTCTACGAGCGCGAAGAGCGAGGGGCCCGAGCCCGACTCGGGCCGCACCTGGCCGGGCGCGGGAGGGGCGCCGGGCTCTCCTTCCGCTCCCGCGCCCGGCCAGGT
>Ga0210409_10007463_pt1 | contig 11261 bp, 13 predicted proteins | sample IncBWH17MmetaG_FD_161649 | JGI IMG/M metagenome (GOLD analysis project Ga0210409, IMG submission 161649) | Forest soil microbial communities from Barre Woods Harvard Forest LTER site, Petersham, Massachusetts, United States - Inc-BW-H-17-M | ecosystem: Environmental > Terrestrial > Soil >...
ACCGTCGAGACCAAATTATGAACGCCGCGAACGCGCTCTATCTGCCGCTACTGTTGCGGCGTCATACCCGCAGCGCCATCGGCGCGCGATCGCCAGCGCTTGGTGGGCGCGCAGCATGACAAGACGCGAACCACCGAGCAATACCGGCTTGCGCTTCGCGACCGTCAGCGTAGCCCTTGGAGGATAACACCCTTGTGCTTGAGCAGGCGCCACGGCCGCTGCATTGCAATGCAACCTAAAGCTTTCCTCCTCCGAGGTAGCCAGCTCGTCTCCAAGATCAGCTGGGTATGTCGGGACCGCTGGACTCAATGTCGACATCATCGAAAACTACGAATCACCCACGCCGTAGTGAGTCTGCGTGGTCACGCAGCCGATGATCGACAGGCTGAATGATGAAGTCCCTTCGCGTACTCTCGATCGCCTCAGAGATATATCCCCTGATCAAGATCGGTGAACTTGCCGACGTTACCGGCGCGCTTCCGATCGCATTGAAAGCGGAGGGCATCGAGGTCCGCACCGTCGTGCCGGGATATCCCAGCGTCATGAACTCGCTTGGGCTGGTTGAAGGTGTGATTCATCTGCCGCATTTTTTCGGCGCAGAGGCTCGGCTTCTCCGGGCGACATCTTGTGAACTCGGCCTGTTTGTTCTCGACGCGCCGCACCTGTTCTCGCGTGCTGGAAACCCTTATCTCAGGCCTGACGGCGTGGATTGGCCGGACAACGCGTTGCGCTTTGCGGCGTTGGCGCGAATCGCCGCCGATATCGGCCTAGGAGGCGTCTCGTCCTTTGTGCCCGATATCGTCCACGCCCACGACTGGCACGCTGCTCTTGCCTTGGCATATTTGCATTACGGCAATCGGCGCCGTCCGGCCACGGTGATGACGGTTCACAACCTTGCCTATCAAGGCGTGTTTCCGCGGGAGATGCTTGCTGCGATCGGTTTGCCGGCTGAGTCGTTCACCATTCACGGCGTCGAATATTATGGAAGCATCGGGTTCCTGAAGGCCGGTCTGTATTTTGCCGATCGCATCACGACGGTCTCCCCGACCTATGCCAGGGAGATCCTGAGCGATGAGGGCGGCATGGGGCTTGGCGGTCTCCTGCGCGAACGATCCTGTGACCTCAGCGGAATCCTCAACGGAGTCGATACTTCGGTGTGGGATCCTGCGACAGACCCTCACATCCCCGGCTGTTTCTATACCGACATGCCGAGTAGTTTCGAAACGGACGTCCTGAAGAACAGGGCGACCAACAAGGCTGCCTTGCAGCATAGGCTTGGTCTGCGGCCCGCGCCCGATGCGTTTCTGCTCGGCGTCATCGGTCGGCTGTCCAGGCAGAAGGGGCTCGATCTTCTCCTCGAAAATCTCCCAACGATCTTAAGCGAAGGAATGCAATTGGTCGTGCTGGGGAGCGGAGGAGATCGCAGCCTGCAATCTCGTTATCGTGCTGCCGCACAAGCCAATCCGGAACGGGTGAGCGTTACGATCGGACACGATGAAGGTTTGGGCCACCTGATTCAGGCCGGCGCGGATGCGCTTGTGGTGCCGTCGCGGTTCGAGCCGTGCGGCCTGACGCAGCTTTGCGCCTTGAGGTACGGCACGGTTCCCATCGTGTCCCGTGTCGGCGGTCTGGAAGATACGGTCGTCGACGCCGGGGATCTGGCTGTCACCGGCGGCAAACAAACCGGGTTCAAGTTTGGACCGGTCACCGCCGAAAATCTTACCAGGGTCCTCCAACGGGCTTGCGCCACGTTTCACGACGTTGCTGCTTGGCGACGGATTCAGCGCAACGGTATGTCGACCGACGTGTCGTGGCGCAATCCAGCCAGTCGCTATGCGAGTCTTTACAACGGATTGGTCGAATTGCCTCAGGAGAAAGTTGCTTGAGTTGGCGCTGCCGAAAGTTCATTGAGGCAAGGCGGATATCACCTTGCGTTTTGGGCTCCGCTTCGGTATCGGCCCTGCCAGAACGACCTTCAGAGCGCGAACTGCGCCTGTGCTTCGCCTTCACATCACCGGCCACCCCAAGTCAGCGCATCGCATAGGCCGCCTATCGGGAAAATTCTCGAGAAATGGTTAATGCCAATTGCAGCAACGCATGTTGGCTGCGCTGGTGTGCCGGGAATCTTACCGAAATCTTCGTGATTGCTTTCACTTAGATCGGCCGTCACGGCGTGTTCGTCGCAAGATTCCTAAGTGGGCTTCCTCGTCCGCGACAAGCGAAGGCGCAGCTGTCGACCGGGTTACGCGTGCAACCGGTCGCACTTAAGTCGAATTGTTTGCCATGACTGCGGCTCGACTAGGCGTTCGCATGTTGGAGATTACAATGAACAGTCCTGCTCCCGCCCGCTCGAGAGGATGCAGCCGATTGGCGCTGATCGCAGCGGGCTTCCTCGCATTGGTCGGTTCGTTCGTGGTCACAGCACCTGCGCAAGCTGGTTACTACGGCAATTCGTATTACGGTTCCAACCCCTGTTCCTACCGGCCCCGCTGCGGCTACGGCTACGGTTACTCACCCTATCGCTACGCGCCCTATCGCCGCTATGGGTGCTCCTCGTGCGGTTGCTGGCGGCGCTGCAATTCAGGCGCTGTTTACGAGCGTCGCTACGTCGAACGCGAATATGTTGAACGGCGCTATAGTTGGCCTGCTCGCTATTACCGCCCTCACTACGGCTATAATACGTACGGGGGCTATCGATTCGCGCCGAGCGGATTCCCATGGGGCTATGGCGGTGTCAGGAACTGGCGGCCGCCGTATGGCTACGGATACCAACCGTCCGCGTATGGATACGAGGAGCCGCCGCGGCCGCCAGCGCCGGTTTGGGACGGCGCCGGCTATGATGGCAACGAGGGGGCCTATTAGAAGAATGGCGGCCAATCCTGGCCACACGATCCAACATTGCAGGCACCTGTTGCTTCATCTGGACCAACAGATGTGCCGCAACCGCTCGCGCGGACCGTTGGCGATGCTCGCGTCCGGACGGCTCGGATCTCTCGACCTCGGAACACCGTGAGTGAGGCTGCAAGGCCGACTATTCCACTCTCGAGCCCGCGAGTATGATGTAAGCGCCGATCGCGAACCAGAAGGCGTAATTGCTGACAATCGGTATCTCGATGAACACGCTGAGGACCGCAAGGATCACCACTAAGAGCGAGACTATAACCCCAAAGTTCACTGCGCATATCTCCTCGCGCTGCGACGAAGCGCCCAAAACCCTGCTTAAATGATCGCACCTAGCAACGAGATATTGTCGCAACTTCGAAGGCCGTGTCTGAGATACGCGGCCTAACAAGCATGCTTCATCACTCGCAATGCGCGTGCGCTTGAGATTTTGGTGCTAGAGTGACTATGAATGCTAGCTTTCTGCCCCGTACGTCCGCGGCAAGCCATTGCGCGTTGCCCTTAAAATGACGCCCGATTCTGGTATTTTTGAGGGCATTAGTTGGAGCGTTTCAAGGCCGGTAAAACTTTCGTTCCGCGGAACACGGGTTTCGGCGGGGTTTTATCGGACGTGACAAGAAACCCAAAGGTGGGAAGACGCCTCCGAGAGCGTTCGCTGGCTTTGGCGGCGAGCCGGCACTCGCATTGATAGTCGCCGTCATGTGAATGGAGAATTCCAATGCTCGTGACCGAAGAAGACGCAGTGATGAAGAAATGGTGCCCCATGATCCGGCTTCGCTGGGAGCAAAGGCCATTTGCCTTCAATCGCTCCAATCCGGGCCCAAAAGGCCGCCTTAACAACATGCTGTATCGGATGTTTTTCCCACGCCTGCATCACCAGATGAGGGGGCACTTCTTCCGATGCCAGGGATCGGGTTGCATGATGTGGCGCTGGGAGACCAAAGATCCGCAGCCATCAGAGCCGCGCAGGGGATATTGTGGCCTGGCAGGCACGCCCTTCACGTTTACTTCGCAGTGATGGATCGCGCGTTGCGTGGCGCAGGTCCGGTCGCCGATATTTCGACACTGTTTGGGCAAACGGCGGGTCAATAGGACCGTTGCGCGATGAGCGTTTCGGAACAGGGTAAATAATTGGCACCTGTCGCTAACTGCTGGTGGTACAAGCAGTTTGCGGTCTCTCCGCGAGCGACCATCGTGCGCCCAGATTTCGCTCTCACTTTGGCCAAAAAAGCACCCCGAATCATCCCCGAATCATCTGCTTTATCCACAGGGCAAGAACCGGTGGAGTTCGTCATGCGTGGCCATGCCGCTATCCTAGCTGCGATACTGGCATGGTTCATTAGTATCGAAAGCGCCGAGGCAAAGCTCGACATTCTTGTCGATAAAGCGACGCAGCGCATGCTTGTCATCCAGGACGGCTACATTCGCTATATGTGGCCCGTCTCCACCGGCCGCGATAACATGCAAACCCCAAACGGGGTCTATGCGCCGCAGCGATTGGAGCGCAACTGGTTCTCCACAGCGTACTACGACTCGCCGATGCCATTTTCAATCTTCTTCCACAATGGCTATGCGATCCACGGCAGCTACGCGATTGATCGGCTGGGGGGACCCGCATCGCATGGATGCGTACGGCTGCATCCCCATCATGCCGCAATACTCTTCGACCTGGTGCAACAGGAAGGTCCGGACAGGACGACTATCGAAATAGCAGACCAAGGACGCCCTGCGGACCCATCGTTGCCCAGGCGCGAGATCGCTGCGGGACCAGGCGTGAATCCGCCCGTACCGAGGACAGTCAATTATGGGGACACCGGTGACATGCCTGATCCGCCGCCGGTCGTCCAGCGCGGCAATCGGCTTCTTGCCGTGAAGAATGCGCTGGCGTCGAGGCCGGTGCCCGCGACGGACGAAGGACGCTTTGAGGAGCCACCGTTGCCCCGGCTTGAGATCGCTGGGGGACCAGCCGCAAACTCGCCCGTGCCGAGGAAAGTGCCTTATCGAGCCACCGGTGACATGCCTAACCTGCCTCTTGCACAGCGCGGCATTCGGATTGCCGCGAAGAATCCCTTGCCACTGAGGCCGGCGCAGCCAGCCGATCGTCGTCTGCTGGCCGATGTCAGACCGCCCAATGCGCCGCGCGCACCCTATGGGGCAGGGGAGGCCAATACAGCAAACGGCTCTCAACGGCCGTCGAACGAATCTTCCGACTACCGTCCACAATCGAAGTTTGCTGAAGGATCGCCGCCAGAACAGGCGCAACAGGCGCCGTCGAATCGCGGCTTCAAGCTGTTACCTGCCTCCTGTTGGTCCGGCAGCGCTTCGCGATGGCAGTGGTGGGCATCGAGCCAGGCAACTCCATGCAAGTAATCTGTCGGAGATCGAATGCAGCTTTGTCTCTATCTTGCACATTGGCCAGCTTCGTTCGGACTGAGGCGATTGCCGCTTGCCGACATCAAGGATACGGGCGTCGCGTTGTCCTAATTGAATGCGACGGCCTACTTTGAATCCGATGGCGGTTCGGTCCTAATATACGTCCGGGTCCAAAAGCGCTGCGAAAGCACTCGCCAACAGGTAGATCAGCAGGACGAGAACCTCAAATCCCAATGCGTACAGGATGCCGATGGGACCAAGGAACAAACACAATAGTGCTGCGATCACCACGAACCCAATCATGGATCTGACGACAGCGGGCTGCTCTCGAAGCGAATGCGTTTGAATCATCGGGTAAGTCTCGCCTCAGTTGAGGTGCGCCTGTCATGGTGCAAAGAGACGTCGACAGGAATCCTATCGCGCCAGCGTGGGACTGGCGCTCAGGAGACGCCGCGCATACGACGCGCCCGGCCCCTCGCGCTCATTATCGGGCCATGACGGCTTCCTCGACAGCAGGAAGAACCACCGCCAGCGATAATCGTTCCTTCACTTTCCTGTATGCCGCACCCGATTACCGGCGATTCTCGTCCACCTCGACGAGATAATTGGATGGAACGATGTCCGCTCGTGATGCTGTAGACGGCTCCTGCACCGGCACCGCAGCTGCCATGGATTTGGGGGCTGTGAGGGCTCCTGCGATCCTAGTTGAGGACCCAGCTGCGACGATCGCTGCGTAAGGCAACCGGCTCCTGGAAGCCACGCAGCATCAGATGGTCGGCGCGCACCTCAAAGCTCTCGAGCCGGTCGAGAAAGCTCATGCCGAGCAGGTTAGCCTTCATCTGACCGCGGGGCACCACGAGCGCCGGCACCGAGCGTTCGACCAGCTTGCCGATCGTCATCCGATCGAGCCAGAGCCGCGCCGCTTTGGTGTGCCCGCCCGCGGTTTGAACATCGACATTATATTCGAGCAGCTCCAGCGGGAGGCCAACGGCCTTCGCGGTTTCGTAAGTCAAGACGACCGAAGTCGCCCCGGTATCGACCACCATCGCCGCGGCAATCCCGTTAATCCTGGCCTGCACGGCGAACTCGCCGTTCGAGCCGCGCGGGATCTGCACGGCGTAGGCCGACTCGCGCTGGCGCCAAAAATCCGAGACGGCGCCGTTGGCGCGCGCGGCCCGCTCCGGATCCTTGTAAGCGACAACGGCGTTCGCGGTTAAGGCCAGCAGGAACAGCAAAATCAGGAGGCGCCTCATGGTTCGCCTCCCCCAACGCGCGGCGACGCGGCGATTGCTCCGGGCGCGGCAATCGGCGGCTCAGCCGGAAGTTGGACAACTTCGGGCTTATCGGCGGCATTACTCATCAAGCAACACAAGTCCCGCCCGCAATCTGCGGGCTGTTTTCTATTGCCTATCTGTGGCAACAAATCCTTAAGAGCTGCCTTAAAAAGCTAAGAAATCCCGTTAACGGGAGGTTGAGGCAACCTTTGGAAGCTTGCGAAATCGCCTCGACTTGAACTCGCCAGCAGATTGCGGCTTCGCGGGCCTATCAACGCTGAAACGGCCTCCCGAGATCGAACGAGCTGACTCCGCTCGGCCGCGTGATCTCCTCCAAGGTCTTAGACCCGAGGCTTTGGAAGTCGCTTAAGGTGCACCCCCCGGACCGCGCATGTGCGATCATGGCGTCCGCGATGCGCTTCCGGTTTTCATGTGTGTCCCTGTCCGGTGGAAGTCTGTTGCAGACCTGCTCAAGCGCGGCCGTCATGTTGGCCATCGTCGTTTGATCGAAGTCGATTGACATGATTCGCTGTCCCACATTGCTCGAAAGAACTTACCTGATGCGTGGAAGCACGCCGAGTACTCTACTGCCCAAGAACAGGATTTTTGCGTGGGCGACACGGCGCGGCGGCGCGGGCCGTTCTAATCGTGCATGTCGGAGAGACGGGATTTCGCGTCGAAGGAAAAAGGCGCCACGCACCAACAGTTCGCCAAGATGAAAATTCCGACCGAGGAAAAGAGCGAAAATGATTTGGTGGTATTTGGCGGCGAGAATTGGCACCAGCACAGAACGAGCGTGAGGCTCGCCCACGCGACCATGTGCATCTCGCGTGAAGACTTGATCAAGTTCCACGCCGAGGTTGATCACGAGCATGCCTGATGGCCAACTTCCTCGAGATGGTCGAGTTTAGCGGCGAGCGAGTCATCGAGGCGGCTAAATCGGTGACACAGGGATGACAGAAGAGTGACGCGGAGCTAACGGTCCCGTGTCACGTCATGCTTCGTGGCCGATCTGTTGCGGCCAGCCTGTGGATAGCGGTGCAAAAGTCAGCACACAAGGCTCCTGTCATTCGCGCGATTGCTTCCGCCTATTAGTCGAAAGCCTGCTCCGAAACGTGAGGCGGTGAACATCGCGCGCCCCAACAGCTGACTGGAGCATAACGTCGGGCAAGCGGGGGCATGACATGCGAAGCAAAAAAGCTGCCAATAGTGCTAAGGTCGACACGCGAAGAGCGCAGGTTCCGCCCTTTTTGGAACGTGAGCTTCGTGCGGAATCAGAGAACCATTGGGACCTGGGCGTTGAGCGCCTTGATGGGTTCGGAACTGCGTTGATCGAGATATACGAGGCGGGCGCTGAACACCCAATGAAAATAGACCTGCTGGATCAGTTCGTTTCCATCATCCGGCGCAAAGGTAGACCAGATGAACGTGCCCGAGAAATTGCCAAGCTGATGCGCGGCTGGCAACAGATGTGCCGTGGCTGATGCGGCAACGACAAGGGTACGGGGCTTTCGGGTCTCGCGTTTCTTGTCAGGGATGTTGCGGATACTGGGCAGGGCCTTGGTGGCGGCATCACACTCTGCGTGGGCTCGGCGATCGTGATCCCCCACTAGCGTCATGTAGCGGGCCCCCTGGGTGGCGATTTGACGAAAAAGGAAGTCATCTGCCGAAGCGGCAGATCGCGCTGCTACGTTCGGGGACGCTGACTCAACCGGGATAAACCGCTACCCGTCCGCGGGACAGTGATGCATCAGGCCGTTCGCGGCCGTCCGTCGGGGGTGCGCCCTCGACGCCGAACGTTGTGGCGAGCCCTCTAACACCAACAGGAGTCACGACGAGCGCGCGGCTATCCCGGACATGCTCGACCCAATCGTGCTCGAGAGCGTGACGAAGAATGGCAGCGCCGACCGCCCCGGCCAGATGCGGCCGGCGCTCGCTCCAGTCGAGACAGGGGCGACAGAACACTCGGCGCTTGGAGGCGAGGCGAAGATCGACGCCCAACTCATCGAAGAATGACCGACCGGCATCGGTCAGTTGTCCGCCATCCTCGTCGAGCAGAATAAACGACTGTTGGGCCAGCCGATCGGCGATTGCGACGGCGATGCGGCCGGCCATGTGGTCATAGCACGTGCGCGCGTGTCGAAGTGTCTCTCCGCCGCGCCAGAGATTGCGCTGCCGGGCGGGACCTTCCTGCGCCACGACCATGAGACCTTCCAGCATGCGCGCGACGAGCGGAGAGGCCAGGCGGAAATATCGTCGTCGGCCCTGCTTTTCGAGCGCGAGCAGTCCGGCGTCGCTGAGTTTCGCAAGATGGCCGCTCGCTGTCTGCGGCGCCACGCCAGACACATAGGCGAGCTCCGAGGCGGTCAACGTTCGGCCATCCATCAGCGCGCTAAGCATGTTGGCGCGCGCCGGATCGCCGACCAGTGCCGCGACCTGGGCGATTTTGGGTCCCGTGTCCATGTCTTTCTCCTACGCCGATGAGGACGCAGCGCCAAGCACAAATACTTCGGCCAAGACGGTAGTAGTTCCACGAGACCGGTTCGCTCACCGGACATAGGTTGCCTGGACACCAATAAGCCCAGCGAAAGGAAGCCGCGATGAGGCGAAAGATCCCGCGGCTCCGAATATTCGATTGGTATCGAATGATAATCGCAACGCGGGCTGATCTGAGCCGTCAAATTCTCACAGACAACTGAGTGTGATCAATGCAAACAACTTCGCTCAACACATGGCGGCCGGAACAAGCCCGCTTCGACAATACGTCATCCCGTTCGCCTCTCGCGACGGCGCTGGCGCTTGCCGCGACGAGCCTCGGCCTTGGCGTGGTGCAGCTCGATATCACCATCGTCAATACTGCGCTGAGCAGCATCAGCACCTCGCTCGGCGGTAGCATCGCCGAGCTGCAATGGGTGGTGACCGCTTATACCATCGCGTTCGCCGCCTTCATTCTGACCGCAGGCGCGCTCGGCGATCGCTTCGGCGCCAAACTGATTTTCATCGCGGGCTTTGCGATCTTCACGTTGGCTTCGCTCGCCTGCGCTCTGGCGCCGTCGGCGACGTTCCTGATCGCCGCGCGCTCCGTGCAGGGCCTGGCGGCGGCGATCCTGGTGCCGAACTCGCTGGCGCTGCTCAACCACGCGTATACCGATCCGAAGGCGCGCGGCCGCGCGGTTGGCTTCTGGGCCGCAGGCGCGAGCGTCGCGCTGACGGCCGGTCCGCTCGTCGGCGGCGCGCTGATCGCGCTGGTCGGCTGGCGCGCGATCTTTCTCGTCAACCTGCCGATCGGTGCCGCCGGCCTCTGGCTCGCGTGGCGTTATGCCGAGGAGACGCCGCGGCTCGCGCAGCGTGGGATCGACCTGCCGGGACAGATCGCGGCGATTACAACCCTCGGCACGCTGGCCGGTGCCCTGATCGAAGGCGGTGCGCTCGGCTGGAGCCATCCGCTGGTGATTGCGGCCTTCGCAGCCGCGGTGATGGTTGGACTTCTGTTCGTATGGCGCGAGGCAAATGCGCAGCAGCCGATGCTGCCGCTGTTGTTGTTCCGCCATCGCATGTTCGCGCTGACCGCGCTGGTCGGGCTCCTCTTCAACATCGCCTTCTACGGCCTGATCTTCGTGCTCAGTCTCTACTTCCAGAAGGTCAATGGCTGGTCGCCGTTCGCAACCGGCCTCGCCTTCGTGCCCATGATGGCCATGGTGCTGCCCGCCAATCTCGTCGCCGCGGCGGTCAGCGAGCGCCTCGGCGCGCCGCAAACCATTGCGCTGGCTTGTGTGATCACCGCCGCGGGCTGCGTTGCGTTGCTCCCCATGGCCTCAGGCACGAGCTACGCGGCGATCGGCGCGCAACTCGTCGTCCTCGGCGGCGGGCTCGGCCTGCTCGTGCCGCCTTTGACCTCGACGCTGCTCGGCAGTGTCGAGAAGTCGCGATCCGGCATCGCCGCGGGTGTGCTGAACGCGACGCGGCAGACAGGCAGCGTGCTTGGTGTTGCCCTGTTCGGCTCGCTGGTCGGAGGGGACAACGCGTTCATTGCGGGCGCACATGCCTCGCTGGTGATATCGGCCGCTGTGTTGCTCGCAGGTGCGGTCGCGATCTGGCATGGCCGAGCAAAGGAGGGACGATGAAGGGCTCAGGACACTTGAGGTCAAATAGGAGCCAAAAATGTCCACTTTCACGCACGATACGATGACAAATCATCATGGTTGGGGTCTTGTGAAGCAAGTCAGCGACATCCTGCACATTTGGCGCGACCGGGTTCGGCAGCGCCGAGAATTGGCGCAATGGACCGACCGCGACTTGCATGACGTCGGGCTGTCCTGGAGCGATATCGCTCTGGAAGTCAAGAAACCCTTCTGGCGGGCTTGATTAGCAGCCGGGTCGGCGCTGCCTCTGGCGAGGGGGGCCGGCCAACTTCTTTCGAGATGGACGGGAGCGCGCGGAGACTCATCGGTTGCGGCAACGATCGACAAAGCAGGGCGTTTCTGGTGCGGTGGTTCATCAGGGCAATCAAGCAACACCGATTGGGCCATTGATTTACTGGTGGGCCTGCCTGGACTCGAACCAGGAACCAGACCGTTATGAGCGGCCGGCTCTAACCATTGAGCTACAGGCCCCGCCGCGGGCTGCCGTTGATTGGGCATGATCATTTTCGGAAAAAAACCGGTATCCATTTTCCCGGATCATACCTTCAAGGGCGAGGCAACGGTGCCGGCA
>Ga0210409_10007464_pt1 | contig 11261 bp, 8 predicted proteins | sample IncBWH17MmetaG_FD_161649 | JGI IMG/M metagenome (GOLD analysis project Ga0210409, IMG submission 161649) | Forest soil microbial communities from Barre Woods Harvard Forest LTER site, Petersham, Massachusetts, United States - Inc-BW-H-17-M | ecosystem: Environmental > Terrestrial > Soil >...
GCTTTGCGATCTGTTCATCCTTGGCTTTTATGATCTCGTGCTGAGCCTCGCGCTCTTTGGCTACCATATCCACAGAGCGTTTGTTCGCGGCCTCGGCATCTTTGAGGGCCTCAGTCTTTTCGCGGCCTAGATCCGTGATCCGGGTGTTCAGAGACAAAATTTGGCGATCTCGCTCGACAATCGCCGCTCTTGTTTCCTCGACGCGGGTCGCTTCATTCTGGAATTGCCCCTTCTCTTCTAGTGTCCGCTTCAGCTCGGCAGCGAGCTCGGTGAACCTGCGGTCCGATTCCAGCGCTTTGTTTTTCGCTTCGTTCTCACGTTCCCGAGCTTCGAAGATAAACCTGCGTAGCTCTTCTTGGCGGGCGTCAAAGTCGGCTTTAGCCATTGAAAGTGCCGTCTTGGCTTCAGCAAGTTCGCGGCCTGCTGCGTCCACGCGCAAACGGTCATGTCTACGTGTCACGAGGTAGGTAACTAACCCAACGGTGGCAGCAAGCAAGGCCGCAATCATGAAATTTAGTGCCATTTGATGCTTTTATCCGGATCGTATCCATACTATATCTGTATATAAACCTTCGGAAGAGGCAATAATGCGTAGTATCCGTTCCAAGATACTGGTTTGCCTGCTTCGCCGTGGTCGTTCGGGTAGGCCTATCGCGACGGTATGGAGGCCTCGGCGGATGTCAGCGGCCGGGCGAAAGAAGATTTCGGAGGCAGCAAAGGCACGGTGGGCGAAGGTGAAGAGGGCGGGAAAGAATTCCCTGTAGGACGTGGGATTGATTCACTCATTCCTTTTTCGGAGTCCAAGTTGTAGATCAACTTGAATCGCTCAGGTATTGCCTCCGATTGTCTCAAAAATCTAGGTGAATCCATTGCTGAGCCCCCAGGAGTGAGACAACCAGTTATGCTCAATGGCGTTCAGGCAAGCTGGATTCTTAAGTCTTTGGAACTGGATCGTCCTGACAAACAGAAATTCCGCTCACCAAATCAAAGGCAAGCGGCCAGTGAGCCTTCGTTATTTGCTTGGTCGCCCACTGTCACGAACCCGGTCCAGTAAGGGTGAGACAGACTTACACTTGGCGCGCGTCTGGGACCGCTCGAAGCTGAAGGCCCATGAACCTTCGTGATTTGATCGCCGGTAGGCCAAATTGCAATTCTGGACTCATGCGCGAAGTTCTTCCGACAGTTCCTAGCGATCAGATAAAGGCAATCTTTAGTCTGCTCGTTAATCACATAACTAGCAAATCTCAGAATCGAGGCCGTTTCTCAATTTTGGAACGGTTGATGATGTTGAGTCTTTTTTTTCTGATCGCGGGCATTTTTCTGACTGTTCTTAAAGGTCCTACGGTTTACGGCGAGATCTCTGTATCGATCGGATTCCTGCTCGCCTCGGTCTTACCGGTCTTCATCTCGCCCGGTTTCGTCAAGATGCTTTTGCAGCCAGTTCGATCGGCTTTGCTGCCGGAAGTCGAACGAGCGCAATTGGACAGCGCTCTGGTTTTTGAATTACGGCTATATGAAATCTCTTCACTTAAATATGTAGATGAAAGATTGAGAATGGCGGTCGACCATTTTCGCAGCCGCATCGGAACCATAGCGGGTGCGGTCGATAAGGTTGGCCTAATTCCGTTGCTCGTTGGGTGGTTCTTCGCGGGAGAAAAGTTCTTTCAAGGTGCGACCAAGTCTAAATACATGATTATCGGAGCCGGTGCCTTGGTTTTTTTCTATGTGCTAAGTATTATCGCGGTTCTCGCAAGCAATCGGGTCGAACAGCTAGCCCAAATTGTCCGATTTGTCTTGGATAACGAAAAAACTCTTCAACGGGATGCTGGATGATGCTCACGTGTACTGAACGACGCTTGAGCCACGACTCAGGATTCCGCACCCCCAACGACCTCCAAAAACGTACGCCGGGATTCGGGGACGCCCGATCGAGCATGGAAAGTAGAGCATGCATAGCAATGTTCTCTTAATCGTGTTCAGTACAAGCCCGACGATGCATCACCCGTTATCACGAACCCGGCCCAATAATAAGGGCTGAGATGCCGCTGGACGAACTCACGCTTGGCGCGCGTGAGCGCAGACGCCTTGTCCTCGTGATTTGTAAGATGACGATAGAATGCTTCCATCAGTTCGGTCGTTGACCGATCTTCGACATTCCAGAGACTAGCCACGACGGCCTTTGCTCCAGACATCAAGAAAGCGTGTTGAAGGCTTATTACGCCGGCTTCGCCTTCGGTTGGGCCGATTCCAGTTTGGCAAGCTGAAAGCGTTACCAACTCCGCGTGAAGGTGCAGGCGGGTGACTTCGCGCACCTGCAAGAGGCCATCCTCCGGAGGTTGGTCAGCCGCAAGAACCAGCGCAGACCGGTCGGGGAAATCGGAGTCGGAAATCGCGTGCACCGCCAGATGGATGATGCGGTAGTCTGATACGGGCTCGGCCTTGAGTGCGCTTTCTGTGGCTTGCTCGCCCAGCAACACTTTTGATTCCGGTCCGACAGCCTGGGCGATCGAGAGCACCTCCTCTCTGGTTTCCGGAAGATTTTGCAGACGCGCACCTAGGTTCGCCACATCTCTCAGTATGCCGACGGGCACCTTATACGCGACCCTGTTGGTCCCTTCAGGCAGTTGTCGCGCCGCATAGTCGACGTCTCCGAGCGCTAGCACACTACGGCGTCCCGGCATTTTGTGAGAAGCACGCGAGATCTCTAGGGCTGTCGCCGATGGCGTATAGCTGATGATTTGAGAATTGACGATGAAATCGCCATCGTGACCCACGAGCGCCTCGAATGGCAGAAAATTCAGGCCGCCGTCCGGCGCTATGATCCAGCGTGCTTTGTGAAAGCCCTCAGTTTGCTGCAAGAGAATGTCGTACATGCGCTGCGCTAAGGCCGGATTCAACCTGCGCGCCCGCAAATCACGCAGATACGAAGTTGACAATGCTTCTACCTGCCCGCTCCCGGCAGGCAGTTCCAAGAGCCGAGCCTCATCCGATGTGACGGCTATGCAAAACACACGGGGTTCACCGAGAACGTATTCGAGGAGAAGTTCGTCCGGCCTGAGCCTAGCCTGAATTGCGGTCAGCGACGCCGGCACGAAGCGATCCCTCAATCGCTTCACCTCATTGTTTTCAAGGGCAAGAATCCGCTCGTTCTGCAGGAGTTTTTCTTTCAGTTCTTCGCGAATGCTCTGATTGTTGGTACCCAACAGTTGCATCTGAATGCCAGCAATGTTTGCTTCCAGATCGGCCCGCGCCTTCGCGTTAGCCGGAGCGTCCTTTGCGGAATGAATGCGAGTCGCCCAAGAGCGACCGCGAACGCGTTCCAGGATTTGTAATGCTCGGGCGACATTCTTTTGTCGCCGCAATAGCTGAAAATGCTCAAGATAGATGTCGCTCATGGAGCCGGCAAGGGCGGCTCGTCCCAAGTCGGTATCGTCATTCAGCGCCATCTTGTCGATGATCGCCTCCGCTTTGTCGAACAAAGAAGCTGCCGCCGAGAGACGGTTTTCAGAGATTTTCAGTTCTGCCGCAACCTTAAGGGCAACCGGCGCCAGATATACGTCTCTCAAATGACTTCTCGCGACAAAGGCACGGTGGATAGCTGCTTCCGCTGCCTCCGAATTTCCTTCGAGCAAATAGGTCTTCGCTAAGAAGGTCAGGGATTCGGCCAAAATCCGATACAAGCGAAGGCGCCCCGACACTTCCGCTGCCATAATCAGATTTTCTCTGGCCGAATCCAGCTCGTGAGCACGCAATTCAATTTCACCCAAGGTAAGCAACGCATTTGCTTCGTGGCCATATTGCTTGTCGGTTCGTGCTCGTGAGAGGACGGTTTGTAGTATCTCGACCGCCTCGATGGTTTTACCTTGGCCGTTGAGAGCTTCTGCGTCGCCCACCTCGGCGTTAAAGGGAAATCCGGCATCTGGGTTCGCTTTCATAAGCGTAATAGCATGGGTTAAGAACCAATGGGCCTCTCTAAAGCGATGCACGGTGTCATAGCCGTCGCCCAGCATGGTCAGTAGGTTTGCCGCTCCCGCAGTATCCCCGGAGCCAATGAGGGACAGCAAACTCTCACCAACCAACTTAACCGCCAGGGCGAAATTCCCCTGGAGAAAGGCCACAACGCCGAGTTCTCCTTTGGCGCGAGAGGCCCATTGGGTCTCGCCCAGTGCTGTCGCGATCCGAAAAGCCTCGGTCCAAGACTGTTTTGCCGACTCCGTATCGATGTCGATATCGACGTACCCTTTGGAGGCCAGACACCATAAATGGAGCCTGGGGTCCCTCTTCACGATTGGCTTTCGCAATTCCCTTTCCAGAAGGCGGGATGTAGCCGCAAAGGACATCGACATTCTTGCCGAGCTAATTCTCCCAATGCGGGCATACATTTCATTGCGTTCATCACCGGCCGCGCGAAAAAGGACTTCGGCTTGGCTGTACAGTGGAGCGGCATCCGTCCAGTTGTCGAGCCAGGAGAGCCGGTTTGCTCGGCCCAATATGAAAAACGGATCGGAGGAATGGAACTTGTCGCTCTGTCGGGGAACGACGTGTGTTGCGCACGGCGAAATCAGCAAAGTAATGAGAAAAAGTGTGAAATGTCTCTTGATTTGCATGGAGCCACACACCTGCCCACAGCGTGCGGCCTCACGCTTAAGGACTTAATGTTAGTCATGTCTTCGCTTTTGATCGCACCGAAAATCGACCATCGTAAAAACCTGCGCAGCCGGATGCCCCTTAAACACGGGTACAAGTACCTGGTACTAAGGATGTGCTAGCAGGTGCCGATTATGCGCGGCGGGGCCAGTTCTGAGAGTGTTGGTCAGATGTCGGTGCCAGGCTTCATCTTTTGGGGTGGCCTGGGGGCTCCCAGACCACAATTAAATGCGAGTAAGCCTGTCGAACTTGGCAAAAAACATAGAAACCAGCTGCATAAGAGGGTAGAGAAGAGAGCGATGATCCGCTTGGCGCGATCTGGACCTCGCTCCATGGGGTGCTTCCCGCGGCCATGGCTTGCAACTCCCTCCAACTGATCCCGGACCAGGATGGAAGCTGCATTCTATTGGACATTGGGCGCGATCGAATCCTTCGCCTCAACGCTATTGGGGCTGAAATGTGGAATTCGCTCAGCCTGGGCGTACCCGAATCTGAGATTGTCGAAACGATTTCCCGAAAATACAAAGTCAACGAGCAGCGTGTCGGCACGGATTTGCGGAGTCTGCTGCAGAAGATTTCCGACCTTCAACTCGCGCCCACCAACTCAGTATCTGTTGACGCGTTCGGATCTCACGCTAAAAGCGAAGCGATTTCATATCCCTGGTATGGCGGATCGAGTGTAAGCAGGCCGAATCCAAAGAGAACGACGACCCTTGCCGCCATCTTCGGCCTGGCACTCTTCGACCTTATCCTCTGGGCGCGCTCCCTAAAGTCGCTGTGCTCTTGCGTCAACTCCTGGCCAGTGGCGAAACGAGCACTCGCTGATCCAGAAGACAGGGGCCGGGTGTGCGCTGCGGTGGAGTCGGCATGTAAATGGTATCCAAAGCAGACTCTGTGTCTGCAGCGGTCCGCAGTTACAGTTTGTCTGCTGCGGAATCACGGCCATCGCGCTCAGATGAAAATCGGTTTGCGGCCCATGCCATTTCTGGCCCATGCATGGGTTGAAGTAGACGGCTCGATCGTGAACGACTGGCCGGGTGTTCGAACTTTCTATACTTCTGTCGCATCGTACGAAACCCTCCGATGAATCTCCACATTGGATCACTTCATACAGGCGGCCGTCCCCCGCGTCGCGAGGATTTGGATATCCTCCTTGGGGAATTCGCGAAAAAGCTTTTTGAGGTTGCCGGTGAGGCAGTCAATGAATCAGTCTTGATGGTCTATCGGGGAGATCGTATTACTTGCGAGGATGATTCCGAAGCTCAACCATTGAACGAACGGAATTACATTCTCTCCTGGGATGGGCGTCTCGATAACCGGGAAGACTTCTCGGTCTGCTTGCCCCTTGCCACTATCAAAGATTTGCCGGATTCCGTGCTCGTTCTGAAGGCATATCAACTATTCGGCGAGGCCGTCTTTGGGAAACTGATTGGAGAATTTGCATTAGCTCTTTGGTGCAAGAGTACGAAATCGCTTGTCTTCGCCCGGTCAGCCTGCGGAGCACGCCCTCTCTATTACACCTTAAAAGACGACCGTCTGCTATGGTGCAGCCACTTCGCTCATTTGGTCCGGATCTCCGGAATCGACACCGCAGTCAACGATGAATACGTGCTTCCGTATCTCGTCACCACACCAGATGCGAAACAAACACCCTTGGCAAAGGTTCAGGCGGTTCCGCCGAACTCTGTTGTCCGATTTGAAAACGGAGAGCTGAAACGCACATCGACCCTATGGAGCGCTGACAGGATTTCAGTACTGCGTTATCGCAACGATGCAGAGTACGAAGAGCATTGCCGAGAGAAGATCAGTGAGGCGGTTCGCGTCCGGCTGCGCTCCAAGTTCCCTGTATTTGCGGAGCTAAGCGGTGGGCTCGATTCGTCATCCATTGTGTTGATCGCAGACAAGATTCTCCGGGACAGAAATGAATGCGTTCACAATCTGCAAACGGTCTCGTGTGTCTATGAAGAGTCGAAGTCGGCCGACGAGCGCTCTTTCATCCGGGCGGTGGAAGAAAAAAGAAACGTCGAAACGCACCTGATACATGAGAAAGACCAACGAATTACGCTGGGCCTCAACGATCCTGAATTCACCGGGCCGTTACACACTCTCCAGTGTTTCCCCGGCAGATACGAGGTCATTTCCGCCGTGATGGGTCAATACGATGCAAGAGTCCTCTTGACTGGCCGTGGAGGCGACCATCTCTTTTGGAGCGCGCCGCAGGGTGAAGCGCTGGTCGCGGATGAATTGCTGAGGTTGAATCTGATCGAAGCCCATCGCCAATGCGGTAGTTGGAGCCGCGCCGCAAACGTACCTTATTTTGAGTTTTTGACAACAAAGGCTTTCCGTTCGGCGCTTGCCGGCCTCTTTCGCGGCGCCAACTCCAGCGAGCAATCTGAGATTCCATCATGGGTGCAGCCAAGGCATCGGGCAATCATATTGAGAGCTGAAGGACAGCTCGGCGGGTCCGCAAACTGGCCATCCGCTCCTGGTAGACGAGCACAAGTTCTCAATGTCGAGCGCATGTTTCAGATGTTGGGATCCGGTTTCGCGGAAGAGTATCCGCAAATCTATGTCTCCCACCCCTATTCTCACCGGCCATTGGTGGAGTTTTGCCTCGGGGTGCCCGTATCGCAGTTTTTGCGGTACGGGCAGACCAGGTCGCTGATGCGCCGGGCTTTGCGCGACGTCCTACCACAGAAGACGACAAACCGCGTTAGCAAGGGCCTTCTCGATGAAACGATCATTAGAGCCTTGAGACGAGAGTGGGCTTGCACTTCGAATCTCTCGGACTGGCAGGTTTGTCAGAGGGGATATGTTGTCCACTCGCAATTGGCAGATTCGCTCCATCAGGCGCGACTAGGTGTGCTGCATTTGCTCGGTCCTTTGATGCGCCTGTTTTCTCTGGAGCGGTGGCTGCGCTCGCTTAATGGCGTGAAGATGTCGGCTGCGGCGACCTAAAGTTCATCTTTGTTCCGAGAGCTCCGGCTTTTTGCGTGGCAATTTTCCGGAGTACCACCAGACTCCGAGGAGGCACCATGGCTTTAATGGTGGAGAAAGGAGGAATCCATGAGCTACGAAACCCCAGAAGTAGACGTAATCGGAACTGCGAGTGATTTGATTCAGAACTTTGCCGGGCCTCGAACCGATGGGGATGGCCATCAGTTGAGTCAAGGCGCCATCTGCAGCCGCATCGAGGAAGAGTAAAGGCAAGAGCAAGCGGACTCGCTGAAAGCGCGTCCGCTTGCTCTTCCAAGTCTTTTCGTCACAAAATCGCTAATTTAGAAATCCACTTTCAGTGCAAGTTGAAGCGAGCGCGCCGCCCCAATCTGATACACTGGACTGAGCCCGCTGCCAAATGAAGTGCCTTGTAGACCTTGGGCCAACGTGGTTTGCGAAATCCCAAAGCCCGATTGCGAAATGAATTTACCCGTGGTATCAACCGTGCCCAGTTGCGCGGTAGGGGGGGCAAAGTTCGGGTGATTGAACAGATTAAACGCTTCCACACGAGCTTGGAGGCGAATCCGTTCGGTCAGACGGAATGATCGCCGGATCGCAACATCACCCTGAAAGAGCGGAAAGCCTCTAAAGAAGTTGCGGCCCAAGTCCCCCTGTCGGGGCCGATTTGGCACGGATAGCGCCGCGACATTGATCACTCTTCCACCCGGAAGTTGAGGCTCGGACAGGTAGAGCGGCACTCCCGGAATCAGGTCCGGGCGGAAGTTGTAGACGCCGAAGCCAATATCGCGGGAAACAACGGGATCAACAGGCGGAGACGAGCGCCAGGTCACGATGGGATCAACGGACCATCCCGAGATGAACGATCTAAAATCATCGGTCATGCTTGTCACGTCTGGCAGCGCGTAATCGAGGCCTAGTCTCGCGGTGTGTCGAATATCGAAATCCGATGGACCATAATCAAAGCGCGGATCCAAGAACCGACCTGGTATTCCGTTGAAGTCGACGTCAGTCGATACATTGTCCAACGCATGAGCGAGGGAATACGACGCGATTATATGGGCAGGACCGGTTCGGCGCTCGACTTTCACTTGCAACGAGTTAAAGGAGGAATAGCCCGCGTTGTCCGTCAGCAATATCTGAGTAAACGCTGCGGGAACGCCGGCCTCGCCTCCGACATATTCCTCGGTGCGGAGCAATCCGTGGCCGGCGGCACCGACGTAGCTGATGCTGAGTGTTTGAGCGGTTCCGATAGCTTGATCCAATGACAGATTCCAATGATACGAATAGGGAGTGCTGAGTACCGATGGGAACGCCTCTATGGCGCTGAATGGAGGATTGGTCGTGATAGCCGGGGGTGCGGTAAAGCCGGGACTAAGCGGCAGTGAGGCACTCGACACGAATGCTGCCGCTGTAAATGGAAATGAAGGCGCACCCAGGGTATTGCCAACAGGTCCATTACTCAGATCGTAGTAAATGCCGGCACCGCCCCTGACCACTGACCCGGCTCTGGCTGAACGTCGAGTTTCGCATGCGAAACCGATTCTGGGAGCAAAGTTGCTCCTTGATGACTGATAGAGTGGCGTGCCCTTTTGGGCGAGTGAGAGCTCGGGTAGGTTGCTGAATCCGGTCAAGGCAAACGGTTGCAAGCCATTTGCTCCTCGCACGTCCGGTGGAGAGGCGAAATCCCAGCGAATACCAAGCGTTGCGCTCAATCTTGCAAAAGGCCTCCAAGTATCCTCCGTGAAAACGGAATAGTTTCTGAAGACCGCATGTACAGGGACGTCCGTGACTATCTCAGCAGCCAGCCCTTCATTGATGAGCGCCGATCGAATATCTGAAAAGAAGCTCTGCTGGGTATAAGATGCCGGCGCTGTTTCGGGTGACAGTTGCCGGAAGTCAATTCCTGCTTTGATGAGATGGCCGTGAATCTGGTAGGACACATCATCTACTAGGTTGATCTGTTCCTGCTTATTGTTAACATTTCTTCCAATCTCCAACTCAAGCGTCTGTGGAGTGAGCGTTGGAAGAAACTGAAAAAGGCCATTGTTTGCGCTGAAGCCCGTTGGGAATACAAGCTGTTGGGCGAGTGGAATTGCCCCACCAAAGTCGTCCAACGTCTCCTTGTTTCCAGCCAAAGACTTGCTCCAATTGAACCTGAAGTCGTTGATGATCCGCGGGTTAATGGAATACTCAATACCCGTCGTCAAGGTCTGCAAGCCGAAGTGGGTATCTGTAACCGTGCTGAGAGCATCGCTACCGGCTCCGCGCTGCTGACCATCTGAGACCGAATGGGCGTAGCGTGCAAACGCACTCAGAGATTCTCGGAAGTGGTGATCGATTCGAAGGCTCAGCGATTCGAGGCTTGACGGGTTGGAGAAACCGTATGTCGCTTGTGCCAGTCCGGCGCCATTTTCGGGACCATTCGGCAAGGGATAGGCATCCAGAAAAGGTTTTACGGCAGCCGGCGCCGAATTTCTGGTTGTAATCGACGGAACTTCCGTGACGCTCGAAGTCGGCTGGCGGAGTTGAAGGCCCTCAAACGAGCCGAAAAAAAAGCTCTTGTCCTTTACGATTGGCCCGCCCAGAACACCCCCGAAATCGTTCTGACGGAGTGCAGAACGCGGCAGATTCTCGTGGTTGGCAAACCAATCGTTTGCATCGAAGGCGTCGTTCCTTAAATAATCGAAGACATTGCCGGTAAATTTATTTGTCCCGGAACGGGTAATGATCGAGATTTGGCCACCTGGGACACGCCCGAATTCCGCTGAATAGCTCGATGTCAGGACGGCAAACTCCTGAACATCGTCGGTGGATACAAGGCTGTTTGTGCTTCCGAAAACGCTTAGCGCCGGAAGCCATCCTCCAGCCGACTGTCCGGGATTGACTCCACCGGCGATCCCAAAGTTTGCGCTCACCCCGTCGACGACAAAATAGTTCGCATCTGTTCGTTGGCCGTTAACGGCAAATTGTCCCTGGCTGGCGAAACTTGTCGGCGCAATGACAACTCCGGGGGTCAATTGGAAAAGCGTCTGGAAAGAACGGCCGTTTAAGGGCAAGTTCGCAATCAGGGCGTTGTCCACGACGGTGCTCACGGCGCCATTCATGCTGAGGGAGGCCGCTCTGGTTTGAATGGTAGCGTTTGCTACTTCTCCAGGCAAAAGCCTGAAAGATTGAGCAACGTGCTCTTGCAATATAACCGTATAATTTGGAATAGTCATGGTCCGGAAGCCAGGCTTAGACGCTTGCAGCCGGTAGGTCGCGGGTCTGACGGCGGGAAACACATAGTATCCGTCAGAATTCGTTTTCGCCGTCCGACGCAGCCCGCGCTCCAGGTCCACCAGCTCGATATCCACGTTCGCCATATATCGCCCGGAGCCGTCTATGACGTATCCAAAGACTTTGGTAGTGTCCATTTGAGCGATTCCCGATCCTGAGAGCATGCCGAGAAACATTGCGCCCAGGAGAAGAACTCCCTTTGAAAGAACGCATTTCACCAAACGTTGCAACTCCATAAGGGTTTAGTCTCGCGAATCGCCACTAACCATTTCGCCCATGGAAGTTTTCCGGGCCGCGCTTCGTAGGCGTCACGCAAATCGCCGTTTCGCGAACAACCTATTGAGGCAACCCTTCGCGGGTCTGTTGCAAAAGAGCTACGG
>Ga0210409_10007465_pt1 | contig 11260 bp, 9 predicted proteins | sample IncBWH17MmetaG_FD_161649 | JGI IMG/M metagenome (GOLD analysis project Ga0210409, IMG submission 161649) | Forest soil microbial communities from Barre Woods Harvard Forest LTER site, Petersham, Massachusetts, United States - Inc-BW-H-17-M | ecosystem: Environmental > Terrestrial > Soil >...
CGCTTACGACGAAATGCGGAACCGAACGTCCAGCTCGTCACGAGCAGTTGAGGGAAGAAGTCTGCAAGCGGGAAAACTGCTGGCAGGCTTACAAGCGAGTGAAGGCGAACAAAGGCAGTCCGGGAATCGACGGCGTGAAAGTCGGAGAGCTCTCGGGCTACCTGAAGCAGCACTGGCCCTCGATACGACTGTGGCAGGGGAGAGCGGGCGACCGCTCCCCCTATGCCGATTTCGGTATCGGTTCAAAAAAACCGTAAATATAAAGTAGGGAAATCCTGGGCCACCACAAATTCCTATAATGGTCGAAGGCAAATCAATTCGGGAAAACGCGGCAAGTTGATTGCTTATCAATGCTTCACAGCGGAATCGATAATTTCACAGGGCTGAATAATCCCCAAGCGATATTCACTAATAGGTCATATTATAGATATTGTACTGATTTGCAAATGGTTGCCCATTTTCCTCAATTGGCACTGGGAGTGCTATAGCAATGGTGCGGCCGGAAAGCCAGGCAATTGTGTCAATGATCGAAGACGTGGTTGGTCGTCCAGATGTTCTACCCATGAATTTGCTCGTGGTGGACGACGAACAGTACGTAAGACAGTTGTGCGCCGATGTCTCCGTGCAGAGCGGTATAAAGGTCACCACCGTCTCCACCGCCGAGGAAGCCATCAGTATTTTGGAGAACTCCGCCGTGGACATTCTCATGACGGATTTGAAATTGCCAAAATCGAGCGGACTCGAGCTCCTCCAGCGCGTGCACGATCAACACCGCGAGGTGGCGGTGATTGTCTTGACGCAATACGGAACCATCGATTCCGCTGTGGCCGCCACGCGACTCGGGGCCCTCGACTGCGTCACCAAACCGTTTCGCGTGGAAGAACTGCGCTCCCGCTTGGAACGCGCCGCCCATGCCGTCGAATTACAGCAGGAGAACCGCCTGCTCCGCGAGCAGTTGCGAACCAGGCCGGGGTTCGGCGGATTGATTGGCGTCTCCTCCAAAATGCAGCGGGTATACAAGATGATTGAGAAAGTCAGCCTGCACGAATACCCCGTGCTGATTCTGGGAGAGAGCGGTACCGGAAAAGAAATGGTGGCGCGCAGCATTCACTACTCTGGCCCGCGCAAAGAACCGGCCCTTCGCGCCGGTGGACTGCTCCTCACTAGTGCCCACGCTGATCGAATCGGAGCTTTTTGGCTATGTGAAGGGAGCCTTTACCGGCGCCATTCAAGCCAAGCGCGGATTACTGGAGGCCGCCCAAGGCGGCACGCTGTTCCTTGACGAGATTGGAGACATGCCCGTGGACTTGCAGGCCAAGCTGTTGCGAGCTTTGCAGGAACACGAGGTCAAGCCCGTGGGCTCGACGGAGAGAAGGTCGATTAATGTACGCATCATCGCCGCCACTAACCGCGATTTGGAAGCCGCCATTCGCAGCGGAGCATTCCGGCAGGACCTTTATTTTCGATTGAATGTGGTGCAGATGAAACTCCCCGCATTGCGCGACCGCAAGAGCGATATTCCCCTGCTGGTCACTTCCTTCCTCGAAAAATTCTCAGGCATGCACGGAACCACGAAAACCATTACCGACGAGGCCATGCGGCGGTTGATCACCTATGACTGGCCGGGAAATGTGCGCGAACTCGCGAATGCCATAGCGCGCTCCGTCGCATTGGGGTCCGGGCCAACCGTCGAAATGTCCGATCTGCCCAGCCATTTGCACTATGGAACCAGCGAGCGGGTCCCCGATAGCCATGAAATTCTTCCCTTGGATGAATTGGAACGCCGCGCCATCTTGAAAACCCTGCGCGAAACTTCCGGCGATAAACTGGCCGCGGCGCGCATGCTGGGAATTGGAAAGACCACCTTGTACCGCAAACTGAAGCAATACAACATGAAGCACGAAGAGAATTGAGATCAGAAAATTGAAAGCAACAATTGAAAGCAACAATTGAAAGCAGCTAACTCTTCACCTCTGAATTGCTGACTACGAAGTCTCTCTCTGCGTGCCGCGTTTTTGACCGGGCCTTTTTAACACCGATGTTCAGATCCTCGAATGGCGGCGTATCATGCGTTTGCCATTGGTCAGACAAATCTTCAGCAACTCGCACAATGGCTCCCGCCAACGCCTCTTAACTTGTAGCCTATCGCCGGTGATTTGAAACTTTCGAAGCTCGACGCGTCATTAGCGTGAAAGCTTCTCGCTATTTCGTTTCGGGAATAACCAGAGATTCGAGTTTCGACATGGGATATAAGTTCCCCTTTTCTTCGCCTCGCTCGCTCGTAACTCACTGATCCTGCCGCCCCAAGTTTATCCGCACAGTTGGTCTTGGCGATGCAATGTCTGCTCGATGCACACTTTCTAATAGCGAGTAGTTTTTCCCGGTGAGTAGCAGCATCGCGGATTCAAAGCTCAGGACCGGAATAGGACGGACTCGCGGTGGAACATTTTTACCGCGATAAAGATCGCTGCGCCCCCGTACAGGCAGGTGGAGAGAAAAATCAGCGCAATGGAATTCCAGTGGTAGTTTCCGGCAATCAAATCTTTACAGAGTAGACTCACGTTTAGAATGGGCACCAACGACAGTCGTGGAGTGAGCTCTATTCCAGGCAGCATGGCCGCGATGGCCGGAACGACGACCACTATCATTAGCGGCGAAATGTAGCTTTGGGCTTCCTTATAGCTCTTGGCGAACAGCGCGATAGTCAGCAAGGCCGCGGAAAACATCACTGCCAGCGGCAAGGCCACCAAAAAAACAGCAAGAACCGCGCCCAGGCCAATCTTGATGTGCATGGCAGACCCGGACGACTGGTCCTGAAAATGTTGAATCACCCATGAAGAAACGCCCATGGATGTGACCGAGAGCGCCGCCGTAACCAGCGAGGCGGTCAGCACCAGGAGAAACTTGCCGAGCACCAGGTGGGTTCGCGAGATCGGGCTCGATAGAATGGTCTCCATCGTGGCGCGTTCTTTTTCGCCCGCCGTAAGATCCATGGCGGGGTACATTGCGCCGGTAAGACACATGATGATGACCAGATAAGTAATAATTCCACCGACCGTTTCTCCCGCGACCTTTTCCGCTGATACGACGTTTTGCTGCTTGATGACAAAAGGCTTCAAAAAGCTGGCCGGCAATTTTTGGACGGTTAGCCGGTCGCGCGCCAAATTATCGCGGTAATCATTAAAAAAATCTTCAATGCGTTTCGCAGCTGTCGTGGATTTCAGATCTCCTGAGTACATGTAAATTTTTACTGGCGCGAAGTCTGTGCCTGCGCCGGACTGTAAACCAGGGGGAATTTCCACCGCAGCGCGAATCTTTTTATTGGAAATGAGGTCCACGTAGTTCGCGGGCTCCGAGACTACAATCAAATTCTTGCTCTTTGCCAGGTTGCTTACGATACCGGGAGAGTCAGTTCCACCCAGGATCATTATTCGTGCCGGTTCTCGGTCGGCTTGCTCAATGAGGTCGGCAATGACGAACCCCAGCCCCACGGTAAGTATCGGAAACAGCAGGATGGGAACGAGAATGGTGGAGATCAGCGTGCGCCGGTCGCGCAGGGCTTCCAGCAACTCTTTGCGGTAGACAATACCGATATTGCGCGCGGACATCCTCAGGAAACCTCCACGCCCGCGTGCGGAGCCACATGCGTGGTCACGACTTTCACAAAAATTTCTTCCAGATCTTTTTCCTGATACTTTTCGCGCAACGACGTCGGAGTGCCCTCGGCGAGCAGTGCTCCGTTGTGGATAATTCCGATCACGTCGCAAAGTTTTTCGACTTCACTCATCACGTGAGTGGAGAGAATGACGGTCTTGCCCGCTTGGCGGCACTCGCGAATGAACGCCACGATCGTACGCGCGGCCATAATATCGAGCCCCAGCGTAGGCTCATCAAAGATCATAACCGGAGGATCATGAACCAGTGTCCGGGCAATAGAAGTTTTTTGTTTCATGCCTGTGGATAGCTTGTCGCACCGACGGTCGCGGAAAGAATTCATATCCAGGCGATCGAAAATGTCATCGATGCGCTTTTTTAAAGTGGATTCGTCCAAACCATTAAGTCTCCCAAAATACTCGACCATTTCCTGCGCGGTAAGACGCGGATAAAGGGCCGTCGCGGTAGAGAGAAAGCCGACGCTGGCGCGAACTTTTTCCGGATCTTCGACGACGTCATGGCCAAACACCAGCGCGGTTCCACCGCTAGGCTCAAGGATGGTTGCGAGCATGCGGAGCGTCGTGGTTTTGCCCGCTCCATTGGCGCCTAGCAAGCCATAAATGCTGCCGGGCCGGCAGGTAAAACTGACGTTTCCCACCGCGCTAATCTCGCCGCGTTTTTTGTCGTGGAAGCGCTTGGACAAGCTACGGGCTTCGATCATTGTCAGGGCCTCGCGTTTAAGGATTAGGACCCAAGTGTACTACGTGCGGACACATCGAAAGCTACGTTTGGGGCATCCGCATCCCGGTTTGCAAATCGTGATGCGGCCATTGGCACGCCGGCTAGTAACCTGTACCTCGCCGCTCGCCCTAGATAGCTTGTGGACCGAACGCAGCATCTAATTCTGAGGCCCCACTCACTCGGGTCCGGTGCCCGTAAAGCAATCCTGCCGTCACCGTTATGGAGAAAGATACAAACGCCTTGCTAGAATGGGGTATTCTGCCGTGTCATCCATCACCACAACTCAACAGGCGGCCACCTGAATGCCTTCGGCGTAAAGTAATCGGCAGCCTGGCGGGTAAATCATAACGAACGAATTGGGCGAAACGCAATGAACAGGAAAAATGGATCAGCGTAAGCTGCGCAACCGGATATTGCTATTTCTGGCGGTCGCCGGGATTGTGGCTTACGTTTTGGTGCGTCTCAGCGGACGGGAGCCGGTGGCGAAAATTGCCGCTGTCACCCCCGTGCGAGACAACCTCGTCTCCTCTATCTCCAGCAACGGAAAAGTCGAACCCATCTCACCGTTTGTGATGCGCGCCCCGCTGGATACTTTTGTGGAAAATGTAACCGGAGTTGAGGGCCAGCAAGTCAAAAAGGGTCAGCTATTGCTGGAATTGAACGTGAGGGATGCGCGGGCCCAGTTTGACGATGCCGAGGCCCGTCTGCTGCGCGCGCGAGATGAATTGCGCGCGGCCCAAAGCGGTGGCAAATCCGACGAAGCAGCGCGGGTTGCCGCAGAACTTGCAAAAGCTCAAGGAGATCGCGATCGTCTCTTGAGAAATCACGACGCCCTGGAAAGGCTGATTGCCAAGCAAGCCGCTACTCGCGATGAGTTGGCCGCTAACGACCTCGCGCTGAGTAATGCGCAGGCCGAAGTGAAGAGACTTTCCGCCGTGAAACAGGAGTTCGAACGCGGGGTCAATCTGGATGCTGGGCGTACTGCGTTACAGGTGCAGCAAATCCAAAGCGAGATTGCGTCCTTGAAAGCCAAAGTCGCCAGCGCGCGAGTCACCGCCCCTACCGATGGAACCTTGTATTCGCTGCCGGTGAAGACTGGCGACTACGTGAAGACCGGTGATCTCCTGGCGGAAATGGCGGACCTGCATCGCGTTCGCGTGCGCGCCTTTATCGATGAACCCGAACTCGGGGGGCTGGTGCCTAACGAACCGGTTAAGATCACCTGGGATGCGCTGCCAAATCGCACCTGGACTGGGAGAACAGAAGTCATTCCCAAACAGGTGGTGCCGCACGGAACACGCAGCGTCGGAGAATTACTGTGCGCGGTGGATAACCAGAAGTTGGAATTGCTCCCAAACATTAATGTCGACGTGAAAATCCATTCGAACGAGAGAATGAACGTGTTAACCGTGCCACGCGCTGCCGTGGATGCCGAGAGCGACCATAGATATGTCTTTGTAGTGACTCAAAGTGCGCTCGGAAAATCCCGCTTGGCACGGCGAGAAGTTCAGTTAGGAATTGCCGATTCGACAAATTTTGAAGTCATTAGCGGCTTGCAGGAAAACGAGATGGTGGCGCTGCCGGGCGATGCTGTCTTGCACGATGGCATGGCGGTAAAGATTGTGAATACCGATTCCGCGTATGTACGGGGCCATTCGGATGGCCGGTAGGCTAAGGATTGGGCTGGTGGCAGCTGTTCTGGCGCTGGTAACTGGGGTATCGGTAGCTAGTGCTCAAGCCTTGCAAGACAGCGGTTTGGAAGCCGCACGACACGCTTATGAACTGAGCGATTACGAAAAAGCCGTAAAGATTTTGCAGGACGCTGTGGCGAAAAGCCCGCGCGATGGAGAAGTTCTCTTCCTGCTGGCGAAAAGCCATTTCGAGTTGCGACAGTTTGACGCGGCCGTGGCTAACGCCGAAAGGGCCGTCGCCGTGGCCCCCGGTAATTCGCTGTACCACGAATGGTTAGGCAGGTCGTTTGGAGAAAAGGCCTCCAAAAGTTCCTGGTTTTCGGCATTGTCTTTAGCCAGAAAAACACAGCAAGAGTTTGAAACTGCCATTCGACTAAACCCGAAAAATTATTCCGCGATCCAAGCGCTGATCGAATTTGATTGCACCGCTCCCGGCATTGTCGGCGGAGGAGAAGATAAGGCACTACTAAAAATCGAACAATTAGCGGCAATGGACGAAGCTGAGGGCCACTACGCGGCAGGCAATTGCCGTCGGCAAAAAAAAGATTATCCCGCCGCAGAAGCGGAATTCGATAAGGCTCTCGTCAACGCCAAATCCCCGGAGTTGATCTTTGATATCGGGGACTATGCGATGAAGCGCAATCAACCGCAGCGCTTGCTGACCGTAGTCGCAGCCGGGCAGCAGGCTTCGCCCGGCGACCCGAGGACAAAATTCTATCGCGCTACAGCTTTGATCCTGCTAAAGCAAAAACCAGACGAGGCCGAATCACTACTACGCGAATACTTGAGTACTGCTCCGAGGCGTACCGGTTACCCGCGTCCGGCTCTGGCCCACGACTGGCTCGGGCGCTTATTTGAAAATCAAAATAATCGCGACGCGGCCGCCCGGGAATACGCGACCAGCTTGCATACTGATCCTAAAGACAAAACCGCGCAGGAAGCTTTGCGACGCCTTGGGAAGGCCTGAACATGCATTTGCGTGAAACGGTGTCTGTGGCCTTCGACGCATTACGCAGCAACAAATTGCGCGCAGCGCTGACCTCCCTGGGCGTGATTATCGGTAGCGCTTCCATCGTGCTGGTGGTTACCGTGGCGCTGACCAGCAAGAAATTCGTAATTTCACAAATTGAAGGCGTTGGTTCGAATCTCATCTGGGCGGAAATGGTGCACGCCGCGGGGAAAGCAGAGCCACTCAGCCACGAAATTACCGTGGGCGACATGGAGGCGATGGGGGCCATGCCTGGGGTGGTGGCGGTTGCCGGAACGCGTGAACTCCCGATGTCCGTGGTGGTTTCAGGCGTGGAGCGGCCGGTCAATCTGATTGGAGTGACTGAAGGCTTTCAAACCATCCGTCGATTGGTGATTTACCGTGGGCGCTATTTCGATTCGGAAGACATGGCATCGCGAGGCAAGGTCTGTTTGATCACCAAGGACTTATCCGAACGTGTGTTTGGATTGGAAAACCCCATTGGGCGCCCCATTCGCATGGGTGAATTGACATTCACAGTGATCGGAGTTTTTCGCGAGCGGGTAGCCACCTTTGGACTATCTGAAATTCAAAAAGAGTCGGTAATAATCCCGCTGGGCCTAATGAAGTATTACACCGGCGAAGATGTTTTGCGCGTGTTGTATGCACAGGCCGTGAGTCCCGAAGCGGTGGCTGGCGTCGAACGCGAAATGACGCAGTTGTTAAAAAGCAGGCACCCCTTGGACGCGGAATACGATGTGCAAACCCTGGTAGCTATATTGGGCGCGGCCAGGACCATTTCTCTCGCACTAACCGTAGTCCTGTTAGTAATTGCAGCTATCGCGCTGTTGATCAGCGGCATTGGCATCATGAACATCATGCTCGTAACCGTGAAAGAGCGCACCCGCGAAATCGGTATACGTAAGGCCATCGGTGCGGCCTACAAAGAAATTCTCTACCAATTCTTAATTGAAGCTTTTTTGATTAGTGGCGGTGGCGCCGTCTTGGGTATTTTGATCGGCTTGGCCATTCCGGTAAGCATTCAGCCTCTGATACCGGGAAATTTGCGAGTGCCTGTTTCGGGAACCAGCGTAATCGTAGCGTTCGTGGTGTCGTGCTCGACGGGACTTTTCTTTGGATATTTGCCGGCCAGCCAGGCCGCCAAACTTCAGCCCATCGAGTCGTTGCGGTATGAGTAACCGTCTGCGATCAAAAAAGGCCCATTAGAAAAACAAGTTGTGCGCAAATGAGGTGCAACCGTGACTCAACTAAACAGTCTGTCAGAGCATGCTCGAATTGTCAGACCCCCATGCGCGATTTTCGTACTGGGCCTATTTGGTGTCGCTGCCTGCTACGCGCAAAATGCGCCCAACGCCAAAATCACATTGGCGATAAGCAATGGCACGCAGCAAACTATGGACGATTCCGCGCGACAATCCCCATCTGCGCAAGATGCGCCCGCGCTCACGCTGCGCCGCGCCATTGAGCTCGCGCTTCAAAACAGCAAGGACCTTCAATTAGCAAGGATCCAATCGCGTTTATCCGATCGTTCCGCGCTCATCACGAGAGCACAGTTCATGCCGAATTTATATATAGGTTCGGGCCTCGGATATACCAACGGAATTCCTGAAACCCCCGGCGGCCGCGCACCGGCTATTTTTGATGTGACCTATACGCAGGAGGTATTGAACGAGCCTTTGCGCGGTCAGGCCAAAGAGCTTCAGGAGCAGGCCAGATCACAGAAAATTGCCCTTGAAGAAGTGCGAGATAACGTAATCGTACGCACCGCGATGGCTTTTCTGGAGCTCGGCAAAGTGCGACACTCACTTGAACTGCTGCGAGCCGAACAGGAAAGCGCTGACAAGATTTTGCAAGTGACCACCGGTAGGGAAAGCGAAGGATTTGAATTGTCCATCGAAGTCACCCGTGCGCAGCTTACTAAAGCGCAAGTAGTACAACGCATTTTGCAGTTGGAGGGGCGGCAGGATGAATTGGAAGTATTTCTGCGCGCGCAAATTGGACTTGCGGCGGATTCTCCGATAGAGGTTTTGCCCGAAGATTTGCCGGGGCAAGCGGAACAAGAGGGTGCCAACCTTGTCGCCATGGCCATGCAGGATAACACCAGCCTCCGCCTGGCCGAGTCGGATGTGCGAGCTAAGGAATTTCGCTTGAAAGGCGAGAAGCGCGGTTATTTTCCGACCTTGGAGTTGGTCAGCATATACAGCTTGCTCGGCAGGTTCAACAATTACGATCAATTTTTCAAGACTTTTCAGAGAAATAATTTCAATGCCGGCATTCAGGTGAACATGCCCATCTTTAGCGCGAAGACCAGAGCTAATATAGGCCTTGCCGACGTGAACTTGGAAGCTTCAAAGGCCAGCTTAAGCAATAAAAAAACCGAGGTCAGCGTGGATGTCCGTCAGAAGACCCGAAGCGTGCGCGAGAAAGACGCGGCAAAAGAAGTGGCCCGGCTGCAATTACAGTTGGCGCAGCAGGATGTCGCGGTTTTTCAATCGCAATACGCCGAAGGCAAATTGAATCTGCGCGAAGTGGAACGGGCGCGGCTCACAGAGAACGAGCGTTGGATGGCTTATCTGGATGCCAACTTCGCCCGGCAACAAGCACAATTGGAGTTGTTGCGAACCGCTGGGCAGCTCAGCAAAGTCTGGCAGTAAGAAAAAAAGTGGCCATAAGAAAAATCAGTGCGCGCAAGGTCTCATCGAGAAAATCCGCGTCCAAATCAGCCGCCGCTCACAAATCGAACACCAAGAAAAAATCGGATCCGCTGAACAGCGAGCACCTTGAATTTCTGTCGAACGCCCTGCTGACGTTGAACAAAGGTTTCGAACATCTGCCTGAATTTAAAAATGAGGTGCCGGGCTCGCAGCGGCTCGGAGACGTTCTCACCGCAGCTGCCGAACGCCTGACAGACAATTACCCCTATTTTCATCCTTTGTACGCCGGCCAGATGTTGAAGCCTCCTCACCCGGTGGCACAACTTGCCTATACCTTGGCGATGACCATCAATCCTAACAATCATGCGCTCGATGGCGGACGCGCCACCTCGGCCATGGAAAAACAGGCCGTCGCGCAAATCGCGGCCATGTTTGGGTGGACAAAATTTCTCGGCCATTTGTGTGGCGGTGGAACGATAGCCAATCTGGAGGCTTTGTGGGTCGCCGGGCAGTCCGCGCCGGGAAAAACAATTTTGGCCAGTTCGCAATCGCACTACACTCACGAGCGCATCAGCAAAGTCTTACAATTATCATTCGAAACAATTTCGTCCGACACCCGCGGGCGCATTGATTTGAAACTTCTTGAAAAACGGTTAACTCGCGGCGACGTTGGGACCGTGGTAGTGACCATGGGAACGACCGCGATCGGCTCCGTCGATCCACTGCACGAAATTCTTGCCCTGCGCACCAAATACAATTTCCGCATTCACGCCGACGCGGCGTACGGCGGATATTTCACCCTGCTGGAAAACTTGGAACCGGATACTCAAAAGGCCTTCGCTGCGATAGGTGAGGCCGACTCCATCGCCATTGATCCCCACAAGCACGGTTTGCAGCCTTATGGATGCGGTTGCATTTTGTTCAAAGATCCCGCGGCCGGCCGCTGGTACAAACACAATTCTCCTTATACCTATTTCACTTCGACCGACTTGCACCTCGGCGAGATTAGTCTGGAGTGCTCCCGTCCCGGTGCAGCCGCGGCGGCTTTGTGGGCTACGCAAAAGCTCTTGCCGCTAACGAAGCGAGGGGAGTTTGCTCAAGGTTTAGCCCAGGGCAGGGAAGCGGCCCGAACGCTGCACGACCGACTACACGCCGACGTGCGCTTCATCACACCTTTCGTGCCACAGTTGGACATAGTGATTTTTGCGTTACGCACCGAAAGCGTGAGCACTACTTCGCTCCTTTCGCGGCAGATTTTCGAGGCTGCTGCCAAGCGAGATCTACATCTGGCGCTGGCTGATCTGCCCATCGATTTGTTTCCGAACCTCCCGCCAAAAATGAAGCGTGACCGCCAGACCATCACCTGTCTCCGCTCTGTTCTGATGAAGCCCGCGCATTTTGACTGGCTAGACCATATTTGGCAGCGAATTTTGCAATCCGTCGCCGCCGTCCAAAATGCAAAAACAACAATTTCAAGCCCTACCAAATAGTCCCTTATCCCTGCGGCGTCTTCACCCGCAAGCCCCACTCAC
>Ga0210409_10007467_pt1 | contig 11260 bp, 8 predicted proteins | sample IncBWH17MmetaG_FD_161649 | JGI IMG/M metagenome (GOLD analysis project Ga0210409, IMG submission 161649) | Forest soil microbial communities from Barre Woods Harvard Forest LTER site, Petersham, Massachusetts, United States - Inc-BW-H-17-M | ecosystem: Environmental > Terrestrial > Soil >...
CCGGGTGCTCGACCTTACGACCGATGCGTTGGCCACGATGATGATGGGATGCGCTCCCTCGCTCGACGCGCCGCCGCGAATAAGCGGCGAGGTTCAGGTCGCCGCACCTCGGATGCAACTCGTCGACATCGAGGCCGACGACGATGCAGGCGTTCTCGCCGTGCGCGGAGTAAGGCTCGAAGTCCGCGCCGGCGAGATCGTCGGCGTTGCCGCCATCGCTGGGAACGGGCAAGAAGAGCTCGTCGAGGTGCTGGCCGGGCAGAGAACAAGACGCGCAGGGCGGGTGATGGTGGCCGGCCAGGACTTTGTTCCCCGGCGTCGCGCGCTGCAGGACCGCCGGCTGCGTTGCCTTCCCGAGGATCCCCTCAGAAACGCGTGCGTCCCGACCATGAGCATTGCCGAGAACCTGTCGTTTCGGGTCTTTGATCTGAAGGGCCACACGCGTCTTCGCTGGTTCGTTTCGGCCAAGAAGGCTGCCACGCTCGCACGCCGTCTCGTCGCCGAGTACGGCATTCGCACTCGCTCGATCGACGCGCCCATCATTCAACTTTCAGGCGGAAACGTTCAGCGAACGGTGCTGGCGCGTGAACTCGACGGTGAAGTCGACGTGCTCATCGCGGCCAATCCGTGCATGGGCCTCGACTTTGCCGCAACCGCCGAAATTCACGCGCGCATTCGGCAGGTTCGAGACCGAGGAGCGGCAGTGCTGCTGGTGAGTGCGGACCTGGACGAAGTGCTGGCACTCGCCAATCGCGTCGTCGTCATGAGCGACGGACGCATCACGTTCGAGACACCGGCCGCCTCCGCGCAGCCCGCGGTGCTCGGTCGATACATGGCCGGTCATACCGATCAGTCAGCGTAGGGACCCGTAGCGCACGCCGCCGTCGCCGAACGCCGAAAGCATCGCGACCAAATGGGGGGGGAATCTCATGGGGATGCGCCAGCGTCCAAGACTGAAAGGCGCGGCGCACGCCGGACCGTTCAATCTTCTGCGACCGGCGCCTCCGTCGCCTCCCCACACACACTCAACCCTAAAGAGCTTACCGAGTTGGGTTCTCGGGTCGCTCCGGCTGATTCTCGAACGTCGGTGCGACGCTCAGCTCGAGCCACCCTTGCTTCGACGCCGTCCACGCCTGAAGCGTAGGCTTGAGCCAGCTCGTATCATCGAGGGTTCCTGCCCGCACATTGACCATGCCGGGAACGCGGCTCGGTTCGCACTGGCATCCCCCTTCATGTGCTTCGGGCATAAGGCGAGAATTAGTGCGCAGCGCGACTCACGGCAAGTGGCGCACGCGCTCCAAACGCGCTGCAAGCGCTTGCAAGATGGATTCGGCGCTCACGCGCGGTGTGCCGCATCGCGACGTCGCAACCCTAAACTCACCTGCGAGTCCGGTCCGTATCTAAGGACGACCTTTGCCATGGCGACTGCGCAAGATCACAGTGCTGAGTTTCGCACACCTGTCCGCAGATTGGCCGCGACCGTCACCTTTAGCGACGGCGCCCGCCACGAAGTGGTCCTGTTTTGCCCTCCCGGTGAGGACATTGGCCATCTCCTCTCGTCGCCCGAACCGTTTCTCCCCATCGAGCAGGATGGAAAGGTCCGGCTCGTCGCCCGCAAAACACTCGCCGTCGTCACGGCGGCCCCGGAGCACGACTTCGACGAGGAGGGAACGCTGACCCGTCGCAGGACAGTAACCGTGCGCCTGACCGGCGGGGGCGAGGTGGAGGGCGAACTCGCCTACACTCCGCGGCCCGGGCGACCGCGGGTGCTCGATTTCTTGAACGAGCCGGACGCCGTAGTGCGCCTGTTGGGCACGCTTGCGGTCCACCACGTGTCGAAGCAGCACATCGAGTCGGTGGAGGAGCGATGACCCCGCTGATTGCGCGGCTCCTTCGTTTCGCTTGCGACCAGGCGGCCAGCGATCTCCATTTGTCGGCGGGAGAGCGGCCAGCGATGCGCGTAAACGGCGAGCTTCGCTGGATCGATATGGATCCTCTTTCGCCCGACGATGCCCACAAGCTCATCTTCGACGTCATGAACGATACGCAGCGAAAGACCTATCAGGAGCGCCTCGAGTGCGACTTCGCATACCGCCTCGACGACGCCGCGCGCTTTCGAGTCAATGCGTTCGTACAAAGCCGCGGCGAAGGCGCGGTGTTCCGGACGATTCCGGCGCAGATTCCGAAGATGGCGAACCTGGGGCTACCGCCAATCGTGCGCGCGTTTTGCGACGAGCCGAAGGGGCTCGTGCTCGTCACCGGGCCGACGGGAAGCGGAAAGTCGACCACGCTCGCTGCGATGATCGATTACCTGAACGACACGATGGCGGGGCACATCCTGACGCTCGAAGATCCGATCGAGTTCGTCCACACCTCGAAGCGTTCGCTCGTCAATCAGCGTGAGATCCATGCTCAAACGCATTCCTTCGGCGCCGCGCTGCGCAGCGCACTCCGTGAGGATCCTGACGTTATCCTGGTGGGTGAATTGCGCGATGCTGAGACCATTCAGCTCGCCCTGACCGCCGCAGAGACCGGTCACCTCGTCTTCGGCACGTTGCATACCCAAAGCGCGGCAAAGACCGTCGATCGCGTCATCGACGTCTTCCCCGCCGAGCATCAACCGCAGGTGCGCGCGATGTTCGCGGAGTCACTGGTCGGCATCATCACGCAAACGCTCGTGAGGAAGGTGGGCGGCGGTAGGATCGCGGCGCTCGAGATTCTCGTCGGAACACCGGCCCTGAAAAACGTGATTCGAGAGGGAAAGACGCACCAGGTGCCCTCGCTGCTTCAGGTCGGAGCCAAGGCCGGGATGCAGACGCTCGAGGCGGCACTCGCCGATCTCGTCGCCAAGCGTCTCGTGACCGTCGAAGAGGCGCGCAGCAAGATGCCGGGCTCGGACGTCCTTGCCTCGATCGGCCAGGGAGGCGCACGATGAGCGCTCCGCTCGCCCCTTCCTCTCGGTTCGGCATGATCCCGGCGATTGCTTCGACCGCGTTGCCGACGACTCAGATTCTGACCATCGACGCTCTCTTGAACCACATGCTCAAGTTGGACGCGTCAGATCTCTATCTGACCGCCGGCAAAGCACCTGTGTTCCGCGTCAACGGTGCCGGCCTCGCCGGAAAGACGGCCCTTTCCGCCGAGCAGGTCGAGACGCTGGTGAATTCGCTCCTGAGTACGGAGCAGAGCGTCGAGTTCGCGCGCGAGCTCGAGCTGAATTTCGCGCTCGTGCGCGGGGAGGGGCGCTTTCGCATCAATGTGTTTCGGCAGCGGGGTGCTCTCGGAATGGTGGCGCGCCTGGTGCGTACGAGCATCCGGACGTTGAGCGAGCTGGGCCTGCCGGACGTGATGAAGAGCATCGCGATGAGTCGGCGCGGGCTGGTGCTCGTCGTGGGCGCCACAGGCAGCGGGAAGTCCACGCTGCTCGCTGCCCTGCTCGACCACCGCAATACAAACGAGTCCGGGCACATCCTCACCGTCGAGGATCCCATCGAGTTCATGCATTCGCACAAGCAGTCGATCGTCACCCAGCGCGAAGTCGGGACCGACACTCGCTCCTACGCCGCCGCGCTCAAGAACGCGCTTCGGCAGGCCCCCGACGTGGTCATGATTGGAGAGATCCGCGACGCCGAGACGATGGAGTCTGCCATTGCGTTCGCCGAGACGGGCCACCTCTGTCTCTCCACGCTGCACGCCAACAACGCCAATCAGGCGTTGGAGCGTATCCTCAATTTCGTGCCGCCCAGTCGACAACAGGAGATCCGGCTGCAGCTATCGCTCAACCTGCGTGCCGTCGTATCGCAGCGCCTTGTCGCCGCGACGTCGGGCGGACGCGTCGCCGCACTCGAAATATTGCTCGATACTCCCCGCGTGAGAGACCTCGTAAAGGCGGGCGAGATCGAAGCCATCAAAGACGCCATCGTGCAATCGTCGCCGGACGGATGCCGCACCTTCGACCAATCTCTCTTCGAGCTTTACGCATCGGGCGCGATCGGCGAAGCCCAGGCTCTCGAGTGCGCAGACAGCCCGAACAACTTGCGACTGGTCATCGAACGCCACCGCGCCTCCGGCGGGGGGCCGGCCAGCCTCGAGCCCCCGTTGCGCCTTCTGGCCGATCCGGACGCTCGCTCGTAGCGTGGTTTCTTTGCGCCCGAACCCGGGCTTCCCCCAATTGACGCTACTGGCCGCGCGGGGCGGCGTCCGTCGGCGCGTCACCGGCAGCATCACCGGTCGTCCCATCCGATTGAGCATCCTGGTTCGTACCGACCGTCGCTTCCGCTCCGGCGTCCAGGCCACCGTCGATCGTTTGCACCGCCGACATCTTGCTCACCCAATCCACCACCTTGGCGACATCCACCGTGTCCACGACCAAGCTCGCGATCGGAGGCATTTGACCCTTCGCCGGGTTGTTCTTCCCCCGATTCGAGATGAGCTGAACGAGCAAGCTTTTGCTCGGATCGCCGGGGACGATGCGCGTCCAGTGAACCGGGCTGACCCACGCCGGCGAGGTTGCAAGCGCTCCGATGGTGGTCTTCAGCGTATCGAAATCCGAGACGGTGACCGGTCGCCCGTCCAGCAACATCGGGTCGAGGCGCAGGTGCATTTTCACCCCGTACGCGGTCGCGTTGGAGTTGGCGTTGTGGCAAGTGACGCCACAATTGATATGGATCCAGGCGAGAGCCGGCGCGGCAGCCCCGGTTCCGTCGTCGCCGATGGTCGACTGCAGCATCGTAGGCACGGGCGCGATGAGCCCCTCCTTGGCCAGCTCCGGCAAGGTCAAACCCTGCGCGCCCTGCAGCCCGAGCGACACCTGCTCGAATCCGAGAAGATGGTCCGTTCTTCCGTTGTGGCACTTGTCGCATTCTGCCGGTATCGGGATGTGATACGTGCCCCCGTCCGAATCCAATTGAATGTCGCCGCCACCGGACGAGAAAGCCGCAGATTCGTCGGCGGTCCATGCGTATGTCGTATGGTGCCAAATTGGGGGAGGGCCGTTATCCACTTTTTGAAACAGCCGAGTCTCGATCCTCTTACCGTCCCTGCTGAACTCTTTCCAAACTTTCGTGCCGACGGGAAAGGCCCACTCGCTCGGATTGCTCGCGTCGATCTGTGTGCCGGGTGGGATCTGAATCCACCGCATCTTTTGCGAATTGTCGGACCATAGCGGTACCGCAGGCTGATAAAATCGGACGCCGGATGCGACGGTCTTCGTGGCGATGTCCGCATAGAGACCGGTGCACGCGAGCGAGTAGGGCGGCACGCCTCCATTTGCGCACGGTGCGAACGACGTGCCTGGGGACACCCCGCCGCCATCGGAGGCAACGCCGCTGTCAGGTGCGCCCGGTGCGGGGGACACTTCGGTCCAACCGTCGAGCACGCCGGCCTCCTCGCGAGACGCGTCGCCTTGCGAGGTGTGGAGCTTGTCCCCGCCGCACGACAACAGGAGCATAACCGAGGCCAAGGCGTAGCCCTTCATCGGCAGCCTTTGGGTCGGTCAGTCCCCCCTTGCCGCCGCGCAGCAGGCTGCACGCTCTCAATCTCCGGTTCCGGTTCCAAGGCCACCGTCGGAGCACATCGCCGAACTTTGCGCGAACAGCTCAAAACATCCGACCTGCTCCATCGGCGTGAGCGAGCGAAGATATGCGTTCATCCCTTTTTGCTTGTCCGGCGTGTCGATATCCGACCAGGTGTGGAACCCATGCCATGCACAGTAATCGATGATGCTGTTGTCGAAGTAACCGCCGGCCGGGACCGTCCCGGTGACGAACACGTTCGTCAGGTCGGCTTCGCTGAAGCCGCCTGTCTGCTCGGGCGTGTGCTGAACGTCCATGAATACCGCCATGCCGAAGAGCATGCCGTTGCTCATGGTTCCGTGGCAGTTCGTGCACGCGGCGGGCGGACTCTCGAAGACGTTGCCGTATTGGGTCGATAGCATGCAAAGGTTCGACGCATCATTAAACGCCGCCGCATCGAACATTGCCCCATCCGGAATGGGCGCGCCGTCGGGCAGGCTCCCGCCGTCGAAGGTGGCGCCATCCATCAAGGTGATCGTCAGAGGGTTGTTGTTGTTGTAGCGGTCACTTCCGAGCTGCCACTGGTCGACCGTGTAGGGCTCGATGTGAAGCGGCGCCGTGCCACAGGTCGATGTGCCCGTGACGAAGACAACGATGGTCACGTCGCCGGCTTTTTTGGTCGTCAGCATCACGCCGGGGCGACCCGCGTACGGCTGGATGTCGACCATGGTCGGGTCGGTCGAGCCCCATGTCAGCATGCTCGGGTCCATGCCAGGTACGAAGGACGGGACTTGATACGTGTGCGTTCCGTCGTAACCCGAGTACATCGGGTTGAATCGGATGGGCAGGCCGTCCGGTGTCGTGCACCCGAGCCCCGCGTCGGTGACCACCGTCGGGGGAGGGCCATCGTATTTTACCAACGCATCGGCGCCCGGAATGCCCATGCTTGCGTCCGTCATGGCCTCAACGGTCGCATCCTTCGGACTCATGGCGCCGCTCGACCCGCTGGAGCCTCCAGAGCTCCCGGACCCGCCCGAACCGGAGCCTGAACTCATCGAAACACTCGAATCGTTGGACGACTGTACGGGGGCCTGGGCGGAGTTGTCCCCGCACGCTCCGATCAAGGCCATCGCCGAGCCGGCGGCCATTCCCAGTGCGCTAAGGGTGCGAAAAGAGACCAACTTCATCGACAACTCCTTCGGCGTCAGCGCTCCGTCGAGAGCGGAGGAATCTATCATGGGCTGCGCGCAAGCAGCCCGGAGTAACTTGGGCCGAGCTACCTTCTTCCGTCACGAATAACTGGTAGCGTGACTTGCCGCGTTCAAATCGCTGCCGCTCCCCCCATGAATCGCAATCAGATGATACTTTTTTGATGACAGCGGCCGGCGCCAATTCCTCCGGCGACGATGACGAAGCACGCGCGGAGTGCGTTCCAGTCACTGGGCCGGCGGCGGCGCGATGTTCGCCAAGTCGAGACCACCGGGATACATGTAGCTCGTCGCGGTTCCGTACCCAACCACCTGGATGCCGATTCGCTGCGACGCGGTGAGCACGTGCGCGCCCGCTTGGCCGGGTCCGAGCTTGACACGATATACGGAGTAGGCGTTGTCGCCGACGGGCGCCCGCTGCGCCGAGAGCGGCTGGCCGTCCAATGTGATTTGAGCTTGCGGCTTGGCGACGATATCGACGTAGTTTTCGCGGTAGTCGTCCGGTGCCAGAAATACGTATTTGCTTCGGTATTGCTCTACGGGCGTCGGGAAACTCTGCGCGGGATCCCCCTCGCTCCCGGTCGGGTCCACCACCCACGATCCGAGGGTGAACGTCGCGACGGCAAACGGTTGATCCGCCTTGACCTCGAAGTCTTGAAGTGTAATTCCGCAATTCAGCATCTGAGTGAGGTCGGCCATCGCGGGACAGGCCGGCACGCCGCACTCGACTACGTCGCCTGCGTTGAGCGTGGTCGGGCAGCCGGGCGGCACCGTCGATGGGTTGTAGGTGAGGTGCGTGTTGTCGAAGTTGCCGTAAAAGCGAACCCGATGTGCCACGGCAACACCGCCAGGCCCGGCGGGCCCCGTCACGACATAGTCTTTGCCCAGCGTCTCGGCAGGGACGACGGATTCCTCCATGTGGTCGCACGCGGGCTGCGTCGGCGGGATTTGAATGCAGGGGTGACCGGTGATGATTTGAACCGGAGCGGTTGCCTGCACGAGCGAGCCGCTCAAGTCACTGCCGCCCGCAGCGACCAACTCGGCCACGTCACCGGCGTTCAGCACCAGCGTCAACGCGCCGCCACCGCTTGTCGCCTGGATGCCTTGACCCGATTTTATTTGCCCGGTCTTGGAAACCGTTACCTTGACGGTCGTGCTGTCTTGAGTCCCTGTGATGGCCATGTACGCGTCACGCGTCTGGCTTTGGCCGGCGAGGCTCACGCCTTCGTGGGCCACCACGCGATAATTGCCGGTCATCGCAGTGCTCGGAAGAAGGATCGACGCGTCGTTCGAGAACGAGTAGCAGCCCGGGGTGTTCCCCACGTTTGGACTCATGGGGTCAGTGCACTGCTTGTATCCGGGGCACGAACTCCAATCCTTGTTGGGCGGACCCCCTTTCGGTTCGTATTCGAGCGCATTGAACTGGTAAACGATGACGGGCGCTGTCGACACGAGGTGGAACGCCCCCGCCCCTTGGAGCACGCTCGGTTGGGGCTGCGTGTTGCCGCAAGTGTCGGCCGCCGCGCCCTTGAGCGCCGGCACCCACGGAAGGTACATTTTCACAAGCTCGCCGGGCGGGACAGTCGCGGTCTGATTCGTGCTGGACGGACCGGTCACCGTCACGCTTGCAGGATTCTGACCTGCATTTGCGATCACGACGGCAAAGTCGAATATGTCCCATACTGTGTTGGCCACCACTGTCGGCCAGTAATCGCACCCGATATACGAATGTGCATTGGCCGCTTCGTCGCACGTCATCGGGTCGAGGGTCGGCATGGCCTTGGAGGTCAGGTCGGCATCGCCTATATCGATGAAACCGGTGCCTCCGCCGCTGCCACCGGAGGGCGGTACACTCTCGCCGGAGGTCGCGAGGTCTGCGCTGCTGCTGTCCGGGGTGCCAGTCGAGCCTCCCCCGTCGTCGCTCGGAGCGACGGACCCATTGCCTGCTCTGCTGCTGCAACTGGCAATTGCTGCGGCACACGCGCTCAGCAGAAACAAGAATCCTATTTGAAGCGCGGCTCTCACTGGAGGGCCGCGGACCACGGCCCATCCGCCTCGAAGCTCATCACCTGCGGACTGCTGACCGTCATGGATCCGTTCGTCAGCGCCACGGGGTTGGCATTGGGGTCGTACGTCGCGGTCAATGCGCCCACCAGCATGACGCTGGTCGAGCCAGTGAAGAGCACCGAGAGCCCCGTGTATGTGCCATTGCTGAGGGTCCCGACAAACATGCGCGAGGCGCAGTCGAGCTGACCGGAAACGTCCGCATCGAACATGCCGCTGAGGTTGTCGGTGCCGGAGACGTGCGCCCCGGGCGCCACCGTGAGGACGGTGCTGTTGAATTCGCCGAACTGCGCCGTGGAATTGTTCGCCACGAGCGTGATGGACAGCATTCCGGTCCATTCGAAAACCGACGCGTCGCCACCACCCATCACCGTAACCATCGTGTCGAAGGGACCGGCGTAGGTTCCTGGTTTGCAATCGGAGGCCCTCACGGGCGAAGAGTCCGCAGCAAAGAGGGGCAGCGCGTGGCCGGCGTCATCGACCACCGGCGGCGGGGGGGCCGCTTTTGCGGTGGTTGAGGCGTCGGCGGCGTTCTGGATTGCGGCGCCGTCGGGCATGGCCGCGCCCGGCGAAGTGGAAGCGACGCCGCTGGCTGGATTCCCCTCCGATGTGCCGGTCGGGACAGCCGACATAAGCCCGCCGTTCGGCGAGCTTCCGCCGCACCGCGCCAGCGAGGCGATCAGTGCAAAGGCCAGCCATTGAAGCAGGACGCGCCATCGCGGAGGCATGACTCCTTGTGCCCTCCCACCACATTGGGTCGGCCCCGGCCGGTCCGTCACAGAATCCAGCGGGGTTGGACCCCCTCGCTCATGGTTTATGGCAGCTGCTGACGGACGGTAGCGCACGTCGCTCCGCTTACCACGCGGAGCGACGTGAAACTGGTGTTGCCCGAGGGGCTGAACACCGGCTGCGTCGCGTCTACGAAGCTCGCCTGGACCGGGTAGCAGTCGCCTGCATCCCCGTCGAGTCGGCAACCGAGTACGTGGGAATCGATCGCGTACTTGGTCGTCCCCGTGGTGTCGGTAACTTGCGGTATGCTGACGGCACCGGTGAATGTGTCGCAATCCGCCGCTTTGGCCGTCACAGAAGTGATCTGTCGCATCGCGACGTAAATCTTGTCGGCCCGATCCCCGACGGTGTCGACGATGACGTCGGAGTAGCCGGACCCTTGCGTCACGAGCGCCGTCACGCCTGGGACCCCATCCTGATCCGAGTCGACCGCCGTCGTTACGCTACTGGGCCAAGGGTCCGTCGTTGGATTGGGCAACGTCAGGCCGAGCAAGACAGCGCTCGGCGCGGAGCTGTAACTCGCGCCCGGTCCGGAACCGAGGATCGATCCGCTGATTGCAAAACTCGGAAGAACGCCTTTGTCGAAAGTCGAGCTTGGGAATTGTATACCGTACTTCTCGCCACCGGCGACCTGGGTCCCAGAGAAATCGGGAAGTGCGATTCCGCATACGATCGCGGTATCGGTCGTTGTCTGCCCCGTGACGGCCCGGGTGGACAGAACCCATTGTTTGATCTGGCCGTTTCCCGGAGCGAGGATCGCGCCCATCAAGCCCTGCGGAACCCAACTGACATCGATGATCACCCGACTTGCCCATGTACCGGTAAAGTCGCAGACGCTCGGGACGGTGTCGCCGAGGTCGGCATCGACCGGAACCGCATCGCTTGATGCGTCGCTCGGAGTAGATCCGCCGTCGACTCCTGCGTCGACCCGCTGCGGAGGACTCGGTAGAGGCGCGGATTTGTCGCCGAACACAGGGGGCGTGGCGCCCAAGTCACTGGGTCGCCCCGTGGATGCGGGTCCGGGAATCGCAGCCCCCGCCTCCGCGGAAGGCTGTGCTGCCGGCGCTTGCAGATATCCCGCGTCGGCGACTACCAGCTCACCAAAGCGGTCGCCTCCACACGCGACCACAATCGCAAGGACGCCCGCTATAAGGCAAACGAAGAAAGAGAACAGTTGCGACCTCATACTGCGGGTCCTCCAATGGAGTGCCTTGGGTCTCGAACTGCCCGTCCGTCATAGAATCGAGTTGCAGCGCCTCGAGTCCGTGACGGCTTCGCAGAATTCGACACAATAGAGAACAGAGGTTGTCAATGGAAAGGTGGCGCCGGCTCGATACCTGGATCACTTCGTGCGCCGCGTTCGCCGCGCTCGCCGGATGCAGTGGACCGCGGTTGGTTCTCGGCGGAGGTGGGGATTCGGGCTGCGTGCCCGGCACCTATGCGGGCTACTACGACTGCTATTCCGACGGCTCCATTCAAGTACCGCCGGGACCCATTGCCTTCACTCTGCAGGGCGAGCCGCAAGGGAAGACCTTGCATATCGCTTCAGGCGCGACGGTGGGTATGGACGCCGGGGGCATCGCCACCATCGCAGACATCTCCGGCACGCTCGACTGCACGACCTACAAGCTCACGGGCGCGGTGAGCAACGCAACGATTGTCTCGAGCTCCTTCACGACCACCGTG
>Ga0210409_10007469_pt1 | contig 11259 bp, 8 predicted proteins | sample IncBWH17MmetaG_FD_161649 | JGI IMG/M metagenome (GOLD analysis project Ga0210409, IMG submission 161649) | Forest soil microbial communities from Barre Woods Harvard Forest LTER site, Petersham, Massachusetts, United States - Inc-BW-H-17-M | ecosystem: Environmental > Terrestrial > Soil >...
TTAACGGCAGCGGTGCGTACGTGCACGATGTCTCGGTCAACGGTCCCTGGCATTACGGTATTTATATCGGCGGCAACGAAACCTGTGTGACTAATAATAAATTCAATGGCCGGCTAGACGGCTACGACATCGCGGATCACGGCTCCGGTAATGTGTTCACTAGGAATGCCACACGTGGCCCCACGGAGCCCGCGTTGCTGCCAGCCGGTGCATGCCCCGTTTCAAAGTCAGTCACTCTTTAATGGCAAGAGTACCCCCCTGTGATTGCCGGCGCTTATACCGTTCCCGACCGCCAACTTGAATCCGTAATTCGCGAACGATTCGCAGAATAAGCCATTTCTGATAAGAACATTCTTACGCGACATATCCTCAATTCACGCGGTCAACTCCGCGGGATCGTGACCACTGGTTCCCATCGACCTTTAACCGGACAGCAGTGATCTCGTCCGTTAACGCCAGAGAAATATTTACTTATGAACCTGAGACACGTGGCCAAAAGGGTACTGCCGCCTACGGCGATCGCATTCGTGCAGAGGGCGGAAAGGAGGATGCAAGAGGATCGGCTGGCGTCCCTGGCACCCCTTCATGAAGGAGATTTCCTGGACATCCTAACCGATGTTTTGGGGCTGAAGAAAGGCGAAACGGTCTTTCTCCACAGTTCGGTTGACCAGCTTCATTTGGCGTTTCCCTTCGGTCGTGTTTTGTCGCTGTTACAGAGGGTTGTCGGGGACAAAGGTACTCTCCTGCTGCCGACGGCTCCGAGGGGATCTTCCTTTGGGTTCTTAGCTAGCGGGATGGTCTTCGATGTTCGCAAGACACCTTCGTTTACGGGGATGCTCACCGAACTCGCGCGTCGGCAGCGAAACGCGCTTCGTAGTTTCCACCCAACTAAGTCGGTGTGCGCAATTGGTGCTCGTGCTCGGGAACTGACCAAAGATCATCAATGGTCGCCTTATCCCTACGACCGGTGCAGTCCGTACTACAAGATCACTGAGTGTGGGGGGAAAATCGTGGGGCTAGGGGTGTCGACGAGATCGCTTTCCTTCGTTCATTGCGTAGATGACGCATTGAAGCAGGACTTTCCAGTACGCCCATACCATGACCGACTATTTGAAGCCAAGTGCATTAGTTACGATGGGGAACTTGAAGTAGTCAAAACCTACGCACACGACATGAACAAAATGATTCATAATGTTCCGCGATTCATCCGCCGTTACATCTCGCCAGAAGTGTGTGAAGATCTGGAATTGAACGGAAGACAGTTCTTCCGGGCGCACGCTGCCCCTTTGTTTGAATCGATGGTCGCCTTGGCGAGAGTCGGTGTGACCATCTACCCGCGCTCCGTCTATTCCGACCGGTTTGCTGCGATTGCGTAGTGTCGCCCCCACGCGCCCGTATCTCGAGTTATTCCCGCATATGCCACTTAACACTGTGTTGCCTCTTGATCATTTGGGTGAGGCCTTGGCCCCAAACCGGGTTGATCCGATTCAAGAGATTGCCCGCCGCGCTTTTCTGTCCCTGCACGACTATCTACGTCGTAACGAATACAAAGGATGGGAATTTGACGACCTGTTGGGGTCGCCGCTGGTCCACTTCCTGACTTCCGACCGATTGTTGCTACAAAGAGCCGCAGTCCAGGTCGGGAAGCGCTGCCCGGTCAACATTCGACCTCTGCTCCGGGTCCGAAAGCTGGAAAGTGCTAAGGCCCGGGGCTTCGTCGCAAGGGCATATCTCACTTACTACCTGTACACGAACACCGCGAATTGGTTGGCGGCAGCAGAAGAGGCCCTGGCCTGGCTCCTATGCAACTGCGTCTCGAACTTTCCGGGCATATCGTGGGGCAATGAATTCGATTTTGCAAGCCGGGGCGGTTTCTTTCGAAAAGGGCTGCCGACCGTCGTTTGGACTTCTCACATTGCCGATAGTTTCGACTTGGCTTATGCGATCACCGGTAAGCGCATATACCTCGACGCTGTCCTCAAAGCGGGAGAATTCGTAGCCAACGCACTTGAACGCCATTACGATGAGCACGGCTTGTGTTTCGCCTATGCCCCTGGCCGGTTGAATCTTGTTTACAACTCCAACTTACTGGGTGCAGCAACTCTGCTTCGCTGCTGGAATCATACTGGCAATCGTGAATACTTCGTCCTGGCAAACGCGGCTTACAAGTGGACGACTGCCCACATGAACGTCGATGACAGCTGGCACTACGGCGTCGGCGACTGTTATCATTGGATTGATAACTTCCACACAGCCTACAACCTCGAATGTCTTGAGCTAGGCCACAGGGTCGCTGGCCAGGGAACTGTCCCCTTCACGATCGTCACAGATACTTACAAGTTTTGGATTCGCAACTTCTTTCTCGTGGACGGCACGCCACGGTATTACCACAATCGCACATACCCCTTAGACGTTCAGTGTGCCGCGCAGGCAATTGAGACGCTATCCAAGATTGGCAAGTACTTCCCTGATGCGCTGGAGACGGCGGATAGAGTGGTGATCTGGACACTCAATCATTTGCAAAAGAGGAATGGGGCATTCCGCTTCCAAACAACGCGGTTGTGGCGAAACAATCTGGAATCGATTCACTGGGGCCAGGCGACGATGCTGTCCGCCCTCTCGACCTATCTTTACGCCCGCGCTACCGCCCTTGCTGGTAGTGGCCAAGAAGCGCCTGCTGCTGCGGACCGAGAGTAGCAACACTTCCACTTTCTGCAATTGCCCCCGTTTGTTCTCGTTCCTCACAGTTGCCACATAAGGCGAGGGTCAGTAACCAACCGATTTACGATGGAGGCTAACTTGTCAGACAACATGAAGTCAGTGACGCCCCTTAGCGCCACGCCGCCAGGGACGCGGCGCACACCAATGGTCTCTAGGCTCACCCGCCGATGTTCCGCACTGCTACATGCCATGTTTGATGAGCGCAGATGCTTGTTCGCATATTCCACCACGTTACAACACGGTCGATACATCAACAACTACGATCATCCTGCGGCTTGCCGCTACACGATCAACTGTCTCGCCGGACTACAACGGGCAAAGATATTTCAGGAGGTCGATTGGAACATTGAGTTGCTCCTTGATCGCTTCTTAACGCTGCACTGGACGGCTGTTACTAACTACGGGGACAATGGGTTGCTGCTGTATGTTCTCGCGGTGGCCGCCCACCCAAAAGCAGAAGCACAACTGTCCAGAATCGAAAGGATAACCAATGACGACAGAGCGCTACTGACACTCAACATCCAGGAAATATGTTGGATGCTTGCGGGGTTGACAAAATATGCTGAAGTTAGTGGCACTCGACGGGCAATCGCGGCAACCAAAAAGTGCTGGACTATTCTTTCTGACCGGTACGTTGACCAGAGGACATTGTTGCCTTATTACAGCCTGAGCCGATTCCGCCCTGGTTTCACGTCGTTTGGAGGCATCGCATATTTTCTCTGGTCAGTATATGACTACGCTCGAACCTTCGATGATGAGCAGGCCCGTGCCACATTTAAAGCGAGCGTGCAGCAGGTCATGAAGTTACAGGGAAGCAGAGGTGAGTGGCCGTGGTTCATCAATGCGACTAATGCGAGTGTCCTTGACTGGTATGAACTATACAGCGTTCATCAGGATTCAATGTCCATGCTGTTTTTGCTGCCTGCACTGGATTCCGGTGTGGTCGCGGCTCGGACTGCTATTGAGAATAGCTACCGTTGGGTGGCCGGCACTAACGAGTTAGGCGCCGCGATGATTCTCGAGCACCCCTTTTTCGTTTATCGATCCATTCGGCAGAATACGAGGCTTGAAAGACAGAAGCGTTACCTGCGAGCTCTTGGGTCGCGCCTACTAGGCTGGCAGGCAACAATACCGACTCCTTCGTCACTCGAGATCGACCGCGAGTGCCGGTCGTACCACATTGGATGGCTCCTTTTCGCGTGGGCAGACCGACAAGGTTGGGAGGAGTTCACAGAGCTCCGAGTGCTGCATAGACACTCGGCGAACCAGCCGCGGGGTGAGGTTCCAGCTGCGTAGCTCCTTCGATGCACATCACCTATCGCTTGGGTTTGGGAGGGAGTCGTTCCGAGGTTGAATTCGCAATGACCCAAGTCAGCCAGCTTCGGGATCACCCGCGTTCGCTCAGGAAACTCCTCTGTGTGGCATGTGTATAGGCTCGATGAAAGGCCCCGCCGCTGGCCATCGAGCGCATGGCAAAGCCTCACGTAAGATTGTTCAGCAAGCGCGAAGCGAGAAAATTAGTACAGGGTTTCGATATCATTGACATTTCCGTACACCAACTCGATGCCAATGATTGTTGACGTTCATCGCTTTACCGACTGATGAATGGATTTGTGAGCAGGCTGGAGAAGCGATTGGGCTGGTATGGCGCTGCAAAGGTGATTAAGAAGACTCGATAAGACGCCTCAGCCGACCTGGTCTGCAAGGAGAAGCCAGGAACGACATATATCCGCGTTTGGAGTACGACGTTCCGCCGATCTGACCGGAGACCGGTGGATTGGAGCCGCTGCACGAGAACCTGCGTGCAGCGGCCTTTTTCTTTGCACGCTATACCCAACTCTAATAATGAAGTGGTGTGCCGCACGGCGCCGGAAGTATTGGCGTCTTTCTTCCTACCCGTATTCCAACGTTTTCGAGCGAACCGACAAAGGCCTGCATCCCCATGTCGGATCTGTAGGCCCTGCGCTCCGTGAGTTTAGCTATGGCCAGAGCTGAACGCAAGCAGCTCTGGACCGGTAGAGCTGGCGATTATGGGCAGGTACCCGACGGCAGCGAACTCGGGTAAGACGGTCCACTGCCAGGTATGCCAGTGTTGCCGTTGGCAAGATCGCCTGTGCCGCTGAGGTAGATGGTGTAACTGAACGTGCCACTGAAGCTGTTGCTATTTACGCAGGCGTTGCCGGCAGGCGTGCCAATGGCAAGGGCGACATTGCCCAGGCCATTGATAGATACGTCGTGTATATACGCGTTGCTACCATTAATCTGCAGAACATTTTGACCAGAGACCCCAGTGTAGGTTCCACCGCTGATCTCCCAGTGAGTATCGTTGAATTGGCCGAGCGCGGACCTGCTGTGGCCCAATTGCCATTGGGCGTTCCCGCCGACGGTGCAGTTCACGAACTTGTTGTACTGGTTGTAGTTACCGAACCCCATGATGCCGGAGTAGGCGGAGTTATTCGTCACCACGCAATGGTTGAAGGTGTTATGCGACGAGTAGTACTCCAGGCTGATGCCGTTGTAGCCGGTGCTGCCCATGCCATTCTTGACCGTGAGGCTGTTGAAGCTGTTGTAGCTGGCTGCCGTGGTCTTGAAGGGCCGGCCGCTGCTGGTGCCGGACTTGTCGATGGTCACGTTGGTGAAGGTGCCATCCGCGGTGGTATGGATGCCCATGCCGAAGGCATTGGGGTTGAGGTTGCTGAGGCTCGCCCCGTTGACGCTAGGCCGGCCTTGTCCATACAGCAGGAAGGCGTCGGCCCCACCGTTGCCGGCATGGCTAATTGCGATGTTGTTCCACGCTAGGTTGAAGGCCCAGTGCGACAGCAACCCCCAATTGACGAAGTTCGTGGCGCTGACGTTGGCCACCGTCGCATTGACCACCCCAACCATGTACAGGCCCAGGCTGACGGTCCCGGAGCCGTCCAGGACTAGGTCCTTAACCACGGCCCCATTGACCGGGTTGGGGATCTTGGCCACCTTGGCGGCATTCCCCAGCGGGTCATACGGATAGTGCAGGGCGGTAGTCACCGTGGCGGTGGAACCGCTGACGCTTTGGATTTGCACCACCTCGCCACGGCACCCGGAGACGTCGCAATTGCTGTCGTGGCCCGGGGCGGTGTCACTGGAATAATCCTTGCCGCCCTCCTGCAGCACCACGTAATCGCCCACCGCCAGGCCGCCCAGGCTGCTGAAGTTGGCAGAAAACGTTGTGCTCAGTTCGCCCGCCGCGGCCGTCAAAGGAGTTGCGGCCGTGAGACTGTCGGCGCCCACCTGCAGGATGCTGTAGCCGCTGCCGCTGCCCTTCAGGGTAGTACACCCTGAAGTGCCCGCCACAGTGACATTCTGCACCACGATCGGCTTCAGCGCCGACGAGACCCGGTAAGTCCCACAGGGGAAGTACAGTTCATAGCCCGGCTGCAATGCGGAAATGGCGGAGTTAATGGCAGCGGTGTCATCTGTTGTGCCATCACCGGTAGCACCGTAGCTAGTCACGTTGCGAACATTCACGTGGCAGGCACACGTTCCGAGAAGGAACAAAAAAACAGCCAGCGGGCCGAGTATTGCAAATCGTGCTTTCATGGTGGACGAAAGATTCTTCAAAACCGTTAGGGCAGTTGGCTGAGGTTGGTCAAAGCGCGGACAAACTACCTAGCAGGCCGTGTCTAAAACCTGCTTTGTCGGCCAGTGGGGTCGATCGAACGACGCGTGGCACTTCATGAGTGAAACCCGCCTCAAGGACGGGAAGGTTCTGCTCACGGGCGGTTTTCCGAACAACGACCAGGCTACGACGCAGGAGTGGATTTATCGTCCGAAACGCGGCTGCGCACGGTCCGGGAAAATTCGGTTTGAAGCCTTACTTAAAGCGACTTTAGACACGGGCTGCTAGGCTCCCCCAATTCTTGCGCCCGCACTTGCAAATTCTTGTCCAACCGCACCCAAGCATAAATAGGATGGATAGATCGCAGGTCGTAAAACCGCACGCAGTATGCCACATCGCCAGCTTCCGTGAGATCGGTTTCGGTCACTGGATAACTGGCCCAATCCAGGTAGATCCGCCCCAACGCGGAATTCTTAGCCGCCATAGTGACTGGCGTCTCGCACGATTTGTGATAGATCTGCGCTTGATCCTGTGGATCAACCATGCCATGTAGCGTATCCACGCGCGCGGTTTTAAAGAAATTGCTGGTTCCAACGACCCCATGCCAAAGGAATGGATTCCAGGGATAGGCGTAAGCAGAGACCCTCAGCGGCTTTTCTCCCCGATAGAGGTACGCCTTCAGTTGAGCAACCGCACAGCGGCGCTGGTAATCGCGGAATCCCCACATGACCCCGATCGCCATTAACGCAATGATCGCCGCACACCTGTCGAATCGCGACCGCCTCCGTTGCCGATGTGCCAGCGCCGATATGAAAGGTACTGCCAGTCCCAGCCCCAGCACGAGCCACATGTACGGTTCCGTCTTGTACACAATATCCCAGGCGTACCACTTGAAGGAAAAAGGTTCGAACAAGCGAATGCCATACGATGTGGTGTAGTCAAGCAGCAAATGCGTCAATGCCCCAAGGCATGCGTACCCGTACAACCAACCCCATCGGACTGGCAGCCCACTAGGACAGGACATGGTGCGCAGAGCGCGGCGTTGCAACCTATGGTGTATAACCCAGACAACGGCGAGCGTGAGCCCGCCTAATAGTGGAATTGCCAGCAGTGAATGTGTCCAGCCGCGATGGTGCTGGAATCCGACCACTGGTCCTCCTAATTGATACAGGACATCAATATCCGCAATCTCGGCCGCGACGACCAGTGTCAGAGTGGCGCGTGCCGTCAACCGGTCCAGGCCGGCACAACTCACACAGGCGCCCAGGAGCATATGCGTGACTGGTTCCAACTGAAACCCACTAGTTTACGTTGCAGAAGGCACTTTGGGCTCGGTTGCCGCATCGCCAAGCGGGGCGGGATGCGCCTCTGCAGGAATCCTTGTCCGGGTGAAGCGTCTGGCGGAAACCAAACGCAAAAGCTGTAACAAGAAAGCGAACATCACCTTGCTTGAGAGCTTCGAGTCCCCTGCAGCGCGGGGGCGGAATGTATACGGAACCTCCGTGATGCGACCTGGCTGCATTTGGGCGGCAATTTCCAGCAGAATCTTGAAGCCACTGATTTTTAAGAGGGGCCGCACCCGCATGAAGTCTGTGCGTCGAAGCATGAAATAGCCGGACATGGGATCGCGGATCTTGATTCCCAAAAGGCATTTGGTGATTGTGGTCGCCGTCGAGGACGTGAAGCGTCGCGCCCAGCTCCAGTTTGCCGTGCCCCCACCGGCAACATACCGGCTGCCGACGACCAGCTCGGAGCCGCGCTCCAGTGCTTTGAGCATTTCGGGCAAAATGTTGGGATCGTGCTGCAAGTCTGCGTCGATGCAGGCCACGGCTTGGCCCCTTGCTATGGCAAACGCTTCGACAACCGCGGGGCCGAGCCCGCGGTTGCTCATCCGGCGCAACACGCGGAGCCGACGGGTTAGTTTGGCCAATTGCTCAGCGTGCGCCCAAGTCAGATCAGGCGAATCGTCGTCACTGATGATTATCTCGTAGTCGATACCGGCAAGAGACTGCTCCAGCGTGGAGATTAAAGCCCCAATGCACTGGGTTTCGTTATAAGTGGGCGCAATCACGCTCAGCTTTACGGCCGCCGTCGCCGGCGACTGTTGATCGAACTGCAGCACAGTCACTTCGTTTGTCATCGGTGTATTCCTAAGCTCACAGCCAGCCGTGTTGGCGATACCAGGCGACGGTAATAGTCACTCCTGGCACAAGGTCACGCCGCGGCGTGTAACCCAATTCCTGGTGTGCTTTTTGCCAAGAAAAAACGCGATCTCTGCTGAAAAATGAAACGCCAGTTCGGCTTAGGGGAGGGGTTCGGCCAACAATGCGGCCGAGTGTTTCCAGCCCGGTGGCACAGAGCATCGCCGTCCACTCGGGAACCGTGATCCAGGGCTGACGGACGCCGAGCGCCCTTGCGATGGTTTCCCCAAGCTCGCGAAACGTCACCGGCCGTGGGCCGGTAATATGGTAAGGTTCACCGGTTCGGCCACGCCTGAGGCATAGCAACATTCCGTTGACAGCGTCATCGATGAATGTCGGGTGGGAAAGACACCGTCCGCCGCCAACGTAGAAGAACTGGCCGCGAAGTACCGCCTGAAACAGTTTCAACACGTGGCGGTCACCAGGTCCGTAGATGAACCCGGGCCGGGCGATTACAACTGGCAAGCCTCGGGCAGCGAATTCGCAAGCAATCTGTTCAGCCGCCGCTTTACTTCGCTCGTAGGGGTTGGTCGGAGCTATGCCGGCGTCTTCCGCGACCGGTTCCCGCGACGTCGTTCCCGAGATGCCGGAGCTACTCACATCCAGGACACGCGGCTGGGGGGCCGTTGCCAGCGCTTCCTGCATCACGTTGCGTGTGCCTTCCACATTGACTTTCCGGTACAGTTCTTCCGAAAGCCCGGCCTTGCCGAGCAGACCTGCCGAATGAATGATCCAGGACATGCCATTGAAGGCGCCCGCCAGCGTTTTCGGTTCAGTGACGTCGCCAACGTGCCAGTGGACCGCCACGCCGCTGAGTGCTGAACGATCGGAATCGCACCTGATCAGGCCATGGACCTCCGCGCCATCCTTCGCCAGTGCACGAGCCATTGCCGCACCGAGGAACCCGGCGGCACCAGTAATAAAAACGCGCATACCGTTAATCGTCAGCTGGAATGAATCGCCGATCGAGGCAGAGGGGTTGAGGCTCAGCCGCAACAGGGCGTGACTGAAGCCGTCTCCGGCATACTGCCGTTGCGTACGGGTGCGGTAGCCCAGGTTGTGGCAAATCCCGCGACATTTCCGAGCAGCGCAGCCGCGACCATGACGATGGTCATGTGCACAAGGCTGTGGCGTCCAAAGAGAAACATACCAGCAGCTTGCAACAGCAGCACGCCGAGCAGCGCGAACAGGAATGGTAGGCGCCGCTCCAGTGACAGCGCATAGTTGAACCAGATGTTCAGCCCCGAGTACAGGCTCGCTGCTAAAGTCGCCAGACCCAGCACCACGCCCGGGTTCGCGTAAGCGCCGGTAAAGATGTTCTTCACCAGGCCTGCGGGGAAAAAGAAATAAACCGTCGTGAGTGCAAGCCCCGGCACCAGGGTGGCGGCTAGCGCCAGCAGGACCAGCGGCCGGGCATCCTGTCCAGTGGCTCGGCGGCGCGTGAATTTAGGGAACACCACAAAGCCAATTGCCCAAGGAAGAAAAATTGCAATCTTTGCCAGAGTGACCACCGGGCCGTAATTGCCCGCTACCTGCGGGCTGTAGAAATGCTTGACGAATAGTGCGTCGAAATTGATCAACGTGCCGAAGGCGGCCAGCCCGAACACGGTGTGAGCCGAATAATGCCAGCTTACGTGCCATTCAGCACTCGTGCATGGCAGGCGGAAGTATGGACGGAGCCACCAAAGAGCCAAGGCCACCCCGAAAACACAGGAGAGCGGCTGTGCAGCGATCGCGCCAACCGCATGCCCCCCCAGCCAGATCAACAACCCGGCAAGGGCTATTCGCAGAAAAGCCTGAGGCACCTGCACCAGCCCGAGCCTAGTAAACGCTTGCGTGCCCTGAAGCGCACCGTAAGTGGTTTCGCGCAAGAACAATAACAACACCATGGGGCTGGCAGCTCTCACTGGCCACGCGTTGGGTAAGTGGAGAGTACTAGCCAGCAGGGGGCTGGCGACGATCATTAGCAACGCGGTTAGCATTCCCCACGTTGTGGCCCATCGCCAGGAATGTTGCACGAAGGCTGCCACCGATTTTCCGCCGTCTTCCTTAAGCGTCAGTTCTGCTGTGTAGAACGCCACCACGTTGCGGATGGCGATGGACAGGAAGATGAGCACCTGGAGGACCGCTGTGACGGAGACGAACACGCCATAGTCGAGCGGGTTTAGCCAGCGTCCGGCCACAACGTTGACGGCATAATCCAGACCACCGGCTAGGATCATGGCCGCTGCCAAAACCATGCTGTGTTTCATGCCCGTGGAACACGGGAACCGTCGTACCCGGGCCTTACGTTCAGTTACTGGACGGCTCTCGGGGGCCCAAATTGTCTTCTGCGCAGTGATCATCGCTAACACGTAATTTCGGGCGCCGGATGGGTGAACGAAGATCAGGCGGCACGGCCGGAACCTGCCGTGCTGGAGTACGCCTGCCCAGCGACATTTTCGGTCTGGAAAGCCCGCTGTAAAAATGGCAGCAACGTGTTTTCCACCGCAAACTGAGTAGGGTCGATGCCGAGTAGACGAAACGTTTCGGATGGGTCGTAGATGGTATCGAGATGAAACACGCCGAAGATCTCGCCCCAGGTGCGGAAGTCTAACTTTGGGTCCTTGAAACGCGGCGCACGAGACAGCAGTGTACTCATCAGCGGCGCCGGAACCGGCACGGTCAGCGCCTTCCGCCGCGAATGCTGGCGGATCATGGCTTCCATCTGCTTGCTCGTGATCGTGTGAGGATCGGCGACCA
>Ga0210409_10007471_pt1 | contig 11258 bp, 10 predicted proteins | sample IncBWH17MmetaG_FD_161649 | JGI IMG/M metagenome (GOLD analysis project Ga0210409, IMG submission 161649) | Forest soil microbial communities from Barre Woods Harvard Forest LTER site, Petersham, Massachusetts, United States - Inc-BW-H-17-M | ecosystem: Environmental > Terrestrial > Soil >...
GGCGTGAGTACCGCGGCCACGTGACGCCCTGGGAACTCGAGCAGTATCTCGAGCGTTTCTGAGGCCCACGTGAGCGCTCCGACCGTCACCGTCAAGGATGTGTGGCGCAGCGTGCTCCCCGAAGGCAGCGAGTTGCTCGCCGGTGGCGCCGGACTGGAGCGCCGCGTGGAATGGGCGTGTGCACTTCGAACCCGGCCGCCGGCGTTCGATGCGGTGAAGGGGGGAGAGATCGCTTTCATCCCCGTGCGGAGCATTCGTCTGCTCGATGAGAGGCTCGACCTGGCACAGGTGATGACCAGCTTTGCTGAGAAGGGTGGCGTTGCCATCGCCGTGCTCGGCGATGCGTCGGCGCAGAGCATCACCATCGCCGACCGGTTGATGATGCCGCTGTTCCGCCTGCCCGAGGCCGTGCACATCAACGACGCGCACCAAGCATGCGTGCGTTTCATTCTCGACCAGCGCACGCTGCTTCACGAGCGGGCGCAGGAGCTGCAGATGACCCTGATGCAGCTGGCGTTGAGCGGCGCCGGGCCGGCTGCGATCGTTGAGCGACTGGCGGAGATCACGGCACTCACCACTGTGCTGCTGGACGAGCGAGGATCTGTGGTGCACGCCAGCGGTCCCGACGCTCAGCGCGCCAGCGACGCGATGGGTGCAGAAGTGCCCGCGCTGCGACGGTGGGGCGACACGGTGCCGCTGCTCGCGGCTGACCCTCCTGTGCGTGAGCTGGTCCTTTCGGGCGCAGACATGCACTGCGTTGCGAGTCCGATCCCGTCACGCGATGGTGTCGGCGGATTCGTGGCCGTCGCCGGTGCTGAGAATCAGCTCGACCAGATGGCGCGGCTCGCGCTGGCACGCGCCGCATCTGCGTGCGCGATCGAGCTCGACCGCGAACGAGCCGTGACCGAGACACGCGAACACCTCGAGGGTGAGTTCATCGAATCCTTGCTCGGTGGCACGTACTCCTCCGAAGATGTCGTGGCCGAACGTGCGCGCCGGCTGGGGGTGGAGATCGGCCAGTCGGTCGTCGTGTTCGCCTTTCGCGGCTTGCGGGCTGACACCGCGTGGGCTGAAACCGCGCTGCGCGCAGCGCGCAACACGATTGCGCGGCGCGAGACGGACGCACTCGTCGCCGGCCACGAGGGCGCGGTGTGCGCGGTCGTCATCTCCGCAACCGCTCTCGGCGATGCGGTCACGGGACGGCTCGCCGAGGTGGTGCGTTCGGATGTGGCCCGAGCCACCGGGGACGCAGCAACGTCAGCTGGAATCGGCCGCACAGGATCCGGCGCGGCGTCGGTGCGCGCCTCGTACCGTGAGGCGGAGCAGGCGCTTGCCATGGGCCGGAAGCTGCTCGGGTCGGGGATCACGTCCCACTTCACCAACCTCGGCTTGCACCGCTTGCTGTTCGCCGTCGCGCAGCACCAGGAGCTTGGTGACTTCTACGACGACACGGTGGGAGCGCTGGTGGCCTACGACGCCCGTACGGGCGGGGATCTCATGGCGACGCTGAGCGCATTCTTCGCGTGCCATGGATCGCCAACCGAGACCGCGCAACGCCTGCATCTGCACCGCAACACCGTCCTCTACCGGCTGCGGCGTATCGAAGAGGTGGGAAGCCTCAGCCTCGACGATGCTGCGACGCGCCTCAACCTCCATCTCTGCCTGCACATCCGCGACGTGTTGCAGGTAGCGGGAGGACGGCAGCGGGTTCCGGAGAACCGCGCCGCGAGTTGAACTCTCGCGAACACGACAAGACGCCCAGCCTTGGCCCGGGGGCGGACCGGGGGGCTGGGCGCCACGTCGCGAGCGAGCAAGCCCCGCATGCTCGCTGAGGAAATACAGCGACGGGTTACAAGGGTCTGTACGAGCGCGCCGCCTTCTTGGACGCTTCCACTTGGGCTGCGCGCACAAGGTCGAGCGTCCGCTCTTCGTGCGTCGCGCGTCTCGAAAGCGCGCGGTGACACCCGGTAGCCTCGTCTGAGCACCGGTCCCGGCACCGGGAATCGCCAGCTGACAGGAGGATCCACGTGCGCCGACGAACCTACTTTCGCTTGGCCTTGTCACTCGCTGTGCCGGCCGCACTGTGGCCGCTCGGCGCCGGAGCTGCCGACAACACGGCCACGCAGGCCGCAGGCGTCGCAGCTGACACCGTCTGGGTGATTGTCGCGGCGTGCTTGGTTCTCTTTATGCAGGCCGGCTTCGCCATGCTCGAGGTCGGGTTCGCGCGCATGAAGAACGTGGGCACGGTGGTGGCGAAAATCGTCGTCAACCTGAGCATTGCGTCGATCGTCTACTGGGCGGTCGGATTCGCCCTGGCATTCGGGGCCGCACAGGGCTGGCTGTTCAACATCCTCGGCGCCACTGGTTTTGCTCCAACGTTCCATCCCGGCTCGGTCATCGACCTGCCCGCACTGGCGACATCAACCGCTCCCGCAGCCGCGAAGTTCTTCTTCGAGTTCGTGTTCTGCGCCGTGTCGCTCGCGATCGTCTGGGGCACGATGCTCGAGCGCACCAAGTTCATCGTCTACATCCTCTTCGCGATTCCGTTCTGCGCACTGATCTACCCGTTGATCAGCCACTGGCTCTTCGGTGGCGGATGGTTGATGAGCATGTTCGGCTCGCAGGACTTCGCCGGCTCAACCGTCGTGCACCTCACAGGTGCGACCGCGGGGTTTGCCGGTCTGCTGTTGCTCGGACCGCGCATCGGCAAGTACGGGCGCGACAAGAAGCCGAATGCGATCCCAGGGCACAACATGCCGCTGGCGCAACTGGGCGTGATCATCCTGTGGTTCGGCTGGTTCGGCTTCAACCCTGGCTCGACGCTCAACGCCACCAACCTGCACTTTGCCGACATCGTGGTAACGACCAACCTGGCGGCGGCTGCCGGCGCGGTCGGAGCCATGCTGGCCATCTACAAGGTGCAGAAGTCGCTCGACGTCGGCATGATCGGCAACGGCGCGATCGCGGCCCTGGTTGCCATCACTGCGCCCTCCGGCTACGTCGAGCCATGGGCGGCGATCGTCATCGGCGCGGTGGCCGGTGTGATCGTGGTGTACGGCGTGCTGGCCATCGACAAGTGGCTCGACGACCCGGTGGGCGCGCTCAGCGCGCACGGGCTTGCCGGCATCTGGGGCACGCTGTCGTGCGGCCTGTTCACCGATCCGGCGCTGGCGAAGTTCAACGGCGTGGGCCAGGGCGGCCTCATCTACACGGGCAGCTTCAATCAGCTTGGCGCGCAGGCGCTGGCGGTGACGGTCGCCTTCTCGACGGTGTTCGTCCTCTCCTTCGGTGTCTTCTGGGCCATCAAGAAGACCGTCGGGCTGCGCGTCAGCGCGCGGCACGAGCTGGACGGGCTCGACATCAGCGAGCACGGCATGTGGGGCTACCCGGAACACTTCATGCCGGTGCCCGGAGGGGCGTACATTCACCCCGACGCGCTGGCGGAGCCGGAACGACGGCGAGAAGAAGCCGCAGCTTCGTTTGCCGTCGCCGAGCATCAGCACTAGAGGCAGAGGCGATGAAGAAGATCGAAGCAGTGATCAGACCAGACCGGCTCCAGGCGGTGCAGGACGCACTCGACAAGCTGGGGACGTCAGGCCTGACGGTCACGGAGGTGCTCGGCTGTGGCCGCCAGCGCGGCTACACCGAGACGTACCGCGGCGCCCGAGCCAACATCTCGCTGCAGCGCAAGGTGAAAGTTGAGGCGGTGGTGGTCGACAGCACGGCCGCTGCCGTCGCCGACGCCATCGCCGGCGCGGCCAAGACCGGTGAGATCGGCGACGGAAAGATCTTCGTGATTCCCGTAGAGGACGCGATCCGTATCCGCAGCGGCGAGCGCGGCGAAGACGTAGTACGTCATTTGCAACCCGAACACTGGGGCCACTGAATTCGCTCGTATCAACTGACGGCTAGGTCTGGACGCAGTGGACACGGGGCGCGAAAGGCGTCACGAGGCCGCGGTTGCCCCCGCGGCTGAGTGGAGCGGCAGCGGACGCCGCTAGGCGTTCGCGCAGCGGCAACTGAAGCGCCCCGTGTTCCGCTGCGGCCTAAACCGCAGCGCCAGCTGCTGAGGAAGCGGATCCAGGGGTGCTTGGTAGACTGGTTGCGAGATGACCTACATCGTCACCGAGACGTGCGTCGACTTGAAGGATAAGTCGTGCATCGAGGTCTGTCCCGTTGATTGCATTCACGAGGTCGCCGAGGATCGGATGGTCTACATCGACCCGGATGAGTGCATCGACTGCGGGGCGTGCGTCGACCCGTGTCCGGTCGACGCGATCTTCGCGGAGGAGGACGTGCCCACCGCCCAGGTGGCGTTCGTTGAGATCAACAAGGTCTACTTCAAGGACAAGGACACCGCCCGGACCAAGCTCGCCATGGTCAAACCGCCCGCGAGCTGACCCCTTTTTGTTTGTGCGCCGCGCACAAGCAAGAGCGTCCGGCCCTGGGGTGCAGAGCCCATAGAATGGCCGCTCGCAAGCTCCTACCCTCGATCTCAAGAGCCGGTCCACGCCATCGACCTCCCAGCCGATCGTGGCCGGATGCCACCGTCCCGGAAGGAGGAGCGAATGGCCGTCGACGAGTCGCTATCAGTGCGCATCACAGGAGAGTCGCGTCCCACGATGTCCTCGACAATCACCAGCAAACCATCGCCACGAGAGGTCATCAGGCGCGCCCAGGAACGCGGGGTGCAGATGGTCGATCTCCGCTTCACCGACCTGGTCGGCAGCTGGCAGCACTTCAGCATCCCCGTCGGTGAGATGACCGAATCGCTGTTCGCCGACGGCATCGGATTTGACGGCTCGAGCATCCGCGGCTTTCAGAAGATCCATGAGAGCGACATGCTCCTGTTCCCGGACCCCGACCGCGTTTTCATCGATCCATGTCTCGACGTGACGACGCTCGCTGTCGTGTGCGACATCCGCGACCCGCTCACGCTGCAGCCGTACACCCGCGATCCCCGCTTTGTCGCTCGCAAAGCCGAGGAGTACCTGCTGAAGACAGGCATCGCCGACACGTCGTACTGGGGACCCGAGTGCGAGTTCTACATCTTCACCTCGGTCCGCTACGACCAGAACAGCCACGAGGGCTACTACCACATCGACTCAGACGAGGGCATCTGGAACACCGGCCAGAACGGCACTGCGAACCTCGGCTACCGGCCCAAATACAAGCAGGGCTACTTCCCCGTACCGCCGGTGGACAAGCTGCAGGACTTGCGCAGCAAGATCGTGCTCGCGCTCATCGAGACGGGCATCGCGGTCGAGGTGCACCACCACGAGGTGGGGACTGCGGGCCAGGCTGAGATCGACATGCGGTTCGACACGCTCGTGTCGATGGCGGACAAGGTGCTGCAGTACAAGAGCATCGTCAAGAACGTCTGCTACCGCAACGGATACACCGCCACGTTCATGCCCAAGCCGCTCTTCGGTGACAACGGCAGCGGCATGCACACGCATCAGTCGTTGTGGAAGGACGGCGTTCCCTTGTTCTTTGACAAGAACGGCTACGCGTTGCTGAGCGACACGGCACGCTGGTACATCGGCGGCCTGCTGGCTCACGCGCCGGCGCTGCTCGCTTTCGCCGCTCCCACCACCAACAGCTATCGCCGCCTGGTACCAGGCTACGAGGCGCCGATCAAGCTCGCGTACAGCGCCCGCAACAGGAGCGCGTGCGTCCGCATTCCCACATACAGCGCGGCCCCGGCGGCGCGCCGTCTCGAGTTCCGCTCACCCGACCCGATGTGCAACCCATATCTCTCGTTTTCGGCGATGCTCATGGCGGGGCTGGACGGGATCAAGCGCAAGATCGAGCCGCCCAAGCCGGTTGACGCCGACCTGTACGAGCTCGAAGGCGCCGAGGCAGACCGCGTGAAGGATCTTCCGGGCTCGTTGAACGAGGTGCTCGCAGCGCTCGAGACGGACCAGGACTTCCTGCTCGAGGGTGACGTGTTCACGTCGGATCTCATCGACGGATACATCAGGTACAAGCGGGAGAACGAGGTCGACCCCGTAGCCCTGCGTCCGCATCCGTGGGAGTTTCACCTCTACTACGACGCGTAGGGCCTCACAAGCAACGTCACACCTTCCTGGACGGGAGGGCCGGGCTCATCCCCGGCCCTCCTTTTTTTCGCCGAAGAATCCGCACCCGAAGCAGCGCGATTTTTCGGCGCAGAGATCGGAGTCGGATGACGGAGACATGAAGTCGCCTATCCGACTGCTTCAGATTCTCAGTTCGTCGATTCCGGCGATGACCACGTGATGTCCGAGGTGCATCTCGCCGTCCACGAAGCCGTCTCCCGCCACGCGGAAGCCGACGCTCGTGTAGAAACCCAGCGCGGTGTCACGGCCGTTCGCCCAAAGGACCTCGGCGCCGCGCGCCTGCGCCAGATCCGCCACGGCGCGCATAAGGGCGTGGCCCACACCGCGTCCCTGCCACTCAGGGTCCACCGCCATGCCGCGAAGACGCTCGGCGCGGCGCGCGGGTGCGAGTTCGGTGTTCTCCGGAAACTGGCTCACGACACCCACGACGCGCGAGCCGGCGTACGCAGCAAAGTGCCGGGTCGCCGGGTCGCCATCCTGCCTGGCATGAGCGCTCTCCCGAGCACGCCCGGCGCGCAGGATCGCATGCCTCAGCGGCAGGACCACATCAACCGCGACCTCGCGAACTTCGATCCCCTCGGACGTGGCCGCCGAAGGCGCCGAAGAGTCAGCCGGCAAGCGCGCTCGACGCCGGCACCAGCTCCAGCGCCGTGGCCGCGACGGCGTCGGCGTCGAGGCCGAACTGATGAAGGAGCTTGGCCTGCGCCCCGTGCTCGATGAAGTGATCGGGCAGCCCCAGGCGCCGCAGCGGCACGCTGACGCCCTCGGCCGCGAGCAACTCGGTCACGGCCGAGCCGAAGCCGCCCGTCGCAGTGCCGTCCTCGATGGTGATCACGGCGCGGTGGCGAGCCGCGAGCGGAGCGATCTCCGGGTCGATCGGTTTCACGAAGCGGGCGTCGACCACTGTCGTGGACACGCCTCGCTGCGCGAGCAGATCAGCAGCCTTCTCCGCGACGGACACCATCTTGCCGACGGCGAGGAGCGCGACATCGTGACCGGCCCGCAAGACGTTCATTCGACCGATCTCCAGCGGTTCGAGGGGGGCTGTTCCGACGCTGGGAGCGGCGCCGCGCGGGTAGCGGATGGAGAACGGACCCCCGTAGTCGAGCCCGGTGGCGAATAGCCGGCGGAGCTCGTCGGGACTGCTGGGCGCTGACACGGTCATCCCGGGGATGCAGCGCAGGTACGCCAGGTCGAGCATGCCGTGGTGCGAGGCGCCGTCATCACCGGTGATCCCAGCCCGGTCCAGGATGAACAGTACGGGGAGCCGGTGAAGCGCCACGTCACACGTCACCTGGTCGAAGGCACGCTGCAAGAACGTCGAGTAGATGCACACCACCGGGCGCAGCCCCTGCATCGCGAGACCCGCCGCAAACGTGACGGCGTGCTGTTCAGCGATGCCGACATCGAAGAAGCGGTCGGGGAAGCGCTGAGCGAACTCGAGCAGGCCCGTGGAGGAGGCCATCGCAGCCGTGATCGCGATGATGCGCGGGTCCTCCGCCGCGGCCTCGCAGAGAGCATCGCCGAACACGTCGGTCCACGCCGGCGCCTTCTTGGCGGCGACCCCGCTATCCGGGTCAAAGGTCGACACCCCATGGAACTTGTCAATCTTGTCAGCAACAGCTGGACCGTATCCATGGCCCTTGTCGGTGACGAGATGCACCACGACTGGCCCGTGATACTGGGCCGCGTCGCGCAGTGCGCGCTCGACTGCCGCGATGTCGTGGCCGTCAATCGGTCCGCCGTACTTGAGTCCAAGCGTCTCGAAAATGGAAGCGGGCGCCACGAGTTGTTTGAGGGAGTTCTTCATGCGCCGCGCGGTCTCGTAGGCGGAGTGGCCGACGGCGGGAAGCGAGCGCAGAGCGTTACCGGCAACGCCCTTGGCTGCTTCGTACTTGGGCGAAAGCCTGAGCTGGCCGAGGTTTTCGGCGATGCCGCCCACCGTCGGCGCATAGCTGCGTCCGTTGTCGTTGAGGACGATGATGAGCTCGGGCTTGAGCTGCCCGATGTTGTTGAGTGCCTCGTACGCCATGCCTCCGGTGAGCGCACCGTCGCCGATGACGCAGATCACCTTGCCGGACTCGCCGCGCAGGTCGCGCGCTGTGGCCAGCCCGAGCGCATAGCTCAGCCCGGTCGACGCGTGCGAATTCTCGACGATGTCGTGCTCCGACTCCTTGCGCGACGGATAGCCGCTGAGGCCCCCCTGCTGCCGGAGCGTGTCGAACAGGCCGAGGCGGCCAGTGACCATCTTGTGGACGTACGCCTGGTGCCCGGTGTCGAACACGATTGCGTCGCGCGGGCTGTCAAAGATGCGATGCAGCGCCAGGGTCAGCTCGACGACGCCCAGGTTCGGTCCCAGGTGTCCGCCGGTCCGCGACACAGCCGACACGAGGAACTCGCGAATCTCCGCAGCGAGCCGTTCGAGATCGCTCGGCCCGAGATCGCGCAGGTCTTCGGGGCCCGAAATCTCTTCGAGGATCACTGGGCCAGTCTAGTGGACGAAGGGGACGGACACCCCTTGCGGGAAGCTCACCGATACACAACGGTGAAGTACCGCGGCATGATACGGCGCCATGCAGGTCCGGAACGCGCGCCAGGCAATGCTCGAGGTTGCCGCGGCGGGTGGCGACGTCGCCGAAGGAGCGCTGTGGCTCGCGGCGGAGGACTGCCCGGAGGTCGCACCGACGCGCTGGCTGGAGCGTATTGACGAGCTGTCCGCGGAATTGCGCACGCGCTGCGGCATCGATGGCTGCCGCCCCAGCGACGCGCCGCTGGTCGCCTCGCTGTTGCGTGATCGGCTGCGACTCCACGGCGCCGGTGGCGGTGACCCGCGTGCGCACTACCTGCACACCGTCCTCGACCGTGGCGCCGGCATCCCCATCGCGTGTTCGGCCATCTGGATCGCAGTGGGACAGCGCGCCGACATCCCCATCCAGGGCGTCAACCTGCCCGGCCACTTCCTGGTGCGCGTGGGCAATCTGCTTTTCGACACGATCGCGGGAGGCGAGCCGCTCGACGAAGACGACACGCGTCGCCTCGTGGCCGACGCTACCGGTACACCACCAGCGCGCCTCGAGCCATCGTGGCTCGCGGGCGCCACGACGCGCGACATGCTCGCTCGCATGTCGCGCAACCTCCGTGGCTGCTATTCCTGCCTCGAAGATTGGCCGATGGCGCTGCGCGCCGCCGATCGTTGTGTCGATCTTCTGCCCGACGAACCAACCGAGCGACGCGACCGCGGATTCCTCTGGTGGCGTATGGGACACCCGACCGCGGCATTAGAAGACCTGCGTCACTACCTCGACGCGGCGCCGGACGACGTTGCGGACCGCGAGGCGGTCGAAGAGATTGCCGCGCGCCTCCGCGCTTTCCTCAACTGAGCCGCGACGCTCGAGGCCTCCGCGACGCGACGGTCAGTGCGCGCCGATGATGAACGCGAGGAGCCAGACGAGGCCGACGACCACGAGCACTGCGAACGGCATCGCGGCGAACACGACGAAGGAGAAAACGATCCGCTCGTCTGAAACGCGTTCACCTTCGCGAGCTCGGGCGCGCACGTCGTGGGTGTACCAGGATAGGCCGCCGATGATGAATCCGAGCAGCAGGAAAAAGATCCCTGCGAATGCGCTGCCAATCCCCACGACCTTTGGCGCCAGGGTGAAGCGCCAGATGACTCCGAACGTGATGGCAAGCAGTCCGCACGAAATGAAGCGGAGCAGGACCGGGATCAGGCTCAGTTGGGCTCCTGCGGCGCCGCGCGAGCGCGTCTTCGGTCCGCCGCTCCCGGGCGCCACGGCGGGTCCCGAACTGGCTGGCATCGTGGCCGAGTATAGGCAGCGCAGGGTCAGCAACTAGACTGGCCGCGTGGCCGCTGGCAATCAGCTTCCCGACTTCGATCTCGCGACCGGGGGCGGCAAGCGCGCGAGCAGCCACGGTTTTCGCGGGCGGCGCACTGTGCTCTTCTTCTATCCGAAGGACGACACGCCTGGCTGCACCATCGAGGGCCAGGAGTTCACCAAGCTCTACCCCGAGTTTCGCGCGCGCGGCGTCGATGTGTTCGGCGTGTCGCCCGACTCGGCGAAGAGCCATGATCGATTCGCCAGCAAGTGCGCCTTGGGAATCCCACTGATCAGTGACCCCGAGCGTGTCCTCATCGAATCGCTTGACGTCTGGCGGGAGAAGAAATTCATGGGGCGCACGTACATGGGGGTCGAACGGAGCACCTTCCTGATCGGCCCCGACGGCGCTGTTGAACGCGAGTGGCGTGGGGTCAAGGCGCCCGGTCACGCCGCCGAGGTGCTCGAGGCTGTCTCCGCCCACTCTTAAACGCGCGCCCTCAACGGCCCGCGTCGTCGACGAGCTGCTGCAACGCCGCGTTGTGTTTGTCGCGGGCAAGGGTGGCACCGGGAAGAGCACCGTGACAGCCGCGGTTGCCCTGATCGCGGCCCGTGCCGGGAAGCGTGTGCTCGCGATTGATGTGGACGCCAAGGGAGACCTCGCACGCGCACTCGGGTCGAAAGGCGTCGGCTTCGCGCCTCAGGTTGTGCAGCCGGGGATCTCCGCCATCGCCTTGCAGGCTGAGGAATCCTTCCAGGAATACCTCAACCTTTATTTCAAGGTGCCCCGCCTTGCTCGGTTGACTCCACTGTCGCGCGTGTTCGATTTCATCGCGACGGGAGTTCCCGGACCCCGCGACATGCTCGTGGTGGGCAAGATCGCGTACGAGGAGCGACGCCGGGATCAGAAGGGCCGTCCCGTCTGGGACTTCATCGTCGTGGACTCCGCGGCGAGCGGCCACGTCGTTTCGCATCTGACCGCTGCACGGTCGATGCTCTCGCTGGTGCGCAGCGGCGTGATCCGCTCCCAGGTGGAGTGGATCGACGAGCTGGTCCGCGACGACCGGCGCTGCACGGTTGCCCTGTGCGCGCTTCCCGAAGAGATGCCCGTCGCCGAGGCAATCGAGGTGTACGGCCGGCTTCGTGATGAGGCCGGAGTGTCCGTCGCTGCGTGCCTGCTCAACCGCATGGTGACCACGACCGTTTCACCGGCGCAGCTCCGGCTGTCGCAGCTGCTCTGCTCTGACGCGCACCTCGAGGCGGCCCGGCGTCGTCTGGCCGGCGACCCCGAGCCGCTGGCGGATTCGCTGGAGCTGACCCG
>Ga0210409_10007472_pt1 | contig 11257 bp, 12 predicted proteins | sample IncBWH17MmetaG_FD_161649 | JGI IMG/M metagenome (GOLD analysis project Ga0210409, IMG submission 161649) | Forest soil microbial communities from Barre Woods Harvard Forest LTER site, Petersham, Massachusetts, United States - Inc-BW-H-17-M | ecosystem: Environmental > Terrestrial > Soil >...
CCGACGCCACGCTCGGGATGGCCGAGTTTCGTGTTTTCGCGCGACGCGAAGCGCATGTCGCAGGCGAGGACGAACTCGCTGCTGACGCCGCGGGCGCAGCCCCGGATTTTTGCGATGCTGACAACAGGCGACTTCGTGAGCCGCACGAACGTATCCATCAAAATGGGTAGGCCTGAAGCGCCGATCGCCGTCATGATGTTCCCGAGTTTCCCCGTCAGATCGAAGTGCGCCAGGTAGAAGTCGGGAATTGCGCTCTCGAAAACAACGACGCGCAGGCTCTCGGTCGTATCCATTCGGACAAGAAGACCCTGGAGGGCCTGGAAGATGTCCGCGTCAACAATGTTGAAGGGTGGGTAGTCGAATACTACCCTCCAATACGCAGGCGTTTCTTGGATGACCCTCACAGGTGCAGCCGCATTAGGTTTCGCCATAGCTATCCTCCTAGGATTCCGAAAGAGCGGGACTGCGAGGTGATCTTGATACCCGATCTTTGAACAATCGCTATGCGTTCACTTTTCATTGGTAAACTCGCGCGTGATCTCTCGATAACGGAAACAATCCACGGTGTGATCGTTCACCATCCCAATCGCCTGCATGTAGGCATAGGCGACAGTCGGCCCGACGAAATTGAATCCTCTGCCCTTGAGGTCCTTGCTAAGTGTCTCGGACTCGAGTGAACGCGCGGGGATCTGTCGCACAGTTTTCCAGCGGTTGAGTTTGGGTCGCCCGTCGACGAACCGCCAGCAGTAAGAGTCAAATTTTCCGAACTCTTCCTGCACCTTGAGAAATGCGCGTGCGTTGCGCACCGCAGCTTCAATCTTCATCCGGTTGCGGATGATTTCGGGATCAGACAAAAGTTTCTGAATGTGTCTCTCAGAATAGCGCGCGACTTTCTCGGGATCGAATTTGTCAAATGCGCGACGATACCCTTCGCGCTTCTTCAGGACGAGGGACCAGTTCAATCCAGCTTGTACACCTGAAAGGATCAGGGCCTCGAAGTGTTTCCGGTCGCTATGAGCGGGGACACCCCACTCCCGATCGTGATATTGGAGCAACAGCGGATCATCCGCGTTGACCCAGGAGCACCGTTTACTCTGCGGCGAACTGTGTTTCGAGCGTCTCACGATCGGTTTCAGACAACTCATTCTTCCTATCGTTTAGCTTTCGGCGGCCCAATACAACGGGCTTCAGGGCGGGAGCCAGCATCCACTCAGTCAGCCAGCAAGACACTCTGAAAATGAACAATTCGAGGCCTGCCTTGATTAGCCACATAGACAGCGACAAGTCGGACATGAGATTTGGCTTCCTTGCCCCGTCTCGATGTCGTAATGCGGCTTGTTGCCGTCAAAATTGCGTTGTCTCCGTGGATACGAACCTTCACATCCGCGACCTCAATCTCTTTGACTTCAAGTCCTCCGACTCGGAGGTCCTTTAGAACCTCCTCCTTGGACAACACAGAACCGTCCGGACGAACGAGCATGTAGTCATCGGAATATATTGCCGCAAGCTGCTCCCAATCCCGGCTCTTCAAAGCGCCGTTGAAAAGGTCTACATGTGTCCTGAGTACCTCTGCCTCGGTCATTTCGCGTTCTCCGCAGTCTGACTCAGCGGCTTGACGGCGCGTGCCGAACTCCAGAGCGCCCATCCGGGATTAACCCGGTTCGGATAGAGCTCCAGCATCTTGTCGTAGAGCTCCTGAGCGGTTGCCGTGTTTTCCGCGAGGCGGTCGAAATCGCGGATGTATTGCCGGGTCTGCTCGATGATCCTGGGATTGTCGTCGTTCTCGGGTCTCTTATGTGAGGCGACAACCGCGCGTGGATTGAGCGACTCGATTTTATCGAGCGCAAAGATCCACTCCCGTCGCGTCTGCGCATTCGACTCGGCAAGGTAGAGGTGCACATCGTTGTAGGCGGCATCGCCGGCAACCACGAGTCCGATCGAAGGGACACTCAAACAGGTCGTTTGATCCGTGTCGGTATGGCCAAGTTCAACAGCGACCAATTCCTGCCCTTCCAGATCAATTACATTTCCCTTAAGTTCCTCCGCGATCACCAGGTTGTCCGGAATCTGTCCTGGAAATGCCACCTTCCAGACCGTGCGGAGAAACTCGGGGGAGGCATTCTGGCGCATCACCTTAACTGCATTGGGCATTGCCACTGCTTTGGCGTTTGGAAATCGCTCCAGAAGAGTGCCGACTCCGAACCAATGGTCCCCATGGCCATGGGTGATGTAGATGGTTGTCAGGTTCTTATTTTTAGCTGCAACCCAATCTGCCAGCGCGTTGGCTTGTTTGACTGTCATAAAGGCATCCACCAGCACCGCGTCCCGCGCGCCATAGATGAGGGTTGAGGCCATCGCCTGAAAATACGCCTGCGTTACGCCAGGAGGGAGGTGATGGGTGACAATGGGTATGCCCGGCGTTACGAATACGTCCCAGCCCAGGGCCTGTGTTGGATTTACTTGAGCGTTGGCAGTCTTTGCTGGGTTAGGCCCAATCTGCGACATCTTTGACCTCCGGTCTGGGAGTAGGGCGAGCCTTACAGGACGGTGACGACGCCGCGTCGTCACCGTCCCAAACGACAGTTCTTTATCGTCCGGTCACCTGCGCTGCTTTACCCGTTGTGGATTCTTGAACAGCTTTTGCGGCGGTGCGGATGACGTCGAGCACGCGATCCGGTTGGGAGAGCATCGGCACGTGGCTGCTGTCGAGCTCATAGGTGGTTGCGCCCATGCGCTTGGCGAAAAAACGCTCCAGATCGGGATGCACGGTGTGGTCTTTTTTGCCGACGATGTACCAGCTCGGCTTCGATTTCCAAGCGGTTCCCCCGACTTTCGCGTCGAACAGGTCGGGTCGGGGCACGCCCTGAGTCGCCCAAACGAGCTTCTGCTCCTGCTCCGAAAGGTCTCCGCAGAAATATTTCGTGCCCTCCGGACGCATCCAGATACGTCCATCTACGACTTCGATGTGGGAGAAGACGTCGGTCTTCGGGAACTTGGCCTGCTGCGTTTGAGACGTTTCATCGGCGTCTGGAGCGAGCGCGCAGATATAAACCATACCGGCAACACGATCGTCGGTTCCGGCGCCAGTGATGACCGTTCCGCCGTAGGAGTGGCCGACGAGGATAACGGGGCTGCTGACCCGGCCAATCGTTGCTTTCACCAAGGCGACGTCCTCTGCCGTTGTGTTGAGGCCGTACTGCGCTGCGATACACTCATACCCCTCAGCCTGCAGGGGAACGATCAGTTTGCTGAAGCACGAGCCATCGGCCCAGAGTCCGTGGCAGAAAACGATACTTGGTTTTGCAGATGTCGCTGTCATTTCTCTCCTCCTTAATTTTTCTTTCTTCGTCCATGAGCTTCCAACTCACAGACGGTTATGCCTGCTTCGCAAGAGAGATCCCCTTTACTCTTCGGGGGCCGATTTTGGTTGATTTCGCTCCCGCTGCATCCATTCCCTGACATATGGCGAACACTGCAAGACCTGGATACCCGCGGCTTCACATTCGTTTAGGAATCGGACGCCGTCGATATCGACCAGATCGACCTCCTCCAAATCCAAGACTACTGGTTGTCCAGCACGTCGTACTTCTGACTTCACTTGGCCAAGGTGCTCAGACCGAAGCTGACCGCTAAGACGAATGCACATATCTCGATCGCCAAAATTCCGCTCGATCTTCAGTGTCATAAACGCTTATCGCTAGAGACACACATGTTCCACACTGCAATAGGCACACCATTTGCAATTAATTGGAAGGATGGAACTTAGTATTAAAGACGGTCCTGCCCTACAAGGAATTCCTGTGCGCTCAGGAAAATGCGCTCAATTAGCAGATCTCAAAATGGAATCAGTCGTGAGGCAGGATTTTAAACCGGTATTTGTTAATTTTTAGACGTTTGATTTTTGAGTCGAGTGTTCTCGATGGGAGGCCCAGTTTCGCTGCAGCCCCTGCCGCACCTGAGATTCGGCCGTTACTTTCTGCCAGTGCGACTTCAATCATTTCCTTTTCCTGCTTTACGAGCGTACCGTTGAACGGCCCCGGCCGTATGGATTTTGAAGGTGGTTCTCTCTTCAGCCACGTCTCTTCTACAGAGAACGTTTCACCCTCGCAGAGGATCACAGCCCGCTCGACTACGTTTTGTAGCTCGCGAACATTTCCCGGCCACCTATATCCCTCGAAAACTTTGAGAGATTTCTTGTCAATGGCTTTGAACCTCTTTCCAGCCCGTTTCCCGAAGCGATCAATGAAGTATTCGACCAGCAGAGGAATGTCAGACATTCGTTCTCGCAATGGCGGCATCTCGATAGGTACGACATTGAGCCGGTACAGGAGATCTTCCCGAAATTTGCCTTCCGCTACTAGCGCGCTCAAATCACGATGGGTTGCTGCGAGCACCCTCACGTCAACCGGAATAGGCCGATCCCCTCCGACGCGTTCTATTTCACGTTCTTGCAGCACACGCAATAGTGCGATTTGGGACTCGGGGGGGAGGTCGCCAACCTCATCTAGAAAAATGGTCCCGCCATTCGCCGATTCAAAACGCCCGATTCGCCGCTGCGTTGCGCCGGTGAACGCACCTTTCTCGTGCCCGAAGAGTTCAGAAGAAATCAGCGATGCGGGAATGGCGGCGCAGCTTACACCTATAAACGCGCGTTCCGCCCGCCTGGATCGCTTGTGAATAGCGCGCGCGATCAATTCCTTTCCAGTGCCGGTTTCCCCGAGGATCAAAACTGTCGAATCGGACGGTGCGATCTTGGCGACCTGGCGGAGCACTTTGCGCAACGATTCCGAAGAGCCGACGATGTCCTCGAACATTGATTCGCGGTCGATTTGCTCTCGCAGCGCGAGATTTTCGTTGCGTATCCTCTCCTCGGCGCGGACGCGGTCATCAATGTCGGTCCCCGTCGCATACCAGCGGATCACTTGCCCCTGCTCGGTTCGGAATGGGTTGTAACGAATTAGGAACCAGCGATACTGGCCGTCTTTCCTAAGCGCTCGTTGCTCGGCATCGAACGGCAGACCGTTCGCCAAAGCTGCCTCTCGCTCGTGTCGCAATTTCTCCAAGTCGTCAGGATGGAAGATTCGTTCTCGAAAGCCGGGAGCAAGCACGTCTTCAATCGCGAGGCCGGTGTAATCGAGCGTTGCCTGGTTGGCGTAGATCGGCGCGCCCGACGGGTCCAGGACCACGATCGTCTGCGGGATCGCGTCTGTCATGCGGCGCAGTTCGCCCTCATCTTGCCGCAGCTTACTGAGAGCACTCGTGAGCGAGGTCTGAGATCGTTCGCGTTCGACCGTGATGCTCGCAATGTGCGTGAATTGGTCAATAAGGGCCTGGTCCCGCGGCGTGGGAGTTCTGGGTTCCGCGTAATAGATCGCGAACGCGCCTAAGACCTCGCCCACTGCGGACCGGATCGGCGTTGACCAACACGCTCGCATCCCGTGTGCCAAAGCCATTGGGCACCACTCGTACTCCGCCCACCGTGTCTCCGTCGTGAGGTCAGCCGAAATGACTTGTTCATTCAGGTGCGCAGCCATCGCGCATGGACCCGACTCGGCGTTTACGGGTCGGCCAACGATGGAAGTGATGAAGCTTGCCGGAAGGCTCGGCGCCGCTCCGTGCTCAAGGCGCGTTCCGGTCGAATCAACCAACACAACGCTGCAGTAACACCCACCGGTCGCGCTTTCGACAAACTGGCAGAGCGCATCGAGTATTCCCGGCATCGAATGGCCGCTCGTCACCATTTCGAGGAGCAGCTTCTCGCCAGCCGCCAAGTCCTCCTGGCGCTTGTGATCTTCGATGTCAGTCGCCGTCCCATACCATCTCACAGGTTCTCGGCCTTCGTAGCGGAGCGGCTCGACGCGGCACAGGAACGAGCGAAAGGCACCATCGAAGCGCCGTAACCGCACTTCGCACTCTCCCGGCTTATCAGCGCTGCGGAGCGCCTGCCACTTTTGCATCAGCATGGGGAGGTCCTCGGGATGAATCGCGGCCTTCCATCCCCAGCCGTGCGCCTCTTCTGGGGAGAGACCCGTGTAGTCATACCATCGTTGGTTCAGGAATTCGTTGGAACCATCCGGCAGGTTGCACCAGGCGAGGCTCGGGATCGTGTCGATGACCCTTCGGAGCAGAGCCTCCGATTCCCTCGACTCAAGGAGCGCGTTCTCTAAGTCTTTTCGGCTTGGATATCTTTTGGCAACATCGGTGAATTCACTTTCCGCAGACGTGCCGGCGCTTACTTCGGGCAAGAACTCCGCTTTAGCACCCGTCTGATCTGTTGTGCAGTTAGAACTTGGTGAACTCATGCCCGCTCCACTCGCTCAGATTCCACTTGGTGCATTCGATGCGGATTTTAGGCTGAAAATCTCGATTTGCCAAACATTTGTGGTACTTCGCCCGGTATACTCACGGCAGCTTGTCGAAAAACATATAAAGCGCTACGATCCGGCCGTCCCGCGCGATGACGAAGTCCCTCCCGGAGTAAGCCGGCACTTCACCAGGGCGTCCCGATATCCATTGAACCATCCCTGCATCGCAATATTCCTGAGGAGCGGCAGTCACTTGATATCGAAAGTCGGGGTGAGTTGCCTTGACCGCGCCCGCGATGCGATCGATCGCGTCGCGGCCACGGATGGCGCCCTTGCTGGGATCGTAGAACACGCCATCTTCGGCCCAAAGCTCGTCGATCGCCGCGCGCCGACGCGCGGGATCGTTTTCACCGAACACGTCGCGAAGATTTCGGATCAGTAAGTCCGATATGCTGTTAGACATGGCTTCTCTCCTTAATTCTTTGCAGACCTCGGGTAATCGTCCGACGGGTGGTCATCACTCTCACCTCAGCCGATGCGATACTGACCACCGTCAACGACAATTGCCTGCCCGGTGATAAACGCCGCATCATCGCTTGTCAAAAAGAGCACTGCACCCGTGACATCCTCGGGTTCTCCCAGCCGCTTGATGGCCTGCTGTTCCCAGGTGCCGCGTTTTTGCTCTTCGGATTGGGGCGTGATTGCCTGCGTATTCGTCAGACCGGGCAATACCGAGTTCGCCGTAATACCGTCTTTTGCGACGTCATTCGCCAAACCTCTCATGAACCCGATGATTCCCATCTTTGTAGCGATATAGTGGCTCATGCCGGGTATAGCCAAGCCCACCATATTTGAAGATATGCCGACGAAGCGGCCCCATTTCTTCTTCCTCATTGCCGGCAAGAAATATTTCACGCTTAGAAAATGTGAGTCCAAGTTGGTAGCCATCGTCTTTCGCCATGTCGGTAGATCTAATTCGTCGATAGAGCGATTTGGAAAATAGCCCGCGTTATTCACAACGATATCCACCTCGCCCACATCTCGGGCCTTGTCGGCGACCGAACGCCACTGCACTTCCTGCGTCACATCGAGTTCAAGCGCGTATGCCGTGGGACCGATCTTCCGTACGGTTTCGTGCGGGGGTTTGAGGTCGGTTGCAATCACCTTTGCGCCCCGTTCTGCCAATGCCAGCGCTATCGCTTGACCGATGCCTTGAGCAGAGCCTGTGACCAGCGCCACCCGTCCCTCGTGTGTTTTTATTGAGGTTTTCATCTGCTGTCCGTCAGCGCTCGCGCGCGGCTTTTAGAGCTGCTGTCCACCAGAGTAGATCGTCAATCATGGTGTTCGCTTGCTTCTCCAATTCGGCTAGGCCCTTCTCTACATCTCCACCCTGGAAATGCGCCCAAAGCGTTGGCACTGGAATATGAACCGACGATCGAATCGGCGCCATTTGAATTTCGATTGCCGTCTCGCGAAGCTGCTGGACGGCTCGTGCACCCATGACACTGCCGTAGCTTACGAAGGCAGCGGCCTTGCGGTTCCATTCTGGGTAAACCCAATCGATTGCATTTTTCAGGACCGCTGAGGGACCGTAGTTGTATTCTGGCGTAACGAATACAAAACCATCCGACGCCGCGATTTGTCCGGTCCACTTTTTGACTACGTCGTGTTCATAAGGAGGCCGGCCCGGCATAGCGGGTGGCAGAGGCTGGTCGAAGAAAGGCATTGGGAAGTCGCGGAGATCGAGTAGCAGTGCTGCGATCGCCTGCCTCTTTTGAAGCTCCTGATGAATCCAATGAGCCGGCTTTTCAGAGAACCGATTCTGGCGTGTGCTGCCAACGATTACAGAGATCGTCATCATTTTTTTTGCTCCTTGTTAATGAATAGCTTGGTTATGCCCTGCGCTGCGGATAAATTACGCGCGATTCTAGGCCACACGAAGCACGATCTTGCCGTGTGACCTGCGTCTTGCTGTTCCCGTCCCACTGGGCGACATCCCATGAACCCCTGGCAGGTTCAGGGCAATGTCCTTCCAGGCCTGGGCCGCATTTTGGAGCGCGTACACGCTCGCGACATCTGGTCTTATCGTTCCCTCTTCCAGCAGTTGCGCGATTTTGCCGAGCACATCCCCTGACGGCGCGAGCCTCATCATCGCGCCTGACACCCGGTACCTCGCGGACTCTTCCTGTGATACGGGCTGGGTGGCGGAGACGAGATGGCCGCCTTCCTTCAAGACGAGGAACGACCGCTTCTGCGTATCGCCACCGATCAGGTCCAAAACCACATCGACCTTCTCTCGCAGAACCTTCTCGAACTGCGCCTTTCGATAATCGACAACGCGGATGGCTCCGATGGAGTTGAGATACGCCTCATCGTCGCTGCTTGCAGTGGCAATGACGGTGGCACCGGCATGCGATGCCAATTGCACCGCATAGGCGCCCACTGCGCCGGCACCACCATGGATCAGGATCGTTTGTCCCTTTTCCAGGTGACCGTGGGTGAAGATTCCCTGCCACGCAGTTTCGGAGGCCACCGGCACTGACGCCGCTTCCTCAAAGGAGAGGTTGGATGGTTTCCTTGCGATCAGAGCTGGCTTGACAGCCAGATATTCCGCATAGGCGCCGCCCATTCCGTTGGCACCGAACACGGCATCACCTGGCGCATACCCCGCAACGTCACTGCCAATCTGTTCGACCAGCCCTGAGAACTCATGACCAGGGATCCACGGCAGGTCGATCGGGAGTATCTGTCTTGCGGTCCCGGCGGCCTTAACAAGATCCAGATGATTGACGGCGGTACTCTTGATCTTCACCAAGACTTCGTCGCGTGGGATTGTCGGTGTCGGTACATCGCCCAACACCAACTGCCCACCGTATTCGAGCAATCTGACAGCTTTCATGCGTGCCCTCCTTGAGTCTGGCCAGTGGGTGCTACGCGGCGTGCCCAGTCGGGGAGTTTCGTGAGCCCGCGACCGAACTCCCGTTCCAGGCCAGCGATGTCGGCACTGTAGCCGACGCGCTCGAACCATTCCAGCATCAACGCCGTTTCCTTGCTGTACTGCCGGACCTGTTCGATTGGCGTCTGCGCGAACGCAATCGGCCGACCCAGCGCCTTTGTCAGGATCTCCGCCACCTGCGGCATCGTTCCCACATCACCGGCGATATCGATTTCGCGACGGTTCAACGCGGCGGCGTCAGTAAACGCGCGTGCGCCGAACCAGCCGATGTCATCCACCGCAATCATCTGTAGCTTCGTGGCCGGCCCAAGCGCCCAGGCCAGCGTGGAGCCCTGCAGACTAAAGGGCGCTAGCAGGTTCTCCATGAAGAACACCGGACGCAAAATCAAATGCGAGGGGAAGCCGAGGCCGCGCACGGTTTCCTCGATGCGCCACTTGTTGTCGAAGTGCGGGATGCCCGTCTGCTTGTCCGCAGATCCCACGGATGTGTACACGAAGTGTTCGACACCGGCCTCGCGCGCCAGCGTCGCAAGACGCTTGCCCTGCGCTTCTTCCCGCTCGATGCCCGCCTCCGCCGCATTCTGCACGCTGAAGACGCCCCACACGCCGGTCAACGCACGGCGCAGCGTCGCTTCGTCATCGAGGTCGCCCTTGACGATGTCGACGCCGTTTCGCGCCAGCGCCGCCGCCCGCTCGCTGTCCGGCTTGCGCGTCAGGCCGCGTAGATGGAACCCCGTGCCCTTGAGCGCATTTGCGACTGCGCCGCCCTGATTTCCCGTCACTCCGGTGATGAGAATCGTTCGATCGGTCTTCATCGTGTTTTCCTTTCTTTGAACTAGTCTTTGAACTAGCGTTAGTTGGCTCTGACGGGGACGTTCGTCAAATCTCTCGACCTTTTGCTTGATCGATCCGGTCTCGACTGGAACAACCCGGCAAAGGCTTGTCTCACGTCGACGAAGATCAGCGCCCACAGCACAGCCACAAAGAGGGCCAGCGGAAGCCCACTCGGGGCCATCGAAGCGTGAAAAGTAAGAATGTTGACGATTATCGGCGCCAGTATGGCCACCGCCAAAGCTACGTAATGGTTGACCAGTAGTAGTACACCCGCGATAACCTGAAACGCGAAGATCACCCAAAGGTAGTGCGACACATAAAGCGCGCCCATAAACTGTCCAGCAATGCCGCCGGGAGGCGGAAGGGGAATGAAGTTGAGGAAGCCGTTCAACCCCATAACAAGAAAGATCACGCCCGCCAGATATCGGGCGACTATGGAAGCGGTTCTCATAACCAGGTTCTCCTTTTAGATCGGCGCCATTGTATGGCGTCAATTATATTGATGTCAATATAGTTGATGATGGTATACTCCTGGGAGATTCAGGTTTTTTATGACCCGAGGCATTCAAGGGACGGATCACGTCTGGCTAGTAATGATGAAGGCGATGCGCGCCCTGACGAGGTACGCAGCCGCTGATATTGAAGACACCGGACTCGGCCTCTCGGACTTTGGCGTGCTGGAACTCCTGCTCCACAAAGGGCCTTTGCCCGTCAATACGATAGGCCCAATCGTCGATCTGACTCCAGGCTCGATCAGCACCGCTGTCGATCGCCTCGTCGCGAAGGGCTTGGTCAGCCGGGTCGAGAGCGCCGAAGACCGACGCGTTCGGATCGTTGCCCTCACGCCACGCGGCAAGGATCTGATTGTTTCAGCCTTTCGAAAGCATTCCGGGCAGATGAAGAAAGTATTCTCCGAGCTAAGCCCGGAGGAGCTTCGTAGACTTGAAGTGATGCTCAAGAAAGTCGGCAAGCGCGCTGCCGCGCTGACGAAGCCGGTGCGTTGAAACACGCAAGCCGCCGTCCGCCAACCACGAGTGCTGAAGCCTTACGGATTTTTCCGATGGACAGGTGGACCGCCCCGCTGCGAGTCTGATCACTCCCGCACAGGCGCCTCCTAGGGCCTTCGCAATGCCTGTGGATTTTCACGGACTTTATTTTCGAT
>Ga0210409_10007473_pt1 | contig 11257 bp, 10 predicted proteins | sample IncBWH17MmetaG_FD_161649 | JGI IMG/M metagenome (GOLD analysis project Ga0210409, IMG submission 161649) | Forest soil microbial communities from Barre Woods Harvard Forest LTER site, Petersham, Massachusetts, United States - Inc-BW-H-17-M | ecosystem: Environmental > Terrestrial > Soil >...
TAAGATTCCGCGCTTCCAGCGACTGGAAACTGTGCAGCGGGATCGAGAAGGTGGTCGAATACTGCACGGATTGGGACGAAAAGCGCGAGAAGTTGCCGTACGAGATTGATGGCGTGGTGATCAAGGTGAACTCCACGGGGCTGCAGAACGAACTGGGATTCACATCGAAGGCGCCGCGGTGGGCGATTGCTTACAAATATCCGGCCAGACAGGAAACGACGGTGGTGAATGACATCATCGTGCAGGTGGGGCGGACGGGAACGTTGACGCCGGTGGCGGTGCTGCAGCCGGTGCAAGTTGGGGGAGTGACGGTCAGCCGTTCCACGCTGCACAACATGGATGAGATCGACCGCCTGGGGCTTCACATCGGCGATACGGTGTTGGTGGAGCGCGCTGGCGAGGTGATTCCGCATGTGTTGAAAGTGGTGAAAGAAGGGAAGGATCGCAAGCCTTTTCGGATTCCGAGGAATTGCCCGGTGTGTGGCAGCACGATTCACCGGGCAGAAGGGGAAGTGGCGTATCGCTGCGTGAATGCGGCGTGCCCGGCAAAGCTGAAGGAATCGCTGCAGCACTATGCGGGGCGGCACGCGATGAACATCGATGGGCTCGGAGAGAAGATTGTGGACCAGTTGGTGGAGCAGAAGCTGGTGAAAGATGTGGCGGATGTGTATGCGCTGAAAGTGGAAAAGATAGCGGAACTGGAACGTATGGCCGAGAAATCCGCGCAGAACTTGGTAGAGGAAATTCAGGCGAGCAAGAAGAATCCGTTGTCGCGGCTGATCTTTGCCTTGGGGATGCGCTTTGTGGGTGAGCGGACGGGGCAGTTGCTGGCGGAACATTTTTCGACGTTGGAGGATTTGGAAGAGGCGAAGCAGGAAGAATTGGAGCAGGTGCCCGAGGTCGGACCGAAAGTGGCGGAGAGCATTGTGGAGTTTTTCTCCGAGGCAGCGAATCGCAAGCTGGTGAAGAAATTGCGCGAGGCCGGAGTGCGGCCGACAGCGGAAAAGCGGGAAGTGAAAAGCCAGAAATTAGCGGAGAAGTCGTTTGTGTTCACCGGGGGATTGGTGAATCGTAGCCGCGAAGAAGCGGGTGAGTTGGTGCAGCAACACGGCGGAAAAGTCAGCGGATCAGTCAGCAAGAAGACGGACTATGTGGTGGTGGGCACAGACCCGGGGTCGAAGTACGACAAAGCAAAAGAGTTGGGCGTGACGGTGCTGACAGAAGGAGAATTCGAGAAGCTGCTTGGAGTGAAATAATCACGCTTCGCCAGGGTAACAATCCCGATGAGAGCAGCGGATCTCGCGATATAATGGAATTGGCGGGTGAGCTGGACGATCGCTGGCCTGGAACGCGCAAGCGGACTGGGCGGGAGGAAAGTCCGGACACCACTCTGCGCGAGCAGAGGAGGGCAATGCGCCTGGTAACGCCAGGGGAGCGGTAGCACAGACTCTAGTCTGCGAAGCTTGGGCGGCGCGCGTGGAATGTGCCGGCGAAGAAGCAAACACAGGCTGAAGCCTGTGCTACTGTTCACGGAAAGTGCCACAGAGACTATACCGCCTGCGGCGCGCAACCCGGTGATAGCCCGGAGGAAAACCTTCGGGACATCTTCAAAGGTTCGCGAGGTAGGTAAGGGTGAAAAGGTGGGGTAAGAGCCCACCGCCTCGGCAGTAATGTCGAGGGCATGGCAAACCCCGCGTGGTGCAAGACCAAATAGGAGGGGAGAGCTGGCCCGGCTCGATGGGTGCTTTTGCGAGAGTAGAAGCGCTCCCTTCGCAGTGGCGCGAGCTGCTGGGCAGGATGAACCCTCGGGTAGGTTGCTGGATCCCGGCCGCGAGGCCGGGGCTAGAGGAATGATCGTCGCGGAGCACTGCGGCAAAGTAGTGCTCCGAACAGAATCCGGCTTACTAAGCTCGCCCGCCAACTATCGTGTTTAGAATGGCTTATAAAACATGCGTGCATGTAGTGTCGGCACAGCCCCTCCCTGCGAGACGAATCGCGCCTCTGCCGTCACCGTAAAGTGCTGAGGGAATGGAGCTTAAGATAAGCTGGTGCAGATGCGTACAGATGTTGACTTATATGCTTAATTAACGGGTTGGCCTTAGTCGGCTGTGAAGTGGATTCTGCGAACGGGTGCCGTGCTCGTTGTCGAGAGCCGAATCTACGGGTCCCAAGCTTGCTCTAGCAAACGCTAACACGCTGAACTGGCGGTATTTAACTAAGACACAACTTCTGGTAATTGGAAAATGATGGAAAATGGGACCTGTTTGACCTGCCTAAAGTGGGGTAGTTGGGCTCGTCGCTTTGCTTACTTCCGATCGCGCTTCGTTATCGGGGACGGAAAAGACGAACAAAGCCGATGGTATCACTCATGGCGACGGTTCAATTCGCCTAATACGAAACTTCAAATGACCAGACCTGCCCGTTGCCGTTTACAAATACCTTACCGCCGACAGAGCGACCACGGTTGTTGACAAACTTCTCATCCGGTTCAGCCAGGCTTCGGTTCTCAACGACGCCACAGAGCTGAAGCCCCCGTTTAACGGAGTCGGGACACCAGTGGAAGTGAAGAAGCTCATCCTTGAACGGCTCAAACAGCGCTTCCCCGACCTGATGAACGAAATCGAGACCCGGCTTCCTACGAACATCGCCGCAGAGATGATCGACAACGTCATTTCAAAAAGGCGCACTGCAAGCACAGGCCGCGTCGCCCCAAAATGCGAAAAAGATCTACGACTCGCTGGACAAGAATTTTGGAGTCCTGTCCTTGTCTGAAACTCCGACCGATGATTCTGGGCGAGACCTCGCCGCCGGCTTCGATCCGCAGCATGAATGGTTCTGGGCGCCGCAGAATGAGCAGGATGATTTCCGCCACTTGCGGCAGGTCGCGTACGTGGCGACTCGCGTACCCCCGCCTTTCATCAACAACATCACCCCCAACTATCAGCTTCCGGGCTTCCCTCCGGGCGCCTGCCAAAACGTTCTTGAAGTAGGAGACGTTGTAGAAGGTACCCCCAATCCTTCCTTCCCGGTCACGCTCAACGGTTTCACCTATCATCCACAGACGCTGGGATTGCTTCAGTGGTTCGAGGGCATCACTCCCTCGGACGCGATCAACGGCCGAGTGCAGCTTTCCCGGCAATAATCTTACTTCTCCGTCGCGGCGTGTCCCACTCCGTAACAGCCTTCGATCCTCACACAGAACGGGCGTCGCTCGTCCGACGACCTTTTTTTTCTCCTTCTGTGATGTCGCCTCAGCTGACTGCCGCAACATGGGCTCCATCCGTCTCTACAGCGTGCGTTCTGATGGGACTATTGGTTCTCGCCGCCTATTTGTAGAGTTCCGTCTTCCCACCCCGCAACACCCGCTCAGATCCCGGCGAACTCCTAACACCTCGCCTGATCGCTCAGCGCCGTGTTTCGGAGGTCAAACTCCCGGTTAGTCGTCGCAAATCGGAAAGGTTCCTCCCAGTACTCCAAGTTTCCGAAGTCACCGACCGCTCGATCAGATTGTATTGAGAATAAGGTCGCGGCACTCGGCCTTGGTAGCAGATTGGTTCCAAGGTTTTTCGGGCTTTGGCCTGTGGCTGTACCAAAGAAACCCTCCCACAAGAAGGGCCAAGCCGACGACCGTACCGAGTCCCCAGCCCGATGCCGATGAAGGGCGAGAGAAAAGCGAAAATGATATTGCCCTGTTGTGGATCCGAACCGCAAGCAAGCCGTGATCGCAATCGTCGCCGCAATCCTAGCGGCCCGGAAGTTAGCTACGATTCCGCAGAATAGTCCGGCATACGTTGCTGCAATTGCTGATGCTGTCGCGGATGCCTGAAGAATCGTTGATCGGGTGGAGAATCGTCTTCTTAGAATGACGGGAGCGGACAGGCGTTTTGCCGAGAGTGATTGCGGACGCGCGTAACGTGCGATTCGCCTACCGTTCATTCCGTATTGACTCTGGTTCTCGATGGACGTAATTTCCTGCTATGGATTCCAGCGAGAATCCGAAGGTCGAAGAGGGGACCGTAGGCAGCAGCCCTCGCGCCACGGGTTCCTCGCTGCTGTGGTTACGTGACTTTATCAAGCAACCGCCACCGCCAACCGAGTCATATAAGCCGCCGAAGGAAGAATTTCCCCCAAGCCCGTATATCCCTCTGGCTCACCGCTGACCGCTAAACGTGTCCCAGAACAATTTGACCGTTCCCGGCCCGTGCCCGGCGTAATGCCTTCGGCGTACTCAAAAAGCACCACTGCCCGACGATTTTTGCCGCGAATGCTTTTCCCCCGTTAAGATGAGGTATGAACTCCCAGCCTTTTCAAAAAGCTAATCTTGTCTTTTCAATCCAAATTGTCAACAGGGTGGCGGAGCCCCGCATCTATCAAGTAAAGACTAGCGGAGACGATGTGCGGAATTTCTTTGTAGGCATTACCCCTACACAAAATAGTCGTCACGGCGTCAAGTTTCTCATTCAGACATGGTGTGCGCAGCAGCGCGATAAATGGCCGAAAGACGGCGAGACGATTACAATCGATCTGGATGAAGTTCAGATCACATGGCAGCGCTAGGATAGTGCTGCCCCGCATCCAACCGATGCGCCTCTCCCGGATCGCCAAGCCATTCGACGACCCCGACTACGTCTTCGATGAAACACAGGCTTCCGGGCGCTCGCCTACATCGACGCCTCCGAGTGCAAGGTTGTCTCCCGCAATCTGAATCAGTTCCAATCGTTCGCGTCTCTGAAGGAATCGCTCGTGAAGATGTTGGTACAGAACGCTATTATCGACGGCGAAGTCGTCTGCCTCGATGCACAGGGCGTCAGTCGATTCAATGAACTGATGTCTCGGCGTGGCAAACCCATCTTCTATGCCTCGACCTGTTGTGGCTCGACGGTGAAAATTTGCGGAGCCTGCCACTCATCGATCGCAAGCACGGGTTGCATGAATTGATTCAGAAAAGCGACTGTCCGCGCATCATCTACGCGCAGCACATCGAAGGCCAAGACGTAGGATTCTTCAAAGAAATTTGCCAACGAGATTTGGAAGGCATCGTCTGTAAACGGAAGGGGGGCCGGCCGGCTAAAAGTGAAGAATCCGAAGTATTCTCAGGCCGAAGGCAAGGGTGACCTGTTCAAACGAGATGCAGGGCATTCAGATGACACCGTTCGACGTTGACGCCGGCGTGCTCTGCGCGCCTATTGCAAAACAAAGATGAAGATATTACCCGGGGGCAACATGCCGCATCGAACCAAAAAGACTCTATGAGCCTTCATATATCAATCCGTGAATTCGGCGATGTCACTATATTGGACCTTCGGGGGAAGTCGACCATCAGCGGCGGCGAAAGCGAGCTATTGAGCGGCCGTCTACAAGAATTGGTTGCCAAGGGTGCGAGCAAGCTGTTGTTGAATATAGCAGACCTGTCGCAGGTTGACAGTTCCGGCGTCAGCGTCATTGTACAGACGTATGCTTCCCTCAAACGGCACGGCGGCGACCTGAAACTGCTATGCCCGGGCGGCCGGGTGCTGCAGGTGCTGACTGTTCTTCACCTGCTAGACATTATCCCAAGCTTTGACGATGAAGCTCAAGCTCTGGCCAGTTTCGGGCCGCGAAGTTACTCAGCATCCTCCTGAGAGCCTGAACTTTTCTTCCTCCAAGATTATTTCGTTCTGGCGGATAGGAAACTTAAGTCAATCGGCTGCTTGTTTGCAACAAGTGGCGGGGCGGCAGGGTCGTAACTATACAAGGTGTGCGCCTGCAGGTGTCGTTTGGAGACGAAACGGCTCTGATTTATTTGTGCCAGGTTGTTCAGGAGGCTCGTTGAGATCAGCTAGCATTTGGTGCTGCGAAATCTGCGTGCCGCAGATGCGCCAGACTCGGCGCTTTCTGCGCTTTGTACGGGGCTAGGACTGTTGAAAATAAAGATACTTGAGGATAAGCTGGGCTTTCTTCATAGCTTCAATAGTTCGACTCCCACCCCGCGCCGCAATATGTCCCATCGAGAGTACGTCAGTTGTCTTTTCGTGATCTGACACTGAATGCCACTGAATGCCATAGTTGCCTTGATTTCGCTTTTTCACTAGCCTAACATCTCTGCCAACGAGGCCGTCCAGAGGCTTGAACAATAAGACTATTGAGTCCTGCCCGGTTTTGAGGGAGCCGTATGAGCTTAGTGAATGAGCTCAAGAATTCGCGGAGTCTCCTAACAATTCACGCGCACTTTTCTGGTGTGGCTAGGTGTCAGGTTCTTGGCCGTGGGACAGCGCCTCATAACTCGCACCGTACGAGCTTCTATTTCAGGCAAACAAGCGGGTTCTGAGTTCAATCCGCTTCGCACCATGACGGCCTAAGAGGACGGTGCCATATGTCCGACCAGCCGATTAACACGGAATCGAATCCCCAAGTAAGCTCTTCTGGTTCTCCCCGAACGCTTGAGCTCCCCGATTCGAGTGTTGTTGTTGACGAGGAGTTCGCGGCAATCTGGCGGACTGCCGAAGTGATTGGAGCGTTGTCCACAGACGATTACCGCTGGAGTTTCACTTCGATTTTGCTCGCTCTTCTTTACAGCGAACAAGATATTTCGGAGTGGTTTCTGAGCTATGCCCAAACCGCGAACATCCACCTCGCTGAGATTTCGGCCAAGCGCGCATTCGTCCCCAGCAACCTTCCACACCTGCGGGAAGAATTCGCGAAGGGCGGAAGTTTCCTTAAGAAAAGTGCGTTTACACGCTCAGTCTATTTCGAGGAGCAGTTGATCTGTGTGAATTATCGGTGGTGACAACGCCGAGTGTCATGGGTGCACGCCACTTACTGGGAGCTATAATCTACCGCCTACCGAGCGGGCACCTCGATGACTTACAGAAATGGGGCTTTGTTCCTGCCGATTGGTCGGAGAAGTTCGTGCAGTATGTGGCTTTGCGGAATCCGCAAGAATCGTTCTGGACCTCTGTCCATCAACAGGTGTACGGAAGTCAGCCTCCAGTCAGCTCCAGCGACGCTGCTCCTTCGGACAAAGAAGAGACATCTCGCCCAGTAACACCCGATGGACAAGCAGATTTTTCGGAATCCGAGGTCGCGGGTCCGGTGTCGAAGCAAGTCATCCAGCCCACATTCATGCCGCTCCGCGCCGATTTCACCGGTGATAACATTCCGGTCGATCCGTCTAAGAACGATCACCTCGATTTTAAGCGTGACGTACGCGCTTTTGCTTCCGTGATTGCCTCCGAGGATCTGACTCCCCCGATGTCGATCGGTATTTTCGGAGACTGGGGCAGCGGAAAAAGTTTTTTCATGCGGCAGCTCGAACAGAAGATTAAATCTCTGGCGGGCACAGACCCGGCATACTGCCCTCATATTGTTACTGTCTGGTTTAATGCCTGGCACTATGTTGACCAAGACCTTTGGGCCACCTTAGTGACGGAAATCTTCGACAAGCTGTATGCCCATATTAGAGCAGATACAGAAGGAGATCCGGACGCGCGGCTGAAGACCATTGAACAAGAACTCTCCAAGGAGCAAGGGCTGCACACAGAGGTGACAGCGGATCTTCTTAAAGCGCAAATGGAGCGCAAAACGGCAGAGTCGGAACTCAAGAACCTGCGACGAATCCGGAAAGAGAGGGAGAACAGACTTAGTGTCCAACTGAACGATGTGGCCCAGCTGGTGATCGGGAGTCCGGAGGTGAAAGCGCGGCGCGATGATGTCGAACGGGACCTCGGATTGCCTGCTCTCGATTCTTCTTACGACGCGTTCGAGGCGCAGGTGAAACAGATGGGGTCGCTCGGAACCCGCGCTCTTGCCATTCTGGCTGGGGCCTTTCGCGAACCCGGGTGGATTCGTCGTGTCGGTCTGTTGACCGTTGTTTTTGGGTTACCATGCTTGGTCGCATTTCTGATTGGCAAATACGTACCTCCGATCTTACACACCCCAGCTCAGGTGATTGCTGGTGGTGTGACGCTGTTAATTTCAGCGACAGTCTGGATGAGGTCCGTTTATGTGGCGGGCTCGGCCGTAGTCAGAAAGGCCGAGACAACTCTCACACAGCTGAAGGCCATTCGCGGCCGCCGCACCGCTCAACAAGACGCGGAGAGCATCGGAGAAATCGAGGTCTTGCGCGAGCGCGAAGATGCCGCTCGTCAGAAACTGAAAGACGCAGAAGCAAAGATTCAGGAGCTCAAAGTCGAGGCGCAGGAACTACAGCCGGGAAGACGATTGCAGCGGTTCATTGAGCAACGATTCGAAGCGGGGGACTATCGACAACACCTTGGACTCGTCAGTCTAATCCGCCGTGATTTTGAAGCCCTGAGTCGTCTGCTGCGGGACCGCAAAGATCTGCCCGTTGACCGGATTGTCCTCTTTATTGACGACTTGGACCGTTGTCCGCCTGAGCGGGTATGTGAGGTACTGGAGGCCATTCACCTGATTCTCGCCTTTGAACTCTTCGTCGTCGTGGTGGGAGTTGACGTCCGCTGGGTGGCGAAGTCACTGCAGAATCGCTATTCCGGATTGTTGACAGGTGGCGTTTCAGGTGTTGGGCCAGGTAGAGAAGATCTCGCTTCGCCCGAAGATTACCTCGAAAAAATCTTCCAAGTGCCGTTTTGGATCAATCCTTTGCATGCGGTAGGTTCTCGTGCTCTTGTGGCCGCGATGCTTGCAAAATACCCAGCGAGGACCGGCGGCACGCCGGGCAACGGCGCGGAGGTGAAACCCGCCACCAGCACTCCTTCCGGTGACACAGCAGGTGTCGCTTCTTCGCCCCGCGCACAAGCGGCTGGCTCTTCGCCAGGAGCGCCGGATTCTGGAGTTCCACCGCAGGAAGTCAGGACGTCAGACAGACCAGAAGCACAGTCTCACAAAGAAGAAGGTTACCTGCGCGACGATGACGGAAAATCTGTACCCATTACGCTGACCGATGGCGAGCAGAAGTTCATTTTGGAGCTTTCGCAATTCGGCGGATCGTCACCGAGACGATTGAAGCGATTCATTAATCTCTACCGTGTGATCAAATCGACTCTGTCCGAGAAGGAGGTAGACAGCTTTTTGAGAAGTTCTGGAGAAGAGGGAGATTACAAGCTCGTACTGGTCCTGCTTGCTGTGCTTACCGGTTCTCCTTCGATCAGCAGCGAAATTCTCCGCAAACTTCAGCAGCCTGGGTCAGCCCTTAAGGCAGTATTGCAGGAGTTCAATAAGGATACTCGCGAGGAGCATCGGTCCTGCCTGGGAGCTTTCGGGCGCCTTCAGTCGAGCTACGACGATTCACCGTCGAGTGCCAACTTGCGTCAATGGGCAGCGGTTGTGGCTCGTTACAGTTTTCGACCGTAGCCAGGTTAGATGTCTTGGCTAGCAATTTGTGCAAAGACAATCAAAAATTATCTTCTTCTGAAATCTTCGCGTTCGCAACAGTAACCTACGGGGGGGCACTCCCGAGTGCTGCATCCACTGCAACGCTGTCTCGATTAGAATTCTTGAATCCCGTTTTGTACAAAATTGTACCGAGACAATCCTCGTCCGTTCGGAAAACATCCACAATTGGCGTGCTGAACGGTTCACACCATTGGTTCTCATCGAAACGGGAAACGCTGGACGGCTGGACAAGGCTTCCCTTGGTGTCCTTTCGCCCGGTGGCGCTTGATTTCGACGTATAGGTTCTCTCGTTGTTGCTGGACTTCCTCTCGCGCTTGCTCACTGTGTAACAAAGCGGGACTGAGAGTATTCAGTTTGTTGTTCAAAGCGATGAGTTGATTCACAAGATCGTCTTTCACTTGGCACTGGTTTTCCGATGTCATATGGACGAGCCTCAACACTATTAGACGCATGATTGACTCAATTCGGCTCGAAAATAACGCTGCTCGCTGCATGAGTGGCTGTAATTGAGATCAAAGCTCCATGTGACCGGAAACACTTGGCTTATTCAGCCTGCGAGGTTGGACTGGCGCACTGGACGTATAACGCGGTACCGTAAGCGAAAAAGCAGATGCCACGATTTGCCTGGAAACATTGATAATTTAAAATATCGGATGGAGTTGTGGGAGCGCATTCCCGCGCTTGGAAGGCAAACGCGCTACAGGCGGTTGCGGGGAGATCAGCGGCAAAAGAGAACCAACGAATTTGGGCGTGGTCCTGTTTCAGTTTCCATCTAGTTACTAATTAAGGTCCTCGCTCGGAAAGCTAAATGCCACCAGATCAATCGGTTTCAGAGTTTTAGTTCAAGCTTCCCAAGCTTCGGACGTGGGTTCGATTCCCATCGCCCGCTCCATTTACCCTGTTGATGCAGTTGGCTTTACTGGCTTGCCACCCCGAAAATTCCCCTTAAATCCTGAGTTTAGGACGCAGTTGGCCATTGAGAACAGCCCGTATCTGGTCTTGGATAGTAAGGCAGACGCGACCGGCAGGCTTCGAGGCGATGGGCGGCAAGCTGGACATTCGCGCGAAGTTCCCGGCCGGCGAATTGCGGATTAGCCAGTTTGGAGGACTCGCCAGACGACAGCGCTCGCGAACCCGCCGCGGCGGCAGCGCCGCGCGAAGGCCGCTGCATAGCGGAACAGGTCTCGGTTAACTTGTGTTAAATCGGCAACTGGAAACTTTCTGCGAGTACCCACACGAATCGTAAGGCTCACACGCTATTACCTACGCACCGTTTTAGCCGCAATACGGGCCTCAAGCTGAGCTGTTGCTTCCGAATCATCGCTCTCCCGAAGTTCGCGCTCACAGGCAGCAACGAGGAATGCTTGCTCCGAACGGAAACCCTGCTCTTTGACAGCAAGGCGAACCCTATCTCGCAGTTCGGCGGAAGGGTATCGAAAATTGCGTGAAATCACTGCTTTAGCCATGAAAAATAACCTTTCCTGGGTGGTACCGAAGTGGCGCCCACAGTCATCTGGAATAGCCGCTCACCAAACAACCCCAAATTGACGAAGTTAGCACAGCAACGCACCACGAAGTGGCCCCATTCCTTTGAGAATGTCCGAATGTCCCTGATTGTCCCAATCTCTCCCCGGCTGTCCCAAACTGTCCCATCCCATCTTGTCCGAATCTGTCCCCAGTTGTCCCAGACTGTCCGATTCTGTCTCATTTTGTCCTGGGGCAACAACTTTTGCCATTATTCCTTGGAGCCGTTGTTCGTCTTAACATTCAGATTACTAATCCACGGGGTTCGCTCGGGTAAGCAAAATGGCGACGAGCGTAAGAGCACTGACCACCAGGGGAAACCATACCGGCGCAAACCACGGCTCGGGAATCAGGAACAAAACGTCGGTGTCTCTGATCGAAT
>Ga0210409_10007474_pt1 | contig 11256 bp, 7 predicted proteins | sample IncBWH17MmetaG_FD_161649 | JGI IMG/M metagenome (GOLD analysis project Ga0210409, IMG submission 161649) | Forest soil microbial communities from Barre Woods Harvard Forest LTER site, Petersham, Massachusetts, United States - Inc-BW-H-17-M | ecosystem: Environmental > Terrestrial > Soil >...
TTGGGCGGGATCTTGAGCGGAAGATTCCCTTGGCAACGGCTATCCGGGAAGACCCTAGGCCGGCCACGGCCAGAAGAGGTGCTATAGACTTGCTACACCTCAGTACTGAAGACGTCCAGGCGCTTGCTTTTCTGTAGCCTTTCCCAAGAACGTACCCGGGATCTAGTACCCGGAGTACAGTTTCCCAGGATGGAGCTACAGAAACCACAGTATAGCGATTGCCACATCTGTATTCAAACGGAATTTCAGGCCCCTGCTAGTTTTGTATTCGCCCATGACTCGGGGCGCATCTTATAATCTTGTTTTGCGCTGGCGCGCGAACCACAAATAAACCGGCACGCCCAGCAGGATCACCACCACTCCACCAATCGAATCCCGAAGATTGCTCGCGAAGGTGTAGCACAGCAGTACGAAAGCCGTACAGATGAAGATCGCCGGCACAAAAGGATATCCGGCGGTACGGTATGGCCTCACGGCATCCGGCTCACGTTTCCGAAATACAAAGATCGTGCTCGCAGCCACCATGTAGAACAGCCACTCGGCGAAAATGGCCAGCGAGAACAATTCCCTGAAAGCCCCCCCAACCACAATCAGCAGGACCGCCACCGCGCCCTGAATCACCAACGCCAACGCAGGCGTGTGAAATCTTGGATGAACCTCTCCCAACGCTTTGAAAAAATATCCGTCCCGCGCGACCGCGAAGGGCACGCGCCCGCCGCTCATGACGGTGCCGTTTAGTGTCGCCAGCATCGAGATCATCATCCCGATCGAGACCAGCACAATTCCTAAATGCCCCAACGCCGCCTCGCTCGCTGCGGCAGCCGGCACTGCCGACTTCGCAATGGCTGCCGCCGGCAGAGCGTATTGAATCCCGGCGTTTAACCCCATATACAGCACGGCTACAACTCCGACGCCGAGCACAAGAGCGAGAGGAATGTTCTTCTCCGGCCGCTGTATCTCTTCGCTCACCATGTTCAAATCGTTCCAGCCGTCGTAAGCCCACAAAGCCGCGACCAGCGCAGCCATGAATCCGCTCACGCCACCAATCGCTCCCGGAAAACTAGTCCCAAAATTGCTCCACGAACCGGAAGCCGCAGTCAATGCGATGACGGCAATCCCGACGATCATCACCACCTTAAGCACTGTGAACGCCAGTTGGAATGCGCCAGCCTTGCGGATTCCGATGTAGTTCAGCCCCGTGATAAACACGTTCGCCGCAATCGCCACCAGATGACCGTACGTGATAACGAGCACGCGGCTCGAAGTGATATGAAATGAGAAAAGAGTGTCTGGCAGAAAATGAAATGCCGAAAATGTCCCCAACACCCGCACCAGCCCCGCAGTTACGCTTGCGATGGATGCCGGCTTCGCAATCAAGAACCAAGTCCAACCATAAAGAAACGCCGGCAACGGACCATAGGCATCCCGCACATACACGTACTCACCGCCCGCGTAAGGCCGCACGGAACCCAATTCGGCATAAGTCAATGCGCCAAAAAACGAGAGCAGCCCCCCAACGATCCAAGCCAGGTAAACCAGTCCCGCCGACCCCACCGCCTGCATCATCTCCGCCGGAACGAGAAAAATGCCGCTGCCAATAATCGTCCCGGCCACAATCGAAGTCGCATGCCACGCATTCAGCCCCCGAATCAACTCAGGCGCCCGCGGTTTCGTCAAAGTTGCCGTAGATGGTGTCGACAGCGACATGTCAGAAGCCCCTAATGTTACACGCACCAACGCAGGCCCGTGCTCGTGCAGCGACCGACGCCCGAGTCCGTCCCCCCATGGGCTCATGTGGCGACAGCCGCCTCGGCTGTCCCGCGAAGGCGAAGCCAAGCGGAACCTTCCCCGTCGCCGACATCACGGCCGAATCTCAATCGCCGTCCCATTGCCCACCGCCTTCCAAATCTCCTCAATCTCCTCATCAGTCACCGCGATGCACCCATCCGTCCAATCCTTCGCCCGATGTGAAGCCCCAACCCACCCGTATCCATTCGGCAGTCCATGCACAAACACATCACCTCCAGGAGAAACCCCTCGGGCTCGCGCCTCCGCGCGATCCCGCGCATTCGGATACGAAATGTGGATCGACCTGTGAAATTGACTGTGCGCATTCCGCGAATCGAGCACGTAGATCCCCTCCGGAGTCTTGTGATCCCCTTGCCGCATCTTCGCCCCCACCGGATCTCCACCCAGCGCCACCCTGTAAGATTTGACGACCTGCCCCCCGCTCAACAACTGCAGCGTGCGATCCCTCTTCAGCACCACCACTCGATCCGCATGCAACGGCTTCGCCGCCATCTGCGCCATCACCATCCCGCACAGCATCCAAGCAGTAAGCATCCAGATTCGCATGCCCGGATTATAGCCAGCCCCAAATGCTACGCTAATACAGTGAAGCTTTTCGGTAACATGCACGGACTGACGAAGCCCCAACGGCTCAAGTGCATACAACAACTCATGTGGCGACAGCCGCCTCGGCTGTCCCGCAAAGGCCAAGCCGAGCGGCCCCGACTGCGAACTCTTCCCTTTTGTCTGGGCTTGACATTACTTGTTTTTAGCCTGCCCCTACATGCAGCCCTCCCCTGGACCATCCATTCCCAACCCACCCGCCTCGTCAACGGCGCTCCCGTCCTATTCCAGATAAAAGCCCCGACCAAGCTAGATTCCCTAACCGGCACCTGGCTAGGCCACGACCTGACTTTTACCTACGACCCCTCCACCAAAACCTGGTTCGCCCTCGCAGGCGTAGACATCGAAAGAACTCCCGGGAAGTACCCACTCGAGCTAACCGGTCAGAGCGCGACCTCAAAAGCACCGCTGAAGTTCGCCTACACTTTCGCCGTAGCCCGCGCCCAGTATCCGAAAATTAAAGTAAATCTCGCGGTAGAAAAGAAATTCACCGAGCCGAGCCCCGACCAGCAAGCCCAGATCGCCGAGTCCGTGAAGGTCAAACAGGACTATCTCGGCCGCGTCACCCCAGACCGCGAATGGAATGGCAACTTCTCCGCCCCCGTCGATGCCGCCACCTCAGACGTCTTCGGCTCCCAACGCATCTTCAACGGAGTCGCGCAGCGCCCCCATTTCGGCCTCGACTACCGCGTCCCCACAGGAACACCCGTCGCCGCCATGAACAGCGGCACAATTCTGCTCGCCCGCTTTTTATATTTTGAAGGAAATTGTGTGGTGATCGATCACGGGCAGGGACTGCTTACTTTGTATTTCCATATGTCCGAGTTGAAAGTGAAGGAAGGAGACCCTGTAAAACGCGGCCAACTGATTGGCCTCAGCGGCGGCACCGGCCGCGCCACCGGCCCCCATCTTCACGTCGCCGTCCGCTGGCAAGCCACCTATCTTGATCCCGCCCGCCTTCTAAGCATGGCGTTGCCCTGAGCATAAGCAGAGCGCGGGCGATCCAGTATTGGCTCATAACTCATAGCTCGAAGCTCGTTGCTCGCCTACGCCGCTCCCCCCGACACCCGCCCTCGTCCCCTCAGCGCCTGATTCAACTCGTCCTTCAATCCCAGATTCCGAATCAACCGGTGCAGATAATTCGGATGCACTCCCAGTATTCCCGCCGCCTCCACATAGTTCCCGCCAGTCTGCTCCACCGCATCCAAAATCAACTGCTTCTTCAACTCCTTCACGCTGCCGTGATACTTCCCCTCGGTAATATCTTCCGGCGCATTCTGCTCCAGCAGCGACTCCGGCAGATCTTCCAGCAAAACCATGTCAGACGATCCCATCACCAGCGATCGCTCAATCGCGTTTTCCAGTTCGCGCACATTCCCCGGCCACTCGTAATGGACTAGCGCGGCCATCGCCTCGCGTGAAATCGGTTTCGCCTTCACCCCGCATCGCATCGCATATTTCTGCACAAAATGCCGCGTCAGCATCGGAATATCTTCCCGCCGCTCACGCAGCGGAGGCATGGTCATCTTCACCACCGCCAGCCGGTAATAAAGATCCTGGCGGAATTCTCCCTTCCGCACCGCATCTTCCAGATCGCGATTCGTTGCCGCGATCAGCCGGATATTCACCTTGATCGGATGCGTCCCACCCACGCGCTCAAACTCCCGCTCCTGCAAAACTCGCAGCAGTTTCACCTGCAGCGCCGGAGCCAGTTCTCCGATCTCGTCCAGGAACACCACTCCGCCATCGGCAACTTCCAGCCGTCCTTTTTTCTGCGTTGCCGCCCCGGTAAACGCGCCCCGTTCATGTCCGAATAGATCGGACTCCAGAAGTGTCTCGGGGATGGCCGCACAATTGATCGCGACGAATGGCTTGGTCGCCCGCGGGCTGTTCCGATGCAGCGCCTTCGCCACCAGTTCTTTTCCCGTTCCGCTTTCGCCCTCGATCAGAACCGTCGAGTCCGACGGCGACACTCGCGCCAGGAACTGGAAAATCTCCTTCATGCGCGCGCCCTCTCCCACCAGGCTTTGGTCCTGCCTGATTTCCGTCAAGAGACGCTGGTTCTCCTGTTCCAGCCATTGCAACCGGCGCGCATTGTCCAGCGCCACCGCCGAAACTCCCGCCACGCCCGCCATCAGTTGCAGATGTTCTTCATTGAAACGGTTCACAGCACTGGTGCTGTCGAGATAGATGCATCCGATCATCCGTTGAAAAACACTCAGCGGAACGCATACCAGAGACCGGACGTGAGAAGCCACAAGGCTCTCCACCTCCCGAAGATTCCCGCTCGACGCGATGTCCACGCCTAGAATCGCAACATTCTCTTTCATCACCTTCCTGGCAATGGTTCGGCTCACTCGCACCAGTTGCGGCTGTCCGCCTTGCCGCGTTCGCGCGTAGAGCGAATTGAATTCCTGGCCCTCGCCGTCTGAAAGCAGAATCGCGCCGCGGCCCGCTGGTACGACTTCGAAGATCAAGTCCAGCAATTGCGCCTGCAACTCTTCCAGATCGCGGATCGCATGCAGCACCCGGCTGATCTTCAGCAGCGCATTCAGGTTTCGCCCCACCTGCGATGTCGCCGGAAGTTCCTTCAGCAACCGGTCCGGCTGCAGATACACCGCTTCCTTGGGATGAATCAGCCGCGTCTCCGCCATAGGCTGCCCGTCGTCGAACTCGACCTGGCTCGCGGATGCTGCTCGATCCTCCTCGTCCAGCAGGAACAGAAATAGTGAATCCCCGGTCGCAATCTCGTCCCCATGATGGAGATACTGCTCCTTCACCGGATTTCCATTCACCAGCGTTCCGTTCCTGCTCTCCAAATCCTTGATCGAAAACCGCCCGTCCTCTTCGCGCCGCAGCAGGCAATGTTTTCGGGAAACGGACGGATCGACAATCGCCACCACATTCGCCGGATCGCGGCCAATCGTGGCTTCTCCGTCGGGCAACGGAATGGTCAAGTCTTTCGAGGGTCCCGCAATCACCAGTAGTCTGGGCCGCAATCGAGTCTCCCAAGGGGTGCAGAAACTTCTATCACAGCCCGGCTCGAATTGCATGAGCCACATTCACCCTTTTCAATATCCGAACGGCTAGCCCGACTATCTATTCAGATAGTTCGGTTCATCGATGCATCTCCCCGAGCGGTACTGAGAATCAAACAGCTCCAAGCTAAGTCATTGCAGGATCACCATTTCCACCCGTATAACAAAAACATAGGCCACCCCACCAAACTGGAATACGAATTGCTATCTATCAGAGTGCGGATGCTCGGCAAAAGCGATGGGTGAAGCGCTTTTCGAGAAGTTCTAGCCGATCAACGCCAAAATCAGAGGCTCGGGGGACCCCCTCATCGAGCCTCTGTTTTTTTGTGCCGAAAAGGGGGACCATTAAAGCGGCGTTCGTGGAATACCCTGCCTCGCCGCACTATCTGCGAAGAGCCGCTCTTGATTCTGTGTAGAGATTCTGGCAGACGATTCTGCGTAGAAGCCGCTGCCGTTGTCCCGCCGCCCGAACGGGAGACGCCTGCCGGATGTGCCGTGGCAGAGCGGCCCTCTAGGGCCGCGTTGGTTCCTATAAAGGGGCTTTAGCCCCAAGTGGTTACCCCGCCGCCTCGCCGACCACCGGATTCAACTCCGCCACCACCGCCACCCCATCCCGATAACTGACCGTCCTGCCCGAAATCGCCGGCACTCTTTCCCCCGGCACAAGGATCCCCACCAGATTCAACGGATCCGCCGCCGACAACGTGATCGTCTCCCCGCTTAACGGCAAGCTGCGCATGGACCGCACCGACTCGACTGCGACCGGCAGCGCGAACTGCTCGCCCAAAAATCCATCCACGAACCTTCCCCCCCGAATCTCTCCCCGATCTTCCAGTCGCCGGAAAGCCATCAACAACTCGCGCCACGACGGCAGATTCGCCTCCCGCGCCAACAAATCGCGAATCACGATCCCATACCGCCGCAACAGCATCCAGCACGCCGCCTCGACCGCCCGCGGACGCTCCACCGCCGCATCTGCATGCAGCAGCGCCCACCGCCCCGAGCTGTGCCTCGGACGTACGCTGCGCCCGCTCCCCTGTCCCGCCCTCCGCTTCGGATCGATCAGCGACCGCAGATTATCGAACCCATCGGCCGTCACCAGCCCGCCCGCCACCAACTCCCACAGCGCCGTCTCAATTTCTGCCTTCAATTTCCCAGTCCCGCGCACAATATCGGCAAAGAACGATGCCCCCCGTGCCTTCAGGAACTCAAGCACAACTGCCGCGCTGCTACTCAACCCGCGCGCCTGATGGGAATCATCATCCCGAGGGTGCCCCACCCTTGTCGCGTTTTGTGCGACAGGGTGGGGATTTTGACGTACCCCCATCCAATCCGCTTCCTCGCGCACAAAGAACGTAATCGGAGCCACACTGGTAGGAATGACTCGTCGCTGCCGAGGCACCGCCCCGTCCGAAGTCGCGCCCGTCTCCAGCGTAGCCGGATGCGGCGACAACCTCCCCCATCCCACCGCTCCCGTCAAACAAAGCTGATCCAGCCACTTCGGATCGTAATCCGTCACCCGCCGCGCCAGCACCTGCCGCTCCCACGCATTCGCCGGAACCTCAAACCCCTGCAACTGCTGCAAGACTTCCATCGTCCCGCGCTCGCCCGCAGCCTGCGATCCCGGAGCCACATGCTGCCACCGCAACAACCACCGCAAGAACTGCGCCGCCGTGACCGGCTCAATCTGCTTCCGCAGCATCCCCACAGTCTGCCGATGTATGCGAGCCAAAAGCCCCCGCTCACACCACTCAATCTCAGCTTCGTGAGAGGAATATGTGGGGACAGCCGCCCCCGGCTGTCCAGTCGAGCGAAGCTCGACAGGATTGTGTGGCGTGGGCGCTCCCGCCCGCGCACCGCCTGGGCCCGTAAACGACCCACGCAGCACAGTCCCAGCCGCCTCCATCCGCAGCAGCCCCTTCTCAATATCTGAACCCGGAAGCCCGAGCAAATCCCCAAGCTGCGAAGCAGTAGCAGGCCCAACAACCGACATCCAACCCATGACAAGACACAGCAGCGCCTCATCCCGCGAGATCTCTCCGGTCTCCACCTCAGCCAAACTCTGCTCAAACCGAGCCCCCGGAAACAGCGCCTGAAACGATCGCGCCCGCTCCGCCGCCACCCAATACCGTCGCCCATCCGCCGAAGCAATCCCGGCCCGCCCCTGGCTAACTAATCTCTCGAAGAAGTGGTCCCATTCTCCACTGCTCGTGTAGGGGCGGACGCCTTCGTCCGCCCCGCCGAGGGAAGCGAGGCGTCCCACACTTGCCACATTCTCCGGCAGCCCCAGCAGCGTATGCAGCACATCATGCAACTCATCCGCATCCCGCACATCCGGCCAGGCCTCACTCCGCACCTGCGCAATCGCTCCCGGATCCAGCCCGCCCACTTCCTGCAGCACCGACTCCGGCAGCACCCGCCGCATCTCCACCGCGCGCGCCCGCCGCTCTTCCAGCGGCGCGTCATCCAGATACGCATACGGATTCGCATTCAAAATTTCATGCGAGAACTGCGACGGCACTGGCGTGTCCACCGCCAGCACGCGAATCTCCCCGGAAGCCATCCCCCGCAACACCGTCTTCAATCCCTCAATATCCATCGCCTCGGTGAGCACATCCTTCATCACTTCGCCCACCAGCGGATGATCCGGAATCTTCCGCTCCCCTTCAATATTCTCGAAGCATGCCGCCGCATCGGGAAATACCGAGGCCAGCAAATCATCCGACCGCATCCTCTGAATCTGCGCAGGAACCTTCTTGCCATTCTGAAAACGCAACAACGCCAGCGCCCGGTTCGCATCCCATCGCCAGCGCGTCCCAAAGATCGGAGAATCCAGCGCCGCCTGCTCCAGAATCGGCTGCACCGTGTCCGCATTCAAAAAGTGAAAGACATCTCCTAGCGGAAAGCTGTGCTGCTCCGCCAACGCGATGTTCAGCCCGTTGTCGGTAGCTGCCGCCTGCAACTCAAAATTGAATCCCACGCAGAATCGCTTCCGCAGCGACAATCCCCAGGCTTTGTTGATCCTCCCGCCAAACGGCGCATGGATCACCAACTGCATTCCGCCGCCCTCATCAAAGAATCTCTCCGCAATAATCGTCTTCTGCGTCGGCACCGCACCCAGCACCACCCGCCCCTGCAGGATGTACTCAATCGCTTGCTCCGCCCCAGAATCATCCAGCCCGCATTCTTCCTTCAGCCACGCAACCGCCGCCGCCACCTCCGACTGCGTCGCCGAAAATCCCACCGGTGAAGTCCGCGGCAGCATATCGCTGATCACCTGCCGCAGCTCTCCCACATGCTGCGACAATTCCTCCGTTCGCGCCGGAGCCTCCCCTCGCCAGAACGGCACGCTAGGCGGCGCTCCGTGCGCATCGTGCACCAGCATCCGCCCGTTATTCGTCTCGATGCGATGAATGATCCACGACGAATTCCCCAACAGGAAGATGTCGCCGCGATTACTCTCGACTGCAAAATCCTCATCGACGGTTCCGACGATCGCCCCATCCGGCTCCGCCACCACTGCATAAAGAGAATTGTCGGGAATCGCCCCGCCGCTAGTGATCGCCGCCAGCCGCGCCCCCCGCCGCGCCCGCAATCTCCTATTCACCCGATCGCGATGGATGTAAGCCCCATACCGCCCCCGCCGCGACGCAATCCCCTCCGACAGCATCTCGAGAATCGAATCAAACTTCTCCCGCGTAAGATTCCGATACGGATAAGCCCGCTTCACGAGAGCAAAGAGTTCATCCTCGTCCCACCCGTCCCCTTCGTGTGGCGCGGCCGCTCCCGCCCGGGATTCCGTAGCGCCGGCCTCCAGGCCGGCTGTCTCGCCGCCATCTTGGCGGCGTCTCCCTCGCACCGCCACCGGCCCCTCCGCCGCGCAAGCCGCCACAATCTGCTGCGCCAGCACATCCAACGGCGACTCCGGAATCATCAGCCGGTCCAGATCCCCCAGCTTGATCGCCCGCACCAGCGCCGCTAACTCCATCAAGTCATCGCGAGTAGTCGCAAAGAACCTTCCCTTCGGCACCGCTCCCCGCCAGTGCCCCGACCGTCCCACACGCTGCAAAGCCACCGCAATTGCCCGTGGAGAATTAATCTGCACCACCAGATCCACGAACCCGATATCAATTCCCAACTCCAGCGACGCCGTCGCCACCAACACGCGAACCTGTCCCTCCTTCAGCTTCCTCTCGGCCGCCAGCCGCAGCTTGCGCGACAAGCTCCCATGATGCGCCGCGACATTCTCTTCCCCGATTCGCTCGCCCAACTGATGCGCAATCCGCTCCGCCATCCGCCGCGTATTCACAAACACCAGCGTCGACCGATGCTGCCTCACCAACTCCACCAGCCGGTCATAAATCGTGTCCCACATCTCGTTCGACGCCACCGGCCCCAACGGCATTGGCGGAACTTCCACCGCAAGATCCAATTTCCGCTTATGCCCCACATCAACCACAACAGGATCAGGCCGCCCCGTACCCGTAAGGAAATGCGCCACCTGCTCAATCGGCTTCTGCGTCGCCGACAACCCAATCCGCACAAGCCGGGATTTCTTTCTCGGGTTAATCGAAGCCGACGCTGACTCCCCTTCCTTTGTCATTCCGAGGAGCGAAAGCGACGAGGAATCTGCTGTCAGCGCCTCCAGCCTCTCCAGCGACAGCGCCAGATGCGCCCCCCGCTTGTCATCTGCCACCGCATGGATCTCGTCAACAATCACTGTCTCCACATCCCGCACCATCGCCCGGCTCTTATCCGAAGTCAGCAGGATGTACAGCGACTCCGGAGTGGTCACCAAAATATGCGGAGGCCGCTTCAGCATCGCCCGCCGCTCCGGCGGCAGCGTGTCCCCGGTCCGCACCGCCGTCCGAATTTCCGGCATCAGAAACCCACGCTCCCCCGCAAGCGCAAGAATCTCCCCCAGTGGAATTTCCAGATTTTTTTGGATATCGTTTCCGAGAGCCTTCAGCGGAGAAACATAGAGGACTTCCGTCCGATCCGACAACTGTCCCGCCAGCGCCTTCCGCACCAGCCGGTCAATACACGCGAGGAACGCCGCCAGAGTTTTGCCCGACCCGGTGGGCGCCGAAATCAGCGTAGTCCGCCCCGCCAGAATGTGCGGCCACCCCTGCTCCTGAGGCTCAGTAGGCGTACCAAATCGCTGCACAAACCACTCCGCCACGAGAGGATGTGCCCAGGAGAGAGAGGCAGGTACGGGCTGCATCAAAATATTCTAGTCCGAAACCCGATTTTCGCCAACCATTCGCCCATTGCTTATGTAGCCCCGGACGCCTTCGTCCGGGGCGCCCCAGCGCAAGTTCCTGGCGCGGGCGTAAAACAGGTCCGCTGTGAATACGCTCCAAGCGAACATGATCAAAGGAAATCCGGTTGACGTGGATGACGGAAGAAAGCGGAATGTGAGGACAGCCGGCCAAAACTATTTCGGCTCTGATCAGAAGGAACACCTATTTGGTCAGAGCAGGCGTAATAGTGAACTGAGTCCCATCCTCCGAGAAGAAGATCTGTCGGACTCCATGTCGCACGCAGCTTTTCGTGCAGGCCTTCATCTCAGGCTCTTCGATGACCTTCGTGCCATGTTGCATGTTGACGCAAACCTGCGCGCATTGACCCTCGTCCACCGAATGGCACATGCAAAGACAGCACAGTGCCCGCTCACGTTGCTGTGCGGGTCGCGACACTCCGGTCAGTGGCAACGAGGCAAGAACCACTGCGAGAACCGCGAATTTAGATCCCCTCATCATCGATGTTCCGAAAAAGTTACCCCAGCCAAATCAAAGCACTGACT
>Ga0210409_10007476_pt1 | contig 11255 bp, 8 predicted proteins | sample IncBWH17MmetaG_FD_161649 | JGI IMG/M metagenome (GOLD analysis project Ga0210409, IMG submission 161649) | Forest soil microbial communities from Barre Woods Harvard Forest LTER site, Petersham, Massachusetts, United States - Inc-BW-H-17-M | ecosystem: Environmental > Terrestrial > Soil >...
CCTGCTTTTCGTGCAAATTGGAAACGGTCGCGCCTTTGACCTGTTGGGGACGAATCCCGGGAGACAGCTTGACGTGGAGATAACGAAAGCTGGAAGGCGGCAGCTTCAGCATGGAGTTCGAGCCGAGCGCTTCACGAGTGAAGTCGTAGAGAGTTGAGGATCCCAGCTCTGTGGTGGGTCCTTGGCCGAACGCGTTGGTTCCGGCGACCGATGCTATGACTACGAAATCTTTTGCGTCGATGCGGAGACTCACACGGTCGTACTCGGTGATCGCTCCTACATCGATGTCGAACTCGGTGTGGCCGGCAGTGCTTCCCAGGTTGAGGATTTTCGCTTCCTGCTGCTCGGTGGAAACTCCTCCATACTGCGCGGACAATGCATATTGCACCTGGGCCTGGCCGTCGTATAAGCGGAGATCGGCGAGGTCAGGCCGGGCGTGAGTCCAGATTTCTTCATCCACCACGAAATAGTTCTGGCGATCCGGTTGGGAGACCTGCACGTCTCGGATGTTGGTGAAATACGGAATCGCGGCTTCGGGAACGGAAACAAAACTACAAAGGACAAGAAACACAATCGAGGCGCATTTCATGCGCGGGCCGAGTTCCCTTCGGGATGCTTCTTGGGCGACAGCTGGAGCCAGTTTCTTTGGTAGACGAAAGAGATCGCAAGCAGCAGCGCGCCCAGGACAATGAAACTCACGATGCGGTAGGCGCGGTCGAGTTCGGAGACGTCGTAGACGAACACTTTGAGGATCGTAGCGGCGATCAAAACCAAGGCCTGCCAACGTACGAACGCGGAGCGACGCCACAAACCAACAGTCATCAGCATGGCGCCATATGCCATTCCTAAGGCGGAGTAGGTGAAGTCTCTCGCAATTTCCACGCGCCTGACCGCTGCCCAACTGGCGGGGTTCCAACGACCGAATGGCGGGCGCACTTCGATCATTTGCCACGCGTAGTAATCGGCGATCTCGTGGCCGAGGGCGATCAGCGCCAGGAGATTGAGTGCAATGACGGCGGCGGCGGCGGCGCTCTGTCCCAATTCATCGGCGCGGTCGCGGCCATACCAGGCGACGATCCCCAGCACCGCAATCGCCACTGTGTATGTCGCCATGCGCGCGTTGAAAAACAATGTGGTCGAAGAAAAGTTATCAATGAGCAAGAGGCGGCCGACTCCAAGAATCAGAGCACCAATGGCAAAGGCATTCAGGAAATCGGATTGAATGCGCTCGGCTACCCAGAGAAGTACCGCTGCCTCCACAAACCAGCCGATGGTGATCCAGTGAGCATCAAGGCGGATTGGAATGGCGATGGTGATGAAGCCGATGGCCAACGCGAGGTGCAGAAATTGCAAAGTCTGGGCCGTTTTTGGATCGGTCTGCCGGGCACGAACCTGGCGGCTCAGGAAAATATAGACTGCCGCTAACGCAACCGAGAACCATGCAATCCCGGTCTTGCTGACATCGGAGAACATGGCGTAGATCTCGAGGAAGTACGCGCCGGCGTTCACGAACGCCAGAAATGGCAGGACCGGAGAAGACCCTGCAGCGGCTGGCTGCGCCACTAGTGGAGCGATGGCGAAAATGGCGAAGAACAGGCTGGCAAATCCCGTGGTCAAGGAAAGTTGGCTGCGGTTGTAGAAGGTGGCATACCAGCCAATGTAGAGCAACAGCGTTCCGGCATAGCTTAGGAGCAGCAGGCGCCGCCAGGGTTTGAAGACCACTAGCGCGAGGGCTGCGACGTCGAGGAGGGCAACGTACGAAAAAAGCGCCAGCTCGCGGTTCTGGCCGGTTGAGAGCAAGAGCGGTGTTGTAAAACCGCCGGTGAGGGCGAATGCCGCGAGAATTTCACCGTCCTGGGTGACAGCCATGACGCCGGTCGCTGCGGTCACGGCCAGCATTGCGACGAAGGCGACACCGCTCGGGATCAGGCTGTAAATCTGAAAGGCTGCCCAGAGCGAAAGATAGAGCGTTCCGATGCCGACCGCTTTTAAGGAGTAGGAGAACGTCCGGTACCCTCGGGAGCGGAAGCGTTCACTCCACACGATCACGGCGATTCCTGCGAGCAAGCCGATGGTTATGCGACCCGCTGGCCCGATCCAATTATTCTCGAAGGCGAACTTCAGGAAGTAAGAGACTCCGATCAACAGAGCGGCAATGCCAATTCGGTTGAGCCAGTGTGAGCCGATGCGGGACTCCAGATCGGCCTCTCGATGTGGCGCGCGATCGGGCACGAGCGGGTAAGGTGGCCGGGGCGGAATATGCTGTTGCGTGGGTTCAGAGACGGGCTGTCGCGGAGCCGGTGGCGGAGGGAGTGGGCTGGCCGGCAGAGGCTGCCCGGGTTTGGAAACAGGCTCTCGAGCTTTGACCGGCCCGGGCGACGGGGATGCATCGTCGAGGCCGAGTTTGAGCTCGATGCGATAGACACGGCGAGTGAGATCGCTGAGGAGTTGCCTGATGGCTTCGAGATCGCTGTGAGACGCATCCATGGTGTGCCGCAGGCATTATCTGCGAAACCGGTGCGCTCTGCACGCCATTTTCAAGGAGTCGGGTTACCTCGGTTAGACCTCGATTCTCACAAATATTTCATTTTGCCGGTGCGCTGTCCTTGAGAGGATCGCTCAATCTACCGCGCACGATGGTGAGCGAAGCGGCGGGCAGGGTGTAAGTCGTGTTTTCGTTCGCGACAATCGTAGAGGTCACCGGTGGACCATTCGGATCTGCGTATCCGTTCCGGCGATTTGGGTGCCATTGGTACTGTGCCCTTCCGAAGGTAATGAACGTGACCGGACCTAACAAAAAATGATTTTGGTTGCTGTCGGCGTCCTGGAAAACAATGTGCACTGGTTGAGGGTTGTCGTGGTCTTTATTAATGAGCATCAGCGACCACTGGCCGTCAGGGCGCTGGAGCGGATAGGCGGTCACCAGCACGTGTCCGCGGGAATCCTTTACATCGCTTGAGGCGACGAACAGTTTGTGCTCGGCATCTTTTGGCTCCGCCCACTCCTGCGTAATGAGTTGCGCAGCGAAGAACTGTGATATGCGTTGCCGAATCTGGTAATGCTTGTCGACCATAAACATGTGGTAAGTTCCCCAGCTGTTCGCGCACGCGGGATGCGGCGGAGAGTAGGGCAAGTCGTGATAATAGTGGGTCGACAGGCCTCCCGCTGTGAGAAAGCCTCCAAACGAATCTGCGAGCCATAAAGCGCCAAAGATATCTGCGGCGGCCTCGCCTCCGTGATCATTCGTCTCGGTGTCGAGCATGGGGACGTTTGGCGGCAAACCATCCTCGCGCCACACTTGCATGATGTGGGTGATCAACTCCGGCTCCTGATAAAGATTCTCCCAGGGGGTTTCACAGCCATCGTAGGGATAGTGCTCGAAGGACATGAACGCCAGATCCTGAAGGCGATCGTGGGCCTTCAAGTAAGCGAGAAAGCGTCTGAACCACGAATCCTGGCCGTGTGCATCGGGCCAAACTTTAATGTCTTCGGTCACGCCTTCAAAGACTGGCCCACCCAGCTTGAACGCCGGGTCAACGCGATGGAGCGCAGTCGCGAATTGCAGGTAGAGCGTTGCGTAGTCCTCGGGCAGCATGTACTGGCCGTCAGGCTCTTCTCCCATCTCGACGTACGACACGGGATAGCCGCGTTTCTTTATGTACGTCATCTGCGCCGCCGCATCCTCCGGCGTCGCGTACAGCATGGCTATCGGAATGATCGCGGGCAGTTTGCGGGTAATGCCGCTGGTGAAGAAGAGGTCAAAGCCCGGCTGGTCGCCGGATTCCATGCGGTCCGGAGCGACATATAAATCGGAAGGCTGATGCCACGGATCGACTGAGGAACAATATGTAAGCGTTTGCTTCTGATCGCGAGAGTGGTGGAGCAGATCGGTAAATTTGCCGTGATCGTCAATGGTCCCAAGGTAAAGCTCGCGGATGGCATAGCCGACGCAATTGCGGCGATCGCTGGAACCATGACTGTCGCAAGTGTTGGAAGATTGCGTCATCAGGATGCGCACGTATTTCGTGCTCACGGGTGAGGGGTCGAGATGTAAGGTGGCAGTACTTCCCTTCCCGTCGGCGACGGCTCCTGAGGCAAATGTTTTCCAGGCTCCCTTGTCTTGCTCGTCCATCGCGTCGCCGTCGCCAACCCAGTACTGGACTTCGTACACCCGGGCGTAGGGTTCTGCCCAAGCGATGCGAATTGCATTCACGCTCTGCTTTTTCTCCAGGTTGATCACGACCCACTGCGGATGCAACGAATCATCCTCACCGGTGAACGCGCTCGTGAGATAGGGGTTGCTCTTCCAATAAGTTTGAAGATCGCCGTCATTCAGGCGCGAGAAGCCGTCGAACTCGGTGCCGTTATTGCGCGTGAATCCGCGATGAGGAAGCGAATACCCGTAGGAGTGGCGGATCATTTCTCTAGTCGGAGTCGCGTCACCGACGAAGTATCCTTTGCCCGAGGGATCGCTCCAGGTGCCCTTGGGATTCCAATGCCACGCCTGCACAAACAGATCAGTGTTCTGCCGATAACTGATGACTCCCCAGCCCGCAGAGAGAATTTGTTTAATCTGATCGGGCCGGAAAAAAGTATCCGTGGCATTGCTCGGTATGCGATCGACGGTCGACCCTAACGCGTAAAGCGGACTGAACTTGTTGGCAATGTGAGTGGGGGTCGCGTCCACCCGCACAGTCTGCGCTGCAGATGTGCTGTGCAAGATGATCAGCAGGAACGCAACCGCGCTCAAATTTCTAAGCAACCAACCGGACGATGACGATCTCTGATGCAAAGGATACCTTCTCTGGATGTGATCTTGATCCCGCGTAAGATTCATACAACAAGTAGCTGTGATTCCGCTATCGCACAAGGAATTGTTTTCACGTGATGAAACTCGTGATCATGATCCTGCTACCCTGAGTTTATAATTCTGGAGCTCTGACGATCTGCTACCGGTTCCCTCTGATTTGGAGGCTTGCTGGATGCTGCTGAAGGTATTCAACGATAAGCTCGCTCTTGGCAATGCTGCTGCGGAGCAGGCGGCAAGCGCGATTCGCCGGGCGATCGCGGAGCATGGCCGCGCACGCATCATCGCGGCTACGGCGGCGTCTCAGCTCGAATTTCTGGACGCGCTTACAAGATCGAAAGAGATCGATTGGGCAAGAGTCGAAGCTTTCCATCTCGATGAGTACGTCGGCTTGCCGATCACGCATCCCGGCAGCTTTCGAAAAATGCTGCTGGAGCAGTTGGTTCGCAAAACGGGAATCAGCAGCTATCATTTGCTTGACGGTGACGCCGCCGAACTCTCCCAGGTTTTGCGCCGAGTTGGAAGCGATCTGGCATCGGCCCCGATCGACATTGCATTTCTTGGAATCGGCGAGAACGGTCATATCGCCTTCAACGATCCGCCGGCTGACTTTGATACGGAAGAACCTTACATCATCGTCGATCTCGATGAAGCGTGCCGACAGCAGCAGGTGGGCGAGGCTTGGTTCGCCGATATTTCGCAAGTGCCAAAGAACGCGATCTCCATGTCGGTGCGTCAGATTCTCAAGGCTAGGGACATTCTCGCGGTCGTGCCCGACGCGCGCAAAGCGCAAGCTGTGAAAGCCTGCTTTGAGGGCGATATCAGCCCCATGTCCCCGGCATCGATTCTGCGTACTCATACCAACGCAACGGTGTATCTGGACAGGAATTCAGCCTCATTGTTAAGTCCTGCTTTGCAGAATGTGCTCAAGGAACAATTGCAGGTGCTGGTCACTGCTTAGGCCAGTCCGCGAACCTACACATGGCGACTGCCCGGAAGCCGACTGGCGCTCACTCCATCCCTTCCCTACGCTGGTGGATTGCCGGGATATTGTTCGCCTCCACGGTCATCAACTACATCGACCGGCAAACGCTCTCGCTTCTCGCTCCTTATTTGAAACTGCAATATCGCTGGACCAACAGCGACTATGCGAATCTTGTCATCGGATTTCGGATCGCCTACTCGGTCGGGCAAACCGTTTTCGGCAGGCTCATGGATCGCATCGGCACCAGGCGTGGACTGACGCTCACGGTCGCGTGGTATTCGATGGTATCCGTTGCCACCTCTCTCGCCAGAGGCTTCTACAGTTTTGCGGGATTTCGTTTCTTGCTCGGAGCGGGAGAATCTGCGAACTGGCCGGCCGCGACCAAAGCGGTTTCAGAATGGTTTCCAAAACGCGAACGGGCACTGGCGACTGCCATTTTCGATAGCGGGTCTTCGATTGGCGGTGCCATCGCGCCTTTCATCGTTCTGCCAATCTTCTTTCGCTGGGGATGGCGTCCCGCATTCATGATTCCTGGCGCTCTCGGCTTTTTATGGTTGATCGGCTGGCGCTGGCTGTATTTCCCGCCAGAGGCGCATCCAAAGATAAGCGAATCCGAGTTGCAGATGATCGTCTCGGATAAGCTTGAATCTGACGCGCGGCCGCACAGCCAGACGCGAACTCGCTGGCGCGATCTATTGAGGCTCCCGCAGACCTGGGGAGCAATCATCGCGAGAACTTTCACCGATCCGGTCTGGTTCTTTGTGACCGATTGGTTTCCCATCTACCTGGTCGCGAAAGGGATTGAGCTCAGAAGTGGCCTCATCGCAGTGTGGATACCTTTCATCGCTGCCGATCTCGGAAACTTTTTTGGCGGCGGCATGTCTGGATACCTGATCAAGCGCGGATGGGCATTGGGCTGGGCACGAAAAGCTCTGGTAGTTTTTGGAGGCGTCGGAATCACGCTGCTGATTCCGACCATTTTCACCACGAATCTGTACGTAATCACTTTGCTGTTCGCTGTCGCCACTTTCTGTTATGCATCTTTCAGCACCATCGCGAACGTGTTACCGTCTGACCTTTACCACAGCGATTCGGTCGCATCGGTCAGTGGGCTGGGCGGCACCGGAGCAGGTATCGGAACGATCATTGCATTCAAACTGATTGGATATTTTTCCGACGCACGCCGAGCAACTGCCACGCACGCATTCGATCCGATTGTCATTGTGGCTGGCTTGGTTCCATTTGTAGGGATGGTTCTGGTGTTGCTGCTGGTCCGCAACACGCAGGCCACGGAGGACGGATTGGTGCGGCGAATTTGAAGCTGGAACGTGCGCAAAAGATTGTCAATAACGCCAGGCGCTTCTTGAGGGATTTATGGGTTATAAAGGTTTGGAACTGAACGGCAAGGTGGCCGTTGTTATCGGAGGAAGTTCCGGCATCGGTCAAACTCTCGCGCGAGGGTTGGCCGAGGCGGGGGCTGATGTTGTGCCGAGCGCCCGTCGCCTCGAGCAGGTAAAGACCGCGGCGAACGAGATTGAATCTCTCGGCCGCAAATCCTTGCGCGTGACTTGCGACGTCACCGACCGAGGATCTTTGGATCATCTGCTGAAGGCCACAGTCGACGCGTTCGGCAAAGTGGATATCCTTATTAACTCTGCAGGCTTCAACCAACGCACTCCCACGTTGAAGCTTTCCGAAGCCGACTGGAACCGGCTTCTTGATACCAATCTCACGGGTACTTTGCGAAGCTGCCAGATTTTCGGGAGCCACATGATCGAGCGCGGTTATGGACGGATCATTAACATTGCGTCCATGGGCTCGTTCCTGGCGCTGTATGAAGTGGCAGCGTACTGCGCCAGCAAAGCGGGCGTGGCGTCACTGACGAAGTCGTTGGCCATCGAATGGGCGCGCCACGGAGTTTGCGTGAACGCCATCGCGCCTGGATACTTCCGCACGCCGCTGACCGAAAAACTCGTCACGGGCACGCCCCGCGGCCAGGAGATTCTGTTGCGTACTCCGATGAAGCGATACGGCGAGCTCGAAGAACTCGTTGGGGCGGCCGTCTTTCTTGCATCAGATGCGACCAGCTTTGTAACTGGCACCCTGCTGGTGGTGGATGGCGGCTACCTTGCGAGCGGAGTGAATCAGTAACGTCTCATGGCGTTCCGCGGGGGCTAATGCCTCTCGAGGATCGACTCGCGCGCCGTGAGGACGGCGCCAACCAACTCGCGGGCGGCTTGCTCGATCTTCGCCAGATTCCCCTCTCGCAGTGCTGCCGTGTTGACTAGCTCCGCGCCGACGCCGAGAGCAAAAGCCCCAGCGGCAATAAACTCGGCGGCGTTTGCAGCATTTACTCCTCCTGTAGGAATCAGGGCGGCGTCGGGGAAAGGACCTCTTAGGGATTTCAGATATTTGGGACCGCCAACGTTTCCGCAAGGAAAAATCTTGATCAGCTTGGCACCGTTTTGTTGGGCATTCATCAATTCAGTCGGCGTCAGCGCGCCCGGGATCGCCAGTTTTCCACAAGCCTGGGCCGCCGCGAGCACCGGAAAGGACAATCCCGGACTCACGATGAACTCCGCGCCCGCGGCAATGCACTGCTCGGCCTGGTGCGCAGTCGTGACCGTGCCAGCGCCAAGTAGAACGTCCTTTCCATATTGACGCGCAACCTGGCGAATGACCGTGATGGCATCGGGAACGGTCATCGTTATCTCGACAATGGGAATGCCGCCGGCGCAGATCGCCTCCACGGCTCGTGTTGCTTCATCGACGGCGGCAGCGCGCACCACCGGGACGATCCCAATTTCTCCGATCCTGTGAATCACGTCATCGATGGTCATATGGTTATCGGCGCTTCCCGAACTTCAGCGTTCAATCCGCGCAGTCTGCGTTTTCATGACCTGCAAAACCTCGGCCAGGCTTGCCATGGATGTATCGCCTGGTGTCGTCATTGCGAGCGCACCATGGGCTGCCCCGCATTCGACGGCCCACTGCGGGTCTTTCCCTGATAAGAATCCATAAGCCAAGCCGGAGACAAAAGAATCGCCGCCCCCGACGCGATCGAAAATTTCCAGATTTTCCCGCGTCGGGGCATTGTAGAAATGGCCGTCGTGATAGCAGATGGCGCCCCAGTCGTTCAGAGTCGCGGTTATTGCATTTCGCAGCGTAGTCGCAACGACTGCAAGATTGGGGAATTGACCAACTACTTTTTCGATCATCCGCTCAAAGTTCGCCGGATCGAGGTTGGAGTGTTGCGTATCCAGACCAGCGACTGGGAAGCCAAGCGCCGCCGTGAAATCCTCTTCATTCCCAATCATTACGTCGACGAGCGGGGCCAGGCTGCGATTGACCTCTTGAGCTTTGGCTTTTCCCCCGATCGCTTTCCACAGCGACGGACGATAGTTGAGATCGTAGGAAACAATCGTGCCGGCCCGCTTCGCCGCTTCCACGGCTTCGCGCGCGACCAGCGGCGTCGTCTCCGAAAGCGCGCAGAAAATTCCCCCAGTATGAAACCATCGCGCTCCATCGAGGGAGAAGACCTTGTCCCAATCGACGTCGCTGGGTTTCATTTGCGAGATCGCGGTATGCCCGCGATCCGAACAACCGAGGGCAGCCCGAACGCCAAAACCCCGCTCGGTAAAATTCAGGCCGTTGCGCACGCTTCTGCCAACCCCGTCATAAGACACCCAGCGCACGTATTTCTGGTTCACACCCCCTTGCAACATGAGGTCTTCGACAAGACGACCAACCGGATTGTCAGCGAGTGCCGTCACAATCGCCGTGTCCATGCCAAAACATCGCCTGAGTCCACGAGCTACGTTGTATTCGCCTCCGCCTTCCCATACGCGAAACTGGCGGGTTGTCGATACGCGATCGTCTCCGGGATCAAGTCGGAGCATGACTTCTCCGAGGCTCACCAGGTCCCACATGCATTCGTCTTTCGATCTGATCTTTAGTTTAGGCATGGTTCACGGCTCGCAGAAGAGCGCATCGATTAGGCCGAGTGCTGGCGCAAAATTCGCGACAGTTGCTCGGCAACAATCTGGTCTTCACCAGGCTGCAACATGAACGAGTTCATCGCCAGTCCCGGTTTCTCTTCCCCGGCCGACATCACGATTGAGGGTTTTGAGTTCCTCAGCAGTTGTGAGACTTGCTGAGGAGTCAAAGAAACTCTCGAGTCCCAGCTAATCTGCATGTGCGGAACATGATTGGCGATGGCGGGAGTAAAGAACTTTGTAGTCACGCCGGGAACCTTGCTGATTTCGCGAGAAACCAGTTCCAACCGGTCTTGCCATTCTTTGTCCAGGGCATCGTAGTCGTCCTTAAGATGGAGCTCGAGCGCCTTGATCATTCCGATGATTTCTTCTTTCCCGACTTTTTGACCGCGGCCTAGCGTGTCTTCGTATGGACTGTTGTTCAGCAACGCATAATGAATGAGGTCCTGACGGCCGATCAGCAAACCAGCACACTGCGGACCGCGAATCGCCTTGCCTCCGCTGAATGACACCAGGTCATAGCCCATGTTGGTGTAATCCCAAAGATGGGAAATAGGCGGGGTGTCGGCGGCCGCATCGTTGAAGCACGGAATCTTGTATTCCTTGGCGAACTTCACCCATTCATCGACCTTGATCTGCCCGGCGTCGTTCGCGAAATTGGTGAAGTGCATCATGGCGGTACGATCGTTCACCGCGGAGCGCAATTGATCGCGAGTTTCAATCTCAATCAGCTTCGCTCCCGTGCCTCGGAGTTGGTGATCGAACGGATTACGGTGCGATTTCTGGATGATGACTTCGGACTTCATCCCCGTAAGGTCGGGAAGTTGTTTGATCGAGCTCTCGTTATCGCCGGTTAGAATGCCTGCCAACCCGGACTGAATTGCAGCCGCCGCGCCCGAGGTCACAAGCGCGCCGTATCCGTCCGGCAACTTGAGCATCTGCGCGATTCGCTTCCCCGCTGCTTCTTCCAAACCGGGGATGCTGACGAAATGCCGCGAAGCCTGGGCCATAATCATTTCGACTTCCGGACGGATCAGCGAGCCGCCGAGCGTCGTCATGGTTCCTTCGGCGTTGATGACCGTCGTCACTCCCAATTCTTCGTAAGGATTGCCGGATTCGCCGAAGCCGGTCAAGCCAGTGTTCTTGTTTGTAGGACCATTCAGGGTAAACGCTCGCCGTGGCAGGGCGAACAAACTTGCCAGCGCTGCCACGCCACCGAGAAATCCTCGGCGATTCCACTTTGAGTTGAGGCGCATGATTTGCTCCTTTACTTGCGAAGACGCAATTACGAAAATGTGAAAACACTACGGCAAAGTGAAACTGAAAACGTCACTGCCAGCGGCAATGGCTGCGTACTGCTTACCTGCGATGGCGTAGGTCATCGGCGATGCACTGATGTTCTGTCCGGTGTTGAAGTGCCATAATGGCTTGCCGGTTTGCGCGTCTACAGCCTCAAAGGACTCGGCAT
>Ga0210409_10007477_pt1 | contig 11254 bp, 12 predicted proteins | sample IncBWH17MmetaG_FD_161649 | JGI IMG/M metagenome (GOLD analysis project Ga0210409, IMG submission 161649) | Forest soil microbial communities from Barre Woods Harvard Forest LTER site, Petersham, Massachusetts, United States - Inc-BW-H-17-M | ecosystem: Environmental > Terrestrial > Soil >...
GCGACGGCGAGGCGCTTGACGTTGCTGCGATTGATTTGCGCGAGGCGGGAATAGTGATTGTTCTCGGGCGCACCACCGTATGCCGGCCAATCCTGCTGCTCCTGAGGTAATGCGGCGAATCCTGCAAGGGTGATGGCCACAATTAAGAGCAATGCTAAGGTTGCCGCCGCGGTAGGCGATGCAAGAAGCGATGTACGGGCAGAAATTACTTTCATGAGGTTAGTTGCCGGGGCTTCGCTAATCGGCAGGCGAAGCCGAGGACTCCAAAAAACTTTCGGCGGCTTCCCGGGCGGTAGGGTAGCATTTTAAGAAACGATCAGCGTGGGCTAATTTCAAGACGCCATCGATCATTCGCGTGGTACCGGCCAGGCAAAGGGCGCCACCAGCAGTTTTTATTCTGGAGAAACAGTTGACAATTTTTCCCAAGCCGCCGCTGTCAAGCTTGGTGAGCTTGCTGAGATCGAGTACCACCCTGGTTTGACCGTCGCGAAGCAGCTGATCCATGGCAAGCTCCAGCTGCTTGCACTCCACGCCCATCTGAAGCGGGCCGCCGAGTTCGAGGATCATGACCCCTGGCTTGAACTCTTTTTTGACGATATGCACAAGCACCTTTCCTAACGCCGCATGATTCTAGAGAGAATCGCCTGAAGTTTTCAAGAGCGATCGAATGCAGAAGTATGACTCAGGAGCCGGGAGCGCCTTTGGCAACGACAGGCTCTTCGCCTTCGTACGTGAATTCGCGAATCATGCGGACGCACGCAGTGAGCGCATCGAGAAGCGAGTTTCCCCATCCCGTAGGAAGGATCGGTGCAATTTTCTGGTTCACGTGCTTGTCCGCCTGAGCGAAAAAGCGGGCAAATTGGCCCTGCGGAGGGGCTGCGAATTCCTTCACAGTGATGATGAAACGGACTTCGCCAGCGCCCTGCTGTTTCTTGAACGAGAACTGGTGGAGCAAAGCCAGCTCTTCGGAGACGTCTTTCTGTGCAAATTTCCAATCGCTCAAGAAAACCTCCGGCGGGGGAGCCGCGAAGCGCAGAGAAGTAAAATCCAGACACGCGCATCTTAGGCTGCGTGCGGGGGCCAAGTCAACGGAGCGGACACGGAGCGGACACGGAGCGGACACGGAGCGGACACGGAGCGGCAGAGGCCAAAAGTTTCAGAGTGATGACCTTGGCGAACCGGGGACTTGGCGGAGCCCCATCACCCGCATCAGGGTCTCCTGGACATGAGTTAACTCCTTCTGGCGCTCGTGTTCTTCCTTGGTGCGGTCGGTAAGTGCCTCTTTCAGCAGAACCAAGTTGCGGCGGAACTCGAGTTGAGCGAGAACCAGGCGGCTTAATGCTTTCAGCGCGTCCTGCTGATCAGGGGCCAGCTCTCGGGGCGCGCGATCGACGACGCAGAGAGTGCCGAGGGCGTAGCCGTCTTCGTTGATGAGGGGAGCGCCGGCGTAGAAGCGGATATGCGGATCGGAAACCACGAGCGGATTGTCGCGAAAACGATCATCGGCAAGCGCATCGGGAACAATGAAAACGTCGGATTGCAAAATTGCCATGGAGCAAAAGGCAATGTCCCGCGACGTTTCGGTAGCGTCGATGCCTACACGAGACTTAAACCATTGGCGGTTTTCGTCAAGGAGTGAAATCAGAGCGATGGGGGTTTTGCAAACAAACGAAGCCAGCAAAGTGAGGTCGTCAAAGGATTGTTCGGGGTCGGTGTCCAGAATGGCGTATTTGTCGAGAGCGACGAGTCGAGCTTCTTCGTTGGCTGGCTTGGTGATGTCCATGAGCAACCTCCTGCGCGATACTCTTCTCCGGGGTGGACGCCGGCCGGCGGGGAATCATACTCCGAATTAGGGCATCTGGGGCGTCAAGTGAAATCATGTCCCGGATTTGGAGGGAAGGCGAATGAAGTGGATCACGCGTGAACATGTAAAAGTCGATCGAGTGGCGTGCCCGTGGCTGATCAAGAAGTTTGTGGATTCGGGGGCGGAATTTTGTTTTGTTCCCGCAGAGCATGTGATGACCGAAGCGCAGAAGCTGGGGGCTACACCATTTGACGTTCCCGCGGTAGAACTGGGGCACCACGGGAAGGAGTGTTCCTTCGAAGCTATTCTGAAGAAATACAATCTGACGGGGGATGCGGCACTCGTTCTGCTTGGAAAGATCGTAAATGGCGCAGATACGGACAACACTTTGTGGCAACAGCCGGAAAGCGCGGGGCTGAATGCCGTAGCGGAAGGATTTCGTCATTTGCATTTCAAGAATGACCACGAAATCAATGCGGCTGAGTGGATCGTTTACGATGCCCTCTACGCGTATTGCAAAGAAATGGTGAAGCGCGGGAAGCCGCATGGGGCCTTCCGCTGAGGAAACGGAGATGGAACGGAACTAAGCAGAAGGAAAAAGGCGGGGGCGGGCATCAAGGAACGCACAACAGGCATTTTGGGAATTGAACGCAACGTCGCGGCGGCTTCCGGCGCGGTGTTTCTGGTCGGGGTTGGCGAAGAGCTCTGGAAAAAATTTCTCCCGAAATATCTGGAATCGCTGGGCGCCAGTGTTGCGGTGGTGGGTCTGTTCGGAACGGCGGAAGATTTTCTTGACGCCGTCTACCAATATCCAGGCGGCTGGCTCGCGGACCACTGGGGCCGGCGGCGAGCCTTTCTGATTTTTCTTGCGGCGGCCATCGCGGGCTATCTCATTTACTTTTCGAGCCCCACGTGGCCCTATCTATTTCTTGGACTCGCATTTGTGATGGCATGGCAAGCCATGGGATCGCCCGCCATGTTTGCGACGATCGGCGACGCGCTGCCGAAGGAACGGCGGGCGATGGGCTTCACTGTCCAGTCGATTCTGAAACGCATTCCCATGGTGATCTCGCCGATCATCGGCGGAGCGATGATCGGCGCACTGGGCCTGCAAAGAGGCATTCGAATGGGACTCGCTGTCACGCTCGTTCTAGCGGCTATTGCGTGTGCGCTGCTCGTCTCGGTCGATATGCCAGCCGCTGTTCAGGACACGGTGAGAATGAGCGGAGTGTGGGATTCCTTTCACCCTACGCTGAAACGGCTGCTGGCCTCCGACATTGTGATCCGAACGTGTGAGGGTATGGCGGATATTTTTGTCGTTCTGTACGTGACAAACGTCAGCGGCATCACGATACCGAAGTACGGGATACTGGTGGCCATTCAATTGATGACGGCTATCCTCATCTATGTGCCCGCGGCGAAAATCGCAGATCGAGTCGGGCGGAAACCGTTCGTGATTGCAACGTTCTTCTGTTTTGCGATGTATCCAATAACTGTTATTCTCGCGCACAACTTCGGAGGGCTGATCCTTGGTTTCGTCGTTGGAGGCCTACGGGAGATTGGCGAGCCGTCTCGAAAGGCCATGATTGTGGACTTCGCGGGACATTCATTGCGCGGGCGGACCGTGGGTTTGTATTACCTGGTGCGGAGCTTGTCGATTACACCAGCGTCAGCAATCGGCGGACTGCTTTGGAGAGTCCGCCCTGAGATTCCATTTGTTACGGCCGCTCTTATTGGAGTTGCTGGAACACTCCTGTTTGCGATATCTGTGGAAGAGCAGCAAGCACGATAGCTTTCAATAGACTTTCGATGAACTGCATGGATAAAGCCACATATCTGTCCTTTCCCCAGCGTGAAATCGCTAAGCACCTGCAGGGCAGTTGCAAAATGCCCCTCGACTTCGCCCAAACATTGGTTAGAATTCACGCGCTCGGGAATTCTCTCAGCGCAATTCTCCACGGAGGCACGCTATGAGGAATCTTCTCCCTCTGAAATCACTGGTGCTGGCAGCGACGATCCTATGCTTGGTTAGCCTAGGAGTGCAATCCACAAACCCACAAACCAAGCAAGATAACAATTACACGGCTACGCCTGAGAATCTGAATGCGCGCACCTGGTTCCAGGACGCCAAGTTCGGGATGTTCATTCATTGGGGAGTTTATTGCGTGCTGGGCGATGGCGAATGGATTATGGAGACGCGGCCGATTAATCGAATGGATTACGCGAAAGTGCCGGCGTTTTTCAACCCCATCAAGTTTGATCCGGCGGCCTGGGTAGCGCTGGCGAAGGCCGCCGGGATGAAATACATCACCATTACTTCGAAGCATCACGATGGATTTGCAATGTTCGATTCGCATCTGACGGATTGGACGGTTGTGCAGCGAACGCCGTACGGGAAGGACGTGATTGGGATGCTCGCGGCGGAATGTCACAAGCAGGGCATCAAGCTTTTCTTGTACCACTCGCAATTGGATTGGCATTCACCGGATTATTTTCCGCGCGGGCGCACCGGACACCACACGGGCCGCCCGGATTCCGGCAATTGGGATGCATACCTGAATTTCATGGATGGGCAGTTACGCGAGTTGTTGACGAACTATGGCGAGATTGGCGGCATCTGGTTCGACGGAATGTGGGACAAGCCGGACGCGGACTGGCATCTCGCGCGAACTTACGGGCTGATTCATCAACTGCAGCCGCAGGCGCTGGTGGGCAGCAATCATCACAGGACTCCGTTTCCCGGAGAGGACTTCCAGATGTTTGAGAAGGATTTGCCGGGCCAGCACACCACCGGGTTCAATGAAGAACAATCTGTCAGCACGCTGCCGCTGGAAACCGCGGAGACCATGAACAATGCCTGGGGATTTAATCTGACAGACGAACGCTACAAGGGCACGGGGGATTTGATTCGATACCTGGTGCGCGCTGCTGGCTCGAATGCGAATTTTCTTTTGAATGTGGGGCCGATGCCGAGCGGCGAGATCCAGCCCGAGTTTGTGCAGCGCCTGACCGAAGTGGGCAAATGGATGAAACAGTACGGAGACTCGATCTATGGGACGCGGGGAGGCCCGGTGGCAACGGGGCCGTGGGGCGTGACGACGCTACGGGGCTCGACGGTCTACGTGCATGTACTGGATTGGAACCAGCCGGTGCTGGCGTTGGCTGGAATGCCTCGAGCGGTTCATTCGGCGAGGCTGCTGCGCGATGGAAGTAGCGTGGAGTTCAGCGCGGTCAAGGGTGGGCTGGTTCTCAAGATTCCGGATCCTCGGCCGGAAGAAGTGGATCGCGTGATTGTTCTGGAACTGGAAGCCGCGAAATAAACGCAGTGTTCGTAGCGCTATTTTAAGCTTCTTCAGATTGCCGATCGGGGAAAGTAGCGCACTCGCTCCATTTGCAATGTAGGATCTCGCAATGGCGACGCAGCAAAAAATTCTGCGAGGTTGCCAACGCGGCGGGTCTTGCGCTTCTATTCTTTGGCGGAAATGAGAACGGCCGCAAGTTTGCCGTTACGAGTGACGGTTTGCGGGCCCTGGGAACGGGCACAGTCCAGGACCTCACTGAATTTAGTTTTTTCTTGGGCTACAGTCGCTTGGTTCCTAGGCATTGAGGCACCTCAGTAAGCGAATAATCATCACGGATTAGGGCTGGTTTCGTCCAGCTTTAGGATGAGCACCTGGCCGTTGGAGTGGAAGGTGCCTCCGGTGGCGGTCTTGGCTTCCTTCATGGGTTTGTCGGGGAGGAAGTGGGAGATGTCGGTGACAAGGCCGGTGCTGACGAGAGTTTTCTCGACGTAGTCGCGCTCGAGGTCGATATCGGGATCGATCTTGTGGGTGACGCCGTTGTTGCGCTGGTCGCGTTCGAATCCGATGTCGTGGGTGGCGGCGCCGACCCATAGAGTCTTGCCATTGACCGCAAAGGGTGCTTTCCAGATGCGGAGATGGTTGCGTGTTTTGACGACACTGATGGGCTCGGCATGGGCCCAGCCGTAGTCTTGCGGACGTCCAAAAAGGTAGAGCTGGCTCATTGGCATCGTCAAATAGGACTCTTTGGAGAGGCTCTCGAGGATGCCGTGCAAAACTGTGGCTTCGACGTTGGCGTCGACTTTCACCCAACCGGCAGTCGTGAAGACTCGCTGCATGGCGTCCTCGGAGCCGAAGATCAGGAAATTAACCATGTCGCCGAGGTTGCCTTGCTTGTCAATAACCCGGCGTGGGAGCTTCGAGAAAAGTTCTTTGTCAACGCCTGGAAGCGAACTGACCAGCCTGGCCACCACGCGCGCAGTGCCACCATCAGGCACGTAGACCTCGATCCGGACGGCATAGGTACCGCCGCCGGTGTCGCTGGTAGTCTGGTTGATGCCCACGGCAAGTCGACCCGAAATGGGTGCGACGATTTCGCGACGAGCACCGATGACGAAAGGCTGGGCCGTGTCTTTGTCGCCGATGCGCCCGATGAGCGCGCCGCGTCCGCCTTCATTGAACGGCAAAACGCGGAGAAGGTCCTTGAAGCCACGCGGGAGACCTTCGGGGCCATTGTCGTCCTTAGCATCGGCGTAACGCAGCTTGCCGTTGGCCGCAATGAGCACGTGTTCGCCGGCCTGGACGTCGATGCCCGTGTCGATCCAGGATTCATCGCCAGTCAACTGGACTTCCTGGGATAGCCGCTTTTTACCTGTGGGTGTTTGGGCGGAAGAGGCATCTTGCGATTGCGGGTTGGCTGCCGCTTGCGGCGGAGGCGGTGCAACATTTTCGCGAACAAGCTGCGCGCGCATGGGACTAGGTAAAACAGCCGCGAACAGTAAACTTCCAAGAAAAGACGTCAGTTTTTTCAAGAGAGATCGATTCATCGGGCGGCCATCCCGTGCAGGGCTAGGAGGCATCTCCACTGTTAGCAGATGGACGTCGAAGGCGCAAGCGTCGTCCTAATCCGGAGCGGGTGCTTCAGGGCGAGAGGTGGGTATAAAATAGAGGCGTGCACGCGGGGAGCGTTCGCAGAGAACTCTCAGGATTCCTTGACGCGGCGTATTGAGGCTTGTAGATTGGCAATATGCCGTAGCTTTGTAAGAGGACATACCCGCTCCCAGATATGCCCTTCCAAGCGGAGAACCGCGACAGGCGGAGAGAGAATCAGCGACAGACCCGAGTGAGGACTGCGGCAAAGGCATGAAAAAACTTCAACGACAAATGGTGATGATAGGGTTGTGCGCGATGATGGCACGACCGGTAGCGGGACAGGCCCCCGCATCTGGACAGGTGCCAACCCCAGCTGCGCCACCCGCGCAGACTCCTGTACCACGGCCGCGAACCGTTCCGCCGAGCACGGTGAGCGTGGATGGCAACGAAGCGATGTTTACGACCATCTGCGCGTTGTTGGCGGCGGGATTCGAATCGAATGTCAGCGCGGACAATTGGACCGCATTTCGTGCTCAGATGCGCGAGCGTCTGCGGCAGCAGCAGGGTCCGGCGGTCGAAGCGATGCGGGAATTTTACCGTCAGCACGAGTTGCGCGATCCCGGGGAGACACTTTCAAGATATTTGTGGTTCGGCTTGGTCTCTGGGGCCGCGCCCTCCTTTCAGCCGGTACTGAGGCGGGATGAGTTGCCACCGGAAGTAATTGCCCTGGAAGGCTTCAGCGAAATTCTCTCGAGCTATTACAAGGAACAAAAAATCGGACAATTGTGGCGGCAGGTGCAGCCAATTTACAACCGCGAAGTCGAGCGGCTGCACGATCCGGTGTCGCAGATCGTGTTTGTGAGCTCAGGATATTTGCGAGAAATCCTCGAGCAATCCGGACCGCGGACGTTTTCCATCGTCGTCGAACCGCTGGTGGGGCGCATCACCAACGTGCGGAATTCTGGAAATCACTATGCGCTGGTTTTGAGTGGTGGCGAAGAGATTCCGACGGACATGGTGCGTCACGCGTTTCTGCACTTCCTGCTGGATCCGCTGCCGCTGATGTATGCGCACGTTACCGCGGTGAAGCGCCCGTTATTTGAGAAGGCCGCCGCCGCCCCGCGCCTTGCGCCGGAGTTGAAGGACGACTACGCATCGTATTTTGCGGAGTGCCTGGTGCGCGCCGTGGAGCTAAAACTCAAGCGCATGTCGCCTGGCGAGCGAGAAGCGGCGATGAGCCGGGACGATGAAGGCGGCTACGTCCTGGTGAAGCCGCTATTCGAGGTTCTGCCCAAATTCGAGAACTCCGAACCCTCCATGAAGTACTTCTTCCCAGACTTGGTGAGGGCTATCGATGTCCAAGCTGAGACCAGGCGATTGGCGGCCGTGAAGTTCGCGCCCGCCGATGTTGCGAACGCGGCGGACGAGACGGCGAATGAAAAGATCGCGCGCGAGAAAAAAGTTGCGCCAACCACGGTGCCGAATGATGCGGAAGTGATTACGGCGCTGACAGAGGGGGAGCGGCGGATCGCGGAGAAAAATCCCCGCGCAGCGGAAGCCTCGTTTCAAAAAGTACTTATGAAATATCCGGATCAGCCGCGCGCGTGGTACGGAATTGGATTAGTGGCCATGCTGGACAAGGATGGCGCAAGAGCCAAGCAGGTGTTCGGACGCTTGACGGTCGGCGAACATGCGGCGACTGAGGATCCCATGGTGCTGGTGTGGTCGCACGTTTATCTGGCCCGGATTTATGATTATGAGGGGAATTCGGAAGTGGCTAGAGCGGAGTATCAATCTGCCCTGGCGGTGCAGGGCGGGCCAGACCTGGCCAAGCAGACGGCGCAAAAAGAGCTAGCAACTTTGGGCGGAGGGAAGCCCGAAGCCCGGCCGTAAATAATGACGTTCAGTATTGGCCGATTGGAATTGGTGGAGAACCGAGATGGCTACCTTTAAGAATATCGCGTGATGATAGAAAAAATGAGGAGAAAAAGGATGAGAAAGAAGGCGAGTATTTGTTCGGTGGTGTTAACTTTCGTGGGACTGCTGGCATGCACGAACGGAGTCGCGGCGGCGCAGAGCGCACAGTCCGGGCAGTCAGGCCAGAGCCAGCCCCCGGCACAACAGACGGAGAAACCGAAAACGCCGGAGGTAACTCCGCTTACGCTGGACATGCCGGCGCCGGTGAACGCAGAAGAGGACACGGCCTATCAAACTTTTTTTGCGGTGCTTTCGAATGATTCTGCAAAGAAAATTGAGCTCGGTGAAGCCTTTCTTCAGAAATATCCGGAAAGCCGCTACAAGTCTCCCGTGTATGGAGCGCTGACCTTCGCCTACGTGCAGACCGGCAATATGCAAAAGATGCAAGAAACTGGAGAAAAGGAAATCGCGCTGACACCGAATGACGTTTCCACGCTTGCGCTGATGGGGCAAACTTTGCCCCGAGGCATCCGTGGCAGTGCCGGTTCCGCCGAGAACATGCAGATGCTGGCCAAAGCCGAGCAATACTCCAAACAAGCCATAGAAATTGCGCCTACGCTCCCCAAGCCGGACGGAATGACCGACGAGGCCTTCGCCTCCGCGAAGAATCAGGCGCTGGCGATGGCTCACAGCGGGCTGGGATTGGTTTTCGTTCGGCGCGGGAAGCATGCCGAAGCGATTCCGGAGCTGGAGCAAGCGATCAAGGTGGATCCGAATCCCGACCCGGTGAACTTTTATCTGCTCGGGATGGCCAATAAAGCGACGTCGCACTTCGATGATGCCGTTGCGGCATTCAACAAGTGCGTTGCGATTGCGGGTCCCATGCAGGGGACTTGCAAGGCCCAGGCAGATGATGCCAAGAAGCTGGGCACGACGCAACTAAGCGCGCCGAAGTGAGCCTGACCGCCGGCGCGGCGGAATTATGGAAGGAACAATCCGGATTGCGGATGGAGCGCTTGAGGAGCGTCTGGGGTATCGGTTTTCTACCAGGGAACTCCTCGAAAAGGCGCTGACGCATAGCTCAGCAGTCCCCGAAATACGGGCGACAGGCGCGGAAGAGGCTGTCTCTGCCTTACTCCCGCAGGACAATGAACGGCTCGAGTTCCTGGGCGATGCCGTCCTCGAATTGCTCACGAGCGAATATCTCCTTGTGACTTTTCCGGAGTGGAGCGAAGGACAACTCTCCAAGAGCCGCGCGAGGATCGTGAATGCAGGTTCCCTGGAGGCAGCGGCGCGCCGGCTCCGCCTCGGAGAGCACTTGCGGTTGGGGCGCGGCGAAGAAAAAACTGGGGGGCGCGACAAGCAGACGCTCCTTGCCGATGCTTTTGAAGCGGTGGTGGCTGCGGTTTACCTCGATGGCGGACTGGGCGCCGCTCGCGAGGTGCTGCGAAAGAGCCTGTTCGACCAGGCCCTCGAGGAGCGCGGCGAGCGCATCTCGGAGTCCGATCGAAAATCCGCGTTGCAGGAGCTGTTGCAAGGACGGGGGGGGGCACCGGCAGAGTATCGCGTGGCGGGAGAGAGTGGCCCCGATCATCAGAAAGTTTTCCAGATCGAGGTTTGGATTGACGGGGAGTACATGGCCACAGGCGAGGGCAGCACGAAAAAGGAAGCGGAGCAACGTGCGGCACGAAGCGCTTTGGAACAACTCGAGCGTGCGGAAGGGAAAGGCTGAGGCGAAATGCCCGAAGAGACACTGACACCGACGGAAGTACAAGTGCCGGAGCAGAAACAAGAGCCGGAAAAGAAACATGAGCGCCACGAGGACCAGACGACCATTTCTGAATACCTGGAGTCGCTCCTGGTAACCGTCATCCTGGCCTTGTTCGGGACAAGCTTTATCGTTCAAGCCTTCAAGATTCCATCGGCTTCCATGGAAGGCACTTTGCTGATCGGCGACCACCTGCTGGTAAATAAATTCATTTTCGGTGGGACGGGGGCATGGTACGAAAGAGTGTTGCCCTACCGGCAGTTGGAACGGGGTGACATCATTGTGTTCAAGTATCCCTATCTCGATCACCCCCATTTCGTGAAGCGCGTCATTGGGCTACCGGGAGACCGCCTCAAAGTCGTCGACGGCGATGTCTATATCAATGGAAAACTTCTAAATGAGCCATATGCTGTCCATGACGCTTCCATGTTTGCTGATCCCTTCAACCACTCTTTCCCGCCCACGCGCGGCCAGATGATGTCTCCCAACGCTATCCAGGAATGGAGACCGGAGATCCACAAATATGTTCAGGGGGACGAGATCGTCGTTCCGCCGGGGAAGTATTTCGCCATGGGCGACAATCGGGATCACAGCCAGGACAGCCGTTACTGGGGATTCGTGGACCGCGATGCCATCATGGGGCGGCCTTTCCTCATTTATTGGTCGGTAGAAGCTAAGAGCAGCGACTACAACACGGAGAGCACGTTCTGGTCCAGGCTAGTCGGCGTGTTTCAGACGCTCGCCCATTTGCCAACTCGCACCAGATGGAGCCGCATGCTCCACACCGTGCACTAGATTTTTCTAGCGCCGGCCCACATCGGAGTTGCGAGAAGCTCTTCCATTTTGTTCCAGGTTGGGGTTGCGCCCCTACCC